>OGUK01000470.1_pt1 | contig 34308 bp, 68 predicted proteins | sample 1553151 | NCBI WGS metagenome assembly OGUK01 (sample SAMEA2580208, study PRJEB22360) | human gut metagenome | biome: human gut; feature: human-associated habitat; material: faeces | place: Denmark | collected 2008/2010
TTATAACATTTTGTTATAGCTTATTTATCAAGTGTCCATTTATTCCTTAATGCCTTATGTTTTGAGTGTTATTTATTTCTCTTTTAACGAAACATTTCTATTACCACTTTATTTTCCGAGTTTCCATCATCAGGATGTACATCAGTAAAATCAATGACAGAAAAATCATATAGATCAGGAATGTATTCAGTTTGATAATCTCCTGTATTCATTACGATATTTATTTCAGCATCCTTATTGACAACTAACATTAGTTCGTCAATCATGTCTTGGACAGTAACTATTCTTTTCATTTTTATATCAATTTTAACGCTTCCTGTAATCCTACTTCAAGTGCTTCCTCGTAGGTATCCCATTTACCACCATCATTTGTTCCTTCATAAACAGAACTGGTTATATGAGTTCCATTGTCAACTTTAGATATTTCGTATCCATAGCCACAAGCACAGTTGTATATACATATATGAATGTTTTTGGTTTCACGTATCCACTTTTGTGCAACGGATTTCGGAGGAAATTCTATATCCGTAAACATCCCTTTCTCTTTCAGCAGCTTCGCTGTTTCTAATGTTACAAATTCTTCGGTCATAGTTATTCTCCTTTCTTCTTTTCACACTCTTCACAATGTAATTTATAAGCATGGGCAAACATCTTTAACGTAACAGGCTCAAAGTGAAAATCCGCCTGTTTTCCTTCTATAACAACAGAAACACATAATTGTCCATCACAAAAGTCAACATACGCTTCACCACCTCCATCTTCTTTAATGGAAAGTGTTTGCGTCTGTACGCTATCCATTATTCACCTCCTTTAATCTTTTAATTATGGCATTAGCACAATTAACCGAATATTTAGCGATTGTATCAGAATTACCCCCACGGTCATCTGCTATAACAGCCTTAATAATATCTTTCGCTAATTCGTACCTGCGTTGTTCCCAGTCAATAGTTTCACTAAAGAAATCAAGTTCCGATACTTTGAAATATTTATCATTCACCAATGCAGTGCCATCATCATATAAATCCTTTATTTCTACAATTTCCCCAGTTGATTTTATTCTTGCTTTCATTGTTCCTCCTTTGTTTTAAAATGTTCAATCAGTTCGTTTACGGTGGCCTTGTGATAACGTCCTGAAATAATGGTTCCATTATCCCAATTTTCATCCCAAAAGAACATAATGCCTTTTGGCTCTGTGAAATAATGATCGTTACCAATAGAATCGTCATAAGAAACGCTAAGAATGGAATCTGTTATAAACCACTGCATGTAGTTACTATCATCCCTTAATGCAGCGATAGCTAGGAAAAGTTCTTCATTCGTTCCGCAATCAATACGTCCTTTCTTAGTGACAGTATCTACATTATATATCACTCCATATAAATTACCATAAGACGTTATAATAGCTTTCCCTTCTTCGATACTTTTATGACTTCCCTTTCCGTCATAATTATGTTCATCTAATGTTGTATTACCAGAATTAAGTATGTTATACCCCAATTCTTCCAGTCCTCTCCGAAGTTCCTGTGTATTTTTGCGTATAAAACACGGTGTTGTAAATCCCATAGTTATTCCTCCTTAATTATTCGCTCATTTATAATAAACTCTCCATGAATATCAATGGGAAGCATATTGGAAACACTCGCATGATAAGTCTTACCGTCCATTGCCTTACATAGTGGATGTATTTCTTTAGGCATAGGGGCAGGACATTTTTTACAATGTCTTATCATTTCAAAATGTCTATTTTCCTTATTGCCACAACATTCACAATGAATTGGATAGTAAAAATAAGTACGTTCCAACTGGGTTTCTTTTCCACATATTTCGCATCTGCCCCATTCTATTGAATTACACATAATTTATTCCTCCTTTTCTGTTTTAATATCTGTTACTTTACCACGATTGACAAAGCACTGGTCCATGTTTATATCGCAAATGATTTCTGAACTATCATCGCACTCATCACATATTCCAACGCACAATTCATGCAGCATCCCGTCTATTATTATTCCGTTATTTACTTCCATAATCAATCTCCTTTTTCTTTAATCCGTTCCAGTACATCCCTGTTGGCTTCGAGTATATCATCGAAAGACGGGATGGGAATCCATGCCAGCACTTCTTGATGAAGGAAAACGCCTAAAGCGTCCGTAGTTCCGTATTCACGTCTGAATTGTTCCGTATTGAAATCATCACTTTCTCTTGTATGCCAAAAGCCGTCACTCCTTAATTCTCCAATTTGCGGAAGGCCTATAAAGCCATCTCTTTTATCACGGATAATGACAAGCACCCAATCATATTTGGTCTTTTCCGGCAACCGTTCCTTAACGCTTATCCAAGGAGATTGCTTTGACTGCCATTCGGCACCAGAAATAAAGTCAACAATGCAGTACGGTTCACAATGACGCTGCCTGTTTCTGCAATCATTGGAATATCCCCTTGCCGCTTCTTCTACTGTCTGTTTCATATCTTTTTTCATAATTCGTCAAACTCTTTTTGTAATTCTTTTATCTTACTATCCAAAGCATACATATAGCGCTGAAAGAAATTCTTACCAAAAATTTCTTCCTTTAATGGTACATCATTGTGTATTCTGTTGTATGTAAATATCAATCCACCACCATATTTTATGTTAGAATTTTCAAGTGCCATCTTATGATCTTTGTATTCCTCTATTTTATTGTTGATTTCTATTGCTTTGTTGAATTTATCTTTATCCATATTTCTCCTTTCCATCTACCCTAGCAGCATATACATTGCTACTAGGAATAGATAATAAATTGTTGTTTTACTCATTCCTCATTTGTTTTGTTCCAATATACTTTTTCATATCAATATGGATTAATTGTTTCTTGATTCATTAATTTATCCATAAAATCATGCTTTTCTTGTTCGGTTGCTTTTCGCACATTACCTCCCCACATGAAATTTCTAAACCCTGTACTCTTTTTAATTTCACCATCATTCCATCCCACAAGAATACCATAACCGTCACCTGTCATACACCCGTTATAAATGAAAACTCTTTTATCTGTCGGATTATACATTTCTGATTCTTTACTTGATGGGATTCCATATAGGAAATCACCAATACAATATTCTGATTCTTTCATATTTTCTTTGTTTTGAATTAATTCCGTTTTATCTTTATGGTATTAATCTTTCCTCTACGCACCAACATAGCATTTCATAAGATGCGTCAATTAATGAGTAAGATAAAAATTCTTGATAATAATCAAATTCGTCAGACATGGAATAACATATATGCCAACAATTGTCACTAAAATACATTGTAATCCAATAAGTATCTGTTCCTGTTTTTATCTCTTTTGGTAACAGTCCCAAGATGTCAAGCAAAGTAAATGCAGGAATACAATGTTCTTTTCTGAACGGTTCCTTGAAAGTTTTCCACTCTCGTAAAGATAATTGTGGTTGTTTTCCTTCCTCATAAGGATATAACATCCAAGTCATTGATGCGTTACCTGTATTTACCCCAAGTTCTTGTAGGTGTTTCATTTTATCAATCGACAGCACATTCTCCAAAATTTCCATAAGTTAAAATATTTTTGGTTTTATTTGATACGCTTGCAGTAATATATCTGTTCGTGGTTCTTATATCAGAATGACCAGCCATAGATTTCAGTTCTCCTTCTGGTATTCCCATATTAGCCCATCTGGTAATAGCTGTTCTACGTCCTGTATGTGTTTTGATGAACTGGTACTTCGGCCCTTTCATGAGTACATTTGCCCGTCTTACAAATACCTGCTTGTTTATACCTGCTCTACATCCAAGGGTTGGTAGAACTTCATTCATAGTAGTCTTTAAGGAAGATTCTATGTTGTATTTATCGAACGATCTAACCTCTTTTATCATTTCTATAATCTTGGAAGGTACGGGAACCTCAACGTTCTTACCTGTCTTTTTTGATATATACGAAATAACATTTCCTTCCATCATAGAATCTTTCAATCTGAAAATATCGGAATATCTCATGGCAGTATAGCATTGAATCAGAAACAATTTCTTTACAATTTTTTCTGTAACGTTAAACGGCTCGACATTCCAGAATAATTCTATTTCTTCATCCGTAAGAGATATATTTGAAGGAGATTTTACGTCCAAAGAGATAATATAATCATTGATATATTTACTCATCTCTTTTGATTCGGACAATATTCTTTTAAGCATTAAAAGATATGCCTTTTGGGATGATTCGCTTATCTTTCTCTTTGACTTTATAACATTGATCATATCATCTATCATGTCACGATTTACAGGCTTTTCAATAGATGGAACTTCCTTGAACGTAGGAATGGCATCATTAAAATCATACTCGTCATAAAGCTGATTGGTAAGATATGGCATTATATGTTTTGATAATGCCTCAAATCTTACTTTTCCACTTCTTGTCTTTGTATTATTCAACTTTTCTATCAATACTCCTACAGTCATAATTGAAGGGCTATATTCATTCTGAATTGTTTCAAGTCTGTTTTTTAAATCCTCAATAAGCCTGTTCTGTGACTCTATAGTCTTGTTTAACCTATCTATCGTTTCAGCGAGAATCTGAATTGTTTTTTCTTTATCTTCCATATCTTATATATTTTTGTTGCAAAAATAATAAAACTGTATATTCGATAGGTTAAACAATAGTTAGCAACACTTAAAAATGTTTACTACGCCCATTAATTTATAATTACCCTCTTCATTAATGATACATATAGGAGCATTATTCTCAGGATTGGTATATGCCAATGTGACATAATCCCCAGGGAACACTTTCAATGCGTTAATCATCTTTTCAATATTCAGATTGCAATCCAAACGCCCTTGACAATATCCTTCAATTCCGACATTTTCCGATATTTTATACCCTGCATCATTTGTGTATGTTATATCCATTTTATTATCTCCCTCCCTGCAAACAAAATGTGATATGTTATACACATCTGACATTACCTTTATTCTTGAAAGGGAATCTATCAAGTCGCTAGTTCTTGCTTTAATAAAGTAATTAAAGTTTGATTTTATATTGTTTACCAATGGTGTGTAGTTTACAAACTTAACCTCCATCAGCGTACAATTAAAGACAGAACCGAAATCCCCATAATATATAGACATCACCCTTTCATCATCAGATACAGAAACAGTTACATTTTCTTCTGACAACATCTCAAGAAAAGATAACGCTTCCTTTACCGAAGTAGGCATTACATTTATGCACAAGTCCTTGGATATATCCGGCTGACATTCTATAACATCTCTTACAAATACAATCTTATCGGACGAACATATATCAATGCAATTATTGGAACAAATAAAATTTATCCCCACTCCACTAAGGCTGGTCACAACGTCACTGATATCATTAAATCCTATGTTCCTTTTTAATGCTCTATACAGATCATTCCTGTTCACGTTGACCCTTATCCCGGTACCACGCTTACCCATTTTAATATCAGGATAAGATTCTACATCTTCCGCAAAGAAAGACGCTTCACTGCCGTTGTAAGAGAATATTATATCCTTATCATATATCTTTACCGTAACAATGGAATCCTTTACTGTTTTGAGCAGCTTTACAAGTCTTATACCGTCTACTGCAAACTCCTGCCCGTCATTGCAGTCTGAATCAACAACGGGAATAATCAAACGCATCTCATTAAGGTTATTGTATGAAGTAACCTCTATTGAATTTTCTGATGCTACATATTTAAAACGGAAACATTTCAATATCGTCAAGCCTGTATCGGAAAGGCAGGCTTTGGCTGAGTTTAACGTTGAATATAAAACTTTTCTATCAAAAACTATCTTATTCATAAATGCCAAATTTAAATGTATTCAACCCAAGAAAAATGTTCTCTTTTATCAAGGTAATCCATGTCGTTCTCGTTATTATAGGCTTCCTTCTCGAACGATATATTCTTATACGCATTACCTTTTTGTGTAAGCCTGTACAGCCATTCCAAAATATACAAAATGTAAAACGGAACATACAAAAGTTCTTTCATTTGTTTTGTATGAATCGCTTCGTGATTGTAATCGCTTTCACGCATCGTACATCCTTTTCTTACGAAAAGAACCCCAAACAAATTTATACACTTGTACCCCTTGAATGGAATTATTTTGTTATATATAACTTTCATTGAAACAGTTCTTTAATTATTTTTTCAAAACTTACTTTTGTGGTGTTGTTACGCATACAATAATCTTTTATCTGTAGTGTATTTGACATCCCCGGCTGACCACGCTCGATAGCGTCAAGTATATTCCACAACATTTCCTTAGACCATACGAAATATCCTCTAAAGAAATATGTTGCCATCACATCAGCCTGTTCTATTATATGATTACGGTCATGGTTACTGTCAGGCATTTTAAGTTCTATGCCATATATCTTACCGTCATGTATATAAGCAAGGTCAGGCATACTTTTTTTTGCTCCTAGAGCACGGAACTCAGCCGACTTGTTACCACTTACAGCAGGATGGAGAAGTTCGGAAAAGAATGCTACAAGCAATCCCCTGCATCCTTTACCTTCCTTCTCGTTCCTGTAACTAACTACTATATCTTTCTGCATTTTCTTTTCTTCCGCAGACCGTTTTTCCTCAGCCATGATAAAAAAAAAATTGTATTTGGCAAAGGTATCACGAAATGGGATATATGAGAAAAATAAAAGGTTAAAGTTTGTTATTAACCATCTCAAATCCTTCACACATATCATGTCCGCTGTTTCTTATCTTCATGGCAACGTTTTTTTCAAACCAAGGAATATAGCAGACATATCCAACAAACAAACCGTCCACAATAACCGTATATCTATGCTTGCAGCGACAGCAGCAATACTCTCCGTTCCTGCAAGACTTTGTATTGCTATTTTGCAAGATCATCCAAAGAAATGTTTTCTGACAAGAAATCGTCCGTACATTATTTCACCACATCATCGAACCGCAAATCGCAATACTCGTCAATCCAGTCACCTATGAAATATAGTTTGTTACTTCCTGCAATAAATTTTTTCCCATGATTAAATGTTTAAGTATTGTTTTATTTCTTTTTCTAACTTGTCCAATGTACTGTTTACCAATCCATCCCACTCTTTTTCATATACAGGAATATTCCTTTTTACTGTAGAGTGAAAAGAGATTTGATTCCCTAAAGGAAGATCAAAATATACAATAAAAGAAACTCTTTTCCCCTTATCCTCTGAGCGCCCAAAAGATAACTTACTTTCGTTATATATTTCGATAAGTTTGTCAATCAAATCTTCTTTCTTTGCATACATCTTTTCTGAGTAGGGAAATGGAGCGTCTTTAGCCTTTATGTTGTAATCTTGTATCTCCAATGCAACACGGTAAATTTTAGCCGTAAAATCTCCTTGTTTTATCTTTTTATTAAGCATTAATTTTACCTTTCTTGTACCTATGCCGCACATATTTTCACGTTTTAATTTTAGCATGGCTATTAATTTCCTGTTTTTCTCCAAGGCTTCTTTCTTTGCTTCTCTTTGTCTTTTACAATCTTCTATTACGGAAGTACAATCTTCTTTTATTCCGAAAACGTCCATTCCGCCAAAACAAAATGTTTCAATATCTAAGATTGTATTCTTTTCCATTCCAAGAAAGTCTATAAGCCTTTTGTCTATGCCAAAAATATTCGTGTAATGTCTAAGATGCGACACACAAACAATATATTCTGGGTTATGGGAACATTCAATCTCATCAAACACTTCCCAAGGATTAATGTTGTTTTTCATAATGTTATTTTTTGTTTCTTTGAATATACCCCCATATAAACTTGCTAGAATATCCACATTCTTTCATGGCTTTACGAAAATCAGATTCCGTATTTCTGATATACAACTGCCGTATCGCCCAGTAAGTATTGTATCCTTTAAGTTCCGCATACTGGAAAAATTGCGTAGGTGTCATTTGTTCAAATTTTAAATCTCCTATCAGTTCTTGCAGTTCCGCCATTCTTATTTCCTTTTCGGTAGGATATACATATCCGCAGAAAGGGCATTCCGAAGCGGTTATGGCAATATATTTACCACACTGTTTACACTCTTTCACTCCTTGTATCCCTTCACATTTCCCCTTGTTATGCCATAAAGCCCATTTACGTTCTTTCTCAAACTTGCCGAGCCGCGATATGTTACCACCGAAGTCAAGGAGAAATGCTTCTGTCTTATTTGGGTGAAGCCGGATAGCCCTGCCGGTTGCCTGGATATAAAATTGAACGGATTGGGTAGCACGGTTCAATATACAAACCTCTATACTTGTTTCATCGTATCCCGTAGACAATATGCCACTGTTGCATATAACGGTGAATTTATCGTCATGGAAATCCTTGATAAGCTGTTCCCTGTTTCCTGTAAGATGCTTGTATTTTTCATATAACTCCAACTCATCCGGCTTGTTCTTGTCTATACCTGATATGAGGAATTTTGCAGGAATGCCAGCTTCATTAAATTCAGCGCACATCCTTATCGCATTTGCCTGTGTGGCATCAAAACAGATTGCTTTTTTCATCGGGCAGATACGCATATAGTTTTCAATCACCCCCTTGTACTGTACAGACTTGTTGAACACCGCCCCCATCTGCCTGCTATCGAAATCACCTGTGCGATAATCGGTATTAACCTTAGACAAGTCGGGCGCATCAACTGTAAACGTTCTCAGCTTGGTTATGTTTCCCCGGTCCATCATATCCTGTATCTGGGCAGTTTCTACAATTTCTTCATAGTTCATGCCAAGCTGCCTTTGGTTTCCACTTCTCATCGGGGTTCCTGTAAGACCTACTACATATTTATCATCAAGCAAACCTGATTCAAAGAGATAATCCGCATCAGACGAGTGCGCTTCGTCTATCAGACAGAGAGATACACTCTTAACCCATTCAACCCATTCGGGTTTTTCAAGCCTTCTACGGAGAGTTTGAGCCATTGCGGATACTACTAGACCTTTAGGTATATTCCTGTGTTTAGGAGAGATGTATTCAGCCTGTATGCCAACTCTTTCCAACGTTCCCCCTGTCTGTGTCATAAGTTCAGATCTGTGGGATACGATAAGCACCTTATTCCCCTTCTCGACAGCACCTTTAGCCATAAAACTCATTATGACCGTTTTGCCGTAACTTACACAGGCTGAGAATATGACGTGTTTATGATTAGTCAAGGCATTTCTCAGACGGGTTATCCCCACCTCCTGGTAATCTCTTAGCTTTATTTCGTTTGTACTCATCTTCTTGTATCATTCTTTCAAGTTCGTTTTTCAATGCAATCACAAAAGCCATACACTCTTCTCCTTCAAACTGCTTGACAAACTGCCTGGCGGCATCTTCGTAATCAGGAACACATTCCTTTTTGAAGTATTCCTCATTGTCTTGAAGAACCATCCAATCCTCGAATTGGTGGTTTGGTTTTTTCTTGAATATGTGCAGCAAAATGGCAGTGTCACTATTTAGTTTGATTAACTTCCTGTCGTAGTTTTCAAATTCGTCAACGTAATCCGTATTCATCTTCGTAAAACAATTTAAAGTTTCTCCATCTATGCCCGTTTTTCCCCTTACAGAAAGAACTGCATGAGCGTTGTGGCATACCTAATTTCCTCTCACAGTCACAACAGGCTTCAAAGCATAGGAATCTGTTCGTGCCATCCTCTATCGCAATGACAGCCCTTGTGTTGTTTCTATGACCGAGATAAGAACCGTTTTCCTTTCGTTTCTTTATGAGTTCCTTCATAAGAACTCTTTTCTTTTCACGTTCCTCATCCGACACTTCCCTTCCTTTCTTGAATCCATAATTATGACCTTTGACGAACCTTCCTTTTTCGTCACGGTAAGATATTGGATAATCTATCCATAATTCGCTAATTGCTGGCATTGAAATCTAACTTTAGTTTTACAATTTCATCACTCATGGCATGTACTCTTTTCAGCCATGCCATTTTCCATGCTTCTTTTCCTATACCATATATACGATATATATCATCTCCTGCATCATCAAATTTGATAGGAGTGCAGCTTGTTGACTTACATTTCGTTCCGTCCATAAGTTCAACGTCACCTACACCTCCATTGAGCATGATAAAGTTGATATTGTTTTCTATGGCAAGATAGGGGATGATTATTTCATCCCCACGATTAGGTTTGTTGTGCTTGATTAATGTAGTCATAACAATTTAGACAATAAATCTTCAAATTTATCTTCATACCACAACGGTTGTGTTTCTTTAGGATTATTCGGGCTTACTTGGTTTTCCCCATAAGAAAGACCTTTTTCCGTGATTGATTTGAATCGTTTTTTCTTACCGTGTGAAGAATTTCTGCTCAATTCGCAGAGGTATCCTTTTTCGATAGCAGCCTTGTTAAATGCCTGTGCGGAAATTTTAATTCCTTTTTCAGATAGTAACTCAGAGGCAGACTTTAGTATCCCTTTTGATGATGTATAATCAGGAAGAGATATATTTAATGGGCCAAGTATTTGTTTTGCGATAATCAACTTTGAATTATCATTTAAGTTCAAAAACTTTGCCGCCCATGTAGCTGCATTCATTTTATCCGATATGGTTGGTTGATTGTCAATTGACTTATCCTCTATAACCTTATTAACGGTATGATGGAATACTTGTCGGTAAATCTCAAATACCAATCTTGCTTTTCTTGCAATAAAAAATTCAAGACATGGAACAGTAATATAATAATCAATTCTTCTTGAATACCCAACGCCATTTTTGCATTCAACCTTTTGAGTTATTGCCTGATAATCAACGTTTTCAATAAACTTTTCTTTAAGTTCATTTACTGCTTTATGTTTGTATTGATAAACAAGCATCCATACATCATCAAAATTTACCGGAAATTCGTTATCAGATTGTGATAGCTTTAATATTTCATTGAAATACGCCTTAATTTCGCTTTCACTACTTTCTTTAGATAATGTTATATTTGTTGACATATTATTAACTTTTTGTGGTAACTCCGCAATTACCCGTTACGTATTTGAAACACCAACAAAGTCATTAATTTTACTTATTGGGTATTTTTTCGCATCACGTTCGTTGAGTGAAAGATAAGCTAGAGCCATTTGTAACTTATCTTCCATCCTGTCTATATCGTCTTTATAATCGCATCTGTTAAGTTCCCAATACAAAAGCCTTGACGGATCGTTAACCAGGCGTAAATCAAATGGATCATCATCAGATTTACCGTCATATACGATATAATACATTTTATCCACATCGGGATGGGAAAGAAAATGCGACATTAGCTGCCAATAGTATTCCTCTATCGCTTGTTCCTTTGTGGCTTCTCTCAAATATTCAATCTTACTTTCAGAAGTAAAGCATTTCACTTCTGCTATATAAGACAATTTACCATTGACATCAAATCCATATCCATCGGGAGAATCGCCATATCCATCATAGATATTATCGACAAAAACAATTTCGTCAAAATCATCCGCACAGGACATTAGTCTGGAGAACGTGTTATGGTTAAAACACTCTATAGCGTCTTTTTCATGATCCTTTCCCCACTCCATGTCAGAAGTGGATATATGTCGGCATGGTTTGTTTAACCTTCTCTCCCTTGCAACCTGATAAAGATAAGAGATAGCTGTATCTCCGAAAGGAACGTCAACTGTCTTTCTCTTTACGCCCTGTTTTTTTGCAACCTCTAGTTCGGAAGATGTCATTTCCCTTCTCCCGGAAACCATAATTTTTCCAATGGCGGAAGAGGTGATTTTACCACACCTCTTCATAAGCCATAATTTTTCTTTTTCTTCTGCTTCCATCATTTCTTAGTCGCTTCGTTAAACAATTTCATAGCTTCCGCATCCACATCATAGCTTGCCGTGATGTATCCAATTTCGCATTTTCCACTTTTCAACGCCTCTAATGCAACTTTGAATTTATCGGATGTTACCGTCATTTTCTCTTTCTGAGGTGGTGGAGGAACATCACGCCCTATTCGTAATCCGTAAACCTTTCCTCCGTCACAAGGATCACGTGTCAGTTCCTTGCATAATATTACACGGAAATCATGGATAGTTTCAGGATAATCAGTTCCAGCTAGTTTGGTAAGTCGTTTACGATTTGTACTGTTCAGCAACATAGGTTTGGGAACAATGTTTGTTTCTTTAAAGTAAGCAATCCATGATGGTTTCTTACTCCCTTGTACCTTTGCATTCTCATCCCAAACAATATGTGATATGGTAGCAATAACAGATTGGCCGTTAGGTAGTATTTCTACTCCCACATAATCAGATTGGCTCCCTGTCCTCCAATGATGGAGAAGTTGGTTTTGTTGTTCGTTAGGCATAATTATTGGATATTACTTGTTGAAACTATAGTTGCACTCCCTGTCTTATCTACAATTACATTTTTATCACCTATAACAGCTTCCGTCTTGTCGCCACTAGGAAACTCTGGTAAATATTTATTATCTTCCTCATATAGATAAACATCCATGATAGCGGTTTCGGCTACGGATGCAATCACGTAGTCTGCCATTGTACCTTTCATTCCTTCGTCCAGTTTCTTTACAGCATCTCGAAGGTCGGAAGCCTGTACCAGTACAGTAGTGGAAGTCTTTTTCTCCGCTCCGCTTTTTTCGTCTAGCGTAATGAAGAACAGCTTGCACTTAAACCATCGGTCGGCTGCATCTTCCTCAGATGAGAATAGTTCGCTGTAGTTGGCTCGTTTGATGTCCGAAACAGTGAACTCTCCACTAATAAACGGTGTCATTTCAGATATAATACGTGCTTCTGCCTCAGTAAAGCTAAGCGCATCCACCAAAAATTGTTCCGTTACTTTCTTGTTTACACCATTTTCCATTATCTTTTCGTAACGGATTTTGCATTCAAAAAAATTCATCATAATAATTAAAGTTTAAATTCTTTTTATTTCCATATTTTATTCATTACATAATTTCATAAAACACATCCATATCGTCTTACTTTGTCTACCAGTTGTATGTCCAAATAGAGGTTTGAAAGGAATAACAGACAAAACATCTGATGCTTTTATCTCGCTTTCATTCCATTTGAAGATAAGTGTACCATTAGGTTTTAATACCCTCATGCACTCCTTGAAACCTTCATGAATAATACTTTTCCAATCATCAGGCAACTTACCATATTTCTTTGCCATCCATGAATTTTCTCCAAGTGTTTTCAGGTGTGGTGGATCAAATACAACTTGATAGAAAGAATTATCTTCAAATGGTAAATTAGTAAAATCTGCGATAATATCAGGTTTTACCTCTATAGTCCTTATCTTATCCCTATCTTTGGCCGTAAGTGTTTCTGAACGTTTGTCAACAAATAACACATTAGGATTTTGTTTATCAAACCAAAACATACGACTACCACAACAAGCATCCAATATTAATTTATCGTTTTTCATTTTTCATTAATAATTATTTACTTACTGTTATTGATGTGTGAATCACATGTATGAGGGGCGTGACAGAATCGAACTGTCCTCCTCTACAATGCCGCGCGTCACATTAGTCACACCAGCCAAACGCCCCATTTTCGCCCACCCTATCTTCACAGACCGGGAAGGCATAAAGTTTATAAGCAAATGAATCTATATCAAATCAGTCAACCCAAATTTAATTTTAATAACATCGATGATGGCTTTATACTGCTTCTCATAGATTGTGCCCGAATGGGTTTCTTCCACTCTCTTTTCAAACTCTTCAATACTCCCACGGAAGCATCCGCATGTTATTTCCACTTTGTTTTCTTTTGTCAGGTAGGCATGGGTGTGGCGGTTGGCAGAACCGAAACAGTCAAATCCGCAATGTTTATTATTGTTGTCTATCTCAGCATTGCCGTACACCTCAGCATTGCCGTACACCTCAGCATTGCCGTACACCCGAGCATCGCCGGACACCCGAGCATCGCCGGACACCTCAGCATTGCCGTACACCTCAGCATTGCCGGACACCTCAGCATTGCCGTACACCTCAGCATCGCCGTACACCCAAGCATTGCTTTCTTGGTCTAAGTTCTCATCTTTCTCAACATATCCTCCCAAATCACCTTCCTTGGCATATTTGAAAGACTTTGTACACTTGATTTGGAATAACTTCACTCCAAAAGCATTGATTATAAAGTTATCTGTTAGCTCAAATTTCTTTTCCATATTCATTCAAAATTAAAATTATCCTCACCGTTAGGTTCTTCATCCGACATATCATTACCGAAGTCCATCGGGATGAACCAGTCTGAAATATAGTCTTGCATGATTAATCCTCCTGTTCTTGCTTAAAATATTCATAACTTATCTCTCCATTTACGATCATATCCATGATTTCTTCATCGGAAGATGTAGCTATTTTCATCATGAACTCATCTTTCTTCACCTTTTCAATATCTTCATTTTCAGTATTCCCCACCTTTTCCAACTTTTCCATCTTTTCTGCCTTTTCAGACATATAAGACACAGCATCTTTAGCTATTTTCAAGGCATACTCTGAATCGTATAAAGACATCATGGATTGAATGTATATTCCGTTAATCCTGTCAAATATCTCCTGTTGGGGAAGGCTTAGGAACTTTGCCGTATTCGCTCCCATCATCACCTTTATCTGCCAAGATGTTTTTATATTCACTATGTGAATCCATCCCTCTTTGATAGGGCTTTTAATAATATAAAAGTCACCTACAATATATCCTTCGTCTATTTCTTTCTTTTTCATAAATTTACTTGCATTCGTTTTTCAGTTAATATACTTTTCCTTGTAGATATCAATCGCAAATGCCTGCAATTAATAGAGCCTTTATTCACTTTAGTACCGTCCAATTTCCTAATATCAAAGGAACCACTACTTCTTCTTCCAAAGATGTAATACAACTCTTTTTTGTATTCAACCAAGTCAAACAACCTAAAACCTTTTACCAAGAATGGTGCTTGATTGAGTTTCTTTCTGCCACCTTTCAAGAAATTAGCTTTGTGTATTTGCCTGTTTTGGCAACGCACCTTCTTCTGATAGAAATAATACCCAAGAGGTTTAGCCACAGGATTACCACTGATACACCTTGCATCAACATAATGCTCTTTAGGGAGATTATTAGTGATACGGGTATTCTTCGTGATATAGCCAAAAGTCATACTTACATTAGGATATATGTTCTTTAGTCTATCATAGAAACTCCATCGCATAATCCCCATAAAGGCGGCATCTCTAAATGACTTTCCACGCTTTACATTTAATTTAAACTCACCTCTATGATATGCCTTATGGCAAGTTTCGCAAAGGGTAATCAAGTTTTTTGGACTATCACTTCCAGTCTTTCTGCTCTCTATGTGATGCACATTCAATACTTCATCTTTACTCTTACCCTTACAATGTTGGCAAGTATGATTATCTCTAAATAGCACATACTCACGCACATTGAAGAAGTCAAGTTGTTCTCCTTGTTGGTATTCACTGCCGGATATACTTGGATTATTGATCTTTTGTATATCAAAGGAAGCCGTTTCAACTACGATATTAGTTATCGGTAGGAACTTATGTATCTTCTCAACAATAGTCAAATGAGTTTGGATTTTGTTTTCAACAGATGGTGCTAGCCAACCTTTACGCTTGGAAGATACCCTGTTATTGAAACGAGCCTTGCGATAACGAAGCCTACTCCTACGGGTTCTTCTTTGTTCCCTACGAGTAGATAACTTATCCACAATATCGTTTCTCAATTCTACATCTGCTGCATACAACTCCTTCTCACTTGTTGTTGCTGAAATGCCGATATGCTTACTACCAGCATCTACACCCAAACTTACGGGCTGTGTATAATCTGTTGTGTCATAATCCAATTGAATTGTGAACGGAATACGGCACACAACATGGGCTAGACTGTTTTTTAACAGCCTTCTAACCTTACCAAACCTTTCGGTTGGCATAAGTGCTTGTCCTTGTTTGTTAATTACGTAAACCATTTACTATAAGTCGGATTTCTCCGTTAAATGCTCATCGACAATGTTATGGAGAGGTTTTCCGTCAGTAACACTATTCCTACCCCACAGAATTGTTTAATCACTGACCTTAGAGCAAGGAGCTTGAGCAAACACCCCTTGGTAACTATATATTCTCTCCTAACGATTAGTCTAATCAACTTGGGCTTTTACAAGCCAATAGATATTTGGTCTATGGAGCAGTTGATTCTTGTTCTGAATACTGAAATAATAATTTCTTATTGTCAGTACGTTTTTATGTATTTCTTCTCGTGTCATTTCCTCGGCAAAAATCTATTTTTAACAAATGATAAAAGCATCACGGATATTTCATCGGCATATCTTGCAAAATCATCCTGGTATTTCTCGTCAACATTGTTATCCATCCATAGGATTTGATTCTTTGCCATAGTACCTACCTTTTCAAGCGTTTCAAACATCTGTAGGCTAGATCCAGGGAGTGTTTTCTTTAGCATTTCATTCAGTTCAATGGAAGATGAATGGATAATATCAGCACAAAAAGCAATGGCGTTTACATACATCATCCAATCCATTTTCTCATCATCAGACATCTTCTTGATAATATCCATGCCCCTTACATATTTACCGTCAGGATAAGCCTTGATATATGCTTCCTGAAACTCCTTTATCTTGGCTGTTACACGAGAACATTCAACCATACGACCTTTCTTGATAAGATCGTTCTGCTGCTTGCGTAATTTCTTCATTTCCTCTTCTCTCTCACACTCCTGTATTAACAAATGTCTTTCCATTATCCTCAATGATTTTTATTAGTTCTTTGAATTGATCTGCAATAATCTCTAGTTTACCCTGTATCTTCTGATTAACATTCCCATCCTTATAAGCACTCTGAAACCCTTCATAACGTGAATCAATGCTAGAATAGCAGAATGAATCAGATGTAATGTTAACCATCGTATTATCACCGTCTATAAACGGTTCTGGTATATCCACTTTTATCATCATAGAAGACCAAAATAATTATCAAGTTTTTTAATAGTATCATCTTCATCGTTCAGAACATACTCAATGACTTCACGTCCTGAAAGTGTTATTCTCAACTTCTTGACACTTTGTGGATTGGCATGTCCGTTAGAGTAATTGTTATATTTAACAATCTCCCATCCTTTAATTGAAGACAACATCCTCCGTTTGCCACACAAATTTATGGCTTTTGGAACTAAATCTTTTTCTTTCTTATCCATAATTAATATATTTTAAACTTTTCAAACATCTCATCTCCCAATACTCCGCTAATGAACATGGTAAGTTCTATTTCCCATTCATCTTCCTTACCCTTCACGAACGGATAAGTAAGCTGATGCCATTCGTGGTAATCAAACAGCTTCATGCGAAGCGGATAATAATCAAACAATTTCTTGTTTCCATAAAACACACGGATATGATTTTTCTTAATCTCCGTGTAAGACAAACCGTAGTAATCCAGTATCTGGTAGAATTTGTCCATGGGGGTAAAATTACACTTCATATTTTACATGGCATTAATGTACATCTTCACACACACATTTTAGAACGTTAATCCGTTCAGGACGATACCAACGCCCACTATCGGCTATCATGAATGAATCACCGAATACTTTTCTACCGATATTAAGCGCACCGTTGACATCGGCATTGACACGGCAGATAGCGCAAAGCCTGTCGGAATGGTTGATGTCAAATTTATAAACTAACTGCATATTAGCCAGTATTATGTTTCGCCAGTAAAAAGGAGAACAGGGAAGCCGTACTGACTTCAGCTTGTCGGAAGGTAGCTACTCCGTTCCTATCCCTGCATGGTACAAATGTAATACTATATAACGATATTAGAAAACATTATGTGTTAAATTTTTGTAATAGTGTTCATTTGTTCATTAATGCCATTTTTGTAATATAGTTCGTTTGTTCCTTAATGCCATGGTTAATAAAATCGGGGGAACGCCTTCCCCCTAAATTTTCGTTATAGATGTGCCAGCTTCTACACTTAAACACAATGCAAATATATAATATGTTTTTATAATACAATATACTTTTCTATATACATAATATTTATTAACTTTGTGAAACAATTAAATACTCATTATCATGGCAAAGAAAGTAATTAGGGTGAATGTTAAATCCCCTAAGGTAACATCAAATAAAAAGGCATCTCCCATAAAGGTCAAGATAAACATGAAGAATACGGGAGGATTACAGCCCACAGGAAAACAGAAATTATAATCTACAACAGTTTCTAAAACCATCGGTTATAGATTGATGATTATTTATATTCCTATCTCCAAATCGTTGATGTAGATACAATGCAATAAAGAAACATACAGTTACAAATCCTATTGATATATACGAATAAAACATAGTGCATCTCACGTCCTCAAACACCACATTATTAAATACAATATCCAGTATTGCGTATATAAACATTTCAATGACAAATACTCTATGGTATATACAAAATAAAAATACCTTTGACAACACATAAAACAATATTGCATTAAACAGTTTGGCGTTAAAGAATATGGTAAGGTACTTGTCCGAAAACGGAGTGGCATACTGAATATACTCCAATGTGTCACCATCATAATATTCAATGATATCACCTGTTCCAACAGAGTGTATAACCTCACACTGATGGACAAGTATAGCAATACAGAACAATATAGGATAACATCTTATCACCCAAATAAGAAACGTCCTGTAGAAATTGTTCAAACTTTCCTCTAGCATTTTGTCTTTCATAAATTTACTCTCCTGGACAAATTTCTAATAATCTCTTCTTTCGTTCTCCCTTTCAACAGGTTAAGATCAATTGTTGCAGACCCTACCTTTACGCAACCATCAGATATGTATTGCTGCACACGTTCGTTCACAAGATAGTCCGCACCAAGCATATCCAATTTTGACAGTCCTTTCACATCATTTCTTCTGCTTAACACAAATCCACCTACCGTTCTCCATATACGCCTGTATTGGCTTATTCCGTCCTTTACAGGCATGATTATGTCGTTTTCAAACAATGGTATTCCGTTCATGTCAAACACGCCTGTAAACCATTCTACAACACAACCACTGCTATCTCTTACACGTCCATAAGCATCTATGGATACATCGTCAATAAGAAGTTCATATCGCCCCGTTACTCCATTAAATATACGGAGTAACGGGAAATCAATGTCATTTTTTTCCATTTTTTTTAATTATTTCAAGACACTCCTTTACTCCATCATCAAAACCATGCTTGTATCCCTTAGCGTATTCTCCAATGTTATACACCGCCATTGCAAATACAAACAGGATGATACCTAAAGCCTTATGCCAACCGGGCAGCGATATGGAAAACGGCTTAAATGTAATTGTTAGATCTCCGACCCATAATAGGGCGATAATAAATATAATTGTAAATATAATTGTTTTCATAATCATATAAGTTTTAATGCTTCCTGTAATCCTGCTTCCAGTGCTTCCTCGTAGGTATTATAACGGATAATAGGCCTGTCAGACAATCCTATCAAGTCATGTCTCGGAATTGTCAGTATATCATACGTCCAATAGTTTTCATACATATAGGATATTTCGATATGCAGGTTCTTGGTTTCACGTAACCACTTCTGGGCAACGGATTGCGGAGGAAATTCTATATCTGTAAACATCCCTTTCTCTTTCAGCGACTTTGCTGTTTCTAATGTCACAAGTTCTTCGGTCATAACTATTTCTTTTTTAATTCATTCAACACTTTCTTTACTAATTCATAACGTGGTAATTGCCAATCCTTCGCAATATCATCTATTTTATCGTCATAATGATTGTCGTAAACATACTGATTAAGACTATCAATAAATCCATCATCGTCAAGTCCTTCATCGCAATCATCAAACATATCAAGTTCACAGGCTAACTTGGAACATTCACAGTGGGATACCCAGTCATAAACACAACCGTCATAAACATTGGTCTGTCTGTTGTATTTTTCTCCAACGGAAATTACTCCACCGCAAAAATTGCACCTGTGCTCTTTACGAGCGACAGGAGTTTTATTTCTTAATACTTTTATCATTTTAATTCATTAATTAAAGCATCAGCACAAACAATTGCAAACTTGGCAATGCCTTTAGGTATGTACTTCTCATAATTTTCTTCAGAACAAGCATAATGTGATTGATTGATGTCACTTAAAATCCCTTGCATTGCGGATTTAGCTAGTTCGTATCTACGCTGTTCCCAGTCAATAGCTGAATTTCCAAGATTTAAAAAGTCAAGTTCACACTCTCTGAATACCATATTATCACATACATATATGTTATCTCCACTATGTAACGCATTGGTATTTGTTTTCGGAATTACATCCACCAAAACCCCTGTTGATTTTACTCTTGCTTTCATATTTAAAATTCTGATTTAATAATAGTACCAAATGAACGATACCTACGCCAAACCATATTTCCACGTTGAATACTAGTAATCCAATCACAAGCCTTAAAAACTTGTCCTACATTATATAGGAATGGTCGTTTTTGTATTTTTCTTTTTATTCTTGCTTTCATATTTAATCGAAATACATTACTTTCTTACCTATACATACCTTGAACCTTGAAAGAGATTCACTATATTGTGTAATATTATTGGGATTATATTTGTTAACAAAACATCCAGTACGTTTATGGTATCTGACACAAGCATTTTCAGGAGATTTAGCCAATATTTCTTTCTCATCGCTAAAACTAAAAAATAAACTATCTCTATATGATACCTTATACCACTTTACTTGGCTTCTTATCTTTTTAAAATACTTTGCTTTCATTATTCCTCCTTTGTTTTAAAATGTTCTATTAATTCGTTTACGGTAGCTTTGTGAACGGTATCTATATTAACATCAATATCATTGTAAACCCAATAAGTAGAGAACTTGATTTCAGGACACAGAATCCATTTATCACCATCCGTAAACCATTGGTTCTTGTCTGTATCATCCCTCAATGCAGCGATAGCTAGGAAAAGTTCCTCGTTAGCTCCGCAATCAACAAGGACATCTATTTCTTTAAGACCATTTGTATCATAATCGTCCAATGAATAAACCGAATTAACTCCAAATACACAAGTACATAGATTATGCCAACCTAAATATGGATTACAATAATAGCCAAGTTCTTTTAATCTATTTCTAATATTATCAGTATTTTTGCGTATAAAGCACGGTGTTGTAAATCCCATAATTATTCGTTTTTTAATAATCCTGATTTCTTCAATTTCTTTCTAAAATTCTTTTCATTTAAGGCTTGTTCATAGTAGCAATTAGGTTCTATGACCGTTTCAGCCCTAGTTATAGGAAGCCCATTCAGACCAATAGAAACATTATGTATAATAGAAGCTCTCTTTATCTCCCCTGTATTAACGTTAAAAGAGAATAAGATATGCCCTGGATTCCTTTTAACTTTTTTAATCAATTTATATTCTGTTTGTTGTTTTTGTAGATACTCTATCTGTTCTTTAGAAAGATCATCTTTTGTTACAATAGGTACTATATCCATTTACTTTTCCTCCATTCCAACTTTAACATATCCGTTTTCAATACACCAACAAAGCATATCATAGGCTGCATCCAATATATTTTTTGACAATTTAAAAACAAATGGTTCACATATGCCTATTTGATAACTTATACACCAAGGTCCAGCAAAAGTAGGTTCAATGTGCAGCTTATATTTTGTACCAAAGTCATTTATGTGTCGCGGTAACTTGCCGATAATATCCTGCAAGGTAAAAACTCCACACTCTTCTTTTAAGGAATGATCATAACTACTAGTGTCAACGTAATATAGATTAAAATGGACATTGTACCAATGGTGCTTAATTGCTTTTTCAGCATCTTCCCATAACAATTCGCAACCATCATCATCCGTGGCTATTAATACCATGCTTCCATCGCTTGTATCCAGCCCAAGCTCCTTCAAGTGCTTTATCTGTTCGATTGATAATACCTGTCTCATTCCTTATCCTCCTCTGTTTTAATATCCGTTACTTTACCACGATTGACAAAGAAGAAACAACCCATCACATCACATAGATATAATTCATTCCTCATCTTACACTTATTGCATTCTTTATTCAACGAACATTTACTGCAATCGAAATTTAGACTAGACGCATCAATCAGTTCAATCATTTCATGCAGCACTCCATCTATTATTATTCCGCTATTTATTTCCATACCGTTCATTCATTAGAAGTTACGCCCAAGCACAATACTTTGCAAGAAACGCCTATATCGTCAAATTCCAGAGTTAAATACTCTGTATCATAAGGGTAAGGGTATCTGCAATTTTTCAATTCTTCATCCGTCAATTTGCGTCTAATACGCATCTCTATTTCGTAATCATCGGGAAGATTCTCAATTATTTTTCTAAGTTGTCCTACGTTCTTTATTTCCATATTGTCTAATTAATATCTTCTTCATATTAAAATACAATTCTAAAGTCTTTGCCTTTCAATGTAGGAAGCCTGTCAGTAACAAACTTCTCCAGTTCTTCTATATCAATAGGGAATAATGGACAATATTCATACTTGAATGTGTGAACAAATCGTCCATCAAGCATTACATCAAAAATTAATGTTTTCATATCTCAACAATTGTATGAATACTAAAATCACAATAAAGATAATCCCACCAAGTACCGTAATTGCACTTATCATTCACATACCTGCAACTAACACTCCAACCTGTCATATATATCACACCTCTGTACTCAAACAAGTCGCCAGGGTTTAGTTTTCCTACTTTTATTTTTCCCATCTTACTTTCTCCTGTGTGTCTTCTTATTCTTGTTTTTCTTTCTTCGCTTTAAAATCTGTTTACTTGTACATCTCTCATCTTTTGCACGACATTTTGTTTTAGGTTGGTTAGGCGAGTATATATATTCATTGCTAATAGGGTTATCATGGTAAGTTAAAACGCACGCACCATTATCACGACAATCCTTATCCCCATCCGTTACTATAATGCAATCACAATCATCATTATTGGCTTGTTCGATAGAGTCATATCGCTTTAGAATATATCTTTCTCCTAGGTCTTTAAATAAAAGATAATCAGATGTATTTATCATCGAACCAACAATTCCAATTTTCTTAGTCATAGACAAACATGTTTAACACTCAGATAAAATTTGTAACACAATAAGCCATATAATGATAATAATTAATCGTCTAACATATTTCCACATAAAACCCTCATTATCATAGCAAAAACAATTCCAAAAAGCATAAATTCACTCCTTTCTAACATTATTGTCCACCCACCTCATTGCACCCTTTAGCGCATCAGTTGTAGACCTGTAAAACATATCAACAAAGAGATCCATCCGTTCACCTTTTGAACCTCTCTTTATTATCCGGTACATGAAGTCTTTTTCTCCTGTGACCTCTATTGTACATCCCTTATAATATGCAACGTATTTTTTTCTCATACGGCAAAGATATAGTTTATTGGTTTGCCAACAACTTTTTATTAACTTTTATTAAGCGTTTTTCCCAGTCGTTCAGATTGTCACCCGTCTTAATCTTCTCCATAACCGAAGCTATATCAAAAGATTTACATTTTTCATACAGATCACTCATTGTCGTTCCTTGTATGATAACTCCGTTCTTTTCCCCGGAAAAATATCCGTCAACACTCTCTATCACATCCCATTTCCGTCCTTCCAGGATGGATTGTTTATTGTTCGTTCCCATATTCTTTTGTTTTGTTTTAATAGTTAATCACCTTCTGTTATCAGTACGGGCGAGTTTTCATAAATCACATACCCGTATAATTTACCGTCTATTTCTTTGCCTTTCTTTGGCTGGTAGTCCCTTCCTTGCACGTAGAAATTACCATCAAAAGGGTATGCGTTAATATGCTTATGCGGTATGTCAGTTGCACACATTCCAACCCAATAAGGGTATTTAAATAATTTCCCGTCCTTATCCCTTGCTATATAGAATTTCGCTAAATCTTTCTTATTATCGAAAAATACGGTTTTCTCGATGATAGGTTCGTATTTGTGATTCACAGCAGATAAAGTATAAATCATTCCGATAATTTTTACCCCGTTCAAATTGCAGCCGTTAGTAAGTCGTTCTACCTCTTCTCTTGCTGCTTCCATCGTTGCGAAAATGCAGGTATATAGGTTTTCGCCTTTGCCCAAATAGGCGCGTACTTCGTAAATCATTGTTTTTGCTTTTTAGTTATTAATAGTTCCCGGTAGCGGTGGCGGTCCGCTTGTTGTTCCCCATACCAGGATAGCTGTTTACTTTGTGCAACACTGGAGCATTATATTGGTAGCCTGTATTCATGTGCCATAATGTTACTATAACGCACGTATTCAATGAATTTTCCGTGACGCCTTACATAGTCGTTTATATGATTCCATTGGTTGTGTAATTGTTCAGGAGTTTTTCGTTCTCATAAGTTAGTAATAGTTCATTGCAATATTAGGACAATATGTTTCTAAACACATGATCAATGAATACCGTATTCGTTCGCCATTTCCCACGCTTTTTGAAAACAAAATATCCGCGTATAATTGCCGTTTCTTTTATTTCGTTTGCAAAATCATAGGCCGCTTGCTGATCGTTTCCAACCTCCTTATTTATTGATCCGCTATTATTGCTCAACCTGTAACGTAGCTTTGCATGATCTGTAATAATATTCATACCTTTCGTTTATTTTCGTTTTTAAGTAAAAATTGCTCCCGGTAACAGTGTCGCTCTGTTTGTTGTTCTCCATACCGGGAAAATATTTCACATTATTTCCGCTTTATCTTAATTCTCTGAATGAAACAGTTTGAAAATCACTCTTGATAATCTCTATCTGTATAGGCTTAACAAATCGGTCCAGTTCCTTGCGTATCTCTCTCATTTGTTCAAACGGTACGGTTACAATGTTATATAATATTATTATATATTTTTGTAAAATTCACAATATAGACCATACAGATCTATAATATCTGAATCAGTTAGTATTCTCCTTAAAACTCTTATTACTCTAATTACTCTCATTATTCGTTCAAATATGATTTAGGAAGCAAAGGGAAAACTCTTAACACTTCATCAAAACGCACGTTCCCAAACTTTTCGATATATACGGAAAAATAACGTTCATTCCGCCTACGATCAATAGTTATGCAGCTAGGTACGTCCTTTCGATTTAACGTATTATAGTCGTTTGCGTGCTCTCTTACAAACTTAATCAATTCGGGTGTATCTAGGTACATTTTGATTATTTTTTGCGTCCTTGTGCCGTTATAATACGCTCGTTTAACCTGTTTTTCTGGTAGTTTGTGCCCATCATAATTTTTCCAGAACTTGATATTTTCCTTGATAAAATCCAATGTATTAATACTTCTACTAGCTTTAAACGTTCCTATCTTAATACTTTCATTTTCAAGGATAGGATATAATTCTTTTTCTATATTCTGTTTTTTCATAATACTAATTATTTAGATAATTCGTTTAACACTTCGTTGAGATTTGGCAACACCCACGTTTTTAGGTATAATTCCAGTCTTTCCCTAACATAGTTTGCTGTTTCTTCGTCAAACGTAGGGCAATTGCCTGGAATTATCGGTTTATGAAAACATCTCACACGATTTTCTACTATCTTATTTATATTAGCTATTACTTCCTGTAATTGTTCTTTAGCGTATTTCTTTCTCATAGCTGAAAATATTAATAGAAAACTGTCAATAGTTATATTGTTTTTTGATTGATTAATAGGTAAGTTCTGCTAATACGTCCGTATTATACACGGGTAACTGTTTTGCGTATCTAGTACGACCGTCTAGGGGCGTTTCCGTGATAGTTAGTTCTAGTAGTTCGTGCATCGGTGTATTCCAGATAGATTTTTCTAGGGCTTCTATTTCCTTGTATCGTTCCGATCCTGTTTGTATTCCGTTCGGACCGTGATAGAATTGTTTAAAAAACGGGTGATTCCTGTGCATGCATATGAAATGGTAGCTTATATCCTTTACTGTTTTTGAAGCCGATTTACAAATATATTGGCTACCTGTTTTGCTGTTTTTTACTATTACTTGTATCATAATGTTTTTGTTTTTTATGGGTAATATATATCTTTAGTCACAGGGCTTTATTTTGCCTCTATTGGTGTTTCTGAATGGAGTATTGCACACTGTCAAGGATATATTTAGCGTGCTCCCTGGCCGCTTCCTGTTTTTCCTGTCTAGTGGGTGTTATCCCGTCGTACTTGTATAACAGTTTGGCGGCTTCTCTGATTATATTTTTCATTGTGCTACAATTTGCAAGGTGTTCCGCTTGTGGTTGTACACCCTTGTTTGCTTTTTTGATTACACAGCTTTTCAGCCATGTTGTAATATCGTATATTTCCCTTGTGTTACGTATATACATTGCAAGCAAGTTGGATATGTCGTTTCTTCTTTCCATAATGTTACGTTTTTAATTGTTATTGTTTTGTTTCTGTTTTTCGATATAATCAGTTACCCGTATAGATAGGTACAGGCAACCTAATAGTATTAATGTTTCGATCATAGTTATTTACTTTTGATTCTTCCAAACTCTATAATCATTATCACTTTCAAAACACATATAACCGCCAAAAACCTTGACAACATGTGCGGGGGTAAACGGGCAATTTTTAATCGCCCGATACCGTGTTTCAACTTGTGCAAAAAACGTTCTCATTCCTCTTCCTCTTCCTCTATTTCCGTTTCCACTTCGTCCAATACTTCCGAAATTGCCCGTCCTAACAGATAACATCGTATAGTTACGTCGCATGATTCCGCGCCTCTTTCCAAATAACTCATATCGCAACCGAACTCCGTTAACGCTTCACTTAACAGGTCCCAATTGTGACAAATGTATTCCTCAGCTTCCCACGAATTGCACGTGTATGACCCTGATGCGTTCCCCGTTACACTATCGGACACAAATAATCTATCATTAAGATCTTGTTCCACTTCGTCCCGGTTTTCGGAGGTTACTACTATATTGTTTTCGTTGATATAGTTTAAAACATCCTCTTTAACCGCTTCCAAATAATCGTATCTTTCCATAATTGTAATATTTAATTGTTTATAATAATTTCCCATGTCCCGCGCGTAACTCTACAGTAAGTTTGTATTTTTTACTCATATCTTCCAATTATATAGGGTTGTGACATTGGTACATATTCTATACCGTTTATTTCGTATATTGGCAAGTAATTGCACCAGCTTCCTATACCGTTATTATAGAAGCCTTTAAAAACAATATCAGATGGAGAGGCGTTTCGTATAACCTCTATATCTTTAGCACGATATATATTTTTTTCAACAAAAGACCTTATCCAGTCTAGTTCCTTTGCACCTTGTTCCTTTGTTAACGGTATACCGTATCCGTTCCCGGCATGCTCTATCCAATTGTAATTAATAACATTCCGCCGCAAGTCGTTTGAGCGTTTTTTTAATGTCTGTATCTGATCTTCTGTTATTACGCCGCTTTGTTTAATTTCTTTTAACAAAGGTTCTTTATCCAGATCGTCTACCACGCTATCAAACACCTGATAGATATTACACCAGCCCATATCCGACACGATCAAAAACTTCATGCCACCAATAACAAAGGTATAATACTTGCTTGTTGCGTCATAGTTAATGTGGTACTCCGTGTATTCGTTAATCGCTGCAATATGTGTTTCATATAGCTTAACCTCAAACAACTTATCATTATGTTTTAACGATAAGTAATTCATCTTTTCACGCTCCGAATAAATTTCCGTATTGTAATACAACCGACTAGTATACACACATTCGTCAACCGCGCGCCTTAAGTTGATACGCTTTCCCGTTTCAAAGTTACCAATATGCAACAATACTGTATTACTGTTAATCATGTTTTTAACCGCTTTCTGTGAGATCTTCTTTGCTTCCATAATATATAATGTTTTTAATTAACTAATTGTACTCTGTATCTATACGGGCTTGTAACCGTTACCATCTATTCCGATATATTCCGATATATTCCGATATATTCCAATTGGCAGCTACATTACAATGTGCGTGTATTGTCGTGTATTGTCGTGTATCGTATGTTTTTACGGCTTATATCAACCGATCCGTGCATAACAGATAAGTATTAAGGCTTATGTATAAGATACGCAACACGCCAATATACGCATAATCAAGGAGCTAATCACATATCGCACTAGAACACTATCGCCTGTATCAAGTATTCCGTACCTCTGTATCGTGGCTAGCCATACCGCTATTTATATACCGATTATCCTATTCTTTTCGGTTCCGTGCTATACTGTCACTATAGCAGGCTGTTTCATTACGTCAAGTATCCCTTTGTCCTTCCGACACTGCAAACATACGGCGTTTTTGATTAGGTTGTATATTTCATTAACATTCATTATAAATTAAGCCCGTTTTTTCCAAAATCAATACAGTTTATATACATATTTTAAATTAATATTGCATAATATTAATAGATCAGACCGTGCAAGACCTATTTTAGCTTAATATTATGTTTAATTTCAAGATTTTTCAATGTTAATTTGTGTTAAATTTGTTTGTAAGTGTCTGATAATCAAGGAATTACGAAATCTTCGTAGAAGTCACTTGTAAAGATATTTTATTTGTAAAGATTTCGAAATTCGATTCTCGTAGAAAAGAATTTATTTTTATTTACAAACGGTATATATCCGGGATGATTTCAGCTTGTAACTACCTGTAAATCAGTGGCATACCCCCTTTCCTGGACTTTTATTCGTGGGTGTGTCGCTCCTGATAAATTTTTTTCTGAAAAATTTTTTTCTCCAAATTTTGCTCGGATGGCTGATTTTGCGGTTTGGATGTGTATTTTTGGTAGTTTTCAACAAAATCGGATAAATATTTACATAAAAAGTTACGAAAATCGTAGGTTTTTTGGTGTGTTTCGTAGGTATGGTTGCATTTTTTATGTCTTTTTTTGCAGTATAAGTTATTGGTTTACAGTATTCTTCGTTGATTTCGTCGTTTTGATATGTATCTATACTAAATTACGTATGCAGTTTTGGTTTTATGCTGTATGTGTCGTATATGTGATGTACGTGTATATGTATTGTAATAGAGCATGTAAGGTGTACGTGTATGTATATTTTGTATATATATATTACTTTTAACATTTAATATGCAAATTAATAGAGAGTAAATTTTCAAAGATTTACGATTCAATTTTTTTTGACAATACTAAACAGCTTGTTTTCAGCTATTTAACTACTAATTTTTGCTAGTTTTTTGACAAGTGTTGAAAAACGAAGAGTTTACGAAGTCTACGAAAAATCAACGAATTTCGTAGGTTTTTTACGAATTTCCCCAAATCAATTAGTTGCATATGCAACTATCAGTGTTGAGATTTTTTATTTTATGTTAAATTAAGTCAATTTTACATTTCTTAACGTAGAAAATAATAAGTAGATAAAAAATTATAGTTAAATCATTTTAACTAAAATGAGAAAAATTATTACAAAAGTAAAAAATAACAACAATCAATATTTTTTACTTTTCCTATTCAAAGCATACTGTGGACGTGAAAGTAAAAAATCTTGTGTAAAGAAAGATAAACTATCTTCCTTGACACGTATTTGTTAATCACATAAACATTTGTAGTTAATTAATTTAACTACTAGTTTTCGTATTGTTTTTTGCGCTATATTTGCAGGTAAAATCAAGTAAAATATGGAAGAAGAAATAGAGATTAAACTTAGGTTGCCCGAATCAAGGCGTGTCGTATGCCTGTCCGATGCAATGCCCGACAGGGAACGTTGGTACAAGGGAATGAGGGTTCAGACACGGCTGTTCGGGTGGGTTACGCTCGTCAGCTTCAGGGACCGTCACTGCTGTCTTAAACTTGACGAGCCTCTGGATGACGGGACAAAGGCTGTGTTCGTGTCGGAAGCGTCATTCATCAAGCGTGTGCCCGTACCTTTAACTGCAAAGTCTATGGCCGCACAGGTCGCTGGTGTCAGCGTGGAAGGTGAGGTGCTGGAGTACGAGAGGAAGATGAAGAGAAAATGGGAGAAGGAGAGGAAGCATATAGCGGAGATATGTGCAAGGTACGGGTATGTGCTTCCTTCCGAGTGGAAACGGTCGTTAAGGAGATTTGCTTCGTGGTGTGAGGGCCAGGTAAGGCAGTACGGTCATATCGTGGATGCCGACTATCTTATGCGGCATGACACGTCCGTTGTGGGCGGAAGGAGCGTGGATGATCTAAGGTTCGTGCCAGATGTGGATATGGTGGATGGGACCGGGGCGAACGGGAAGCCTTCCGCCGCTCGCGTTTCACGGTGTGCGCTCATGCCTGGAAGCATCGTCACCGCGATACGTAACGCAGGGAACGAGATGGACAAGTCGGTGTCGTTGTGGCGGAACAGCTACTTCGTGAAGATGAGGCGTTTCGGGTACACGTTCAATACCTGCTGTGACGGGGCAAGGACACGTGATGATGCGTTCACATGGTTCAAGGACATCACCATACAGTACATGGCTGACCTTATAGAGTATTACGGGATAAGACGTGATTCCATCGTGTGCAGGAAACTGGAGCACATCGCGGACGTGTATTCTTCGCTTGATGATATGGACGCACGCCCTGATATATCAACGGACGATTATGACCTGTATCCTGTTGTAATGTTCGGGAAGGTTGTGGACCGGGAGAAATCGGTAGAATCGGTAGAGAAAGGAGGGGAAAATGACTGTCGCTGAATCTGCAAAGGCTTCTTATGAATACATCCTTGATTCCGTTATGGGCAAGCTGGCGGACAAGGGTGGTGGTCGTGGCTTCCGTAAAGCAAGGGATGAAGGCGAGTGGAAGCGTTCCATATCCGCTATGGTCGAGATGGATATAGCTGATGCATGCAGGGAGTGCAATTTCAGACGCCACAGGAGCGGTTCCATCATGGCTTTTGACGGTAAGATATTCGTTCCCATGATGAAGGAGGATCTGATGCGCCTGTGTATGGATTTGTGCCGCATAAACGGTCTTAGCGAACTGTACATGACCGATACGAGCGAGCGTTTCTACCGTACCATTGTGAAGAACGTGACGCATGAGATATTCAATCCCAAGCGTAACTTCATCACGTTTGACAATTGTGTCCTTGACACGGAAACGATGGAAACGTTTGATTTCTCCCCTATGATAGAATCGTGCATACGTATCAATATCAATTATGACCCGTTGGCGCGCAGCCCGTTGTGGGAGAAGTTCCTGGACGATGTGATTCCTGTGAAGGACACACAGGATGCCTTGCAGGAGTTTGTGGGGTGTGCCTTTGTTGACAGGAAGAAGATCAAGATGGAGAAGATGTGTTACCTTCTCGGTTGTGGTAGTAACGGTAAGTCGGTGTTCTTTGACGCTGTTGTCAACGCGCTAGGTAAGGATAATGTTTCTTATATGGAGATGGCTGACCTGTCGGGTGACAAGTCTACTTGCGAGTACAATATAGCTATGATAAACGGCAAACTGCTCAACTACGCTTCCGAGATGGGTGGAAAGGATGTGAGCGGTGGCAAGTATAAGAAGTTCATATCCGGTGAGCCTACTATGGCACGCCTTCCGTTCGGTGAGCCTTTCCTTGCCGATATGATGCCGCCTTTCATGGCCAACCTTAACAAGATGCCTTCCGTTTCGGACCAGACTTATGGTCACTTCAGACGCTCCCTTGTTATCCCGTTCTATCGTGTGTTTAAGGAATCGGAACAGGACAGATCTCTTCCGTTGAAGCTGTCAAAGGAATCGGCAGCCATTATCAACTGGATAATAGAGGGTGCAAGACGGTTTGTTAAGAACAAGGGTGAGTTTACGAGAAGTTATACGATAGAATCCGTCACGGAGAATGCCAGACGTGATTCCAACAGTGTCCTGTCCTATCTTTACGATTCGGGGTATGATGCTGATGGGGGAATTGAACTTGAGGCTATCCGTGACCGTGACCTGTATGTGAAATACAGTGCATATTGTATTGACTGTGGCGTTAGGCCTTACAGTAAGAGAAAGATGGTTGACATGATACGCCAGGAAGGATATTCAGTCACTTCCGCATGGGATGAGAACAGGAACAGAATGTTCCAGATTGTCCTAAGACGTAAGTACAATCCTGACGAATATCTTCTCCAACAGGCTGATGATATAATGAAGGAGGATTTGCCGTTCTAAATTTTGCAGTTTTAAAAAAAATACTTAGTTTTGTAGCGTTAAATCAATCATGGGAGAGGCAAACTCCTGTGACTTCAATCATTGGAGTTATTTTTTTGCCATGACATATTGTAGTAGTATAGATTAAGATATTGCGCCTACCGAGTGGAGCTGCGGAAACGCCTCCGAAATAAACCCTATGGTTGATTTGACAGCTCGTAGTAGGCGCACTTTTTTATTGTTATGAATGAACTGGTTTTTAAAGGTCAGAATGACCAAGTTTTAACTAACAGCCTATTGGTGGCTGAAAAGTTTGGAAAAGAACACAAGAATGTGTTAAGTTCTATCCGTGGGTTAATAAAGGGGTGTGCTGAAAATGCAGCCAACCTTATGTTTGAGGAAACAACGTATATTAATGATCAAAATGGACAGGAGTATCCTATATTTATTATGAACCGAGATGGATTTACCCTTTTGGCGATGGGATTTACAGGGAAAAAGGCTCTTAAATTCAAGTTGGATTATATTGCTGCATTTAATGCGATGGAGAAGGCACTGAAAGAACAGAAAAAACCATTGTCACAACTTGAAATACTTGTTCAATCCGCACAGGCTCTTCTTGAACAAAGTAGGAGAATTGATAACGTAGAGAAGCGTCTTGATGCAATTGAGCAGGAAAGGGATGAGAATGGTAAACTTTTACTGTCTGTGTCAATGTCCTCTGATGTCCTTCCTGAAATGTCTATGAGAAACAACATTCGTCAATTGGTAAACAAATATTCTTCCGCTACAAATACCAACCAGAGGGATATATGGCATAAGATTTACGATCAACTTTATTATCTTTATGGTATTTCCGTGAAGGCTTATAAAAAAGATAAGCGGGAAACATATTTGGATGTAGCTGAAAGGAATAATTTTCTTGATAAGATATATAATATCATCTCCAATATTGTCCGAGAATACAATAACGATTAAAGATTATTTAACCGTTATTGTTTTTACCATATTACTTTAATATGTATTTTTGCTGAAAAATTTTATTGTGTATGGATAATAAAGAGATTGTTTTATTTGATAGAAGTATTCGTGTTACTTCTGATTGGTATGTATGTGTGTCTGATGCCCAGTGTGCGATAAATGAATCCCGTAACAGGACTGGTTTGAAAAGGTATAATTTCAGCCAGTGGTTAAAGACGCTTTACGTGAGTGACATGGTTTGCAGTATTAATGAGGGCGGCAAGGATGCTTTTAAGGTTGAGTTTGACAATGATTCGGGTAAGATAGAGCAGTATTGTCATTTTGGTGTGTTTGTTAATATGATTTTGTCGGCAAGTCCTGTTAGTGGTGTGCTGGACAATGAGGATTGGTTTAATGATTACGTTTGTGATGTATATTCCATTGACGGTCATGTTTATGAACACGCCAAGATACTTGCCATAGGCGGTTTGTGGCGTTATACGACAAAGAATGCCAGGTTCAGTGATGATATCCGTATGATGGATGATATCATGTATTCCGTTCCCGATGGTGACAAGGATGCCGTGTATAGCCTGTTCTTTGATTTGCTAGGTACGTTTTATTACAATTGGGAGTTTGCGTTGCGTTATGCGAAGAAACTTCTTTTAGGGGATGTGGAGGAATGATTATGAGGTGTTTTGTTCGTTTTGTCATGTTTCTCATATACGTTGACATTGTATTTGTTCTTCTTGTGTTTATGGTTCCTGCCGAAATGGTGTACCGATGGACGAGCGGTCGTAAGCCTAATGGATATATTTCATGCCTTTCTGATTTTCTGGGATACCCTGATGGTTATCGTTATACGTTGAGCGATTTCTTCAGGGATTTGAAACAGGGATGGCGTAATTTTAAGTAGTGACATGGCTAGTATTGATTATGATTATATTTTTTCCAATCTTGACACTGTGCTTGGTCTTCCTCTCAGGCGTAGGGGAAAACGGTGGACTTTACCTGCTAGGATAAATCTGGAGAGCCATAGCAGGAAGGACAAGCTGGTTTTCTATATGAACAAGTCAGGCAGTATCACCGTTACCGAGCAGGGAGGTGATTCTGTCAACCTGTTTGACTTTCTCGTGTCTTATCTTCCCGGTTGCAGTAGTGCTTCTGATGCTTTTAGGATTCTGTCAAGCCCGG
>OGUK01000471.1_pt1 | contig 34087 bp, 63 predicted proteins | sample 1553151 | NCBI WGS metagenome assembly OGUK01 (sample SAMEA2580208, study PRJEB22360) | human gut metagenome | biome: human gut; feature: human-associated habitat; material: faeces | place: Denmark | collected 2008/2010
GAGGTTGACTTTCCACTCCACCCACAGAAATTTCCCCTTGATGAAAATGTGAGTTTCATAGACCTCTCCGTTTCTCAGCCCCATGGAGCCGTCTTCTCCCACAAATCTTAGTTTCATCACATATCACCTCAATCGTTCTTATTCTCATAATTGACAGGCTTATGAGAATTCAGATTTATTGGATACTCCAGGCACTCGTCGCAGGGAGGCTCATTCTCCTCCAGCTTTTCATGCTTGCAGGTCTTGCAATACTTGCCGAAGTAGACAAGCAGGTCGTTATCTCTGATAGGCATAGCGATGCTCCTCAAATATCATCGGAGCTACGGTGCTGACTATGCTCGGAATCGAACCCGTCAGGATACCGCGCCTTAAGCTTGTCCACGTTCATCTGGAAAATGGTCTCCAGGTCATAGCCAATGGCATCGGCGCTGACAGCCAGATACCAGGCAATATCGCCGAGCTCCTTAGCCATGTGCTCCCTATCAAATTCGTGGCCCTGAAAGAGCACCTTTTTTATGATGTCGATGGCCTCCCCAGCCTCGCCGTTCAGCCCCATAAGACCTTCGAGCACTCGGATATAGGGGATGGGGTCGGTGGTGATGCGCGATTCCGTGCGTAATGCAAGAGCCTGGTATTCGTTAATTGTCATTGTGGGATGCTCCTTTTCTACGAAATAGACTTTGTCTTTATGTTCTACCTTCTCGAACCCATTCGGAAAAGTATCGCCGTTGATAGCATGAGAGATATCAGTGGTATGCCGACAATCGGGATAGCTGCACCGACTTCCGCATTGTTTGCGGTCACACAGATAGAGCCTATCTCCAGATTTGATTTTTGCCATAAAGATTTCTCCTATGAGTTGATGATTTTGAGGAAATCGGGTTTTGCTTTGTCCTTGATTTCCGCCCAAAGTGTCTCCGAAGCCAGTTCATGCGTCCAAACCGGCCGCCCCAAAAGCTTTTCGATATACTTATGAACCTCAGCCATGTCGCACATCAAAATGCCGGTGTAGGCGGAGAGAACGACTTTTTCATGGAGTGTCATCGCTATGTTCCTCCTTTGGTGGGCTAAGTCGTGAAATATCAATGTAGTTTGGGCAACGAAGTGATATGCCTTTCTCTTTTGCAATCTTTTCGTACATGAGCAATGTGGGTTTTAACGAGCAAACATTGATGTGGATGCAGGTCAAGCATCGTATTCCTGGAATATCCATGCTCAAACCTCCTTGATGACAGCGCTTACTTCTGGAACCTGATCCTCAATCGGCTCATATCCTCTTGCTTTAATTTTGACCGTCAGATTCACCTTGGTGCGATCCACATTGAAGTGGTCTGCAAGCGCCTGGATAATGTCTTGGTCGTTTAATCGAAGTAATTTCTCCATCGAACCCCCCCCTTTTTTTTCAAAATATAAAAGAAGAGAGCCCACGTTTCCGTAGGCTCTCCCCTTGGTCGAGGTTTAGAACTTCAGCTTTTCATTGATTTTGCGAATCTGTTTCTCGACCTTTTCCTGGATTTCGGTGTTCCCGGCCTTGACCGCCAGATCCAGGACCTCCTGCCAGTCTTCCAACTGGTCAAGGAGCATTCCCTTGTACTGGTTGTCCGTCATGCCCATGGAATCGTCACCACCATCCAGAAGGCGAGAATTGTTGCGCTCAGCCATAGCTTACAACCTCCTTCCATAATAGGAGCTGCGCTTTCTGCGCGTAGTCGATGTGGCCTCTTCGAGCCCATCATACCATGCTGCCACGGAGGGTGTCAATTAAATCGCGGCGGGGTCAAGGCCAATCTTTTTGCGATAATCATTATAGGTGATTTTGCCGCGCTCCAGAGCCTCTCGAAGCGATTCTTCGTCCGGCCAGGGATAGACATTGAGCGTCATACCGCCATCGGGCGAAATATAAATCGCCACCGACCGATCGCGCTTTTCTATGGCGTCGTCGATAATGGTATGTGCCTCGTTCCAAAAGCTGATAAAATCTCGGCGTTCCACGAAATATCAATCCTCCTTAACGCCAAAATAGTAGGTACAGGATCATGATGGAGATATAGACTTTTAGCATGAAGACCCAAAAGTCCGCAAGTTTCTGAAGGAGCCACCAACAACAGGGATGCCGTTTCGTCCAAGCCTGTAAATGCTTCTCTAAAATATCAAGTTTGTTTTTCATCACCACTTAATGTCGCAGGCCCCGTCCGAACAATTCTCCGAAGGCTTGTCCTCCTCAAAGATATGGAACGACTTTCCTTCCTGAGTCGCCTTCATGAGAGCGTCCCATGTTTCAGCATCGACGTCCTCTTTTCGGATTCGGAACACAGCACGCTCAGCATTCTCATGGTCACCGTGCATTTCATAAAACTTGCCCCACTGAGCATTTAATTCCTCATGGACTCTTCGCTTTGCCTCTTCCATGATTTCATCGCTAATGGGAACATCTTTGAGGCTCGGACCAGTAATCAACTCACTATATGGCAGACTCTCAATCCAGTCGCAAAATCCCCACATCCCGGAAGAGAAATCTCTATTACGAAAAGCATGCTCATCGGGCGCAGCATGAATTTTCCACTCGTCCAGTTTGTGGTTCCGCCGGCTCTTGTAAATATTGGCCAGCACTTCATAGCTGAGCATAACCGTCCGCCGCTGGTTATAGGAAGAGGGGAGGAGCTGGATCATCTGCCACCAGTATTTCTTGTCTTTGGTGTCGAGGTAACGCTGGCGATAAAAGTTGAGCCCGCCGATGGTATGGCGCAAAATATCAATCGGCGTCCAGAAAAGCAGCTCCCCATCCTTCTCCTCAAATTCGGGAAAATCGTCTTCCCAGCAAGAAGATTCCTCATACTCCGGAATGCCCATCAAATGCTCGCATGAGAAATCCTCCAGCGTGAACTCCTTCGCGGCGATCTTGTGCATGGTGGAGCAGGAATTGGCCGCCGTACCAACTTTGTAAGTATCGAACTCCTTCCACCAATAGAGCGGAGCCGTAATATCACAGTACACCACGATCATTCGCATAAATTTCCGGTGGTCGGTGCCAGCATTGCGAAGACGAGTCATAAGAGCAAGGTCGTTAGAACCAAGAACGAATCTTCTAAGGTCGGTACAAGGCATATCATCCTCGTCAAAATAGTTCCTCGGTTCTCTGTCAAACTCGCTATCGCTTTTCTCCCAAGAGTTCATCGGGTTGCGCATCCCACGAATGGCGTGTACCCAGCCCAGAACCTCCGTATTTTCAATTTTCAGCATGTTGCGAGTCCTCCTTCTTTATCCACTCATGATCGACGCTTTCAGAGTAATATCCATTGGATTCCCCATACCAGCGGATTGTTACATAGCCTTTGACGGTGGCAAAATGATACCATGTCCAAGTACAGGTATCGCCGTATTCAACTTCTCCTTCATTTGCAACCTCTTCTGCCAAAAGCACAGGGTTTCCAATTAGATTGTTAATATCGCCGCCGATGTCCTCAATCCGAACGTCTTCGCAACAGTCCTGCTCATGATACATGCGGAAAATATCCCCATTTTCTAATGTAAAGAGGATTTCTTCGCTGTCTTTCTCAGCCCCTTCGATTTTGACAATAGTTCTACCAAGTAGGGGCTCAAAAACAGACACATCAAAGTTATTCATCGTTTTCTCCTTTCGCAAGCGTGCTCCCCAGAGCTCGCGACAACAATAATGTGTTGGTTCGCCCAACGTGTGGTGGATAGCAAATATAAATCTTATTCCCATCCATCATCTGACTGAGGATTTCTTTTTGAAAAGGTAAAAGTTCAATGCCGGTTCTTTTCAGAAATTCGTCAAACATCTTATCCTTTATCATTGAACCCTTACATCCCTAATCCTCTTCAAATATGGGCATTCTTCACCACAGTCCAATTTGCACCGAGAATACATTCCGGACTGGAACATGCATTTGTATTTGCTGGTCATGTTGATATACTCTGCGAAAATGCAGTCTTTGCTCCTAACTGGGAGTTCACTTACGATCACTTTCATGCGTTCCCCTCCAGCCGAATAAATGTCCCATACTCATCAAAATTCGGATCGCCAAGGGTTGCTCCCGCAAACAATGCCACCACTTCTTCCATAGTCAAAACAATGGTGTGATTGCCATAGGAAGATGTGCAGCGCTCTCGATCCTCCTCGGTTTTAATAATCAGCATTGCAGTTCTCCTTCTTCTAACTCTCTATAACGACAAACATCTTCTTCTTTGATGATTTTGGTATGCGGATAGAAGTGGTCTATGGCGTCAAGTTTCATTCGAGCAACTTCGCGATTGCCATGAATATCTTCCCATTCATACCATCTTCCGTCTACCCAAGATCCGTCGTGCTCTAATTTCAAATCGACATATCGACATAGATGCCATGCACCAGACGTTGTTTCTCCTTCCAAATATAATGTCTGTGCCTCTTCATCCGGAACGCATTTAATGACGAGTTGACCCCAGACTAAAAATTGCCCGAAAGTCATGTGTCCAAGATGAAGAAGGACATGGTCACCAATCGTTTCATCTCCGGTAATGCCGATAACGATATCGCGGACATCTTTAATGTCATTGCTTACCGTGGTATAAGGAGGATTTCGCGTACAATCTTTCACGATGAACATCAGAATCCTCCTTTTCCAGATTCGAGCTTCCCTTTCTCTCGATAGAATTCTGCGACTTTCCGGCAATGATGAAGATTCATGCAAGTGATAACCTGCTGGACAACTCCATCATTTCCATAAAGTCTCTCCACAACCGGTTCGAGATCCGTGCAATCCTCGCAATAGGGTTCAAAATTAGTCTGGATCATTTATAGCCTCCTTACCAGCTTTCTCATCTTCGGAAGTTTCTTCATGGGTAACCTCTTCTTTGCACTTATCCATTTCTCCGAGAACGCTGTTGATTTCGTCTTTGAAATGGATCTTCGACGGATCAACTCTCTGGACTCCTTCTGGAAACTCTACGATGCCATAAACCTGTCCGACTTGGCCGCCAGGATGACCGCCGTGCAGAGCACTGGCTCCGACCACATTGGCCCAATGCTCCCAACAATGAAAATATCCAAGCTTTCCGTTTACTTCACAAAGACGGGTCGCCCATTCGATTTCGCAATTAAACCCAGCCATGTTTTTCTCCTTTCATCTTCGCATTCCACTTTTCGATTGCCTCTGCTTTGGACTTCCGTGACCTCTCCAAAGAGACGGTACAATCTGGACTGATACACCCGCACAAATATCCATCACGCGAGTGCCAAACATGCGCCGGATGTCCGCATTTGCAACGAACAGCCATCATCTGTTCACTCTTCATAGATGATAAGTGCACGATCTACAATAGTTGACTCCGAAGGAACACCGTTTGTAAACTTCAAGGGCAACATCATGCTCTGATATTTGATGTCGATGACCTTTTTGTCAGCAATGAAAGCATTGATTGAGCTTTGAAAGACCGCGGGGGCGTCATTTGAAAAAATGCAAACTTTCATCATGCGCCCTCCTTGTTCTCGCTCTTGCTTCCCCCGCTCAGAGCTGCGGCAATGAACGCCTGTGTAATCCGAAAGGCCTCCTCAGGCGTCGCTTTTGCGGCGATGCTGCTCCGATAAAAGAGCAGCGCCATCTCAGCCAGTGTACCAATAGCGGTGAAGAATTCTTTTAACCTTTGTTCATCCATGACTCACATCTCCTGGTTTCCAAAAAATATAAAAGACCATCCCCAGCAACAAGGATGGTCTAATCGTATTTCTGTTCAATTTGAGTAGATCTGCTCAAACTCCTCTAAAATATCAAGGAACTCCTGGGGGAGATACTCTGCGGCTTTTTGCCACAGATCATCCGGCACACCGTAATAGGCTCCGGCGATCCCTCCGGTAATGGCCGCAATCGTGTCGCTGTCCCCGCCAAGGGAAACCGCTATCCGGATAGCGTCCTCAAAGTCTTCAGACTCCAGAAATGCCTCGATTGCCTGCGGAACGGAGCCTTGGCAACTCGCATCAAAGCTATAAGTCGGGCGGATTTTGTCGATGGTGAAATCCAAAGTGTAATACCAGGTCTGCACCAACTCCCGAAGAATCTGTTTCGGCAGTGAACTTCGAGCACCAAAAGTGACCAGAGCAGTCGCTTCAGCGCCTTTCATTCCTTCTGGATGGTCATGGCTCACTTTGGTCACTGCGTCGGCCAGATCGATGCATTCCTGCGCCGACTTTGCCACATAAGCCACAGGACTGACCCGCATGGCCGAACCGTTCCCATAGCTCCAATAGGGCTCTGGGGCTCTTTTGTGCAACCACAGGTAAAATATCTGTCCGTACCCGGCGTTAGGATACTTTTGCCCGATCTCCTGCATGCATCGAATGGCATGATTGCTGAGATCGGTATAGTCGCCGTTGCATTCCAGCAGGGCCTTTGCAATGGCTACTGTCATAGCGGTATCATCCGTAAATCGGCACCGGTCGATGAACAGCTCAAAATCCTTTGACTTGTGGTTATGCCGTTCAAATCGGGAGCCAACAATATCGCCAATGATTGCTCCGCGCATTCGTTTCACCTCTTGTCCAGTAGAATATAATAAGGTATGTCACTTGTCAATTTCCAGGATGTGCGCCGCGATCATGTCGGCTGTATGCGTCCAGAGCACGTTCGGACACTCATGAATGGCCCGGGTGTAGTCGTTCCATTCCTTCTGATCCACAAAGGCGCCCATGTGATAGCGGATACACAGGATTTCCTCCATCGTCAGCTGCAAATACTGGGAGAGCAGTATGACAGATTTATCACCATGTCCCTTGAGCAGCGTATCGGGCTCATACTCCCAGCGGCTTTCATCGACGGTACGAAATTCTGCACCTGCCGCCGAGTAGAGCGTGTCTCCAAAAGGATGTCGATATTGGTCCTGCTTACAAATATCATGGAACATGCCGATGATATACGGAGATTCGAGACGCTGCCACTCCAAGTCATTATCGTGGGTGAGAGTGACCAATGCGGAAGTCACATTGCGGCTATGGTCAAACAAACCGCCTTCGTAGGCGCCATGATACTTTGTGCTCGCCGGCGCAGTAAAGAACCCGCCCTCTGTCAGTTTCTCAGCGATGTCCTGCGGAAACAGATGCAGAGCAGGTGCCATGCGATCGCGAAAAGCGCGAATGCGGTCTTCAATGCTGCCAAAACCTGCTTTACGGTTAGATTTTTCATCCATCGTCATTCTCCTTTGTCAATCATAGCTTTCTTGCTTTCCAAGTTCACGGAGCTGGACAAAAGTCGGAAACTGGAGACTGCGAAGACCGGTTCGGCGATCATAGCTTTCGTCCTTATACTTTACCTCGATGACACGACCGATTAAATTCAGACCGTCATCCCAAAACTTTTTTCGCTGATCATCTGTCATCCCCGAACCAACCCGTAAGTAGTTGTTCTTATAACGGACAACAAATGCGCCTAAAGTTCCAGACAACCGACCGGTTCCTTCTTCAAGATCTACAATTTCGAGGTCTACGGTATAGAACTGTTTCACTTTAAGGATACCATTATGCCGCCTTGTAAAGTATTTGCAGTTCCGATTCAGCATCAGCCCCTCTTTGCCTTCGGCAATCATACGATCCAAGCATTTGGAGATCATGGACATGTCGTTCCCGGTATATAGCACATCCACAATACGAAGATTTGACAAGTTTCGCCTTTGTATTCTTTGCTCCAAATCTTTTAGCTGCTCTAAGCGATCTCGATACCGCAACCGACTCTCCCCACGAAGGAACTCAGCTTTTGGCAAAATATCAAAGATCACCAGTTGAATTTGCCGTTTGTCGCCATCCTCCTGGCTGAGTATTCCGGTCGTTAGCCGAAAGTTTTCATTGTCGGAGACATGCTCCGCATTTTTACGAATCAGCTCTCCGTCAATAACCCACTCGTCTGAATTAGGGATAAGCTGTTGAATATCTCCCAAAATGTGTTCCAAACCGATGAACTCTTTTCCTTGTCTACTGATAAGCTTTCCCTCGAAGTAAGTTCCACGAACCCCATTTAGTTTCTGGCTTAAACTGAACCACTCATTTTCATTCATCTTCAATTTTCCGATTTGATAGGCTTGCTGCACTTCCCACTGGGGGATGAACTCATATCCGAATGCGTCATTGACAGTTTTGGCGTCACATCCGATACGAATGGTTTTTGCGATGATCCCGATATAGAACATCCGCAATTCGGGGTTCACATCATCCAGATAGGCTTGGGTATTTGCCAAAACATCATCGGAGCCCGTGTGATTTTTCCGAACATACGTCATCAACTCATGAAACGAATGGAAGTGAACTGATTTTTCGACGGACACAACTTTTCGGATTTTCTTCTCAGAAATGCCTGTAACAAAGAAGGGGTTCAACAGATAGTCTAAGAATTTTTTGACGTTTCCATCATCGCGCTTTTCAGCCAGGAGTTGCTTTTTAACCTTGATGGAAGGCGTATTGGCCAGTAGATCAAAGAACTTCTTTACTTCGAGGTCGAGCTGTTGTTTCAAAATGTTTTCCTCCTTTCTTCAAAATATAAAAGGAGACGTTCGGTGTCTCCCTCCATAATACAACCTGAAAATTACGCGGCCATTGGCATCGGCTTTGTGGCCCAGCCTACGAACTTGCCTTCATTGAAGTTCTTCTTCTTGGAAAGAGCCTTGCTGATGGCAAGGTCGATTCCGGAGAAACTCTTCAAGTGATAGTAGTTTAAGTCTCGATATGGCGTGGTCAGCCGGTCAATCCGTCCAGCCGCCTGCGTCGCTACCTTGTAAGAATATTGCTGTGAGTAAAATATAATGGTGTCCGTAGTGATACAGTTCCACCCCTCACATCCGGCAGTGTATTGGACGAGGTACACCCACTTGTCTCCGGTGGGGATTTCCTGATGCTTGTGTCCATTCCACTCCGCAATCTCTGTCCCCTCCGGATACCCGAGAGAACGCAAAATATCCAGTTCGTAGTCATAACTGTAAAAGATGATGGCTTTGGGGTGATCCTCCAACAGCTCCAATACCGCAACTGCTCTGGACTCGTCCGAATTGGTTACTCTCCGAAGTGCCATGCACAATTCCGCCGCCGTTTCAATCGGCCGATCCTCCCATGGGTTCCATCGGTTCCGCATGATGTCTTTGTACTTGGAAATATCATATGAGACCCTGACATCTTCATGGTGGGAAACCGTTTGGCGCTTGAAGTCCATAGTCACCAAGATCTTATCCCGGAGCCGAATCAGCCGGCCGGTATTGCGGTAGCTGTCGATCTTCGGATACTTGGCCCGCCAGTCATAGATCACATGCTGATCCACAAAGTCGGTCTTATTGCGATAGAACCCATTGGCAATGAAGACTGGAATATAATCCTGCCAGGTGTCGCCAGGCGTGGCCGACAGCAGTATCCAGTCATTGGACTTGACGATTTTGAGGAATGCCTTGGTCCAGGCTCCATAGCCAACCACCCGCTGCTCGTCAAATATAAAGAAGGCGTTCTTGACGTCCACATACTTGGTGATGTTGTTCCAGGAGTCAATGACCACTTTATTCTTGTAGTAATTGGCCTCTGGAGTGGGGGAGAGCAGGAATGGAGCCAGGTCACCCTGCCATTCACAGGTATCCCGCTTGCGCGCTGTGGTGATGATGTAAAGGTCTCTGGGGTTCTTCATCGGAATGTAATCGTCCGTACCCAGCTGGCCACCCTCTTGCAGATAATAGTAAGCGAGGCCGGTCCTGGATTTGCCAGAGCCGACCCCGCCGCAGAGGATGCACCCGTTTTTCATCCGGTCCAGGGCTTCGCGCTGATAGTCATAAAGCTGGATCGCCACAGGGCATCACTTGTCCTCTTTCTCCAAATAGACGATTTTTCTGTTCATCATTTATCCTCCTTGAACAGCTCCGTAAATCTATGAATCATTCTCCTTGTGTGCCACACATCAGAGAAGTACATAGGCGTAAACCAGTAGTTCTCCATACTATCGCCATAAGTCATCGGCTCGGTGAGGGCATTGCCAACTTTGACGTAGCCGGCTACTCCGAGCAGAGAAATTTGGATGTAGCACATCAGCGCTACCAACTCCTCAATATCCTGTCCGATGACCAGAATGTGGTTCTGAAAGTTCAGTCCCGCATCCTCCAATTTGCGGCGGGCAGAATTGATTGCGGCAATCAGGTTTGCACCCGCGCCGCAGCAGCAGTCATTGATGGACACATATCCCAGATCCTCAACTTGCTGGACAAGGTCGCCCATCGTGACGTCCGCCATCAGCTGACACACATGGTATGGTGTAAATATCTGTTTCAGCTCCTCATAGTCGAGGCGCAGATCCATGAACATCTCGCCGAGGAAGTCCTGCTCCGGGTTCTCGTCCAAGGCCATGACCACATCGGCATAAAGTTCAGGGAATATATGCTGCTGAGATTTTTCGTATTTGTTGATGGTGTCCAGATACCGTTTCTCCCGTTCCTCATAGTGTGATTTGTCCACGGTGTTGGACATTGCGCAGGCCGACATGACGATGAAATCTCTCCAAATATCAATCGGGCGACACCTTGGAGAGAGTAGCTGCCGGAATTTGGAGCGAAACTCGTCATAATGCTCGCTCTTCCGCGTTGACGGCCTGACTGGAACATACTCCTTCTTAATGGGGCGAGCCGATTCCAGCATCTGCACAATCGGTGTTGTCGCTTGCTCCACCGGGGCCGCATCGGCGGACGGAAAAGCGGCGGTTTCCAAGGTTCCTCTATGGGTTTTGCCCATGTCTGTACCCTCGGTTTCGGCTGAGGAGGCTTGGAATGTTTCTTGGATTTTCCCTTCCGGGTATTTTTCCAGAATGGTTTCATCCCGCACCCTCCGTTTCCCGGGCTCGCTCAAAGCCGGAAAAGATTGCTGCCCCGATTTGCTGGCTATCCCCAAAACAGTTGTGAGCAAGAGAGTAAGGAACCTGCTTTCTCAGATTCGGTGATTTGAAAAAGGGGTTCGCTGCTCCGATGCAAATAACCTCGACTTTCTCGTCTGATAGTTCGATCGGAGTCCGTAACTCCTTTGGCATTTCAATTTTTCTGATAATTCCGCCGCATGCCATACAGCGGTACATAGGTAAATACTTAGCCACGATTTTCTCCTTTCGTGCGTAAAACGTTTACGGATATACTCCGTCTTCGGTTCGGAAGAGGCTAATGACCTCCTTGTCGATAAACTCTGCCGCGATGCCGAACACATTCCGCATCTTTGCATCAAAAGAGGTGCATGCGTAGCCATAGAGCTTTAGTGCAAACCGATAGGCGACGTCCTCAACGGGATTGTCTGGATCTTCCACAATAGCTTTCGCCAACTCCGAAATTGCCCATCTCTGGATACATCGTTTCTCAAATTCCGTCTCTTTGTCTTGAGCATGCCGGCGCACCATCAAACCTTCTTTGATGTTGTTGCGTAAATTGTGTGGCTCGGTATAATCCAAAAATGCGTACAGTCCATCGACAAACGCTTGACGTTCGTACATAGTGATACCTCTGTTTCAGGGGGGGGGTAAGGGAGCGCCGGCTATCTCCTTATTCACCGACGCTCCCATGGATATTTACTCCTCCGGATACTCTTCGCCAGCGTACTTCTCGGCGAACTCGTCCTCTTCGATGGTGACGTACATAGAACGCAGATAGGCCTTAACGCCCCGCTTTTCGTTCTTGGTGCCTTCCTGGATGACCCAGTTGTAGGGGCGGATGGTCAGATCCACATTCCGGATCTCCGCAAAATCGAGGACGTCGATGGACTCCTCGTCCAACTTGGTCTTCTTCTTTCTCCGCTCGGGGATCATGTAGACCGTGGGCGGGATGTTCTCAAAGCTGACCGCCACCTGAAGATAGTACCGGGGCTCCTCACCCTCCTCGCGGGGAGGACGCTCCCGAATGTTCCAGCCGTCATCCGCCAGTTTCTGGGCGTCCTGAGGATCGTCGATGTAGACGCAGAAGTTGCGCTGGCCGGCACGGTTGTACTTGCTTTCCCGTCCGGAAAAGTTCCGGAACAGCAGGCGGGCATTCTCGATCACGAGGTTGTCATTCACTCTGGGGTTAGCCATAATCAAAATCTCCTTTTCAATTCTTTGATTTCTTCTTCGAGTTTCTCAATGCGCTTGATAAGACGGCCCTCATAGGCCATAGCCAAGAAAGCCATCAAAACTGCCAATACGACATTGACCACACACCAAAACAGGCGGTCTGTGGCGGCCGAGATGAAGGCAGACAAAACATTGAACCAAAATATAATCAGAAGAATGGTCATGCCTGTCACCTCACGTCAAAGGGCGTCGTGTCATTCTCATAGGGTTCTCCAGCGCTGAACCAGGGAGGGGTATCGTCCTCAACTTTCACATAGGGATCGTCGGAAACAAACCACTCAAAATCGCCATACTTGGAAATATCTGCAACCGCGGCGTCCACCATGGCGTCGTAGTAGCCCCGGTCAATGCCGTCCTCCTTTTGGAGTTGCTTGACCATTTCGGACTCCAGCCAGCGATAGCCCTTGGCGCCGCCGGCAGAGGCGTAACCCTTCTCTCCGGTCTTCTTGTCCACGACCTCCCGCAGCAGCAGACCACCGTTGCAGCCGGGTTTCATGGGACAAAAAGAGCCGACCTTTCCCACGAAAATATAATTGTGGCCCTGCTCGATCTTGGCCTTCAGATCCGCAACCACCTCTTCATAGTCGAGAGGATACTGCCCATGCTCGTCCGGCCACTTCTTCCGCAGAGTCTCCAGCTCCTTCTCATATCCCGAAACGTCCGGCAAGGTTTCATTCGTATCCAAATATAATGCGCTGGTGACCGACTTGGTCTCACACATGTCATCGAACACGATCTCCTCCTTGGAGAACAGTTTCTTGAACACATAGGGAATCTGGAACTGAGTGCCTGTGGCCGTCCACTCTCCGGGGTGCTTTCGGATGTCTCCCGGAATATAACCGTAAGCGTTCTGACACTTCTCCGCCGTGGCATACTTGGCGATGTAGACGGCATTGTTCACCAGACACATGCGGTCATAGGTAGCCTCATGCTCAAAGACATAGCCGTACTTTTTGCCGTAATCCATAACGAACTGAATGATCTCCGGTGTCGCATCTGGGATCTTGATGGAGTCCGTCTTGATGTGGGCAACAGTAAAGCCCCGTTTCTGGACCTCATGCTTGAGGTTGACCATGAACAGGGCTCCGCGCTTGGCGACGATATTATCTTTGTTGCGGGTATCCCGGAAGGGATTCTCGAAGTTGGCTGAGGTCAGACCATAGACCGAGTTGATGGCGATCTTCAGTGCCTGAGCCAGAGCGTCCGCCGAACCCTCGTCTGTCAGATACTTGGCCAAAGCGCCATTCAGCATCTTCTTGGCCTTGTCGAAGTTCTTGTGCTTGATCTCCACCCGGGCGTCCTTGATCTCCTGAAACCGCTTGGTGTACTCCGGGCCGAACAGCTGCTCCGCGATGATGCTGCTGGGATGCATGGAGGCAATGTCCAGCAGAGCGATGTCGCCGTACATACCAGGCTCTGCATAGACATAACCGCCCTCGCCCACCTCCTCGCCCCGGTAGATGGACTTACCACCCTCGAACTTATAACCAGGGAAGATGGGACGGCCCTTCTTATCGAAGACCGTGAATTCATCAAACTCCGGCTTGCCCATGGTGAACGGTAAATCCCTATCGGGATCGTCGATTTGGGTCACGTCGCCCATGTTCCGGTAGTTGAACTGGTCCTGAGGGTGCTTGTTGCCGCCAAATATAATTTTGGTGGTCAGGGAGTTGGTGGTGTCGTTCACCGTCATGCCCGCCACATCCGCCAGGATCTCCCGAGCCACAAAGTCGGCTTTTCGGGCGTTGAATACCGCCTCTGTGGCGATCACATCGTTGTCGCAGTATTCCGCGACCTTCTGCCACATACTCTCCGGCACCGGCTGGTCCCAGGGAAGACCCAGCTCCTGATGGTGAAGTCCCAGTTCAATCTCCCACTTCTTCAGGCTCTGCTTGACGGAGCAGAAGTCATACACGTCCGTATAAGAGACGTTATACGCCTCCCCAAAGAAACAGTTGTTGCTCCGGGCCTTCTTCTCACTGCTGATGATCTTCTGGGAGAGATTGTAGAGCTGTTCATTGGTGTAGCCCATCAGTCGGGCGTACAGGATATGATTGTCGTACCTCCGGCAGTTGAACCCTACCAGACGGAACTTCATCAACTCCTCAATTTCCGTGGGCTTGGGATTGATCATCCGCACCACAGTCTGACCAGGGCCTTCGATTTTCCAGTTCACCAGGAACAGGTTTGGGAAGACCTCCACGTCGTAAAACACTAACTTGGCCTCGTCATTTTTCACCGCGGGGCCGTCTTCGGCGGATTTGAACGGCATCTTGTTCACCAGTTTGATGCAGTATTCCGCCTGGTTGGTGCTGTTGGCTGCGAAGGCCAGGACGGCGTTGCGCATGTCGGTCACGTCATAGGTCAGACCGCTCTCATATGCATCCGTCAAAATCTTGTAGATAAAGTCGATTGAGGGCTTAGTCGCCGGATGGATCTCCTTATTCAAATTTCGCTTGATCTGAACTCTAAGCCCTTTCTCGCTTTGAATGACTTTGGAATTTACCACGTTGTTTTCTCCTTTCAACGGTAACCCAGAGCTTATCGTAGCGATAGGCAGGTCGTTGCATTTTGACAGTTTGCGGCGTAGCGAACTGTTTCCGGTGAACACCTTGACCTCGATGTGGTCATCATAGATCCGGCTCAACCGGGTAGGGTCTCCGGAATAAATATAATGCAGGTGGATGCCGCAGCCGCTCTTACTCACCTCCGCATAGGTCGCCGGCCACTTGCTCGCCTCCTCTAAATTCCGTTCAAAGGATTTTCCACCCTTCTCGTCCGGAATATCAAAGTCGATGACGATGTGGTTCTCCGGCACTTTGACATAGTGAAGTTTTGTGGTGTCAAGGGAGGACAGCTTGGTGGTGACCTTCTCCCACTTTCGCCGGGGCGTGCCCTCGTCATTGGCATACTGGGCCAGACAGTCGGCGCAATCCCGGTCGAATGTGGAGGCCTGCCCCTCCATAAAATTGATGGTGGGATGGGGCGGTTTCTCAGCCGTCGGCTTTTCCTCCGAAGCCTGCTCCTCAAACTTTTCCGTCCGAAATCCACTGTAATAGTTCCGCACACGGGAGCCGTCTCCCAGGCTGAACCGCTCCTCGTAGCTCCGGAAGTAGTTCTTCAGCTCCTCCTTAAATATCATGCGGGAAACCGGGTAGGGCACCTTGGCGTCATCGCAGTAGGTCTTATACATCTCCCAGGCCGACTTCAGCGACACCCCATCCTCTTTCTTGAACACATGATAGGAATCCACCACGAAGTTGTAGAAATCATTGGAGGCCCCCATCATGGAGATAGGAATATAATCGTCGTAGTAGTCCGGGTCCTCCAGATACACCTCCTGGCAGTGATAGGCAATGCCGCCCAGTTCAAAGGGGATCTGCTTGGTCAGCGTCCGGTACTCCGCCGGGGGCACCTTGTCTCCCGTGGGGGTCACATCGATCAACCGCCGGATGATGCCCGACTTGGCGTCCGTGATCTTCACAGGCTTGTTGGTGCCCATGATCAGAAATGCCTTGAACCGGTTGGAATAGGCCGAACGAAACTTTTCGTTGACCGTCATCATCTCATGGGAGACCAGGCTGTTGATCCGGGTGTTGTCCTCAATACGGGAAAGGTCACCATCATGCTGGATCGCCACCAGCGGATTGGACCGGAATGCCTCCAAAGCGAAAGCGTTGCTGGAGGAACCCAAATCCTTGGCATTGAAACTGGTGTAGTAGCCCTCGAAAAGCTGCTGGATCACATTGATGATCGTGCTCTTTCCCGTTCCCACCGCACCGTAGAACACCAGGAATTTTTGAATCCGCTTGGACTCCCCGGAAACGATGGCCCCGATGCTCCACTCGATTTTGTGGCGCTCCTCGGGAGAATATAATGTGGACACCAGCTTGTCCCACGCCGGAGTATCCCCAGGTTCCAGAGGATAGGGCAGGGACTTGCTGGCATAATCGCGCTTTCCCGCTTTTGTGTTGGAAAATATCAGTTTTTCGTCAAGCATGTGGAACTGGTCTTTCATCTGTTTCTGGCAATACTTGTGCCAGGTGTCGATCATACCAGTCTCCGCGTCCCACATATGCAGGACGCGAACAGTACCGTCAAAGCGCTTGCGGTTCTCTTCTGCGTATTGGTCCAGTTCACGGTCGATCAAGTCGACCGCGTCCTGTTCATCAGTCGACCATATTCCCCGTTCGTCAATCCATATTGCATAGAAGTCGCCGCCTCTGATCATGAGGTCGTTACCTTTCTTGATGATAAACTTGGGATAGATCTCGATGACACCGCGTTTTCCGCTGCGCGTAGAAATCATCAAGAAGTCCAGCATTGGGCCGATTACTCTCCTTCACCATACTCCAGCTTTTTCACCCTGACGGAAAGCTGATAGACCTCTTCCTCCTGTTTCCGCCGCTCCATCTCCGCCCATACCGCATAGCCAAAGGCGGCGATGGCGAGCACGGCGATGCTGCGGTTCCTCCGTGTCAGCTTGGTCAGCCGCTTCTCCAGGACACGGCAGTTGTGATTCAGCAGCTCCGTCAAGTCACCCAGGGTGCTCACCGGAACAAATTGCCCTTTCTTGCCCATCTCAAATGCTCCCTTCTTTAATGATTTCGCTGAGGTAGTAGTTCATCTGATACCAAATCTCCGTGCGCCGCATGTCACGGCCGTTGTTGACGGTGAAGAGACCGCCCTCGCCATTGCGTTCGTACCCTCGGTCCAAGAACCGTTCCAGGGTTTCGTCGACAAAATATCTGTCGAATTTCCGGTCCTCCATACCGCCGAGCCCAAGGCTCACCAGCATGCTCCAGAACCACTGTCCGGTCCGGTCGCCCACATCGGGGTCATCCATAATGTGCTCCTCACACCGAATGGAGAGGGCGATCATCATCTCCAAAATACTGCACGGCCGGTCGTCCAGATAGGACGCAACCATGGCATCAGAATATAAGTGCTCGCGACCGAACCGATATCTAAGGTCGATGCCGTCTTCGGCCCGGTTGCCGTCCATCGGAATCGTATAGGTAAATTCCGTATCGTACAGCCGGCTAAACAGCTTACGATAGGACTTGTTAGAATATCGGTCATCGACCACGAGCTGATACATCCAGTCAAAATACTGGTCAATCAGTTCATCCCGGGTCAAATGTCAGACCTCCCTTTCAAATCTTCGGAGGAAGGGTACTGCGGAACTCTGCGTAACTGCGAAGATCTCTTAGGATCTCATAGTCACACCGCTTGGGGTCACTTCGGACAAAGACGGAGTCCTCTTCATACTCTCCGAAGTGGTTCAATGCGTCGCCGACGATCTCCTCCGGCTCGTCAATGATGACGCCATTCTCGTCGGACAGGATGCCGTCGTCAAAATAGGTCAGGCTGATCTGGGTGTACCCATCCATCTCTCCAAACTCCTCCGGGGAGATGACATAAGGCGCCTCCACCTCATGCTCAGGCGGTTGGGGCACCGAAGTCCTGGAATACTGCGTCCGATTGACCATCTTGGCATAGTCATTCAGATCGCCTTTTTCCTGATGCTTACCCGACGCTACAATAGTCTGGGGCGTCTCTGTTTCAGCGGTATCATCCGCAACCTCATGGAGGCGCTTGTTCTCCTTGAGGTCGGCGATCTCGTTCATCAACTTCTGCTCCCGCTTGTGGAACGCTTCCTTGATGGAGAAAATATCATTTTCCACCGCGTCGTCATACCGCTTTTGGAGCACGGTGAAGGCTGCAACTCCACCAACAGCGACCCCGGCGAGAAACGCCAGGGCAGTTCCAAGTTTACTCATTGTAGTCATCCTCCTCGTCCCGAACGCTCATCACCGTAATGGCAAGGCCCCCGAACAGCAGTGCTGCGCTGATCAGGAGCCCTCCGGTAATGTGGCGTTTCCTTCTTGTGTTGACCGCGTAGTCCAGCATGGACACCAGATTTGCAAATCTCTCCATGCTCACTGCCTCCCGGACGAAAGAATGGTGACGCCGCCAACCAGGCAGAGCCCTGACACGGTCGCCAGGGCGTAGGACAGCAAGGTTTTGAGACAGTTCTTCATAATGTGCGCCTCCTTTAATCATAACTGGAAAAATAATGCGCCCCGACCTGGAACTTCGGGACGCCATAGGAATGGTAGTGGCCGGTGCGGAAGAAGACCACGTCGTAATCTGTACGGTTCTCCAACTCTTCCCGAACCAGCTGCACCAGCTCGTCCTTCACATAACAACGGGTGATGCGGTCACCATACATGCCGGCAAACTGGTTCTTTTGATAAATCACATCGCAAATCGTGTCTGGAAAGTGAGGGTCATCCACCCGGTTCAAAATAACATCAATGACCAGGCGCTGACCATACTCACACTCTCCCTCAGCCTCCGCCATGACACAGAGGGCAATCAGTTCGATCTCCTCCTGCGTCACCGAAGGCGCTGGTGCTTCCTCAGGTTCCTGCTCCACGACGACTTCCTTTTCCACCATCGGCTCCGCAGCGACGGCCTTCTTGACAGAAATAGATTCCAAAATATCAGTCTCCTGGACAGGTTTGACGCTGTTGACGGCCACAGCCTCGTATGTACCCTGCGGTTCCGCGGCGGAGACCGGCTCCTCACTGGAGAAGGCCATGCCGGTCAGCGCCATCGCCGCGACCAATATTGCAAATATCAGTTTCTTCATGGCTCAGCCCTCACAGGGTCTGGTGGGTAGCCAGGGCGTCGGTAATGTCGCCCACCACGTTGAAGTCCAGAATGAAGGAGCGCTCATACCCATTCGCGAAGTCCATGGCCTTTTCGCGGCACACCTCGTAGATGCCAAAGTCCACAAAGTTGTCTCCCATGGGCTCCTTGGGGTCATAGATCCAGCCGACAACGGCGCCGGCCTTTGTCAGCGGGAACCCCAGCATTTCGTAGACTTCATTGAGGAACAGGTGGCCGCGGGACTTGAGCCGGTCGTTTGCCTGGGCCTGCCGGGCCAGCAGATAGAACTTGTTCTGCTCGGCGTCCTTCATGTAAGCAGAGTGTCCCTCGTCGAAGACGCGGGCATAAGGGCTGTACTTGGACGGGTCCCAACCTTCATCCGCCACATCCACGGTCTCCTTGACCTTCTTCTCCTTGCCGTTCTCGTCTACCACGGTGGTCTCGATTTCCTTGGCTTTGATGTTGTACCGGAGTTCCTTCTCCACCTGCTCACCAAAGCGCTCCAGCACCCGGCCGCGATAATCCTTGAAGGACTGGTCCAGCGTCGCATAGGCTGCCGCCAGCGCCATATTGCGCTTTCTCAGGATCTTGTGACTGGTGAGGATGCAGGTGATAGAGGCCGCGCCCAGCAGAATGGCAGGGGCATACAGCTTTACATACTGGAACCCGGTATGGGAGTAGACCTGGATACGGTCGTTGCGGGCGTCCTCCTGGGTATAGGTCTCACCCGCCTGAGTCACGCCGGACTCTTCGGCATTCTGAATGCGGTCAATGTCCTCGCTGGTCTTTTCTGCGACCTTCAGAGCCTTGGGGGTGGCCGTACAGGCCATGACGGCGCTCACTACCACGCCGACCACGCCGGCGACGACCAAAATCTCCGGGCTCTTCTTCTGGAGCTGGAAACCGATCCGGTTAAAAGTCAGGTTCACAGACTTGACAAGTTCGTTCTTCTTCATGATCAAATGTCCTCCTTAGAGAATGATTTTGCAATGGATTTGTAGATTTTTCCGACGTTTTGGAGGTTTCCGTTGAACTCCTCCAAAATATCATCGAGCTTATCGTCAAACTTCTCGGCGATCTGCTCCTTGGCCTTCTGCACGACCTCTTTCCTGAGGCGGCTTTCGTCAATTTTGGCCACGTTTTTCGCGATCTGGTCAGTGACGCCATCTGAAATCGCGTCATAGTGCTCCTTCACGGCGGCGCCGACCCGGGATTCGATCTCCCGCTTGACGTCATCCATGACCTCGTCCGTAGCCCGCTTTACCGCGGAATAGGACTCCCGGTCTACCGCACGCTGCACCGCCTGATCGATGACCTTGGCCGGAATATCCACCTCGGTATCATTCGCCAGACGGTCAATGCTGGTGTCCAGCTTTTCGCAGACTGTCTTCATCTTGGAGTGGACGCCAATGGCATAGCCAACACCCAGCAATCCCAGGATACAGATGCCGACGCCTACGAAGGAATCGGTGTTCAGTTTCATAACAGCCTCCTTAGCCCGCCCATGAGGAGTCCGGAATATTACCATACGCGGAAGTGCAAGCCGTTTGGGCGCACTTAGTGGGGACCTCCGTGACAAGCTCTCCACCACAGGCCGCATACCCCGCCAAATCCACAAAGGAGTCTTCCGTTCCGCCGCCAGACTTGATGCGGGTGATCTTCAGCAGCGCCATCATCATAGCTACGTCACTGGCCGAGAACTTGACGCCTTTGTAGACCGACCAGAAGTCGGCGATAGTCTGAAAGTTATTTTCCGGAGAGCCGTAGTCCTGCTCCCGCTGACCGCAGACACACTTCTCCGCAGTGTGCAAAATATCCGCTCGTTTCATTCCTCTTCCATCTCCCTCATATACTCGTGGTACTCGGCATCTGTGGCGAACAGCATCCACTTGCCGTTGACCATACCCTTGTATCCACAGGAAACCGTGTATCCGCACATGGTTCACGCCTCCTTAATTGATTTGAACCGCCCTTGGAAGCCGGATCACATAGCCTTCTGACGTCCGTACCACCTTAGCCGCCTGAATATCCGTCCAACCATAGCGGTTCGCCGTATAATTCCGGCAGGTGACACCGGCCAGGTCGTAGAGATCCGCCACCGAGGCCACATCATACTTGGCGATGGCCGACTCCAGCTGATCCAGAACCAGGTCGGCATCTCCCCGGGTTTCAAATATAATGTCGTCATAGTCGTATGCGACCGCCGCCCTGGGACGTCCGTATTCTCTCCGGTCATCCCGCCTGTCGTCATAATACTTCTGATAGGCGATGCGGGAACCGCCGCTTTTCCGTCCGCCGATGCGGCCCGTGTCCCCGAACAGGACGATGCTGATCACATCAGCGATGGCCGCTTTGACGCCGGGGACAATCACGTCACCCAGAATGGAGCTCTTGACGTTCTCTGCATCATCTGGCACAAAGATGTTGAGAAACCGTCGTGCCTCGCTCTTCTTTTTGGTTCTCGCCGCCCCGGTGACCACCTTATCCAGTTTCTTTTCAGTCTTAGCGGCAGCAGCGGCGTCCGATTTTTCCCTTGCGCTGTGGGAATTATTGGGGTATTCTCCCATTGTCTATCCTCCTTGTTAAGTCACATGGGCATGGCTCTCGGGAACTTGATGGTATATCCATCCCGCTTACGAACAACTTTTACGCCATTGAGCGTCGTCCACCCGAATTTGCAGTCCTCATAAAGAGCCTGCACTCCGGCCAGATCATAGAAATCAGCCAGCGTCACGCAACCGTATTTCGAGATGCAATAGTTCAAGGTCTCAAGTATCTTTTCAACGTCTCCTCTGGTCTCGAACAGAACATCCTGACACTCGCGCTGATTCTGCCGTATGGAAATATCCTTGCTGTGCAGAGTGTCGATGATCGCTTTCTGGGTCATCATACTTCCCAGAACAACACCGCCCACCACCAGCAAGCCGTTTTTCAGAAAACCGTTCACGTTTTTCTCCTTTCCAAAAGCAAAAAGGGAAAGCACCTTGTTACAGGTACTCTCCCTTCGGCGAACCTCTTGCTCGATTACTTCTCAGAATCTTCCTCGTCGGAATCCTCCGCAACGACTTCGGTGTACTCCGCGTCCACCACTTCGGTCTTGGCTTTTTCCGCAGCCTTCCGCTCGGCCAGCTTGGTGCCGACGAATCCCCAGAGTTTCTTCACCCCGCCGATCATGGCGTAGGCCAGGAAACCTCCGACGACTCCAGCCACCAGCGCACCAGCGTTTCCGCTCTCCACAGCCTCATCGACCTCAGTGACTTCGTCGAGTTCCTCGTTCTCCATCACTCTTGCGTTCATGTCTTCCATCGTAAAGTCCTCCTTGTAAATATAATTTTCCATAGATGGTTCTCCATAATAGGAGATGCAATTTTTGCGGATTAGCCCCAGCCGATGTATCGGGGCGGGTTATGATGGCCGACGACCAGATAGGGGACGCCGTCTACCAGCTGAGAACTGAAGTCCAGGTCGATCCACCCCTTGTCAATGTCCCATCCAAGGTTCTCCCCAATGGATTCATCGCAGGGGTCAAGGCCAATTTCTTCCAAAAATTCATTGACCGTGACCTTTACTTCGTCTCGCATCCGCTTGTTCAAGACATTCTCTGCTTTTCGCAGCGTCTCAATATCCGATTTGAAACAGGTATTGGTCAGCGGGTCAAAGCAGGGGGTTTCACCCCGACCGGTGGCGACGAATTTCCGCTCCGTCACATTGGCCTTCTCTAGCTGTTCCTTGGCTACGGCGTCCCGAATGGCCTGCTCCTTCTTCGGCCCGACGACCTCCACCGCCTTATCCTTATACTCCTTCAGAGCAGTCTCAGAAATGGTGTAGGCCGTGACCAGAGCCGCATTCCGCCGTGCACTGATAGAGCTTGCCCCAATGATACAGGCAGCAGAGCATACGCCGGTGACGGCGGCCGGAATATAACATTTCCAGGTGGTCTTGATGATCTCAGAGGTGGTCAGACGCTTTCCATCCTCAATTTCCTTGTCATCCACCATTCGGAGAGCCTTGGGGGTAGCCCGCACCGCCATAACAGTGGTAGCCACCATGCCCGCGATGCCGATGCCGGTCAAAATGGCCGGACTGTGCTTACGCATGGTCTTTTGCAGCGATTTCAGCGTGTTTGTGATAACCTGTTTGTTCACAACGCCTTCTCCTCTCATAAATATAATTGTGTTCAGCGCTCGATCGCTTTGATGTCATCGAGAAATTCCCATACGGTTTCGGCCGCGATCTTGAAGATCCGGTGCTGGGCATCCGTGTTGCAGGTTTCGGAGAAAAACTCCATTTTTGATGCAAACTTCTCCAAAGTTTCCGATGCCAGCGTCCACGGGTGGTCCCAGACATCTTGCAGCAGCTCCTCCAAAGCCCATCTGGAGAACGTGACTTCCTCAGCCTCATGCTGGGGCCAGTCAGACCTTGGCGATTCCTCAAACCCGTTCAAAACCGACATGAGAAATAGAATGGCCCGTTCATTCATGGACAGCGGCTCCTGCAAAAGCAAAGAGCCCCAGTCAGGGCTCCTCGCTTTCAGTTGTTCCATGCTCACGGGCGGCAAGCGCTTCATTCACTTTCTCTTCGATGACCGCGTCCTGCTCCTTATTGTCGGCCCAGGCGGACAGCAGCGTGCCAATCCCACCAAGAGCCATCCCAACCAGGGACAGGACCTTAAATATCGTTTTCTGGTTCATAAACTCAAACCTCCTATTTTCATGGTTCTCCATAATAGGACATGCTATTTCTGCGGACTGGTCAAATCTCCATGTCCTCCCATTCTTCCTCGCTGACCGGCGGGAACGGCGCATCAATAATGTAGCACTCCACCTCGCCATTCAGCCCGTCGTCCACCACAGTCTTCTGATGGTCGAAATCCACCCAGTAGAGACTATCCGAAATCATCCAGCCCACTTCATCTCCACCCCGCACCTTAGAAACGCCCAGAAACTCGTAGAACTGGTTCAGAGTGATGAACCCGCCGCTAAGAGCGAAGTTCCGGTTGAGGTGGTATTCGGCCTGTAAGACCTGACTGATAGTTGCCTGAAAATATCGGTCGGAAATGGCGTCGTAGAACAGGCGCTCCTCCTCATTGGCATCCTCGAACCCCACCGAGGTCATTTGAGTGAGGGAACCTGCGGAGATTGTCGGTTTGGTGCTCTTCTCCGCGGCCAAAGACGCCATCACTTTCTTGTGGGCCTCTTCGCCGTAGAGCTCTCTCACCTTCTGTTTGTAGCTGTTGAAGGAGCGGCTTGCCAGAGCATAGGCGCTGACCAAAGAGGCCTGTTGACGCCGATTTAGGGTATTTGCACCGAAAATACACCCGATTGTAGCGATCCCCGTGACCGCCGCAGGGATATAGCATCGCCAGCAAGCTGCTATCGTCTCCATTCGGGTCAAATTTTCGCTATTTTCAGCGTTTTTGACCGCTTTTTCCTTCTCGATGCACTTGAGGGCCTTGGGGGTGGCCTTAACTGCCAGAACCACTGTAACCACCACGCCGGCCGCACTGATGCAGGTTAATATCGTCGGCGTCGCTTTCTTGAACGCCTTTCCGGCCCTTTTAAGCAGGGCGGGTTTTGTCTTCACGTCCGTACCCTCCTTAAATATAATTGAAGATATGGTGTTTCCGGCAGATCTCGCAGAACTCACCCCGCAGAGCATTGTGTACCTCCAGAATTACAGGAACCTTCGGCGGCTCCGCCGTCTGGATGGAGTGCCCCAGCACCTCTTCCACAAAATCGACGACCTTTCCGGCCGTCCCCTCCAGAACATATCCGGTATAGGCTGTGATGACCAGTTTTTCACGTTCGGTCAACTTAGGCTTCCGGTTAAACCGGCGGTATTTCTGGTAGAGTTCCTGAATTCCAAAGTCCTCAGCAGACTTCCGCCAATCCAGATGGTGCTTATCCGCATCAAGGATTACCATGCCATGCTTGATCGCCCGCATCAATTCCGCCTCGGTAGCCCCATACCAGCACATGTCGGCAATCAAATTGGAATTCTTCCCCACCTCGATTTGATGCTGTTTGGGAGAGCGGAATACCGGCGTCATAAGGCCGGGGATCGCATACTCAGTTTTGGGGTTAAACTTCCTCAGTTCCTCGAACTTATCCTCGGTCAGAAACAGGTCGATACCTCTTTTGGTCAGAACATCAAGATAGGTCTTAGTCACGGTGTTTTCTCCTTTCAATCTCCGAAATATAATCCGTCCAGAATGGATTGCGCTGCATCTCTGGATATGGAAAAGATAAAGTTTGGATCATCCGTTTCTTTTGCCGACACAGCCATCCTCTCCACAAACTTTGCTACGATAGCAGTTGGAGAGTCTCCTTCATGCCTGTCGATCTCCTGGAGCAGCTGTTCCAGCGTGAACTTCTGGACGCTAAGTTCCTCGAAATATTGGTCGTTCACAGGGACGAACCCCATGTTGTACTCGATGTCACCAATCAGGTCTTCGATGAAGGAGCCCATGACGACATCGGGGTATCCAATTTCCGGTTTCATAGGCATCAAAACTTAAAGGGGACCTGCTCCACGTCGCCGCCTGGAACGGTGACAGAGCGCATGAGCATACCGGTCGCCTCGTCGAAATAAATCGTGTCTGCCTGATGATCCCAGTCCTCAAACTGCTCCGAGATGTTCTTCCCGCGGACCCTCCGCAGCGCGATCAACTCCTCGTGAATGACGCGCCGCCACGCCCGGGCAAGCGTTTTCCGGCTCTGAGCGAGCACATTGTAAAGGCCGGTTTCCGTGATAAATGTGACCTTCCGGCGCTGACCCGCTACCACGGTCGGGAGTACCACCTTTTCGTCCTCTTCACAAATGCTGGTCAGGTTCCAGACATTGTTGCTTCCGTACTCCAGCAGATCTGCCACATCCGTCGCCTTGAACAAGGGTTCGTCCAAATCCCCATACACCGGCAGGGTGTGGTTCTTGAATTGGATACTGCCTACGATTTTGACTTCCATACGTATTCTCCTTTTTCAAAAAAATTTTTAGAGAGGATGTATCGGACTCGAACCGATGACCTCCGGACGGGTTTGTCCGGCGCTCTACCACTGAGCTAACTTCCTCTCCATAATAGGAATTGCAAATTCTGCGGAAGAAAGACAAAAGCCCCTGTTCGGGGCCTTCGCCTCAGAGCCCGATACTCTTCAGTAATCTGTCGAGTTCTTCCTTCGTGAGTTCCAAATCCACATTCAGTTCCACATGCATCTTGTCCTCCATCACGGTCGTCCGCAGCCGGTTGAGCCTGATGTCAACATCATATCCCAACTTGTCGCGAACCATCTTTTTGGCAAACTTCGATGCGATCATAGTCGTAAATTTTGATTCAAGTCTCATTTCGTCCATGCCCCTTTATCTCCTTTCATGAGCATCGTTCTCCGTAATAGAACCTGCGAAATGAGCGCAAATATAAAAGGAAAGAGCCCTTGTCTGGGCCCAATCCCTCAGTAAACCCAATTCTCCTTTGCAAAGAACAGCGGAACGGCAATCATTCCGATGACCACCAGCGCCGTCGCATCGTTTACCACAAGAGCCGGTACGCTCCCGCAGGCCAACAATCCAATCGCGCACAGTTTATTCTTTAATGTCTCCATAAACCGCAACTCCCTTCAAAAATTAGTTGGTTTTCCATAAAGGAAGTTGTCAAATCGGCGAATGGTCAAAGACCGTCTCCCATGGATGTTTGGGGATGGGTTTCATCTTCAGCGCCCACATGATCTGCCGGATGGTCACAGTGGGATAGAGGCCGTCCGTACCCTCTGCCGCCCTGCTGTCAAAGAACGCCCGGAATCCAGGGTGTAAATATAATGGATCGGTGAGCCAATCGTCTATCTCTGTCCAATAAGTGGCTTTTGTCCCCGGGTCGAATCGCTGCTGAATAACTGCCAAGCCCCGCGATTCCTCCAGGAACAGGGTGCAGGAGTTGTAGACCGGGTGGTCGCAAATATAACACTGTCCATACATAGACAGATAAATCGGCGGTTTCTCGAAATGGTAGCGCATGCTTGCCTCCAAACATAAAGAGGAAAAGCCCCTGTTACAGGACTTCTCCTCCGCGTTGATAATGCTCAGTCGTCGAACATTTTGCACGACGCCTTGCAATAGGGGTAAGGTCCTCCGCAGGCTCTGCAACCGGCGGGCGGCATATCGTCCCTGAAGATCAGGTAGTCGTCGCCTCTTTCGTCTTGTACGAGCTCCATCGGATCTCTGCTTTCATACTCGTACTCCATTTCATCAATTTCCCATCCACAGGACGGGCAGACGTAAATATCACAACCGCCTCTTGGATCTTCTCTCCGGTCCATCACTGCTCCACATTTGTTGCAGATCGCGAACCCCCGGTTCAGGTAGTCCATCAGTTCGGCTCCCTCCGGAATAATGGCCTTTTTGCCCTTCTTACGCATTTGCATTACCTCCTAAGTAGTCCGATGCCTTTCGGCTCCGGCTATTTTGAGGTAAAGAGCGCTCTCTTCCTCATAAAGCGCCTTGTAAATTTGGCGCCGGTATGCTATGATTTGGTAAATATAAGGAGGGTGGAATCTATGAAGATTTGCTCAATGTGCGGAGCAGAATTTGACCCTGGGAGTGTGAAACGCAAAATCGGACGCATGTATGGCCCTGGCACTTACAGCGACTATTTCCCCGATGAAGAAGTATGCGCCAGTTGCGCCATTGTCGAAATGAGCCCAGATTACGGAAGCGGCGAAGACCAAATCGAAGATATGGGCTCCGGATGGGACCCAGACTGAAAAAAAAGAAAGGGCCCGATTAGGACCCCTTCTGATGCTTGTAGAATGGTAAATATTTTCGTAAAAGTCCAATGGTGTCAACAACAGTTTGCAATTCTTTCTCCGTAGCTCCTTGCCTTTTGATGTAGCCCAGGAATAAAGTCAACTGTTTCTCAACATTTGATTTTTTCACGCTTATCCACCTCCATAAAACGCCTTGCCGAATGTGCGGATAAAACGAAGAGACTGTGCTGCCTGCACGGCCTCTTCATTTTTTTTGAGCCTCTCCGTTACTTTGCCGGCTTAAAGCGGCTGAACAGATTCCTGAATGTTGTGGACGAGTATACGCCGGATTCCTCAAATTTGAATCCCCGTTTCATCCAGATTCCGTAGAACACCAACGGCAATATCAATTCCGCGGCCGCAACACCTGTCCGCACATACCGGTCGATCTTCTGCTCCCGGAGTTGACGCGCCTGAGCCACCTCCTCACGGGCCCGGTCAGCATTCTTGGCGGCAAGCTCCTCCTTGCGCTGCCTGCTGTCCATTTCCCGCCGTTCGGATTTCTCCTCCACGTCAGCCTGAGCCTTGATCTCCTCGATGCGGAGCTTATGCAACGACACCAGATCCCGAATCGCGTCGCCTCTCCGTTCGTCCTCGATGGGCAAGGTCTTCAAATTCGAGATCTCCGTTTCGATCACATCGTCCAACAAAGTTTTGATCTCTGCCATGTGCTTTTTCTCCTTTCAAAATTTAAGTTGGCTCCATAATAGCCGGTGTTATTCGTGCGGGATGAAGTCCTCTACCTTGACCCGGAAGGCAACATACTTCTTCGTCATCACCGCAGGTACGTCCTTGTCCAATTCCAAAAATAACTGAGGGGGACTGTCCGGATCGGACTGATCAACCCTCAGATCACCGATGGGCCACTGATAATACTTGGCCTTTCCAATACTGAAACCTATCGCAACACCGATTATCATAGCGCCAATGGCGACGATCACGATCTCCAAAACAATGACCTCCTTGAACTGTTTTTCGGAATCTCCCACCCGGGAATTTTTCAGGGTATAACTGTAACACGATTTCCGGTCGGCTGCGTATGGAAAATATAAAAGCAAAGGGCCTGCTCAGCCCTTGCTCCTGGATTTGATTTTCAGTTTCAGCTCTCCCAACTTTCTTGACGCCGTATTCCTGACCTCCGGAATGGATGCGAGCGCAACCGCCATCGTGACGGCGGGCACGATCACCTGTCCAATCCAAAGCCGCAGCTCTCGGCTTGCCTCGATTTGTTTGTAAGTCATAATGCTATCACCTCCATAAAAGTCACTGCTGTTTCTGCGTAAAATATAAAAGAAAAGAGCCCGCGTTTCCGCAGGCTCAATCCATTTAGGTCTTGAGAATGTTTTGCATCCTGATGATCTCTGCCATTCGTTTCTCTCCGAATCTTCGACAGCCGCGAAGTTTCTCCAAATCCGCATTACGAAGATCCTCCAGGCTCGTGATTCCGCCCCAATACAGACCGTGAATCACAGCTCCGGGATGTTTTCCGTTATAATGCTCAACGATAAACCTCGCCAACTCTATGTATTCGGTTTCCTCCGGGCAGACATGCTCTAATTGTTTCAAAACAGTGCTCATGGTATCACCTCCATAAAGCACCTTGTCTATTCTGCGGACTTGTCTTCATACACCGTCCGTTTCCTGAGCGCACTCCAGGGAACATACCGCTCCTTCCGGCAAACAGGGCACCAAAACTGACTCGTCTTCCCGCCGATATCTACCAACTCGTCGCAGTCGGCCTCCAGCTTGCTCCCGCAGTTCGGACAGTTGAACCGGTAGCATTGCCGCACCGCCACATCCACAACTCTCAAAGTCAATCCCTCCTTTTGCTCAGCAGCCAGAAGAACCGTCTGTACGCGGCGTAGTAGACGTCCCGGCAACACGGAATATCATACTTCATCTTCAGCGCGTCATAGGAGAGCCCCTCGGTCACGCCCCGTATCAGATATTGGTAGAGGTCAGGGTCCGCACCAATGGCCGCCTGCTCCACCATCTCCATGCGGTCCGCGAAGAAGAGCCTGGACTGGGCGCAGCGCTCCGTTGGGTCCCCCTTCATCTGCCCGCTCTTGATAAAGACCTGAAGGTCAGCCGGCCGCTTGCTCAGAGCGTCCAAAGACAGGTAAGCCTTCTTCCAGATCGGGTATTGCAGGCAGAAGTGCTTCAGCTCATAGTAGCGGTGCTTGCCGATCCAGTACGGGTTCTTCTGCGAAACCTCCGGGCGAATATCATTGGCCATCATCGTCGCTCTCCTCTCCAAAAGTATCCGGTCTCCTCGTACAGCCGCTTTGGGGAGATGTAGAAGTTGATTCGTCCGTACCGGGAATCCATCTCCTCGATGCTGGTCACCAAATTGCCGTTGCGGGTAGCCTTGCCGATTGGCAGCCAACCGGATACGATGCCAGCTCTGATCCAGGACGCATCTTTTCCATAGACACGGGCGACCACGGCGACAGGAACAGACCCGGGATGAAACTCCTGTTCATTCATTGGCGTTTACCTCCTTTCAACGGCTATTCTAAGTAAGGAACTGCTTTTTGTGAAAACAACCTCGGTGGAAATAAAAAGAAAGAGGCCGCCGGAAAGCGACCCCTTTTCTCTTAGAAACGGCTCCTTCGACGAGCCCAACCATTGAACAGCTTCGACACTGTCTTCCGAAACCCGATCCACCAGGCCGGTTCAAACAGGGCGATGAAGTAGACAGCACTAATGATTGTGCTGATTACCGTAAATACGCCGCAGAATTTGAGGTATCCGCCCCAGGTGATAGGTTTCTCGGTCCGTTTCTGCTTGTTCATACTGGTCACCTCTCTAAAGTTTTTGGTCTCCATAATAGGCAATGTTGTTCGTGCGGAAAGGGAAGAGCCGCTGTGTTAGCGGCCCAGATCCCTCTTTGCTTTCTTGAAGTCGACGAATATAATTTTGTCTGACTTCGGATGTGTCAGTCTGACTTTGACCATTTGAAATTTCCTGTCCAGAACATTCGTCCACAGAGCAGCGCCCGCTGTTGATACCGCGCCCACAATCGCGAATGTTCCGATCGTGCTCAGAATTTTCCTGGTTTTCACAACCGTCACCTCCATAAAGGACTCTGCCAGAATCGCGAAAAATAAAAGAGAAGGAAATGACTTCAGGGTCGGCCCAACGAAAACCGTTGCCCGGTGGGTGCCATCTTTTATTAAGTTATTACTTGGCGGCACGCCTTCGTGTCTCACCGCTGGATTTTCACCAGCATCTATCCATCTTCTTCTCCATAAAGGAATTTGCAAAATCTGCGAATGGTTCCAAGTCTTTTGATTTCTAACTTAGGATAAGCCGGTCTAATCTAAGTTAGAAATATAACAGCTGGAACAAAAGAAAGAGCCGCTGTAAAGGCGGCTCAATCCTTTGTCAAATATCCTTGCTCAGAAACACTTCATTTCCACGTCTCCATACCTTGACCGAACGCTTTGACCGCTTGATGGCCGCAGACAGACAAGACCGGCAGACCGTTGGGGATTTGTAGTCGTCCTCACCAAAATCCACCTTTACGATTTTAGCGTCGCCATTTACAAATTCCTCAATCAAGTCTTGCAGCTTGTGATAACCGCTCACCTTCGGTATTGCGTCAACAGGTATCAATTTCATGATTACAAAACTCCTTTCGCTTATGGATACCTCCATAAAAGGAGCTGTGCTTTCTGCGAAAGCCACCGCAGCATGGTCATCTCGCAGGGGAAGTCTTCAAACCCCAGTGTTTCACAGGTAATAAGCCCCTCCAGTACGCCGATGATGACCTCTGCCTCATACTGCTTGTAGGGGAACAGGAGTTCCGGCAGCTCTCGATGAACTGCCCCGCAGTGGGCGCACCGAAACCGACGCATGGGCACTCTGGTTGTCTCCCGCCCCTTCGTCCGTACAATCCTTGGCACGCTGTCATAGTATTTCAGTTCCCCGCCACACTTTGGGCAGGTGGATTGGTCCTGCATCACCATAGGCCGCCCTCTAATCTAAATTAAAAAATATTGTGTAGGAATATACTTGACAATTCATACACTATCATATATGATTAGGACGGGCGGTGCAAGGGGTAAAAAAGAAAAGGAGCCGCTGTATTGGCGACTCCGATTCCGCTTTAGGTCCGTTTCTCTTTGTGTTCCTGATAAGTAAACCATGTGATGCATGATCCGATTGATGCAGCCACAATGCCGAGGCCTACAAAGAGAAGTGTATTACGCCTTCCGGTTTTCATCCCTTCACGGAACGCATCCGAATACAACGCCATCAAAGCCTCTCCATGTTCCTCGGCAATATGATTGATTTCGTCCATATACACCGATATCAGTTTACTACGTTTCATTGAAACAACCCCTTTCATAAAGGAGCCAGAAATTTCAGCGGAAGGAGAATTGCCATGAGTGGAAGAATTGAAAATTTAGGCGACTATAATAAGGCCCGACTCATGTTGCAGAAAAGGGGCGGAGACTTATCTGCGCTGATAAAAGACATAAAGAATGTTGGCGCACGGGAGGCACTCCCCAGGCAGATCAGCGTCGGCCTTCTTATAGGCGCGGCTATCGGCGCGGGCGGAACCTTTGCTGCCCGCAAAATATCAGCGCGCATCAAAACCCACAGAGAGCTTCGAGATAAGGAACTCGAAGAAAAATTAAAAACAGTGTTGAGCGACGATGATGACCCCGACAAGCCTGAAATGGAGGAACCGCCATGCTGACCCAATGCCCAGAGTGCGAGCTGCCGGTGAGTGACAAAGCGAATGCCTGTCCCCATTGCGGCTATCCGCTGAAACCCTCTGAAAAGCAAAAAAGACCTCGCAAATCCAACAAGCGCCGGCGGTTGCCGAACGGCTTTGGTCAGATCAGCGAGATCAAAAATCGAAATTTAAGGAACCCATTTCGGGCAATGGTGACGATAGGGAAGACGCCAGAGGGAAAACCCATCTGCAAACCCCTCAAACCGGAGTCCTACTTCGCCACCTATAACGATGCCTATGCCGCCCTGGTGGAGTATAACAAGAACCCCTACGACCTGGAGCCATCCATCACCATGCAGGAGCTCTACGATAAATGGCTCCCGGAATATGAGAAGACGGTGAAGAGCACCAAATCTGCCACCTCGGCCTGGGCCTACTGTTCCGGCGTCTATAAGATGCGAGTCATGGACATTCGGGCCCGGCATGTGAAAGGCTGCATGGAGGAAGGCGTTGCCATCATCCGCGGCAAAGAGCAGCACCCCAGCGCCACCATGAAGAACCAAATCAAATCCCTGTTCAACATGATGCTGGACTATGCTTTGGAGTACGAATTGGTAGACCGGAATTACTCCCGTACCTTCAATCTCACCGAGGAGACGGTCAAAGAAATCCAGTCGGTGAAAAAGGAGCACATCGCCTTCACCGATGAAGAGATGGACTTGCTTTGGGCAAATGTCAGCAGCAAGCAGGGCATCGACATTATGCTCATTCAATGCTACTCTGGTTGGCGCCCTCAGGAGCTTGGTTTACTGGAACTGAAAGATGTTGACTTGGAGAATTGGACCTTCCGGGGCGGTATGAAAACCGATGCCGGCGAAAACCGTGTCGTCCCAATCCACTCCCGCATCCAAGACCTGGTGCTCCGAAAATATCAGGAGGCGGAGGCCCTTGGAAGTCCCTACCTGCTCAACTGGACTGACCCCAATAACCGGAACAAAAAGAACCTCAAGCTGACCTATGCCCGGTATCAGAAAGCCTTTGAGCGTATCCGAGACGAGCTGAAGCTGAACCCCAATCACCGCCCGCATGACGGCCGTACCCACTTTGTCACCATGGCCAAGCGCTATGGAGTAGACGAGTATGCTATCAAATATATGGTAGGCCACAAGATCTCCGACATCACCGAGAAGGTCTATACCCGTCGGGAGTTCGCCTGGCTCCGGGAGGAAATCGAGAAAATAAAATAGTAGGAGTAAGGCTTGCGCACCCCTACATTTTGTGGTATGCTATTCAATCGAAAGGAGACACCTCATACATGGAGAAACAAACTGGCGTGGAGGAACACTATTAGACCAGAAAGGAGGTGTTTCCATGGCCAGATTGACCAATGAAGAAATCAGACGCATGACAATCGATCAAGCTGATGCTTATACTGATGCTCATCCCGCTGAGGCGTGGCGTTTTGTTAAGGTTTACGGCGCGGCCGCAGCCCAACAAACAAAGAAAGCCGTAAAGCATGGCTTGAGAAAAGGGATGCTTGTCCCCGAACCCGAAGTGATTGAACTCGCCTGACAACACACAACCGCCCTTGACTGTTCGCAGCAGCCGGGGGCGGTTCCTTTCTGGCCTAATACTATTCCTACACACATACTCCTATACTTTGGCAGCCTCCCCATAGTGTAGGAATACCAGTATAGAAATGATAGAGAAATAATATATGAATTATCTACACTCACCCGCTTTTAACCGCCCTTAACCGTCCTCAAAACCATTGATATAACAGCAGTTAAGCGCACATAAAAGCGGGTAATTGTGTAATGAGTTTCTATAATAAA
>OGUK01000505.1_pt1 | contig 32196 bp, 20 predicted proteins | sample 1553151 | NCBI WGS metagenome assembly OGUK01 (sample SAMEA2580208, study PRJEB22360) | human gut metagenome | biome: human gut; feature: human-associated habitat; material: faeces | place: Denmark | collected 2008/2010
TAAAACAATAGATGTTTAACCTTTTTAGTTGTATTCGACACATGAAAAAACTAAGTATTTATTTAAGCACGTTTCTGTGCCTTATCTTTATCGGTTTTGGTTGTGGCAGTGAAGATCTTAGTGATTACCCTCCATCCAACATGCGTAGTATTGTTCGCTTTACATTGAACCCTGCCCAGAACGGAGGCAATGTATTTATACAGCACATTGCTACTATAGACCAGAGTAAAAAAACAATTACGTTGAAACTACCTTCACATTTGGACCTGAAAGAGATCCGTCCGGAGATTGTGGCGGCTCCCTGGACGAGTGTTACTCCAAAAAGCTTGGAGGCTGTTGATTTTTCTACTGGTCTCATAGAATATACAGTTATAGCGGAAAGCGGAAAAAAAGCCGTTTATGAAGTGATACTGGATATGACATATAAGTATGCGGCCTGTCAACTGTATTCTGTTGCTATCCCTGCTGTTATTGACCCGGAGACGGGAGAACCAGTGAAAGCGGTTTGTAATGAGAATAACAAAACTGTGACTCTTGTAGTGCCCGCAAACACAGATCTGACAAAGTTGGTTCCGAAATTTGAACTTTCTCCAGAGTCCTTTAATGCTTCGTTTGATAAACCGGATGGAAAGGCCTATGATTTTACGGAGCCTATTCAATTCACAGTCACTTCGGAAGATGGCAAGAAGACTGCCACTTATATGGTCTCTGTAACAACGAAACAAGAATAATCACTTTAAATTCAGTATACAATGAACCACATTAATAAATACAGACAGTTTTTGTTCCTTCTGCTCTTTGTTAGCATTGGGACTGTCCTTTCTGCTCAGAATATACAAGTTACCGGTACAGTGAACGACAAACTAGGTCCGATGGCCGGCGTCAATATCGTATTGAAAGGAACACAAACCGGTACTATGACTGATATGGATGGAAAGTATTCGATTCAGGTGCCGGCTACCGGTGTTTTAGAGTTTACATTTCTAGGATATAATACACAAACGGTCAATGTTAATAGCCGGAAGATCATTCATGTAAGTATGGAAGAATCTTCCCAGGCTTTGGATGAAGTAATCGTTGTCGGTTACGGCTCGATGAAGAAAAGGGATATTACCGGTTCTATCGTTTCTGTAAGTGATAAGGATATACAGTCCAATGAGCCTGTAAACATTGCGTCTGCCCTGCAAGGGAAAGTCTCAGGTCTGGATATTATGAGTACTTCCGAACCGGGTACTGCCGCAACATTCCGTATTCGGGGTACCTCTACATTGAGTGACGGCGGCTCCAATCCGTTGTTTATTGTTGACGGAATGGAAGTTTCGAATATCGATAATATCAACCCGCGTGACATAGCATCCGTGGAGGTTTTGAAGGATGCCGCTTCTGCTGCAATCTACGGTTCCCGCTCTGCCAATGGTGTTGTCATTATTTCTACCAAACAGGGACAGGAAGGAAAAGCAAAAGTTTCTGCCAATTATTCATTGAAACAGTCACGGATAGGTAAAAAACTGGCCCAGATGAGCCGCTTGCAAGGTATCCAATATGAAACTTTACGTAATTTCCTGAACGGCAATTATACGACGATCGCCAACCGCGACTCTTTGAACCCGTCCATGACTGCTGACAATTTCTATCAGGATTTGTTATTCAGACATGCGTGGACAAACCAGGTGGATGTCAGTGTTTCCGGTGCGGAAAAGAAATTGAAATATTTTGTCAGTGCTGGTTATTTGGGAGAGCAGGGTATTCAGATCAACACCTTTAATAAGCGTTTGACAACTCGTATCAATGCCGATTACAACGCGACTCCCCGTCTGACTATCGGTAATCGTTTGGCACTGACTATTTCCAACCAGCGCAGGTCGACTAGTGAATCCCGGTCACGTATCCTTCAGCGTCCCGCTAACTATAATGTGATAGAGCCCGACGGCAGTTATACCCCGATTCTGGCAAGTCGTAGTAATCCTTTGGCTGAAAGTATGGTAGGAAAAAACAATTATAAGATATATAATCTGGACCTATATGAATTTCTAGAGTATAAGATACTGGACGAACTGAAGTTTAAAGCCAGCATTGCCGGTAGTTTCAATTTACAGAAGTATCAGAGTTTCCGTCCGGCTATCCTAGATGTGAACGGACGTCGTAAATCGACCAACCAAGACGATACGAAAACCAGCTGGACACATGAAGATGTGCTGACTTATAATAAAACCTTCAATAAAGACCATGCATTAACGGTATTGGGCGGTTTCAGTCTCCAGGAGTTTAAAACAGAAATGACGAAACTAGCTGTTGTCGATAATATCAGTGATGCCATTGAAATTTCAAATGCTTATGGTGGTGTGGATATGACCAATACGAAAGCGACCTGGACTGCGAACCGGCTGGCTTCTTTCTTCGGACGTATCTCTTACAGTTATAAAGGTAAGTACCTGTTTAATTCTAACTTGCGTTACGACGGTTCTTCCCGTTTCGGAACAGATAAACGCTGGGGTTTTTTCCCGTCAGCCTCATTGGGATGGAGATTTTCGGATGAAGTTTTTATGAAATGGATGAAACCGGTAGTTAATGATTCCAAATTACGACTGAGTTATGGTGTGACTGGTAACCAAGTTGCCGGAAACTTCTCTTCTTTGGGATTGTATACTACAAACTTTTATGCGGATATGCCGGGTATTTACCCGAATCAGTTAGAGAACAGGAATTTGGGATGGGAACAGACGCAGCAGTATAATATCGGTCTAGATGTCTCTGTCTTGGACGGAAGAATCGGATTGATAGTGGATTATTATAACAAAAAGACTTCAGATGTTCTTTATCAGGTTAAATTACCGCAAACATCCGGTTTCAGTAGTTCTTATCAGAATATTGGCGATGTAAAAAATACAGGATGGGAAATAACGGTGAATTCAACCAATATTAAAACGAAAGATTTCCAGTGGAATACCTCATTGAACCTTTCGTTCAATAAGAATACGATCGTTTCCATTCCGGAGGGCGGACAACAGTTTATCAATACGGTATATATCCTGGATAAGGGATATGCGGTAGGAACTATGTATGGATGGAAAGCTAATGCTATTTTCCCGTACGATGAATCGAATGCCTTTACCCCCGACTGGAAACAGCTTACTCCGATATTTGATGAAAAAGACCGCTTTACCGGCTATGAACTGGATGGCAAGGCTTATGACGGCGAGATCAAACAGTATCGTTATAATACGGCAACCGGTGATGTTTTCAAAGGCGGTGATGTTATGTGGGACGATGTCAATAAGGACGGTATCATCGATGCCAAAGACCGTCAGGTACTGGGTTGCGGACAGCCGGACGTGATCGGAGGTTTCAATAACGACTTTACGTATAAAGGATTCACACTTTCTTTGTTCTTCTCCTTTGCCATAGGCGGAGATGTATTCAATGCTTACGAGCAGAGCCGTTCGGAACATAAATGGTCGGCTATCACCCGCGGTAACCCAGCTAATATCGCTAATTCATGGAAAGCTCCCGGCGATATAGCCAAGTTCCCGAAACCAAATGGTGCGGCAGTCATGGATAATACCCGCTTTGCCAGCAGTCTCTGGATCGAGGATGGTTCGTATATCCGTTTGAAGAATATCCGTCTGGCTTATGAATTGCCTAAAAATATCGTGAAAAAGATCGGTGTTGAATCATTGAGCGTATCAGCTATGATGCAAAACTTCTTTACCTGGTCGAACTATTCCGGTTTCGACCCTGAATTACCAAGCAGCGGATTTGCCGTAGGTTATGATAATAACTCCTATCCGAAGGCAAAAGATATTCTGTTCGGAGTAAATGTTAACTTTTAAATGTATATGAAGATGAAAAAGATATATGCAGTTTTCTTGTCGACTCTTTTGTTCACCTCTTGCCTGAATGATTTTCTGGATGTGGACCCCGTGAGTGATATTGCAACTTCCACTTTCTGGCAGACTGATAATGATGTCCGTGCCGCATTGAATTCTGTTTATGCGGATTTCCAGACAAACTATAATAAGAACAGTGCCGGTAATTATATGACCTGGTTTGAGATGCGCTCCGATAACTTTGTGGGAACAACGGTTTCCAGCAGTATGCCTACCTATGCCGCCAATACCAATAAACTGAATTCATCGCATGTCTCTGCTGATTGGAATGTGTGGTATAAATCTATCTCTACTGTTAATTATGCTTTGCATTATATACCTGATGTGCAGGGACTGACTGCGATTAAGAAAGATAATTATCTGGCTGAGGCTTATTTCTTACGTGCTTTCTGTTATTTCAATCTGGCGAGAATATGGGGAAATGTCCCGTTGGTAGAAAAACCGACTTTATCTTTGGCTGATGTTGAAAAACCGACTCAGTCTCCTCAGTCGCAGGTGTTGGACCTGGTGGGAAAAGACCTGGAAGAAGCTGTGAAATTAGTGGACGAAGGCCAGAATGATGTGTTCCGTTTCAATCCCGGTGCCTTGTATGCCCTTTATACCGATTACGCCATGTGGATGCGTGACTATGACAAAGCAATTCTTTACTCCGGGAAACTGATGGATTTGAAACGCTATTCGCTTCTCAAAGGGACTGAATTTGCCCAGGTTTGTGCAGACGGTACTACCAGCGAAAACATCTGGACAATGAAATGGTCTTACCAGAATAATAAACAGAACTGGATTATCTATATGATGTGCCGGACAGCTGCTCCGCAGATGATACCTTCGGAAGGAGTGAAGAACTTGTGGAATACGGAGGAATATCGTATGGACCTTCGCCGTTATCAGACGATCGATACTACGATTGTCTATGCATCCAACCACATATCCAGCCCGAATGGCGATGCATCCATCTGGAAATGGCAACCGGGTGAACGTGTGATTGAAGCAAATGAAAAGTATGTTCCTTTTTACCGTTATGCTGATATTCTATTGCTGAGAGCGGAAGCGCTGAATAAGCAGCAGAGACAGGAAGAAGCACTGGAATTACTGAATATGATCCGCGAGCGGGCGGGACTGTCACTGAAGACGATGGACGATTTTACAAATGCTTCGGACCGGACTCTGGCTATGGAGGATGCTATCCTTCAGGAAAGGCAGCTGGAACTGTTGGGTGAGGGACGCCGTTGGTTTGACCTGATCCGTACAGGCCGGGCGATGAAAGTGATGAACGATTATTTTGAAAATTACATTGAAGCGCAAACAGGTGACGTATGCCCCCGCTTTACAGATGAATGGCAGCTTTACTGGCCGGTATATTATAATAATATTCTGGAAAATGCGAATTTGGTTCAAAATGGTAATTATTAAAAAGATACAGATATGAAAAAAATACTATTCCAACTAATTGCAGGTTGTTTCATGGCTTCAATATTCAGTTCATGCAACCTGTTCGGACTTGATCTGCAAAAGGATTTTGAATATGAATACAGTCCGGTTGAACTGACAATGGATATGTCGGCCTATGCTTTTATTGAAAGCCGTAAAAATATGGATATGTCTTTGCTGTATGACGCAATTACACTGGCCGGTTACCAGCAGGAATATGAGATCGACGACCGTACTTTTATTATTCTGAATGACGTAGCGTTCACCAGTTATCTAAAGGATAATCGTTATTCCGGTTTGCAGGCAATGAAAGTAGAAGATATTAAGACGTTACTGAATTCATATATTGTAAAGGGACGTTATCATTCTTTAGATCTGACGACTACGCCGGTGAAAGTTGAAACTATGAATCCGGATGCAATCATGTATCTGAGTTTGAGACCTCAGAATAATGATGCACAAAATAAGTTTGAAGTCCGGATCAATGACGTGGTAAATTCGGGAAAGGTTGTTTCGGTAGTGACTTCCAATTTGCAGCCGACCAATGGCATTATGCATGTGGTTGACGCTTATCCGGAGTATAAGTTGAAATAATAAATTTATGGAAAGTGTACCGACTATCCTACGAGCCCGGTACACTTTCTTTTTATTCAGTTACCCAAATAGAGAAAAAATGAAACAGTATATCTTATTGATTGCCTTGCTTTTGCCGATAGTCTTGCATGCACAGTCATTATCCGGGATCTCTTCACATGAGGTTGTCCCGGAGCACCCTCGTCTTCTTTTAACTAAAGGAGAAGAAACGCTGTTGAAGGATAAGATATCTTCTGAGCCTCTGTTGCAAACCTTGCACAACGAGATTATAGAGGAATGCGACCGGATGCTTTCGCTACCGGTCCTTGCCCGTAACCAGAAAGGGCGCAGAATCTTGCATACTTCGCGTGAAGCTATCCGGAGGATTTTTTACTTGTCGTATGCTTTTCGTTTGACGCAGGAGGATACCTATTTTCTGCGGGCGGAAAAAGAGTTGCTGGCAATGGCTGATTTGTCGGACTGGAATCCTAGTCATTTTTTGGATGTGGCGGAGATGACTTCTGCTGTGTCGATCGGATATGACTGGCTATATCCCCGGTTGTCTGAAAAATCGAGAAAACAGATTGCCGCAGCAATCAAGGAGAAAGGGTTGAAGCCATCGTTAGAAAAACAATATAACGGCTGGCTGGGTGGTAATAACAATTGGAACCAGGTTTGTAACGGAGGCATTACTTTTGGAGCACTGGCTTTGTATGAACAACAACCGGAGGAATCTGCCGCTTTGATAAATCGTGCTTTGGAGTCGATACGCCAACCGATGACCGTCTATGTAAATAATGGGGCTTATCCTGAAGGATATGGTTATTGGATTTATGGGACGACTTATAATGTGTTGTTCATTGATCTGCTGGAAACTATTTGGAAAAAGGATTTTGGCCTTTGCGAGGCTCCCGGATTTTTGAATACAGCCTCTTTTATGCAACATATGGAAGGTACAGCCAGGGCAGTGAATGGACTCGCTGTCACAAAATCGCTAGAACGTGTTACAGAATCCAGGCATGCCAGCCTACAATGTTTTAACTTTGCCGATAACGGGAGTTCCACTGTAGTGAATCCGGTTATGTATTGGTTTGCCGGAAAGACGAATACTCCTTCACTTATCTGGAGAGAACTGGATAAATTAAAAGCGCTTGAAGTCAGAAAAGATCCCAGTCTAACTAAAGACCGTTATCTCCCCATGTTACTTATATGGAGTAAGGATATTTTGTTTAAAGACATTACGACTCCTGTTGAACGGATGTATACGGGGCAAGGAAAAAGTGCTCTTGCCATTATGCGGACTTCCTGGGAATCGGATAACGCTATTTACCTGGGGGTGAAAGGGGGAACTCCGAAGGAAAGTCACGGACATATGGATATAGGTTCTTTTGTGATGGAATCGGATGGTATTCGATGGGCTATGGATTTCGGGGCACAAGATTATCATTCGCTGGAATCGAAAGGTATTGACCTGTGGAATATGACGCAGGAATCTCCCCGCTGGGATGTGTTTCGTTATAACAATATGGCTCATAATACATTGACTGTAAATGGAAAGAAACAGATCATAGCAGGGTATGCTCCGGTAGAAAATATTACAGAAAAGGACGGGCAGATGTCTGTTTCAATGGATCTTACGTCTTTATATCGAACAGAAGTCAGTAGCTTGAAAAGAGGTGTCGGAATTATTAATAACGAATATGTCCTGATCCGTGATGAAATCCGGACGGATGACAAGGCGGCTTCGATCCGGTGGAATCTGCTGACTGCAGCTACCCCGCAGATCATAGATGACCATACCATTGTGCTTGTCATGGATGGAAAGAAGTTGACAATAAAAGCTGAAGGGACGGTTGCGATAAAGGGCAGAACCTGGAGTACGGAATCTCGTCATGAGTATGATGCTTCCAATAAAGGAACTATCTTTGTTGGATTCGAATTTGAAGTTCCGGCAAATACCCGGCAGTGGGTAGATGTTTGCCTGATACCCGGAGAAAATATACCGAACGTGAAAAACTCTGGAATACAGTTGTTTTGAAATCTTTAAATACAGTATACCATGGAAAAATACCTTTTAACCTTTTGTCTGTTGCCTTTTGCTTTGCTAGCACAAGTACCGAAAAGTATTCCTTTTGAAGAGAATAACCGGTTTCGAATCAATGAAATTGCCGGTTACCTAGAGGAGGAGCCGGCTGGTTTTGGCGTATCCTATCACAACCGTGCGGAGTGGGAAAAGATCAAAGATAAAATTGACTATCCTTCTGTCTTGAAAAAGGCAGAGGAGGTCTTGAATACGGAAATGCCAGCTTGGGATGATGAGCTCTACCTGGAATTTTCAAAGAATGGTGTCAGGCCTCCCGGCGAGAAAATGCTGAATGCCCGAAAATCACGTCTGGCACCATTGGTTTGGGCTGAATGTATGGAGAATGAAGGACGTTTTGTCCCTAAAATAGAATCGACCTTGAAAGAGCTGATCTCCCATCGTTCCTGGGTACTTCCGGCACACGATACGTATCTGAACGTATTTTATGGAAAGAAACATGAAGTGGATCTGGCAGCGGCAGCTTTTGTCCATGAGTTGGCAGAGACTCTTTATTTCCTGGATGATAAGATCAGTGAACCGGTCAGGGTGGCTGTGATAGACTCCATGTATGCCCGTGCTTTTAATCCGGTTAAAGATGCTTTACAAACGGGGAAAGGATATACTTTTAACTGGTTCAATAATACGAATAACTGGAATGCCGTTTGTCTGGCAGGTGTTACCAGTGCTGCTGTCGGGGTTATAAAAGACAGAAAGGAACGAGCCTTGTTTGTTGCCGCTGCCGAATATTATTCACAGAACAGTGTGCTGGGATATACGGATGACGGATATTGTACGGAAGGGCTGGGATATTTTAATTATGGATTCCAACATTACATCATTTTACGGGAACAGTTGTATCAGCGCACCAAAGGCGCTATAGACTTATTCAAGAGTGAGAAGATGAAAAAGATAGCGATGTATGGCATCAATTTCGAAATTATCAACGGGGTTTATCCGGCTTTTGCCGACTGCCGGATCGGAACGGCTGTTTCTCCACAGATTTTATGGTATTGTAACCATAATCTGGGATTAGGGTTGTCTGCTTATGATCAGATCGACACTCGAGAACTCCAGCCTTCGGTCTTTACTGCGATGTTATTTTTTCAGAATACGGCCTTGCAGACATCCTGCCATGCTGAAAGTGTAGCAAAGACAGAGGGAAAACAACCGGTCAGAATGTTCTTTGACAAAGCCGGAGTGTTGATTTGTCGTCCTGAAAATCCAACGACACATTCCATGGGAGTTGCCTTGAAGGGCGGAAATAATGCCGAACATCACAATCATAATGATGTGGGAAGTTATTCTCTTGTCATAGGGAATGAAACACTGGCGGGCGATCCGGGAGGTCCTTATCACTATGCCGGTGCAATGTGGACGGATAAACGGTATACATTCAAGTCGATTTCCTCTTTCGGTCATCCTGTCGCTGTGATAGACCAGGCGTTACAGGGAGTCGGAAAAGAATACCGGGCAAAAATCATAGGAACGGATTTTACAGCTGCCCGTGATGAATATGTTTTGGACTTAACGAGTGCTTACGATTGTTCGAATCTGAAATCATATACTCGTAAATTTGTGTTTGACCGTAGCGGAAAAGGTAGTTTGCTGATAGAAGATCGTTTCGAACTGGATCAGGCCGGCTCTTTTGAGTCTGCTGTTACGACATTGGCCGACTGGAAGGAAAAGGGAGACAATACAATAAAACTGTCAGGCAAGCAACATACAGCCAATGTAAAAATAGAAGTATCATCTCCGAAGGGATATACTATTATCCCAGAAAAAATACAAGAAAACGGTCCTGAGTTTTCCCGTATCGGAATCCGTCTGAATGAAAAGTCAAAAAAGGGCTACATCCGTATATTTTTCGAAGTTGAATAAAGAACTCTCCCCTGAATATCCTATATTTGGGGGAGTTTTATTTCTATACAAAATGAGGAATTACGATGTTTAGACTCAGAAAAAATCATATTTTATACAAGCTGATATTATTTATTTGCCTATCTTTCAGTTTACCAGTTTTGGCGGGGAATATAAAAAATTACAAATTCCACACCTTGTCGCCTGAGGGTGGCTTTTATTATGATGGGGTAAAGTCTATTCAGCAGGACAACGACGGCTTTATCTGGATCGTCATGGAGAACGATCTTTTCCGTTTTGACGGTTACCAGTTTAGAAGGTATTATTCTTATTTCAGAATGCTGGATACTTCGGATAAATGGTACTTTCGGAATGTGGAACTGGATGCCCGCGGACATTTGTTCGTTTCAACTAATAAAGGGCTTTTCGTTTACGATAAGATTACCGACTCTTTTAAAAGAATGTTCAAGCCGAATACGATGAACATTAAAACGGATTCTCGGGGGAATCTCTGGCTGATAAGTGCCAGTTTAGGCATTTTCGATGTGGAGAAAAAGACCTTTTTCGGAATGGAGTCAGAAAAAGGTTTGTTGTATGATGCCGTGACTCTGTGTGCTGATGAGGATGAACTTATAACCGGAACTTCCCAAGGTGAGATATATCGGTTTGACTATGACAAAATGTTTTTTGAACAAATTTGTGTGCTTTCGGATAACCAGGCAATTATCGAGATAAAAAAACATGGGAATGAGTTATGGGTGTTGACCGAAAGCTATGGACTGTATAAGTTGAATTATCAGACTTTGTCCATTATTAACCACTACAGTTTTTTTTGTACGCAAAATAACGAATATGTTCCGTCGAAAACTTTATATGTCGATAAAAACGGTTATGTCTGGGTTGGTACTCAGAGAGGATTATATATCATGAATCCGGAAACGGAGGAATATTCCCATTTCACAAATTCAAAATCAGATATTTTTTCTTTGCCCAGTAACTCGGTATGGACGATAGAAGAAGATGCCCAGAAAAATGTCTGGATAGGTACTTACTCGGGGGGGGTGTGTTATCTTAATTTTCAGGAGACATCCCGGTTCCGCACGTTTACTCCCCGTGAAAACGGTTTGAACCATAAAGTGGTAAGTGGTTTTGCAGAAGATGATGAATTTCTGTGGATCGCCACGGAAGGTGGTGGTGTCAACCGGATGAATAAGAAAACGGGGGAGTTCAGGTATTATACCCATAATCCGTTACAAAACAGTTTAACCTACGATAATGTTAAATCGCTGGTTATCGACCAGTCTCAGAATCTATGGGTTGCCATGTATCGGGGAGGATTAGATTGTTTTTCTTACAAAACATCGGCCTTTAAGCGATTCAATAAAGATTATCGTTCAGACAACAGAATGCTAACCAACGATTTGAGAAAGGTGATACTGGAAGCGGATTCCGGTTTATGGATCAGCTATCAGTCGGCAGGTATTTCTTTCTATTCGTTTGCAACAGATCGTTTTACTCATTATCTGTCGAAAAGAGATAACAACAATAGTTCCATCTCGGATCTTTGCCGGGGAAGAGAAGATGATTTATGGGTGGTCAATAACGAGGAACTCTATTATATGAATGTTAGGTCTAAGGAGTACAGGAAGATTGCTTCGGATTCGACTTACAGTCTCAGGGCACAGGCGTTATGTCTGGATGAAACGGGGAATGTGTGGATTGGAACGGTTGGGAGTGGGTTGGTTAAATACGATGTGAAGAATAACCGGTTTTATTCCGTCAATGATATTTTGCGCTATGACGTATCCACAATTTATAGTCTTTGTGCGGATGATGATAACGATCTCTGGATGGGCACGGATAACGGTCTGTTTAAATATAATATAGAAAAAAATACCTTTTTCCGTTTTGATAAGAAAGACGGGATACAGGGAATCGTATTTTATCCGAAAGCCTGTATGAAAGGGAAAAATGGTGAATTGTATTTTGGAGGGACCAACGGTTTTACAATTATCAATCCGAAGGAAGTGTTGCTCAGTGAATTTAAACCGACTGCTATTATTACAGATTTCTATATAGATAATGAGATTGTAAAACCCGATTCGACTGGTTCTCCGTTGCACCAGTCGATTTCTACTACCAAAGAGATCATTTTGGATTATAACCAGATAAATTTTGGTTTTAAGTTGTCTTCTGATAATTACCTGATACCGGAGAAGAACCGGTTTAAATACAGGTTGGTGGGATACGATCAGCGTTGGATAGAGATCGATGCCACAAGCCGGATCGTGTCTTATGCCAAAGTTCCTTCGGGTACTTATACATTTGAAGTGATGGCATCCAATAATGATGGCGTATGGAATGATGTTCTAACAACGATCCGGATCAGAAGGTTACCGGCTCCCTGGTTTAGCTGGTGGGCGTATATGATTTATGGTTTCCTGTTTTTTACTTTAGGAGGAACTGTTTTGTATTATTACAACCATCAGAAAAAACTGAAACTAGAGCTTTATATGGATTCTTTGGAAATGGAGAAGAAGGAAGAGAACCATCAGGCTCAACTGCGCTTCTTTACAAATATTTCCCATGATTTCCGAACTCCGCTGTCTCTTATCATGGCTTCTGTCGAGCATATGCAGCAACAGTATGGGAACAATCATTATATCCGATTGTTGAATAGTAATGCCCGCCGCCTGCTGAATCTGGTTAATGAGCTGATGGATTTTAGGACAGTGGAGAATGGGAAAATGAAGCTGAAGGTACATTCATCTAATATTAACCGTTTTGTTCAGGAGGTCGCTTCTGATTTTCAGGAGTATGCTTTACAAAAGGAGATCGACTACACGATTCAGTGTGATCCGGCTTTATCAGTGCCTATTTACTTCGATGAACAGGTCATGGAGAAAGTAATTATGAACTTATTGAACAATGCATTCAAATACACAGGCAATAGAGGGCATATTGTAGTCGAGACCCGGTTGGATAAGGAACCTTTTCGGTCCGGTTTTAAAAACAGCTATAAAATACAATCTAATCCGGAGTTGGTCCGGACTTTCAGTATTTTGGTCAAGGATACAGGTGTCGGTATCTCAGCCGAATCTATAGCCCAAGTGTTTGAACGTTTCTATAAAGTTGATTCGGATGATACGGAGGCTCACATCGGTTCCGGAATCGGGCTTGCGTTGGTAAAAAGTCTGGTATTGCTTCATAAAGGAGCTATTTCGATTTATAGTGAACGCAACAAAGGTACGGAAATGCTTGTGCAGTTTCCTCTGGATAAAGAAATGTATGATGCTGTGGAATTGTTGGAAAATGAAGCATCAGCGAAAAATATGACAATGTCATATTTTATCGAACCGGAACTCCTGTTTGATAAACAGGAATCAGATAAACAGGAATTCTTCTTGTTGAGAGACAGGAAACGAATCCTTTTGGTGGAAGATAATGAGGATTTGCGTGGTTTGATGGCGATGCATCTTCGCTCTTCTTTTGAGATTGTCGAGGCCGGGAATGGGGTGGAAGCATCCGATATAGTGGAAGAAATGGAAATCGACCTTATCGTCAGTGATATTATGATGCCGGTAAAAAGCGGAATAACTTTATGCAGGGAGATAAAGGAAAACATGAACTTTTCCCATATACCATTTATTATGCTGACAGCCAGAGGTGGATTGGAGAATCAGATGGAAGGGGTGGACTCCGGTGCGGATGCTTATTTTGAAAAGCCGGTTGATTTCGGACTTCTGAAATTGACTGTGCAGAATATATTCAGGCAACAGCAAAACCTGAAAGAACACTATGTTCGGAACTATTTCGTTGACAGTCGGGAACTGGCAGCAAACCAGCAGGATAATAAATTTATCAGTCGTCTGATCGAAATTATTGAGAGTCGTATCGACCAGCCGGACATGGATGTCAGCTACATTGCCTCCGAGTTGTCGATGAGCCGGAGTAAACTCTATGCGAAAGTCAAATCGCTGACGGATAAATCAATTGTCGAGTTCATCAGAAGTTACCGTCTGCGAAAGGCTGCTAGATTGTTGATAGAGGAAAATCTGTCTATCCGTGAAACGATGGAGCGGATTGGTATCGAGAGCCAGTCATATTTCACTCGTATCTTCAAGAATGAGTTCGGAATGATCCCTACTGCATTTATTCAGAAGAACAAGGCCGTAAAGTAAAATAATTGGGGGGATCTAGCGGGTTGTTTGGGGCATACAGTGATTTTGTTCCGGAATAGAGTCATTTTCTCTTGATCTTCTATTCATATCACAGTTGTGATACAAAAGAAATCCATCTGTAAAACAAACGGAATCTGACTGTGATATGAAAAGAAGACAGTAGTGATATACAATATTAGCAGTCTGCCTTTTATTTAAAGTAGAATGACGTCACTACGCTTCCATGATCGGAGGGCCACCCTACAGGATGATGGCTCAGGGCTTCCGAACGATAGGGTATTAGTTTCTCCCCTTTGTAATAGATATAGTCGATCCGCTGGGGAAGGCAACTCAGTTTTTTAGCTCCCAGATTGATGAGCGGCGACCAGGTTGCTCCCTGGTTTAACAGGACATCCGGATAAAGATGACGAAAGCTATCGGTGAAACCTTTATCGATGACCTGTTTCGATACTTCCAGTTTGGCAAACGCACCCTGATGGGCCGGCCGGGTCTGCTCGTTCCAATCCAGATGAGAGTCACAGTTGAAATCTCCGACCAGTATGACCGGTGTTTCTGCCGACTGTGCGGTATGAGGTGCCATTTGTTTCAGTATCTCTCTGATTTCCGGCAGGCGGGTCTGCGCTTCATCCTCTTCGTATTTCTTTATCGCCTCTTTTCCTTTATTCAGATCGGCAACGTCGGGTAGGTAATGAAGCCAGATGTCGTAGAAGGCGATTTGCTGTTCCTCATTCAAGCGGATAAATGCTCCTCCCGAATTGAATGAACGGAACAGTTGAATCGTTTCGTCTATCGGGTAACGGCTCATAATGCTGAGATTGGAACTGATCAAGTAGAAATAATACCCGAGGGAGTCTGCAATGATAGCACCGGAACCGTACGTTTCGATCAATCCGATCACATCCGCATTCTCTTTTTTCAGGACGTCTATGACACGGTTTACGCCGACCTGCTTGCCGAAGCGCCTTCCGCCATGCCATATATTCCATACCTGTACTTTTAGTTTGTCGGGCTTGTAAGACGGATACAAGGGAGATAATGGGAAGAACTGTCCGTAACTTTCCCGTACCTCCTGGCTGCTGATCGGACGATCCCACATCTTCACTTCGTCTATTTTTCCGTTGAAGGCCATCCATTCGCCCCGGCACTCCCAATCCTGTTCCTCATCACTCCCTCCTACGATCGTGCGGAATTTACTTTCGAGCGACTGGAGTCCTTCTGTCTGATAAATAGCAACATTGCGTCCATCCAGATACATCCATACTTCTCCCTTTTTCTTATCTACGGATACTGTCAATTGATGCCATTTCCCGTCGTTTATGGCCTGCCGTCCGGCTGTCGGCTGATAGCTGTAACTGTTCTTTCCGTCGTTCAGGCTCAGATACCAAGCTCCGTTTTCCTGCGTTCCGATACACCAGCCCGTCGGGTCGGCAGTCGTTGCATTCGTCATGATTGGCGTACCTAATGGGGCGCCGGGTTTCGTTTTTACCCAGACTTGCAGGGTGAACGAACGGTCTGCTGCAAAAGACGGACGTTCTTTAGCGGTCAGGGAAAGGGGAATACGATAAGCTATCTCATCTGTCAGGTCGAGGGCTTTCCCTTTTAATCCTTCACTATAGGAAGAGGTATGCACCAGGAAAAGGGAGGATGAATCGCGGGTTGCAATTTCTGCCATCCGGATGGCTTCCGGCTGCGGATCATCGAAAGACTGATAGTAGACCAGCCCCTGTTCGGGGCTTTGGGCTACTATGTTTGAGCAAAAGGCTATCAGCGATATGCCTGTGATCAGTTTCTTGAACATAAAATATTGGGGTTAATAACCTTCATTCTGGGGAAGAAGGTTGCTGTTTAGTGTTATTTCATTTGTAGGAACACCGAACAGTTCGTGATAATCCTTTACATTTTTCGCTGCTTCTTTCGGATAGTAAGATTCAGAGAAAAGATATTCGATGTCATTCAGATGAGTAACTCCCTGTATTGCTTTGACCAGGTTATGGGTACGGAATAAGTCAAATTTCCGGTGTCCTTCATAACAAAGCTCCAGGGCCCGTTCCTTGAGGATAGCTTCACGTAATTGTGCTTGCGACAGGCCTTGTAGTTTCCAACCGGGGTTGATGGTCCCGTCTTCGTTGGTGTAAGCTCTTTCGCGGACTTCATTAATATAGGTAAAAGCTTCATTCGTTTTGTTTTGTTCATTCAAAGCCTCAGCAAATATTAATAAGACGTCTGCCCATCGTAAGAGAGGAAAATTCAGGGAAGTTCCTTCGCGGTCGGCACGGCGGTTCTCCACATCACAGAATTTCACAATATAAGGAGTTCGTACAATTTCTCCTTTGTATTTGATACCTGCTCCCAGATGTTGGGCGGTAGTACCTGTTCCTGCAATAAGTTCCTTGTATTTACTTTCCGAAGCCAGGCGGAAATTGAACTTCCAGCGGCTGTCGTTTTCTGTATCATACCACTTGTCTTCATCCGGTACATAATAAGAAGCGAACGGAAGAAGAGGGGCTATTGCTGCACTGTTTTTATACGGACTGTCTGATTCTTCCGTATAATCACCGTAGCAGGTAGTCTGACTGGGTAATTCTGTCTTTTCGATTAATGCCTGGGCTGCAAAAAGACTTTCTTTGCTGTTGTTGTACTTAGAATTGAATACATCGCTGTAATGTGGCAGTAATCCTCGTTTACCTTCAGTATAGAGTTGGCGACAGAGTTCTTCGCATTTGGCATACTCTTTTTCGAAAAGGTATATTTTAGCCATTAATCCGATGGCGCTGCTACGGCTTACCCTTCCTGCATCAGAGGTGCTATACTCGTCGAACTCAGGTAAGTTTTCGGCTGCATATTGCAGATCGGGAAGAGCAACCTCCTTCCGGACCTGAGATGCAGGAGTGCGGCTTAATGTCAGATAGGCATCTATATCTGTTACCGGTTCGAGTATTACTGGCAGATCCCCGAAGAAGTTGGTCAGGTGGAAGTACAGGAAACCACGAACGAAACGGGCTTCTGCCAACAGACGTTCCTTTGGTATCTGTTTAAACAAGCTCTCGTCCATTGCTTCGATATTGGCGATTGCCAGGTTGGCGTTGCGGATATATTTGAATCCGTCGCGCCATGTCCATCCGATACGCTCTGCCGATGCATTATGAGTATAAGTTGCTATCGGGTCGAGAGTTGGCCAGTTGTCTGTCGGGGAACGGGTCCCGATGTCTGTCCCGAATTCCATAACCATCATGGCCTGGCGAGTATATACATTCGCATCGGCAAATGCATTGTATAGGTCGTTAACACAGGAAAGAGCATTGTTTTCGTCGATGAAGAAATTGCTTCCGGCAACATCCCCTTTAGGATTTTCATCCAATAAACCTGAACATGAGCTCAGCAGGAGAAAAACAAACGGTAATATTTTGAAAATTTTCATATGCTATCAGTATTATAAGGTAAATTTAACGCCTAATGTGAAAGAACGGTTCATTGGGTATTGTCCCCAATCGTAACCTCTTAAAATAGGACTACTTGAATATAAGCTGACTTCCGGATCATATCCCCGGTAGTTACAGATGTTGAACAGGTTATTTCCTGTTGCATAGACGCGTGCAGCGGAAAATCCGATGGGGCTCAACCATTTCATCGGCAGGTCGTAAGCCAGTGTCAGGGACGACAACCGGAGGAAACTGCCGTTTTCCACAAATCTTGTGTCGACCGCATAGATGTATTCGTTACTCGGGCGAGCTACCGATGTGTTCGGATTTTCAGGAGTCCAGATCTGTTCTGCCAGATCGCGGTAGCAGTTTACAGCCGAATTACCCGGCAGAAAGTAAGCACTGTTCAGGTTTAAGACATCGTTGCCTACGGAGTATTGGAAGAATGCATTTAAAGAGAGTCCCTTCCAGCTGACCGTCGTGCCGAAGCCTCCGAAGAAATCAGGGTTGGCATTTCCTATGACCGTTGAGTTGTTGGGATCGTCTTTGATATCTTTGAATTTAGCATCTCCCGGACGGGCATTCAATCCTTTGGCATCGATTTCTTCTTGCGTCAGGACACCTTCGTATACTTGTCCGTAAAAAAGTCCGATAGGTTCGCCTACTTTCAGTATACTGCTGTAATAACCACCCCAATGTTCTCCTACGTATTTATATTTATCCGGTCCTAGACTCAGTACTTTACTGCGATTGGTTGAAATATTGAAGTTTGCATCCCATTTCCAATCCTTATTGTCGATCAATGAAGCATTCAGTGAAAGTTCAAATCCTGTATTCTTTAATGATCCCAGGTTTTGTAGCTGTGTGGACTGTCCGATGTATGAAGGGACGGAAATTTTCCAAAGCAAATCGCGTGTCTTCTTATGATAGAAATCCAAAGATCCGCTTAGACGGGAGTTGAAAAGCGAGAAGTCGACACCCAGGTCGAACTGATCGGTCTTTTCCCATGTCAGGTTGGGATTGGGAACTTCGCTCGGGGTATAGGTGACGATTTGGGAACCACCTAGAATCGTACTTCCGGATGAAAAGAGATATTGTGTGGAGTAAATGTCGATAGCCTGGTTACCTACACGACCGTAACTGGTACGCAGTTTCAAATCGTTTATGACGGATTGCTTTTTCATGAAAGCTTCTTCCGTAATGCGCCATCCTACTGATACGGAAGGGAAGAAAGCCCATTTATTTCCTTCTGAGAAACGGGATGAACCGTCATAACGGGCAACGACTGTCAATAAGTAACGATTATCGTACGCATAGTTAATACGTGAAAGATAGGACATGTATCCCCAGTTGTGATAACCGGATTCTACCTTGTCTTTTACCTGTGCGGCATTCAGGTCGTGAAAGCCTGTGATGTCATTGGCAAAATTAGAGACTTCGGTATTCAAGCCTTTGTCATGCCCTTTCTGGGCGGTAAAACCTGCCAGGACGGAAAGTGAATGTACCTCTTTTTTCAGATTATATGTCAACGTATGTTCCGTCAATAGGTCCTGGCTCTCGGATGTGAGGGCCTTTGCACTATTCGTCTTTTCCAGGTACGAACCTTTTCTGGGTGAGAAATAATCTTCACGCTGGTAATTCCACTTTACACCTAATGTCGATTTCCATACCCAGTGAGGGTCGAGTTTGAATTGTAGATAAGAATTGTTCAGCAGATAATATCCGTTTTTTTCGTCGGTCGGCAACAATGCTTCGGCTAACGGGTTACGTCCGGTCGGACGGCTGGGCTCCGTATAGTTGTATGAACCATCTTCATTCACGGCACTCCCTATAGGAGACATACCGACGCCATATACAGCCATTTCGAAATGGTTGTCGGGATCGGAAGGCATGGTCGACAGATCATGGAACTCATGAGAAAGGCTGACGGTCGTTCCCATACTGAACCACGGCTTGATCTCCGCATCCACGTTTGTGCGGAATGTTGTGCGGTTGAATCCGGATCCGATCATAATACCTTCCTGGTCAAAATGATTGACGGAAACAAGATATTTGATCTTTTCAGTACCGCCTCTGCTGGAAAAGTTGAGATTGTAAACCGGAGCAGTACGGAAAAGCTCATCCTGCCAGTCAACACCTGTGACCTTGGATGGATCGGCATAAGGAATTGTCGTCCCGTTGATCTTGGCTACTTTGTTTAAATAGGATGCATATTCGGTTGCTGAAAGTAAGTCGATTTTGTGGGGTAGTTTTTGCCAACCGTAGGAAGCTTCAACATCGAATGTCGCTTTGCCGGCTTTACCGCGTTTGGTTGTTACCAGAATGACACCGTTGGAGCCACGAGCACCGTATATGGCCGTGGATGTTGCGTCTTTCAACACTTCGATGGACTCTATATCGTTCGGGTTTAATGAATTAAGGTCACCGGCATCGACAAATCCGTCGATCACATACAGAGGTTCGTTACTGGCAGAAAGGGAGTTACCTCCTCGGATACGAATGGATGAAGATGTTCCGGGCGTACCGTTTGACTGAACGACCTGCATACCGGCAACACGTCCGCGAAGCAACTGGTCGACACGTGGTACAGGTTGTTCGATCAGGTCTTGTCCGCGAACGGAACTTATGGCGCTGATCAGGTCCGATTTCTTTTGTGTACCGTATCCTACGACAACAACTTCTTCCAGATTTTGTGTGTCTTCCGTCATTTTAATGGATAGGGTCGTTTGTGTACCTGCCTTTATCTGTAAGGGGTTATAGCCGATATAACTGATCTCCAGGATATCGCCGGGAGTAGCCTGAAGGGTGAACTTGCCGTCCAGGTCTGTGACAGTCCCGTTCGTAGTCCCCTTGACCATGATATTGGCACCAATGATCGGTTCCCCTTTTTCGTCGGTGACGGTACCGCTTATCGTTCCCGACTGGCGGGATGATTGAGCCGGTTGAGGTGTTTTCTCCGGTTTGATGATAATGTGCTTGTTCTTGATCTCGTATTTCAGGCCTTTCCCTTTCAGTACCTGGTTTAATACATCGTTGATAGATTCGCTGCTTATTTGCAGACTGACTTTTTGCCGGGTATCGACATCTCCGGTCTCAAAAAAGAAAATGTAATCGCTCTGTTTCCTGATCGTCTCGAAAGCTTCTTTCAGAGTTACATTCTGCAGATTCAACGTGATCTTTTGATTTTGTGGTAATGCTGCAAATGTTTGCTGGATACTGGCTGTAAAGAGTATCAAACATAACAGGGCTACCTGGAGCCTGGAGCAAACAATTAGCGTGATTTTTCTTTCTTTATAAAGAATGTTTTCCATACTTTTGTAATGTGATTAGAATTTAACTATTAAGTTTTAATGAACTCGTGAGTCGGGAAATGGTGCGAACATTTTCCGGCTCTTTTTTTGTGCTTTTCTCTTTCCTTTTCTGGTTCTCCTTTCTTTATGGGGTTATCAACTGTTTTAATATATCTCAATGATATTGTTATTGCGCCTGTAAGTGAATTTTTCACTGGATGACATGATTGTCAGGATATCGTCGAGCGTATCCGTATTGCGGAATTCTCCGAAGAAACGAAGTTGCCGGCGTTCGGGATTACGGAAGATAAATGTTACGTCGAAAGCTTTTTCCAGTTGTCCGGCAATTTCGTCGAAACTGATCTCGTTGAAGAAGTGTGCTCCTGTGGTCCATTGACAGACAGCCTCCGTAGAAACTTTCCGTACTTCTGTTTTTCCCGTCAGTTTGTTATATATAGCTTGCTGTTGGGGTACCATGATAACGGAATTGGAGGGAGCAGCTTTATCGATCATATTCACGGAACCTTCTGCCAGGGTTACGGCGATCTCTTGTTCGTCGGAATAGGCTTTGACATTGAATTTTGTTCCCAATACCTTTACATCGATCTCTTTGGCATTGACGATGAAGGGGAGCTTTTCGTTACGGGCAACTTCAAAATAGCCTTCGCCTTCCAAAGCTACCTGTCGGTTCTTTTGGGAAAATCCGGGCTGACAACTGAATTTACTGCCAGCATTTAACCATACGATAGTTCCGTCTTCCAACTGGAGACGGCTGCGTGAACCGAGCGGTACTTCGATGGTACGTACCATCGCCTGGTCGTCCTGCCGGTCGGATCGGTCGAACAGGTATAATCCGGCACTGCCCAGGAAAACTCCGATTAACAGGGAGGCTGCGATATGGGTATATTTCCGTAAGAACAGCTGCTTAGGCTTCTGTAATCCGGCCTGTTCGGCGAAACGGCGGAATACGGCTTCGTTCTTTCTTTTTTTCTTATGATGTATGTCGTATGAGGATAACCATAACTCGGTCATCTCATAATAGTATTTTTTATGAGACTCGTCAGCGGCTACCCAACGACCGAGTTCTTTCTCCTGTTCACGGGAAAGCGATCGGTTCAGATAGCCGGTAATCAGTTCGTCGTAGTATTCTTGTTGTCTTTTCTGATCCATTTTTATTGCTTCTTACCCTAAAGACAACATTCCAATAGTGCGAGGGTAGTGGAAAATGAAATATTTTTTCAAAAAATAATCCGGCAGTAAATAATCAGAAAAGTAGGGAGGATAAATATCCCTTCATACGACTGCGGAGAGTGGCAAGAGCCTGCTTGATATGATATTTGACAGTATTGACGGATATACCTACTTTATCGGCTATTTCATCATAACCTAGTTCTTCGATCCGGCTACAGATAAAAACCTGCCGGGTTTCGCGAGGCAGTTTATCTATCTCTCGGAGTATTTGTTCACTGAGTTCTTTTTCCAGCAAATGTCCCAATGGATATTCATCAGACAGGAACAGACCCTGAAGGATCGCTTCCGGATATTCTTCATAGTCGTCGAGGCTGATCTCCCGGTCTGCGAATATTTTCTTCTGGTAGTTGAGTGCATAGTTACGTATGCAACAGACTAGATAGGCTTGCAGGGAAGAGGTAATACGGAGAGATGTGCGTGTTTCCCATATATGGGATAATACGTCTCCGACAATGGTATCGGCCACCGTATCATCCCTTACATATTGACAGGCAATACGAAATAGAAGATGATAATAGTTGTCAAATAAAGTACGGTAAGCTTTACTTTCCCCACTTCTTAACCCGTCTATTAATTCTGTTTCATGAATCTCCACGATAGTATTGTAGATGTTGGTCCCTTTTCGGGATACAATATTACGAGATAGAAACGTAAAACACAAATCTTATTTATGCCTATTTTAATTTTCTGTTTTTCCGATATGCTTCATTACTTTAGCATCCAGATAGAAGATCAACTCTTCGGCGATATTCGTACAATGGTCGCCGAAACGTTCCATCTTACGGATCACACCTGCCATATAAAGTCCGACCAGGGCGCTTCCCGGATGTTTCTCGATGTAGTCGGCAATGATCCGGGTGGAGTTATGGTTAATCTCGTCGATCAGGTTGTCTTTGAGGAAAATACGGGAGGCTATTTCCGAACTTTCTTTTTCGAAGGCTTCCTGGCTGAGGGTAAGCATATTGAGCAGTTCTTTCAGCATCTCTTCTACCCGTGTCTCTTTGATCAGTTGCGGATCGACGGGGGCACCTTCCGGCAGGTTTCCTGCAAAACGGGCGATGCTTTCGGCAAAATCACCCAGGCGTTCCAGGTTCGTATTGATTTTGTACATGGCAAGAACGAAACGCAGGTCGACGGCGACAGGAGCGTAAAGGGCGATGATATCTTCGCAATCGCTGTCTATCTTCAACTCGAAAGCATTCACACGACGTTCGCGGCTGATCACTTTATAAGCCAGTTCCTTATCTCCGGTAAGCATCGCTTCGCCGGCATTATATAATTGTTGGTGGACCAAAGCCCACATTTCGCTGATACTGTTTTTTAAGGAGGCAATCTCCTGATCTATAACTTTCATATATATATAATCTTTTAATTTTCAATTCTCGATTTTCAATTACCCGAACCTTCCCGTAATGTAATTCTGAGTCGACTCCTTCTCCGGATTGGTAAATATCTTTCGTGTATTATCGAACTCGATCAGTTCACCCAGATAAAAATACCCCGTTTTGTCGCTCACACGAGCTGCTTGCTGCATATTATGAGTAACGATCACGATCGTATATTCGCTTTTGAGCTCGTGTATCAGATCTTCGATCTTGCTGGTGGAAATCGGGTCGAGGGCTGAAGTCGGCTCATCCATCAAAAGAATAGAGGGGGAGATCGCCAATGCACGGGCAATACACAGGCGTTGCTGCTGACCGCCGGATAATGCGAAGGCTGACTCTTTCAGTTTGTCTTTTACCTCATCCCAGAGAACTACCTGTTTAAGAGTTTTGACAACTGTCTCTTCGATATAATCGTTATCGTTTATTCCGTTTACACGTAGTCCGTAGGCAACGTTTTCGAAGATCGTTTTAGGAAAAGGGTTCGGTTTCTGGAATACCATACCTACGTTCTTACGAAGCTGGTCCACTTTCTCTCCCTTATCATAAATATTACGGTTGTCGATCAGGATATTGCCGGTCATACGGGTATCGGGGATCAGGTCGTTCATACGGTTGAACAATCGCAGGAAGGTGGACTTACCGCAGCCCGACGGCCCGATAAAGGCAACGGAGGTGTTTGCTTCAATTTGCATCGAGATATTCTTTAAGGCATGGAAGTCGCCATAATAGAAATCTACGTTACGGGCATCAATCTTTATCATATTCTTTTTGTTGTTTTTTATTGTTGTAGTTGTAATATATCGGTTAGTTCATTTTTACTTTCTTTGCGAAATACTTTCTCAGTGCATTGGCAAGTAAGTTGACAACTAACACGATTGCAATCAGGACCAATGCTGTTCCGTAGGCCATTCCACGGGATGCTTCGATGTCCGTACCGCTGGTTGAAATTACGTACAGATGGTAAGGCAATGCCATACATTGGTCAAAGATACTTTCCGGCAGCTGAGGCAGGAAGTAGGCGGGTACAGTGAACAGGATAGGAGCGTGTTCGGTTAGGAGCCGTCTCTCCCGATACACGTCCCACCGACAGGATCAGCCCGGTAATGATATTCGGAAAAGCCATCGGGAGTACCACTCGCCGGATAGTCTGTAACTTGGTAGCTCCCAGTGCCAGACTCCCGTGACGGAACGAGTCGTCGATACTTTTCAAGGCCTCTTCCGTGGTACGGATAATCAGCGGCAACGACATCAATGCCAGTGTGAATGAACCGGCAATGATCGAGTCTCCCCACCCCAATGTAACAACAAACAGGGACATACCGAACAAACCGAACACCACTGAAGGGACACCGCTCAGATTGTTTGTCATGATACGGATGAAACGGATCAGTTTTCCGTTTGTCGCATATTCATTCATATAAATACCGCTCATGATCCCGATCGGAAAGCTGATCAGACTATTGCCCAGTACCAGGTAAAGCGTACCGACGATGGCGGGATAAATCCCTCCGGCAGTCATTCCTTCTGCGGGAGCTTCCGTAAGGAAATCCCAACTGATTACTTTACCTCCTTTTATAATGATAAATCCGAGGATGAGAAAAAGAATAACGACGACCAGATAGCTAAGAAGCGTAAATATGCCGAATGCCAGTTTCTGTGAAGTCCGTTTCTTTATATCGATATTGCCTAGTTTCAGAATAGGTGCCATAACTTATTTAGATTTTTCTTTTGGATGAAATATATTCTACCGTGATACTTAATATCAGTGTGATAATGAACAGAACGGCTCCCAGCAGGAACAAAGCCTGATAATGAGCGCCTCCGGCCGGTGCTTCTCCCAGTTCGGCTGCGATCGTGGCAGGGATGGTTCGTACCGGTTCAAAGAACGAGGTCGGTATGACTGCGGCATTCCCTGTTACCATCAGTACGGCCATTGTTTCGCCGATAGCCCGGCCGATACCGAGAACCACTGCTGAGGTGATACCCGAAATGGAGTAGGGAATGATTACCTTATAAATTGTTTGCCATTGGGTGGCTCCTAATGCGAGGCTAGCCTCTTTCATTGCCCGCGGTGTGGTGCGCATAGCATCTTCTGCAACGGTGATAATGGTCGGTAATGCCATGATAGCCAGAACGACACTGCCGGCAAAAGCTGTTTCTCCGACTGGAAGGTTCAGTCCTTTTTGTATCAACGGGACAATTACCACTAGTCCGAAAAAGCCATATACAACGGAAGGAATACCTGCCAGAAGTTCGATAACCGGTTTGAGTATTTCCCGGGTGCGTTTGTTGGCTATTTCAGCCAGGTAGATGGCAACTGCTATACCGAAAGGTAAAGAAAGAACGATTGCCCCGATGCTGACCAACAAGGTTCCCAATAATAACGGGATCAATCCGAAGATAGGAGCTGGTGCTGAGGTCGGGTACCATTTTGTTCCGGCAAAGAAATCGGAGAGTGAGATCTTTTCTTCCGGGAGGACTGTCCCGTCAAAAGGCTCAGCCAGATATTGTTGAGGGAAGAAAGCAATTATTCCCGGTTCTTTGCTGACCAGTTCACTGATCTTTTCGGGGACATACTGGAATTCGTCGCCCAGTTCTTCTTCACTGTAATACTGTGTCAGATCGGAAAAACGGAAAACAAGGATTTCTTCATCTTTGCCGTTCACCTCTTTCCAGTTGGTTATCTTGGCATCGAAAATATCCATGATCGTTTCCGGTGAAAGATGACTTACGTCATTCCCCTTATTCACGGCAAGTACATATCCTTCTTCAACTACCGGACTGCTGAAAAGACCGGATGCTTCTTTAAAAAGAAAAAAGACAATCAATAGAATCGTGAAACTGGTTACACTTCCACTGATCAGGAGTCCTCCTTCTACAATTTTTTCAAAAAACTTTCTCACGTCATTTACCTGTTTGTTCTGAGTGCAAAGTAAGGTAACATGTATTAAGAACAGGTTAAGGCGCTTTGAAGTAAATGTTACATTGGTGTTGCAAAAATATTACAGGCAGAGAATGAGGTTAAGCTTTAGCTCTTTTTTTATCATAAATTCAAGGTTATTGCCTTTTTTGAGCGGTTATGTAGAATTTTAGAATTTAAACCTGTATATTTGCCACAAACTTAAAAACTTAATAATCTATTTTTATCATGAACAAATTTCTTTCGTACGGAGTGTTTGCGTTCACAGCCTTGTTGGCTTCTTGTGATTCGCAACCCAAGCAGGAACCTATCGCAGATGTAATCGACCGTGGTCTGAAGGCCTCGACTGAACAAGCTCTTTTAATGGCAAAAGACCTGGAGAACCAGGAAGGCCGTCTGCCGAAAGCGATCAATAAAGAGGGTACACTCGAAACCAGTGACTATAGCTGGTGGTGCAGCGGTTTCTTCCCGGGTGAGTTATGGTATCTGTACGAAAACAATCCGACACCGGAATTAAAAAAATATGCTGAAATGTATACCGATCGTGTAGAGGAAGTGAAAAATATCACTTACAGCCATGATGTCGGTTTTATGTTGTATTGTAGCTATGGTAACGGATACCGCCTGACCGGAAAGCCGGAATATAAAGATGTAATGCTGACCGGAGCGAATTCGCTGGCAACTCGCTATGACGAACGCGTAGGAGCCATCCGTTCCTGGGACTTCAATAAAAAGATATGGCAATTCCCGGTCATTATTGATAATATGATGAACCTGGAATTTTTCAGCTGGGCTTCGAAAGCATCCGGTGACGACCGTTTCCGTAAGATGGCTATCTCCCATGCCGATAAAACAATGAACAATCATTTCCGTGATGATTATAGCTGTTATCATGTGGTGTCTTATGATACGATAACCGGTGTTCCTCATAAGAAACAGACGCATCAGGGAGCCGCAGACGAGTCTGCATGGGCTCGCGGACAGGCGTGGGCTTTGTATGGCTTTACCATGATGTACCGTGAAACAGGAAAACCGGAATATCTGGATCAGGCAAAACATGTCGCTGCATTCATCATGAACAATCCGAATATGCCGGCTGATAAAGTGCCGTATTGGGACTTTGATGCTCCGGGGATTCCGAATGTACCGAGAGATGCCTCTGCCGCAGCTATTATGGCATCGGCTTTGATCGAACTGAGCCAGCTGGATAAGAGTGCGGAAGCTAAGAGCTATCTTGATTTTGCAGAACAGCAGGTCCGCTCGCTGACAAGTCCGGAATACCTGGCTGCAAAAGGTACCAATTGTAATTTTGCTTTGATGCATTCTACCGGTCATTTCCCTGGTAACAGCGAAGTAGACGTGCCTTTGAGTTATGCCGACTATTATTATGTGGAAGCATTGATGCGTTTAAAAAAACTAACAGATAAATAAGACCCTATGACTAATCTGATAAAAACAACCACTTTTTTAGTATGTTTCCTGTGCCTATCTTTCCATGGTAAAGCACAGCAGAGCGGAGTGGAAGACCGTGCTTTTTGGGTAGAAACATTGACCCGTATTGCGGATCCGGTATTGACGAACCTGAGCAACAATACGCTTAAAAAGAATATGCCTTACGAATCTCTGTCGAAAGACAGGAGTGATTTTGCTCACTTGGAAGCTGTAGGCCGTCTGATCTGCGGTATTTCCCCATGGTTGGAATTGGGGCCGGATAATACACCCGAAGGTCAGTTGCGTGATAAATATATCAAACTGGCTGTAAAAGGTCTGAAGAATGCTGTGAATCCGGAATCTCCCGACTATCTGGTGTTTGGAAAACCTTATCAGCCTTTGGTGGATGCCGCTTTTCTGGCACAGGGTCTCTTGCGTGCAAGAACGCAATTGTGGGATAATTTGGATCCACAGGCAAAAGAATGGATGATCACAGAGTTTAAACGCAGTCGTTCTATTAAGCCTTGGGAGAATAATTGGCTGTTGTTCGCATCTATGGTTGAGGCTGCCCTGTTGGAGTTTACAGGTGAATGTGATATGGATCGTCTGACATATGGTGTTAAAAAATTCCGTGACGATTGGTATAAAGGAGATGCACTGTATGGTGACGGGCCGGCTTTTCATATGGACTACTACAATAGTTTTGTGATCCACCCGATGTTGACAGATGTATTGCTGATCATGAAAAAACATAATCTGGAAGGTGCGGATTTTGCTGAAAAACAGTTACCTCGCCTGACTCGTTATGCTGAACAGCTGGAGCGTTTTATCTCTCCGGAAGGAACTTTCCCGGTAGTGGGCCGTTCCATTGTTTACCGCTTTGGAGCATTCCATGCATTGGCACAGGCTAGTTTGATGCAGGTATTGCCGGAACGGGTGAAACCGGCGCAGGTGCGTTGTGCGATGACTGCTGTGATCCGCAACCAGATGAAGTCGCCGAAGAACTTTGATTCAAACGGTTGGTTGCGTGTCGGTTTTACCGGTGAACAAATCGATATGTCAGAGTCTTATATAAATACGGGGAGTGTCTATTTATGTTCTGTAGGTTTGTTGGCGCTGGGATTGCCTGCTTCCAACGAATTTTGGTCGGCTCCTTATACGGAGTGGACGAACCTGCGTGCCTGGAAAGGTGAGAGTGATGTAAAAGCCGATCATGCGCTTAAGTAATTGAAAATGGAGAATTGAAAATTGAAAATTAAAGATAGAATAAGAAGATGAAAACAAATTATGAATTGCGTTATGCTGCGCATCCGGAAGATGCAAAGCAATATGATACGAAACGTATTCGTCGGGATTTCCTGATCGAAACGGTTTTCGCACCGAATGAAGTGAATATGGTTTATTCCATGTACGACCGAATGATCGTAGGTGGCGCTATGCCTGTCGGCGAAGTATTGAAACTGGAAGCGATCGATCCGTTGAAAGCTCCTTATTTCCTGACCCGTCGTGAAATGGGTATTTTCAGTGTTGGCGGTCCCGGTATTGTGAAAGCCGGTGATGCTACATTCGAGCTGGATTTTAAAGAAGCGCTTTACCTGGGTTCGGGCGACCGTGAAGTAACTTTCGAAAGCAAGGATCCGAAGAATCCGGCTAAGTTCTACTTCAATTCTACCACGGCTCATCGTAACTATCCGGATAAGAAAGTGACGAAGGCGGATGCCGTTGTGGCCGCTATGGGTTCGCTGGAAATGTCGAACGACCGTAATATCAACAAGATGATCGTGAATCAGGTCTTGCCGACCTGCCAGTTGCAGATGGGTATGACCGAACTGAAACCGGGCAGTGTATGGAACACGATGCCGGCACACGTTCACAGCCGTCGTATGGAAGCTTATTTCTATTTCGATATCCCTGAAGATCAGGCTATCTGTCACTTTATGGGTGAAGTAGACGAAACCCGTCATATCTGGATGAAAGGCGACCAGGCTGTTTTATCTCCTGAATGGTCTATCCACAGTGCGGCTGCTACTCACAACTATACTTTTATCTGGGGTATGGGTGGTGAGAACCTCGATTATGGCGATCAGGATTTTTCTAAAATTACAGACTTAAAATAAATCGAATACTAAAATGGTAAATTTCTCATTAGAAGGAAAAGTGGCACTTGTAACAGGTGCTTCTTACGGAATTGGTTTCGCACTGGCCACTGCCTTTGCCCAGGCAGGTGCAAAGATCGTTTTCAACGATATCAAACAGGAGTTGGTAGATAAAGGTCTGGCAGCTTATAAAGCGGAAGGCATTGATGCAAAAGGATATGTTTGTGATGTAACCAGTGAAGAGCAGGTAAATGCAATGGTTGCCCAGATCGAGAAAGAAGTAGGTGTGATCGATATTTTGGTAAACAATGCCGGTATTATCAAACGTATTCCGATGCATGAAATGTCGGCTGCCGAATTCCGACAGGTGATCGATGTGGATTTGAATGCTCCGTTCATCGTTTCAAAAGCAGTTATTCCTTCCATGATCAAAAAAGGTCACGGAAAGATCATCAATATCTGTTCCATGATGAGTGAACTGGGACGTGAAACCGTTTCTGCCTATGCGGCTGCTAAGGGCGGTTTGAAGATGCTGACTCGTAATATCGCTTCCGAATACGGTCAATATAACATCCAGTGTAACGGTATCGGCCCGGGTTATATTGCTACTCCGCAGACGGCTCCGCTTCGCGAAACTCAACCGGATGGCTCACGTCATCCGTTCGATTCTTTCATTATCGCAAAGACACCGGCTGCCCGTTGGGGAACTCCGGAAGATTTGATGGGACCGGCTGTATTCCTCGCTTCCGATGCATCCGACTTCGTAAACGGTCATGTGTTGTATGTTGACGGCGGTATCCTGGCTTATATCGGAAAACAACCCTGATAATTTAGTATATAGTAAAGACAGTTGTCTTTATAGATAAAAAAGATTCCTTCCGGGAGAAATTCAAATTTCTTTCGGAAGGAATTTTATTTTCTACCGGATGGAACTAAAATCGGATTCCGATTACACTATGATGATTATTATAAGATAATAATTATCTTTGCATAAAAAGGAAATTGTATGACACTGATAAATAATCCATTCGTAACCAGTGGTTACATCGCTCCCGAATATTTTTGTGATCGCGAAAGGGAAACGGAAGAGTTGTCTCGTTGGCTGATCAACGAAAATAATGTGGCTATCATCTCTACCCGGCGTATGGGAAAGACCGGATTGATTCGACATTGTTTTCAATTGAATGAAATAAAGGAGAATTATTATACCTTCCTGATTGATATTTATGCGACTAAAACGCTCCGTGAGTTCGTTTTCCAGTTAGGAAAAGCGATTCTGACTACTTTAAAACCGAAAGGGCGGAAGGCATGGGAAGTGTTTGTTAATAGTTTGGTTTCTTTAAAGGCTGGCTTCTCATTGGATATGTCGGGAATGCCACAATGGAATTTGGAACTGGGAGATATCAAATCACCGGAAACTACTTTGGATGAAATCTTTCATTATCTGGCTGTATCCGATAAGCCTTGTGTTGTTGCAATCGACGAATTTCAACAGGTCGCTCAATATCCGGAAAAGAATACGGAGGCATTGCTACGTACTTATGTCCAGCATTGTAACAATGCTCATTTTATATTTGCCGGCTCACAACGTCATTTAATGGGAGAAATGTTCATTAGTCCTGCCCGTCCTTTTTATCAAAGTGTATCTATTTTACATTTGTCGGCAATCGATAAACAGAAATACATAGAGTTTGCACAACATCATTTCAGAATGGCACAAAAGAATATTGATGTTGCAGTCATTGATTCTTTGTATGATCGTTTTGAAGGAATCACCTGGTATCTGCAAAAAATATTGAATATTCTTTTTGCAATGACTCCGAAAGGAGAGGTTTGTAATAGCGAGATGATTGAACAGGCCGTGGACTTTATTTTGGATTCTTATTCCTTTACTTATTCCGAATTGCTTTATCAATTACCGGAAAAACAAAAAGAATTGATGATTGCCATTTGCAAGGAAGGAAAAGCAACGGCGCTGACTTCCGGGAAGTTTATCCATAAATATAGTTTGCCGTCGAGTAGTTCGGTTCAATCGGCACTAAAAGGATTGCTGGAGAAAGATTTCGTTACGAAAGAAGGAGCCTTTTATATGGTTTATGATCGCTTTTTCTCTTTGTGGCTAAAACGGAATTAAAAAAGCCGGGACTTATATCACTACAAATCCCGGCTGTCAAAATTAATGTGTGTCTTGTAAATAATAGGTTTTTAATTAAGGCTTTATTGATTTATTGAAAAACGGAATATCCTTTTCGTTATAATGGATTCTGTTCCATCAACGGATTGGCGTCCATTTCTTGTTTTGGGATCAGGAACAGAAGTTCTTTTGCTCCTGCTTCAAAGTAACCGGCTTTGTCCCAGAATGTTTCGTTATGTCCTTTGTTGCGTCTGTCCA
>OGUK01000567.1_pt1 | contig 29428 bp, 26 predicted proteins | sample 1553151 | NCBI WGS metagenome assembly OGUK01 (sample SAMEA2580208, study PRJEB22360) | human gut metagenome | biome: human gut; feature: human-associated habitat; material: faeces | place: Denmark | collected 2008/2010
TGACCGACAGCCTGTGCTGTCAGGCGCGGGAGGCCGGCTCATTCCTCGCCGCCGTCGCGCGCACGCACGCGGAGGAGGGGGAGAATCTTGCCTTCCTTGCTGGCGGCGAGACGGTCGTTCACCTCACCGGCAAGGGAAAGGGCGGACGCAATCAGGAGCTTGCGCTTGCGGCGGCGGAGGGGATCCGAGGACTGGACAATGTCCTGATCTTCTCCCTTGGCTCGGACGGGACGGATGGCCCCACGGACGCCGCGGGCGGCGTGGTGGACGGCGGGACCGCCGCCGCGCTGGAGCGTCAGGGCCGCAGCATTCACGCCGCGCTTGCGAATAACGACGCGTACCCCGCGCTGCGAAGTGTCGGCGGTCTGATCATGACAGGCCCGACGGGAACCAATGTCAACGACGTCGCCGTGGTCCTCATCCGCGGCAGAAAGGGTGAAAACGCTTGAATACAGTTGGATTTATCGGGGTCGGCCTGATGGGAAAATCAATGGTGCGCAACCTGATGAAGCACGGCTTTGTGGTGCGTATATACGCCCGCCATCCGGAAAAGGTGGCGGATGTCGCCGCGGAAGGGGCGGAGCTTTGTGACTCAATCGCGGACTGTGTGCGCGGCAGCGAAGCCGTCATCACAATGGTCGGCTTTCCCGCGGATGTTCGAGATGTTTACTTTGGCGCGGAGAACATTCTCGCGAGCGCCGCGCGCGGAACCTACCTCATCGACATGACCACGACCAGCCCGACCCTTTCTCAGGAGCTCAGTCGGGCGGGCGCGGAGCGTGGCATGCGCGTGCTGGACGCGCCTGTTACCGGCGGCGATACCGGCGCGCGGGCGGGAACGCTCTCCATCCTCGTCGGCGGTGCGCGTGAGGATTATGAGACCTGCCTGCCGCTCTTTCGGGCGATGGGAACAACGATCAACTATCAGGGCGGGGCGGGCTGCGGCCAGCACTCCAAAATGGCCAATCAGATCATGATCGCCGGAACGCTCTCCGGCATTTGCGAGGCGCTCTCCTACGCAAGGGCAAAGGGACTCGATGAGGAGACTCTGCTGCGTTCGGTTTCTACCGGCGCGGCGGGCAGCCACCAGCTTGATTTGCTGGGCGGCAAGCTTCTCAACGCTGATTTTACGCCCGGCTTTTATATCAAGCATTTCATCAAGGATATGAAGCTCGCGCGGGAGGAAGCGGAAAAGGAGGGCGTGGAGCTTCCGGTGCTTTGTCAGGTCTTGTCGGAATATGATGCTCTTGCGCGGCGCGGTGAGGATTCGCTCGGCACGCAGGCGCTGATCCACTATTACGAAAAAGCTGCGTCGGGCGCAGGGAGCGAGGAGTAAGGCGTATGGAGATCACGTTTTTGGGAACTGGCAACGCGCAGGTCACAGAGTGCTATAACACCTGCTTTGTGCTGCACGACAATGGCAAATACCTGCTTGTGGACGGCGGGGGAGGGAATACCCTGCTCGCCCAGCTTAAGCATGCGGGCTTGAGCTGGAAGGACATGCGCGAGATTTTCGTCACGCATAAGCACATCGACCACCTGCTTGGCATCGTGTGGATGCTGCGCATGCTCTGTCAGGGAATGGCCCGCGGCCAGTACGAGGGCGAGACGACGATCTATGCGCACGACGAGGTGATCGCCCTGCTGCGCCAGCTTGCGCAGATGCTGCTCCTGCCCAAGGAGACCCGCTTTATCGACGATCGGCTGCACCTGGTCACGGTGTCTGATGGCGAGGAGCGGACGCTCATCGGCAACCCCGTGACGTTTTTTGACATTCATTCGACCAAGGCCAAACAGCTCGGCTTTACGATGCGCGCGTCCAACGACAAAAAGCTCGTCTGCTGCGGCGACGAACCGTACAGCGAAGCGGAGCGGCCCTATGCGCTCGGCAGCGATCTCATGATGCACGAGGCGTTCTGCCTGTATGCACAGGCGGATATTTTTGACCCTTATAAGAAAAATCACTCAACGGTCAAAGACGCCTGCGAACTGGCGGAGGGACTGGGAATCCCGAACCTCTTGCTCTACCATACGGAGGACCGCAATATTCTCCGCCGTAAGGAGCTTTACACCGCGGAAGGAAAGCAATATTACTCCGGCAATCTTCTCATCCCCGACGACCTCGACGTGATCACATTGTAAAAAACTGCAGAGATGAACGGGCATCAGACCGGCGGCGTTTTTCGCGTTCGGCCTGATGCCTTTTTGTAAAAAGGGGGAGAATGCAATCAGCGGCAAAAGACCGTTTGGGGCCTTTTGCCGCTGATTGCGGAAGAAAAATGAAAAGAGGAGTGGTTATTTTGAAATGCCGGCGATATTCTTGGCAAGCTGCTTCTTGCCCTGAATGTTGCCCTGACGGGCGATCATGATGCGCTGGGCCTGTGGAGAGCCCGCGCCGTGCAGGGACTCTGTACGGTAGCCGACCGCCGCGGCGCCGAGGCAGATGTTTTCGAGGAAGCGCAGTACCTTCTGGCGGTCCTCGGTGGAAACATTCTCGTGAGTAGCGAAATACTTGTTGCAGATCTCGCCGATGGTCTCGCCGTTGTTGCCGACGGCAAGGTCGGACTTGAAGTCCTTCTCGCTCGGCATAGTCACCATCAGGCCGCCCGCGATGTCCTCAGCGAGCCGTACGATCTCATACGGGAAGCGCGTGACATTCTGCTTGCAGACATTGGCCAGCAGCAGGTCAATCTGATAGTTGCCCGCCTTAGTTGGGCATCCCTCGCAGGAGCAGGCGATGCCGCAGGAGTAGAGCGTTTCATTGAGATGCGTCATTTCGATGAGCTTATCCTTGATGTGGCTGGCTTTCTCCGCGCCGTTGTACTCGGCGGCGAGCGCGGCCGCGCCGATGACCACGTCGCCCACGCCGACCTTGCAGCCGCCGTAGCTCTGGCGGTGATAACCGGCAAAGCGCTCGACCATCATGCCGGCAAAGTCATACTCGCCGTTGAGGAAGATGTACTCGTTGGGGATGAATACATGGTCAAGCACGACCAGTGCCTCCTGCCCGCCGAACTTGGCGTTGCCAACGTCGATGGAGCAGCCCTCCAGCTTGCGGGTATCGCAGCTCTGGCGGCCATAGACCATGTAAAGCCCTTCGGCATCGGCAGGGCAAGCGAAGGAAATGGCCCAATCCTTGTCCGCCTCGCCCATGGCGATGGTGGGCATAAAAATGTGCCAATGAGAGTTGACTGCGCCAGTCTGGTGGACCTTCGCGCCATTGACAACAATACCGTCCGCGCGGCGCTCGACCACGCGCAGGAAGAGGTCGGGGTCCTTCTGGTCGTGGGGAGCCTTGGAGCGGTCGCCCTTGGGGTCGGTCATGGCGCCGTCCACGGTGAGGTCCTCGTCCTGCACCATAATCAGGAACTTCTTGAAATTCTCGTGGTAATGCGTGCCATACTTCTCATCGACCTCATAGGTGGTGGAGTAGACGGCATTGAAAGCGTCCATACCGACACAGCGCTGGAAGCAGCTGGCGGTCTTCTGACCAAGCAGGCGCTGCATCTTGACCTTCTTGACAAGGTCGTCGGCGGACTGGTGCAGATGAGTGAAGCGGTTGACCTTGCGGCCGGTGAGATTAGATGTTGCGGTCATCAGGTCCTCATACTGTGGATCCTGCGCGAGCGCATAGGTCATAGCGACGCAGTTGATGCTGGGGCGGATGATCGGATGATCGACCCAGTTGTCGACCTTTTCGCCGAACATATAAACGCGGGTGTTGAGCTTGCGCAGAGAGTCGATATATTCCTTTGCGGTCATCATGGCGTTATCCTCCTTGTTTTACCGATGGGAAGTCCGGCAATGCCGGACTTCCCTTGATTATTATTCCTTGGCAAGATTCTGATAGCTTTCGAGGCGCTCTCTGGCGTCGCTCTCCGCCTTGGCGTAGAGCGTATCCGCCTTTTCGGGGAAGGAGAGCTTGAGCGAGGCGTAGCGGTTCTCGCCCATGAGGAACTTCTGGAAGTCACCGGTGGGCTGCTTGGAATCAAGCGTAAACGGGTTCTTGCCCGCTTCCTTGAGTGCGGGATTGTAGCGATAGAGGTGCCAGTAGCCGGCCTCGACAGCCTTCTTTTCCTCGGCTTGGCTCAGACCCATGCCGCATTTCGGGCCGTGCTCGATGCAGGGGCAGTAGCAAATAACGAGAGAGGGACCGTCGTAGGCTTCCGCTTCGCGGATAGCCTTGAGCGTCTGTGCGGGATCGGCACCCATAGCGACCTGCGCAACGTAGACGTAGCCGTAGCTCATTGCCATCAGGCCAAGGTCCTTCTTCTTGGTGACCTTGCCGCCGGCGGCAAACTTGGCAATCGCGCCCGCAGCGGTGGATTTGGATGCTTGTCCGCCGGTGTTGGAGTAGACCTCGGTGTCAAGCACGAGAATGTTGATATCCTGACCGGAGGCGAGCACATGGTCAAGACCGCCGTAGCCGATGTCATAAGCCCAGCCGTCACCGCCAAATGCCCAAACGGACTTTTTGGTCAGGTATTCCTGGTTCTGACGGATGAACGAGGCCTCGTCGCTTGCGTCATCGGCGAGAGCTGTAAGCAGCGCGTCGCTGACGGAGCGGGACTTGGCGGGATCGTTTGCCTCTTCCAGATAGGACTCGCATTCCGTCTTTGCGACGCCGCGCTCGGCAAGGGCTGCGACCTTTGCCGCAAGCTGACGGCGCACAGCGCTCTGACCGAGCAGGAAGCCGTAGGCGTATTCGGCGTTGTCCTCGAAGAGACTCATTGCCCATGCAGGGCCATGACCCTTGCAATCCGTGCAGTACGGCGAGGACGGCGTCGAGCCGCCATAGGCCGACGAGCAGCCGGATGCGTTGGCGACGTACATACGCTCACCAAAGAGCTGGCTGACGAGCTTGATATAAGGCGTTTCTCCGCAGCCGGCACAGGCGCCGGAGAACTCGAAATAGGGTTTGGCAAACTGGGAGGATTTGACATTCTTATCGCTGACCGCATCACGCTTGATAGCGACCTGCTCCGCAGCGTAATTCCAGTTTTCGGCTTCCTTGAGCTGCCCCTCAAGCGGCTGCATGGCGATTGCCGTGTCTTTGGCGAGGCAGACATTGACGCAGCTTCCGCAGCCCGTGCAGTCGTAGGGAGAGACCTGAAGACGGTAGGTGTATTTGCCGTTCATGCCCTTAGCGGGGACGGTGGCAAAGCCGGAGGGCTTTTTCTCTTCCTCCGCGGCATCGAGCAGAATGGGGCGGATCGCGGCGTGCGGGCAGACGAGCGCACATTGATTGCACTGCAGGCACTTGTCGGCATCCCATACGGGAACCTCGACGGCAGCGCCGCGCTTTTCATACTTCGAGGTGCCGGCGGGCCAGGTGCCGTCCTCCAGACCGTACTTCTTCATCGTGGAGACAGGGAGCACATCGCCCTCCTGACGATTCATCACATCCACGACCTCGCGGATAAAATCAGGCACATTGCGCTTTGCAGGAGCGTCCTCGGCCTTGAGCCATGCGGCGGGAATCTGGATCTCATGCAGATCGTTGAGACCGCGCTCAATGGAGGCGTTGTTCATATCAACAACAGCCTGCCCCTTTTTCTTGAAGTAGGTCTTATAGATAGCGTCTTTCATTTCCGTGACGGCCTGGTCAACGGGAATGACGCCGGTCAACTTGAAGAAAGCTGCCTGCAAAATTGTGTTGGTTCGGTTGCCGAGTCCGAGCTCACGGGCGATAGAGGTCGCATCGATGGTATAGAGCTTCGCCTTCTTTTCCGCGAGCGCACGCTTCATGGAGGCAGGCAGATGCCGCTCGAGTCCCTCCATATCCCAGCCGCAGTTGAGCAGGAACGTGCCGCCAACCTTAAGGTTTTTGACCATGTCGTACTTTTCCACATAGGACGGCGTATGGCAGGCGACAAAATCCGCCGACTGGATCAGGTAGGGAGAGCGGATCGGCTCCTTGCCAAAGCGCAAATGGCTCTGCGTCAGACCGCCGGACTTTTTGGAATCGTAAACGAAGTAGGCCTGACAGTAAAGATCGGTGGCGTGGCCGATGATTTTGATGGAGTTTTTGTTAGCGCCCACCGTGCCGTCGGAGCCCATGCCCCAGAACTCGGCGCTGGTTTGACCGGCGGGGGAGGTGTCGATCTCGCAGGTGACGGGCAGGGAGGTATTGGTCACATCGTCGGTGATGCCGACGGTAAAGTCGTTTCTGGGGGCGTCCTGTTTGAGATTATCGAACACAGCGATGATCTGACCGGGGGTGGTATCCTTGGAGGAAAGGCCGTAGCGGCCGCCAAAGATCTCCACGGCGCTGCCGGCGGCTTTGTAGACGGAGCAAATATCCTGATAGAGAGGCTCACCCATAGCGCCGGGCTCCTTGGTGCGGTCGAGCACCGCGAGCTTTTTGACGCTCTTGGGCAGCGTGGCGAGGAAACGATCCGCTGCAAAGGGGCGGTAAAGATGTACATTGAGCAGGCCGACCTTTTCGCCCTTGGCAAGCAGATAGTCAATGGCTTCCTTGGCGGTCTCGGCGGCGGAGCCCATCAAAACGATCACACGTTCGGCATCGGGCGCGCCGTAATAGTTGAAGAGCTTATAGTCGCGGCCGGTCAACTTGCTGATTTCTGCCATGTAGTGCTCGACTGCTTCGGGAATGGCATGGATCTTTTCGTTACAGGCTTCGCGGCACTGAAAGAAAATGTCGGGATTGACCGTTGTGCCGCGGGTCGCGGGATGCTCAGGGTTGAGAGAATGCTTGCGAAATGCCTTGAGCGCATCCATATCAATCAGCGGGCGCAGAGACTCATAATCAAGCGCTTCGATCTTCTGAATCTCGTGGCTCGTGCGGAAGCCGTCGAAGAAGTGCAGGAAGGGCATACGGCAATGGATGGCAGAAAGGTGCGCCACCGCGCCGAGGTCCATAACCTCCTGCGGGGAAGAGGAAGCGAGCATCGCAAAGCCGGTGCTGCGCACGCCCATCACGTCGCTGTGGTCTCCGAAAATGGACAGCGCATGCGCGGACAGCGTGCGTGCGGAAACATGGAACACGCCCGGCAGCATTTCACCCGCGATTTTATACATGTTGGGGATCATCAGCAAAAGTCCCTGCGAGGCGGTGTAGGTGGTGGTCAGCGCGCCGGACTGGAGCGAGCCGTGTACCGTGCCGGCAGCTCCGCCTTCGGACTGCATTTCGACGACCTGCACCGGTTCGCCGAACAGATTTTTTTTGCCGTTTGCCGCCCAGGCATCCACATGCTCCGCCATCGGAGACGAGGGTGTGATGGGGAAAATACCGGCAACTTCGGTGAATGCATACGAGACGTAAGCCGCGGCCTCGTTGCCGTCCATAATGACGCTGTGTTTGCTCATGTTTTGTTCCTCCGGTTCAGCAGTATTGCGTAGAGTGTATTCTAAAAAATTAAAATGTATACATTAAAAGGAGAAAAATTTGGTTCTTGCGGGGATCAGGCAAAACGCAGAGACGGTTTTGCTTTTCGTCGTCAAGTAACCACGACCATTATAGCAATAATGGCTACGATATGTCAATATTGTATGCAAAAAAGAAAATGTTTTTATATTTTGTTTGACTATTGCGGTTGAATTTTGTATACTTTGGTTAGCGATACGGAAAGGAGGGATCGGCTATGGTTTCTCAAAGCTTGATTGCTTATCAGAAGATCAAGGAAATGATATTCCATATGGAATTTACTGCTGGGACGAGGATCCCGGAATCCATCTTTTCCAGTAAGCTCAACATCAGTCGAACGCCTATTAGGGATGCTCTGCGCCGCCTTGAAGCGGAGGGACTGGTGGTTATTGAATTGAACCGGGGCGCAACAGTGCGGGAATTTTCGGATCATGAAGTGCGAGAAATCGGTGAAGTACGAATGATGCAGGATATTCTCTCGGCGCAGCTGGCTTCCTATTACGGTAGTGCTGCAGAGTTTAATCATCTCTACACGCTGGCGGACATCTGCGAAGAGGCCGCCGCGAAGGGCGATATCTACATGCGGATTCAGGCGGATACGGACTTCCATATTGCGATCTCGAAAATTTCAAAAAATGCGCGTCTGGTTGAACAGCAGCAGCAAATCTATCAATTTTCGCATTTGATTCATATCTCGAAGTATACGGATGTAGAAAGCAGTCTGACCCAGATTGCACACCACCGACCGATCATTCAGGCGATTCGAAGCGGAGATATGCAAAGGGTTTACGCCTTGATTGGCGAACATCTGAGGGATTTCTATTCGCTGGATCCGTATCTGATTGACTGCTATAAGCTTGAGCCGACTGTGCCGCAGCTGATGCAATGAGTAGAAATGGGAAGAAAAGACTGAGTCGAAGCGGCAGCCCCACGATGTGGGGCTGCTTTTTTTCACGGGGCGCCGAGGATCATCGGGTGTGCAGCCGGGCGGGGGTATAGCGCTTGCCGAGCCGATCGGAAAACAGCGCCCGCAGGGCTGCGTCATCATCGGCGGAGAGTGCGCGGCGCGGGATAATACAGGTTTCCTGCGGCGTGAGGTAGACAGAGAAAAATGAACTGTATTCCAGCACGCAGTATACTTTTGTCCAGGGGATAGAGAGATTGACCCCATGCTCCGGGGACTGGATGTGCAGCCGAAGATCCTCAAAATCTGCGGCGAAGGCCGCGCCCAGATAATTATTTGGAGTGCGCATGTATGCGCGTACGCTTTTTTCGGCGCCGGCGAAGAGCACAAGTCCCCAGATTAGCTCCGCTGCGGCGACAAAAACAAGAGGGTAGCATACGGGGAAGAGACCGCTGAAACGCCCGACCGCGTAGATAAACGCCGCGGCAAGGATAAGCAGCATGCATAGGAAGAGTCTGTGCCGGCGGATCACCAGAGCGCAGTAAACCGCTTTGCGATAATCGGAAAGCGTGATGCGATATTCAGCGTGGATATGAATGTTGCTTTGCATGGCAGAACCTCGTTTTCCTCGGTGTTGATCAGCAGTAGCCGAAGAGACGTGAGACCTTTTGATAGGTGGGCATGGGTAAGCCGTATTGCCGCCCGAGCAATACGGGAGCATAGAGAATTGTTTCGGCTTCGGTCCGCGCGCCGCTTGTCCAATCGCGGTAGAGCGACGTGCATTGGGTCGGCGTATAGCGGTGCAGCGCATCCAGACATTTGGCGCGATAGTGTTCGGTATTTTGAATCCCCATCGCATTGCCAAGCTGCACAAGCTCATCGAGCAGATGCTCATAGTCGCTGCGCATCTCCTCATCGGTCTGCATTTTGATCAGCATTGCGTTATGCAGTACGCCGACGGCGGAACGTGGAGACATTTGGATAAACTTTTCGAACAGCTGCTCTTTGGGATGTGTGGAAAGACGAACGTCGATTCCGCAGTCCTGCAGATCAGATGCGGCGGCAAACAGCTGCGACTTTATCGACGCGGGGGCATCGGCCTCGGCGCCAAGCATGACCCGTATTTCGCTTTTGCTCAGGGTGATTTGCGTCAGGGAATCTCTGCGGGAAAAAACGGAAATACTTCCCAGTACGATATGGGCAGCCGGGATCATGCTCTGCAGCCGCTCCGCAATGTCCAATCCGTTGAGCAGCGGAATGATCAGCGTTCCTTTTCCGCAGAAGCGGGAGAGAAACGGAACCGTGTCGGGCAGGGAATAGCACTTTACACAAACGAAGATGACGTCAGGCGTGCCGCGATAATCCTCGCTGCTTTGCGCGTCAATTGGCAGAACGGTGCTTGTTCCGGTCTGCTCTTCAAAAAGCGACAAACCGGCCGCGCGAATGGCACGGGCCTGATTGCTGCGGGCAATGAGCGTGACCGGCTTGCTGCCGCGTGTGAGGGCCGCTGCGACTGCGCTGCCTACGCCGCCTGCGCCAAGAATCAGATAATTCATTACTTATAAGCAGATGTGGAACGCGAGCCCGCCGAGCTCCTGCTGCATGTAGACATTGATGATTTTGCCATCTTCATTTCGGGAGATCGTTTCCTCACGGAAGGTGAAGCCGCGGGAGGCCAGATCCTTCATGGCCTCTTCCACATCGTCGACCTGAAGCGCGACATGCCCAAATGTACCGACGGTATTCTTGTCTTTAAATTCGAAAATTTTACCGACAAAAATGTCGCCGTTTCCGTTTCCTCCGGTACGCTCGAGCTGGAAGCAGTTGCGGAACAGCTCGGCGGTTTTGGAAGCTTCTTCCGCATTGGGATGATTGATGCCAATATGCTTGATACGATAATTGATCATGATATTATGTCTCCGTTTTAAAAGTTTTTTGTTGGATTACATGAGAATCAGCAGAGCCCGCTTTTCTGCAGTCGGGCAAAGACCTCCTCAACAATGGCGTGCGGGACAATCACAATGCCGTTTCCGTCTGCGGCGACCAGATCGCCGGGGCGTACCTGAACATGGCCGACGGAAACGACGCCGTTGATCTCGACGACCTCAAGCCGCCGTTTGCCGGACATTGGCGTTAGTCCTCTGCTCCAGAACGGATACCCGACCTTTTTGATGGATTCGCCGTCACGGATATAACCGTCGACAAGAGTGCCGACCATGCCGCAATCACGGTGCAGCCGGGCTGTGTTGTCGCCAAAATGAGAGCAGGTGCAGCCCTTGGCCTCCGCGACCCAAAATGCGTTTTTGATTTTCAGAAACGGCAGATCCTTTTGATAAAGGTGTGCCTGTCTGCTCTCGTGCTCATGGATGTTATAAACCTGTTCCGGACAGCTTCTTGTGGTCACGGCAACACCGACCGCCACCTGAGAGGGCGTAAGCGGCGCGATCTCGTGTGCGGGAATGGCACTTTCGCTGCTGCAATAACCGAGTGCGTCCAGAGCGTCACAGAGCTCACAGGTCAGATCGGGGATGCCTTTGAGTGTGGCGATGATTTCGTCGCGGATCTGGGGGACATCCAGCAGACGGATCTTCTCCTTTTCGATCTCACCATAAATGCGCCCTTCCTGCGCGAGCTGTTCGTATCTTTCGTCGAATGTCATCGAGAATCCTCCCAATTTATGATAGGTAACTGGTTGTTTTGCTCCAATGCCGCTTATATCCATAAATGTAGAACTGCAATAGCAATGCACACACGATCCACGTGAAAGGATAGGATAAAATGGTAAAAAGAAAGCTTCCGTACTTTGGAAAGCCCAAATAAAGATAGAGTTGCCGAACGGCCACGAAGCAGAAGGTCATAATGAACATGGGACCTTTGCTGTCGCCTTCGCCCCGCAGCGCGCCGGCGTCGATCTGCGTCACCGTGTTGATCATTTGCAACGGCGCAAGGTATAAGATCAATGTGCTGCCGTAAGCGATGACCTCGCGGTCCTTGTTGAAGCAGCTGATAATGCTGTCACGGAATATGACGAAGATCACGGCGTAAATTGCGGAGATGCCAAGGCTGATGAGCATGGCGGTCCTGACGCCCCTGCGTATGCGCTCCGGCTTGGCGGCTCCAAGATTTTGCGCAACAAAAGTTGTGGTTGCAACGGACATGCTTTGCACCGTATGGTTGATGAGCTGATCAATGCGAAGGTGTACGCCCCATGCGGCCATTGCGCCTGAACCGAAACGATTGACATAGGAAGCCACGATATTGTTGGAGAATGAAATGATGGACTTTTGAAGCCCAACCGGCAATCCGACATCCAGGATCCTACGCAGGATCGCGGGGTCAATATGGGGCTGAACTGCTTCACGCATGCCGAGTTGCTCTGTATTCCACATCATGCGCAGCAAAATGAACGCGGAGATGAACTGGGATAGAATTGTGGCAAGACCGACGCCAAGGACACCAAACGGAACGACCAGCACGAAAACCAGATCGAGCAGAGTGTTTACCGTGGCGCAGATGATGAGAACGCAGAGCGGACGCCTGGTGTCGCCGGTCGCGCGGAGAATGGCGGAACACATGTTGTAAAAGACCAGCCCGAGAACACCGGCGAAATAAACCGTCAGGTAAAGCCGGGCAGAGAGAAAAACATCCTCCGGCGTACCGAGCAGCCGAAGCATCAAAGGGGTGAACACGATGCCGACGGCAGTAAATGCGACGCCGAGCGCGGCCGTAAACCAAAGCGTTGTCTGCACGCTGCGCTTGAGCCCGGTATCATCCTGCGCACCAAAACGATTTGAGATGTCAACGGTCGCACCGGTGCTGATCCCGGCAAACAGGCCGATGAGAATATTGACAATGTTGGATGTTGCGCTGACGGCAGCCAGAGCCTGTTTGCTGACAAACCGCCCCACAATAAGGGTATCGGCGGTGTTGTAGAGCTGCTGGAACACTTCGCCGAGCAGCAGCGGAATGGAAAACGCAATCAACTGGGCAACCACGCTGCCCTGCGTCATATCGATTTCAGAATGGCGTATTTGCCTCATCGTGTTTGCGTTCTTATTTTTTCTGAAATGCCAGCGCCAGCTCGGCTACACTTTCGGCGGAGAGCATAGCCTGCTTTTTGCGCTCTTCGTTTTCAGAAAGAAGGGCGACATTCGCAACGATGCGTTCGAGCTGATTTTCTGCGAATTTGACGGCGCCGTTTTCATCCATATGTACGATTTCACCCGGACAGAGATCCATACCGCAGATGCTCACAGGGACGTTGACTGCCTGTACGGAAAATGGACCGTGAGCGGGAGAGAGACCGGTGAACATGCATTGAATGCCGAGCGGGCGAATTTCTTCAAGGTCACGGGATGGACCGTCGGTCAGAATGCCGCACACGCCGATCTTTTTGTAGGCTGTGAGCATATTGCCGCCAAGCAGACCGTTGCGTCTGCGGATGTGCTCGGGAAAATTCTGCTTGATGGCAAGGATCACAGGCCCGTCGACTGCGGCGATGGCATTGAGAATGTCGCTGAAGCCGAGACGGTTGAAGCCGTCCGGCATGCCGTAGACCGCGGTGACGACGCGGCCGACGCGACGGCCGTGCTCGGGAAACATGCAACGCAGGGTTTCGTCGGTATACCAGCGGCCCTCCCAGGGGTTATAGAGTCCAAGGCATGTTTTCTGATTCGGAAATGTGGCAATTACATTGCTGATGCTGGGGGTATCATAGCGGAGAAGCTCATTCATCATGGCTTCGCTCGTCATGGTATCGTCTCCTTTCGTTCTCAGCGACGGAAGGTCTGTCCATACTCAACGATGGCGCGCATTCCGTTTACAATAAAATCAGAGTCAAAATTCTGGATATTCAGGCTCAGCTGGTCTTTAAACAGATCGCACATGCCGGCACCGGCATGTAACGCAAAAAGCTTATTGTGTGCTTGACAGGCATCGGCGACCTTTGCGATGGCTTCCAGCTCAATGGGATTCATGGTGTCGCCGGGAACGCCGAGCGAAATGGACAGGTCGTTGGGACCGACAAGCAGACAGTCCACACCATCCACGGAGGCGATGGCGTCGACATTTTCAACGCCGCGCTTCGACTCGATTTGCGCGATGACAACCACGCGCTGATTATCGGCGCGCATCAATTCCGTCGGCTTGATGCCGCGATAACAGGTGTTGGCGGTTTTGGCGGCGAACCCACGCTCGCCGATCGGCGGAAATTTTGCGCAGCGAACGATTTCCGCGGCCTGCTCCGCCGTTTCCACCATCGGAACTTGAATGCCTTCCAGACCTGCTTCCAGGATCAGACCGATATACTCTTCGCGCAGGTAGGGGACTCTGGCCATGCAGGAAATGCCGAGCGCACGGGCGGTCAGGTTGATGTCATGCATGGTTTCAAGAGAATAGTTGGCATGCTCGCAGTCAAACATCAGAAAATCAAGGCCGGCCTGATCGGCGAGATAGGCGACCGCGGGGTTGCGCAAAACGCGAAGCATCGTGCCGTTGACAATTTTACCCTCGGCAATTTTTTCTTTGAGTGTTTTCATGATAATTCCTCCGCCCGAACGGGCCTGTTGGTAAGATGAATGATTTTGCGGGAAAGGAGCAAACGCTTCCATCTGCTGGAGTAGGCTGCCATTAAAAATGGCAGCCTATTGCGCAAGCGTGTTTACTTTAAAATGCCCTTCTTGCGGAGAATATCGTCGATACCGGGCTTGACGAACAGCCCCTCGCCGACCTCTCTTACGCGGTTGGCGTCGGCAATTTTCTTGGCGTCGGCACCGGCCATAGCTTCTTCAATATCGTCCTTGGGGACGCAGACGATGCCGTTTTCATCGCCGAAGATCAGATCGCCAGGGTTGACGACGATGCCGCCGCATGCGAGCGGGAAGTTGACTTCGCCGGGGCCGTCCTTATGACCGGAGCCGCAGACGGTGCCGCGTGCGAATACGGGCAGTCCCATATTGCGCAGATTCTCAATGTCGCGGACACAGCCGTCCACGATCAGACCGGCGACGCCGAGCTTGATCATGACGCTGACCATAATATCGCCGCAGACGGCATAGCTGGTGCAACCCTGGGTCTCAACCACCAGAACGTCGCCGGGCTTGACATAGTCAAACACCTTCTGCAGCGCCAGATTGTCGGCGGAGCAGCATTTGACTGTGACAGCCGGACCGGCCATCTTAGGCGCGATGAAGAGCTGATGGATTTCGGAGTTCATGGTGTAGAGCTTCATCATGCCGTCGGAGAGATACGGCGTGCTGTAGTCCTCTTCCATGAGCTTCTTGGCCCACTTGGGATCCGGACGCTCAATCTCGGGACGGAAGCGGAATCCAATCTTGCCGTAATAATCGTTTGCCATTATGTAGTACCTCCTAAAATTTAATAGATTAGAATCAGTAAAATGCCGATATTAGTGCGCGTCGCCGGAATACATGACCTTGATGCCTTCGGACTCAACGGCATCGCGCAGCTTTTTGGCAAAAATCAGGGCTTTGGGCTGGTCGCCGTGAATCAGGATGCGCTCGGGCGCGTGGATTTCTAGATCCTTTCCGCTGGCCGCGGTGACCTTGTGCTCCTTGACGGCGCGAACGACGCGGCTGAGCGCATAGTCCTCATCGGTGATCATGGCCTGCGGCGTACCGCGGGGAACGAGGAAGCCCTCGTCGTCGTAATTGCGGTCGACGTGGAAGAGATAGGTCAGGATCTTCATACCGTATTCCTCTGCGGCTGCGACCATGCAGGATTTCATGTTCGGGGCGGCGATGAGCAGATTGGGATCAAAATCATGGGCGGCGTGGACAATCGCGTGTGCGACCATGGGATCTTTGTGGGAGAGGTTGCCGAGCGCGCCGTGACCGTTGATGTGGCGGATTTTAGTGCCATACACACGGGTGAACGCCTCAAGCGCACCGAGCTGGTAGAGGGCCATGTTGTAGATTTCGTCCTCTTTCATATCCATCTTACGGCGGCCGAAGCCCTGCAGATCCGGATAGCCGATATGCGCGCCGATTACGACACCCTTCTCCACACACATTTTTACGGTTTCGTTCATGACCATCGGGTCGCCGGCGTGGAAGCCGCAGGCCAGATTCGCGGAGGAAACAATATCAAGAATTGCGGCGGTGTCGCCGAGCTTATAATTGCCGAAGCTTTCGCCGAGATCGGAGTTGAGATCGATGAAATTCATAAAGATGTCCTTTCTTTCTCTGCGTTATTTTAGTTTGCCTGATACGGCAGTTCGCTGTAGTCTTTGATGAGCAGTTCGCGTTCATAGCGGTTTGCGAGAAAATCCTGCTCAATTTGCTCAAATTCGTCCTTTCCGATCTCGCGGAACTGAACCCATTGGCCGGGACGGACCAGGAAGGGATCCTCCGGACGATTGGGATTATAGGACGCGGCGGGCGCCCTTCCAATGAAATGCCAGCCGGACTGGGAAAGGAATGAACTGATGGTGGTGTGAGTTGACCAGACCTGTATGGTGCTTGCAAAGGGCTTGGGAACGGGGGTCGATTTACGGGGAATCGTGAAGCTGCCGGTGGGGCTGCTGAGATAGACGGTGCCGGGAGCCACACCCATCTGAAATGCGTAATGCAGCTTGCTCGTATGGATCCGGATTACCTCGTCAAAGGAAATGTGCTCGTAGTCCACAAGATCCTGAATCTCATTTTTTTCGGTGCGATAATAGATCGGGATGATAACAACCTCATTGCTCGGTTTGACCGCATTCCAATTTACGCTTTTGAGAAGCTCCTCGATTGCCTCGACGAGTTTGGAAAAGCTGATTTCAAGCGGATTGTAGTGAATCATTTCACTACGGTAGGTTGGGATCAGCTCGGTAATGCCGCGGATAGGATTCTCCTTGAGTGCGACGTCCAGCGCCCGGACCTTAACGCTGATGGCAATGTCTGCCGTTTCGCCAAATTCAACGGCGACGGCGCTGTCGCCGCAATGCAAATATCTGACGTGTACTTCTGCGTTCATTGCGGCCTCCTCCGATTCGATACCTTGTGTACAGCGACCTCGTATTGCGTTCCGTTGAAAGAAAGGGTGTAGGACCGGACGTGCGCATTTTGAATGTCCTGCTCAATGCCGGCGAGGTATTCCTCTTCCGCCGCCAGAAGCTTTTCCGCTTCCTCCACACTAACGGCTTTGAATCGGATGCGGGAGCCAGTCATGGCCTGACCGATTTTGGGCAGATCGACCGAGATCACATTGGCGATTTTGGCATAGCCGCCGGTGCTCTGCCGTTCGGCAAGCAGGACGATCGGCTTTTGATTGGGAGGGATTTGGATGGCGCCGTTTGCGATTCCGTCGGAAACAATGCTGCCAATTTTTATCATTTCGACCGGTTCTCCGTCCAGACGATAGCCCTGACGGTTGGCCAGCGCAGAAACGGTATAGCCCTCGCTGCTGAAGAAATTGGCAATGCCCTTTTCGGAGAAAAGATAGTCTTGAGGCCCCATGATGACGCGCAGGGTAACCTCTTTGCTGTCGATTTTCTCTCGGGCAATTGCGCGTGCCGCCATATTAGGCAGCGTGGATTCGGGAGAGACAAATGCAATCTGATCCCCCTTTTTTAGTGCGCCGCCATCTATGCCGCCGATGCCGATACGCAGCAGGGTGGATTTGCTGCCATAGAGCACCGGCGTATCAATGCCGCCAGCAAAGGCAATGTAAGCGCGGCAGCCGCTTTTGCACATGCCGAATTTCAGCCGCTGTCCCGCACGCACGCAGGAGGCCGCGTACATAGGAAACGGAGCGCCGTCGAGCGTCGGCGAAAGATCGGCGCCTGTGATGGCAATGATGTTATCCGCGGTAAAGGTCATGTCGGGACCAATCATGGTGACCTCCAGACCGGCTTCGCCGCGGCTGTTTCCGACAAGAATGTTGGCAATGCTCAGCGAATGCATGTCCATTGCGCCGGCAGGACACATGCCGCTCCACTGCAGGCCGAAGCGCCCGCGGTCCTGAATGCTGGTTTGAAAGCCAGGAGCGTTGATGATAATACCGTCCATACTGTCGATATCCTTACTGAAGCTTTGCCAGCGCGTCTTCAACGCGGTCGAGCGCGATCTTCAGATTTTCCATCGAATTGGCATAGGCGAAGCGAATGGTGCCGGGCAGATAATAGGCTTCGCCGGGAACCGTGGAAACCTGCTGCGTGACGAGCAGGTATTCGCTCAGATCGTGACCGTTGTTGATGTGCCACTCTCCATAGCTCTTGCCGAAATAATAGCTGATGTCGCACAGGACATAGAACGCGCCCTTCGGCTCGGGACAGCTCATGTGAGGAATTTTGCATACACGGTCGTAGACATAGTCCTTTCTGCGGGCAAACTCTTCGACCATAGCGGCGATACTATCCTGCGGACCGGTTAAGGCGGCGACGCCGGCTTTCTGGCTGATCGAGCAGTTTGAAGAGTTGACCTGACTCTGGAAACGCATGATGCCCTTGATGATGTCCTGACGGGCGGCGACATACCCCAGACGCCAGCCGGTCATGGCATATGCCTTGGAAAAACCGTTGATGGTGCAGGTGTGATTGAACGCTTCCTCCGAGATGGAAGCGATGCTGAAGTGCCGGCTTCCGTCATAGACGAGCTTTTCATAGATCTCGTCGGCGATAATGAAGAAGTCGTGCTTGATTGCCAGATCGGCCAGAGCGCGCAGGCTTTCCTCGGAGTAAACGGCGCCGGTGGGATTATTGGGGGTGCAGATGATGATGGCGCGCGTCTTGTCGGTGACGGCCTTTTCAATGGCGTCCAGATCCAGACTGAAGTCCTCCTTGCAGTTGACCAGAACGGGTTTTGCGCCGGAGAGCTTGACCATCTCGGTATAGCTGACCCAGCAGGGGATGGGAATGATGACTTCGTCGCCCTCATCGCACAGGACCATGAGAGAGCTGAACACAGCCTGCTTTGCGCCGACGGTATTGCAGATGTGATCGGCCGTGACAGGAATGTTGTTGTCCTTTTGCAGCTTTTGTGCAATTGCTTCGCGCAGCTCAAAAATACCGTTGACCTGCGTGTACTTGGTAAAGCCGGCCTGGATGGCATCCATTGCGCCCTCTTTGATATAATCGGGCGTATCGAAGTCTGGCTCACCGACGCTTAGTGAAACAATGTTCTTGCCCTGACGCTTGAGCTCGGAAACGCGGACCTGTAGCGCCGAGGTAGGAGAGCCGCTGAAACGCGACATTCTTGGAGACAGCTGTTGAGTAGACATATCGATCCTCCAGTTAAAAAAATCAAATCGAGACACACGGGTGCTCGTATTTTTGGCTTTATACTATCCCGGCGATTTCTAAAAAGCAAACGAATAAACATGATATAAAACATCGAGAAATTGGATGTTTTGCAGAAAAATAGATGCCTTGACGATGAAATTTTAGAAAGTTTTACAGAAAGCGAGCACGCGCCGCTTACCGTCCGGATTCCGCGAGAAATTGGAAATCGCAGGAAAAAAATGGAAGAATATGGAGTTGACTTACATTGGAATTTTATATATCATAAAGCCGTCTGAATAAAGAGAAACAGGCAGCATGCGGAACCGGCCTGGATCATGGAGCCTTTGGAAAAAGAATACCAAGATGGAAAATTGCGGGGCGCAGGCCGGAAAAGAGACAAGGGGGAAGACATATGCGCTATTCAGATGTGGAAACATTTTTGTCCATAGTAAGGCAAAAGAGTCTTTCAAAAGCAGCGACTGAGCTGTTTTTGGCTCAGTCCACCGTCAGCCAGCGCCTGCACAAGCTGGAGGATGAGTTTGGCGGACCGCTGGTTTCGCGTAAGCAGGGGGTAAACGAAGTGGTGCTTACCCCGAAGGGAAAGCAGTTCCTGGAAGTGGCATATCAGATGCTGGCGCTTTGGCAGCAGGCGGAAACCATGAGCAAGGAGGTCTCGTATTCGCCGCTGTCGATCGGCGCGGTCGAAAGCGCGGCGTCGACTTTCTTTCCAACGCTGCTGATGGAAATTATCCGTGAAGCGCCGCATATTCAGCTCAGCTCGCTTACAGCGCATTCCATGACGCTTTATAACATGGTGGACCGCAGGGAATTGGATTATGCTTTTGTTGTCTACGATTTGGAGATGCCTTATATCCGCACGCGGCGCTTCCTCTCCGAGGGAATGGTGCTGATTTGCAGCAAGGGCTATCTGCCGTTTGACAGACCTGTCGAGGTGGAGGATCTGGATGCACACCGTGAGATTCTGGATTCCTGGTCCTCGGCATTCCGTGCATGGCATGTCAGTACCTTTGGGGATAGCGTCAAGCCGTTTGTTGAGGTGGACAATCTGCCGCTGTACATCGAAATGAGCAAGGCAATCACCGGCTGGAGCATTTGTCCGGTGTCGATCGCCAATTATCTGCAGCAGCTGCAGGACATTGAAATTCACCCGCTGAACTTTGAACCGCCGAAACGGAATCTCTATCTGATCGAGCGAAAAAATCCGCTGGATGACCGGAAGCAGGTGATGAGCGTATTTGAAAAGTGTTACGCGGTTGCCCAGGAGGAGTTCCTTGAGAAAAACGGATTACGGAATCCGGTATGAGAAAAAGTCTGATAACTGCGATTCAATAAAATGAATCACAGCTATCAGACTTTGCGATATTTAATATTTTCTTTTTTCGTTTGCAAAACAAGAGATTATGCTTTACACTGACAAATGTCAGGAAGAATGAAAGGAAGCTCGATTTCATCCAACGATTTATGCACATTAACCAATATTTTGCTTTCTGCTTTGTCTAAACTCTCGTAGAGGGGGTGAGTGGCAAAGCAAAATCAGGAAACCACAGGTGATAATGTAAATGTATACGATCTTAATAAATTGGATGCTTATACGATCTTGATTTTCTTTTGACGGATTGTTGTGGGAAATACTTTTTGCGAGAGGAGCCCGTCCTATGGAGAAAGGAATCAAAAAACTGGAATTTGCGTTGTGTGCGGCTTTGGTACTCTTCCAGCTGTACACGGCATATTTCGGAAATCTGTTCGGAATTGCGCAGAAAGCAGTTCACATTGGCCTGGTCATTTCGATTATTGCATTGAACCAGTATCTCAAGAGCGGCGACAAAAAGCTCTCCGGCGTGCGGAAAACGCTGAGCCTGTTAATCTTTGTGTTCGGCCTGTTCCTTGCGGTTTACCTTTGTTCTATCGCAAGAATCCTGTCCGTTGATATGACGACATTCACGCCGCTGATGAAGGTGACAGGAATTATTTTCCTTGCTATTCTAATCTATTACTGCTGGACGAACGTCGGCCCGCTCATGTCCGCGGTGGTTGCCTTCTTTGTATTCTATGCCTTTTTCGGCAAGCTGTTCCCGGCGTTGCTGCAGCATAGCGGCATGAAGGTAAATCGCTTTATCCACCTGATCTGCTTTACCTCTGAGGGAATTTTCGGTACGCCGCTTAATGCGTCCGCAACCTTTATTGCGACCTTTATCATCCTTGGCGCGCTCTTCTCGGTTACGGGCGTCGGCCCGTATATGTGCGAGCTGGCCAACGCGCTGCTCGGCGGCTTCCGCGGTGGTCCGGCCAAGGTTGCCGTTGTGTCCTCGGCGCTGTTTGGCTCGATTTCGGGTTCCGCCGTTGCCAACGTGGTCGGCACGGGTACGTTTACAATCCCGCTGATGAAGAGTATCGGCTACGATGCGGAATTCGCCGGCGCGGTTGAAGCGACCGCTTCTACGGGCGGCGCGATCATGCCTCCTGTTATGGGCGCGTCCGCGTTTCTGATGGCGGAATTTGTCGGCGTGAAGTACTGGGACGTTGTTGTCGCGGCATTTATTCCGGCTCTGATGTATTATTTGGCGGTGCTGTTCCAGGTTGACCTTTACGCGCTGAAGAACGGCCTGCACGGGGAAGCACGAGAGAATCTGCCCTCGCTGAAAAAGACGATCCGTGGGATCTGGAAGCTCAGTCCCATCGTATTGCTGATCATCCTGATCGGCCCTGTCGGCTTTACGGTGCAGAAGTGCGGCATCCTAACGGTCACCTATACGATTCTTCTGAGCTTTGTCAGCAAGGATACCCGCTTTAATAAGGAACGCATCAAGGCTTTTATTTCCGATGCGGCGCACGGTTGCCTGACGGTTGCTATCGCCACGGCGGCGGCCGGCATCATCATCGGAACGGTTACCGGCACGGGCCTTTCCGTCCGCCTGTCCTCTGTGCTTGTAAAGCTTGCCGGCGGTAACTTTGCTGTTTTGCTGATTCTGACGATGCTTGCGTCTCTGCTGCTCGGTATGGGCCTGCCCTCGGCCGCCTGCTATCTGCTGCTTGCGAGCCTGGTTGCTCCGACCATGGTGAAGCTGGGCGCGCCGATCATGGCGGCGCATCTGTTTGTGCTTTACTTCGGCGTTATTTCCAACGTGACGCCTCCGGTAGCAATGGCGGCTTATGCCGGTGCGGGTATTGCCAAGTGTAATCCGGTCAAGTGCGGTGTGAAAGCCTTTAAGCTCGCGATCGGCGGCTTCCTGCTTCCGTTCTTCTTCGTTTATAACGATGTTCTGCTGATGAACGGCTCCGGACTTGAGGTAGCACAGGCTGCGGTGATGGCGACGATCGGCATTTACTGCATTGCCTGCGCCCTTGAGGGATACATCTGGACGGCGCCGATCGACATTTTTGCGCGGGTTGCTATGGCGGCCGCCGGTCTGCTGACAATCCACCCCGCTACGTTTACCGACCTGATCGGCATTGCGATCATTGTTGCGGTGCATCTTCTCTACAATGCGAAATTCAGAAAGAGCGGCGGAAGAAAGGCTGCTACCGCTCGGGTATCCGGTACACAGAAACAGTAAAATCCGTGCGGACATCATGGATTTCTGTAAATAAAAAAACAAAAACCAAAGGAGAAAAGAGCTATGAATAAGATCGCGCGTTGTTTATCTCTTGCCCTGGCGATGATTATGGTTCTTAGCATGGTTGCCTGCGGCAGCAAGAACGAGCCGACCAATGACAACAACCTCGGCGAAACGAATGAAGAGACCGTCACGCGCACTCCTGCGAGCATCCATTGGGCGGCTGGCAGCTCCTCCGGCGCCTGCTATATCACAGGTACTGTGATGGGCGGTCTGCTCAGCGAGCTGTATGAAGGCTACGCGGTTATTCCCGAGGTGACCACCGGCGGTATCGAGAACTGCAAGATGCTGCTTGCCGGCGATGCGGAGTTCATCTCCATCATGTCTGATGATGCGATGACGGTTAATAACAACACCCGTGACTGGGTCGGCGTTCCCGAGGCGACGGATGCCCTGCGCTATGTCGGCGCGGCCAACAGAACTCAGATGAATATCTTTGTTCCCGCCAGCTCCGGCATTACCGCGTTTGAAGAGCTCAAGGGCAAGAAGATCGGCGTCCTTTCCGGCGCGACCTATAAGTACGGCTGGCCGGTGCTCCTCGAGGCCTATGGCATGAGCGAGGCTGATTTTACCTCCGTTGAAGCGATGGCTCGCCCTGACCTCTGCACGGCGATTCAGGACGGCTCGATCGACGCGATCTTCGACATTACTCCCGATAACCAGTCCGCGCACCAGGAGGCCGCGTTTGCCATCGGCGGTTATACGGTCATCTCCATTCCCGACGACATCCGCGCCAAGATTCAGGAGCTCAATCCGGCCTATCAGCTCTCCACCGTTGCCGCTGATTCCTACAACGGCAATGCGGAGGCCAACACCGTCTGCGTTTACAATATCTGGTGCTGCAAGGCGAATCTTGACGATCAGCTGGTCTATGACATCCTGACGCTTATGTACGATAACGATGCCGACTTCAAGGCGGCTCACCCGCTGGCCGGTATTACGGATCCCGAGACCTCCCTGCAGAATCAGGTGGTTCCGTTCCACCCCGCTGCGGAGCAGTTCTACAAGGATCGCGGCTGGCTGTAATCAGAACATCACAATCAGCATGGAAAGGCCCGCCAGAACAAAACTGGCGGGCCTTTTAATCGGAAAAGGGAGAAATATCAATGATCAGAAAAGAAAACGCGATCGAACGTGCGCTTCAGGACACGGCGGACGCCATGTGCCTGGCGGCAAAAACAGCGCCGAAGGCCTGTGGCAAGGACAGCGTGGAGGTGGTCGTTCTGGAACAGGAGGAAATTCGCCATCTGTGCGTGCAGATGCGGAGAATTGCCGAGACTGAAGAAGGAAAGCGGGCAATCATGGCCCGTGACGCGGCGTTGCTGGAAAACTGCACGGCTGTTGTGCTGATCGGATCAAAACGGTCGTGCCGCGCCTTGAACTGCGGCTATTGCGGACATTCGAGCTGCGCGCAGGCGATAAAGGCAGGGGCGCATTGTGCGTATGACGACATTGACCTTGGCATTGCGGTCGGCAGCGCGGCATCCGTTGCGGCGAACCGGCGGGCGGATAACCGCGTGCTTTACTCAGCCGGTTACGCCGCGATGACGCTGCATTTGATGGGAGAGCAGGTTTCGTCGATTATTGCGATCCCGCTTACCGCGGATGCGCGCAATCGTTTTTTTGTTCGCGGAATATCATGAAAATATTCGAAATTTCGCTATTTATGTTTTTGATTTCCCATTATTCATGGGCAAATCATGTGATATACTGTTTTATATGAAGAACCAATATAACCGCGATTGAGCGGAGGAGAGGTGGATGTTATGCCCTTTCAACCCAATCACAGTATGACCAAATGTCCGGAAAACTGCAACCACCGCGCGCTATTCAAAGCGGTCGGTTATTCGGACCATGATCTGGAAAAGCCGATCATCGGCATTGCCAATTCGTGGAATGAGATCGTTCCTGGGCATTTTAATCTTCGTCAGGTGGCGGAATTTGTCAAGCGTGGAATCTATGCCGCCGGCGGTACGGCAGTTGAATTTGGCACGATCGCCTGCTGCGACGGCATTGCGCAGGGCGATGGAATGTTTGCGATTCTGCCGACGCGAGAGATCATTGCCAACAGCGTCGAGATGATGGTGCGTGCGCACAACCTTGATGCGATCGTTTTGCTTGGTTCCTGCGATAAGATTGTCCCCGGCATGATGATGGCGGCGGCACGGTTGAACATCCCGGCAATTTTGCTGCCGGGCGGTCCGATGCGCGGCGGCGCTGTGATGGACAATCGTCCAAGCGATTCGACCTCCATGTCGGAAGCGCTGGGAATGTTGAAAGCGGGCAGAATGACGGAGAGCGAGATGTATGAGTACGAGGAGTCCTGCGTGCCGACATGCGGAAGCTGCTCGTTTTACGGGACGGCAAATACCATGTGCTGTGTGGCGGAGGCAATGGGGCTTACGCTCAGCGGCGGCGCGGCGATCCCGGCATATCTGAACGACCGGCTGCGGTGTGCGGAATATACGGGGGAACAGATCGTGAAGCTTTGCCGCGACGGCGTGACGGCACGGGATATTCTTACGCTGGACGCTATTGAAAACGGCGTGATTTTCGTCAATGCGACCGGTGGATCCACCAATGCGATTTTGCATCTGACCGCACTTGCGCATGAGCTGTCCATTCCGGCGGAAACGGTGATGAATCTTTTTGAAAAGCATGGGCGGACCGCTCCGCAGGTGGTCAAGATCAATCCTGCCAGCGCGTATAACATGGAGGACTTCTACTATTCCGGCGGTGTGCCGCAGGTGCTGGCGGAGCTCAAGGATCTGCTCAACACTGGGTGCAAAACGGTGGATGAAATGACGGTTGGCGAACTGATTCAAGTTCACCGCGCGCCGAATGGCATAGACCGCAATGTGATCAAAACGGCGGCGGAGCCGTTTTCCGTTGGCAACGGACTTGCGGTTCTGCGCGGAAACATTGCACCGGATGGCTGCATTACCAAACCGGCCGCAATCCGCGAGGATATGCGCACATTTTCCGGAACGGCCCGCGTATTTGATAGCGAGGACGATGCGATCCGGGATATTCTCGGCGGGAATATCCATGCGGGCGATGTGCTGGTGATCCGTTATGAGGGACCGAAAGGTGGCCCAGGCATGCGCGAAATGTGCAATGCCATGAAATACCTTTACGGTTTGGGTCTGGGGACTTCGACAGCGATCATCACGGACGGACGCTTTTCCGGAACGAATAACGGCTGCTTTGTTGGCCATATTTCTCCCGAAGCGGCTGAGGGCGGACCGATTGCCGCGGTGCGGGATGGCGATGCGGTTACCATTGATATTCCCAATCGCGTGATCACGCTGCATGTTTCGACGGAGGAGATCAGGGAACGCCTTGCACATGTGGTTAAGCCGGCCCCGCGCTTTACGAGCGGGTATCTGGCAATGTACAGCAAATACGCGACGTCCGCGTCTCAGGGCGCCGTGCTGGAATAATAAACAAAAGAAGAAAGGAAATTGCCATGTACACACAAAAAGAGATCCATACGGTACTGGTTGCCGGTTCCGGCGTAATGGGTGCGTCCTTTGCGCAGATCTTTGCGCAGCATCACTATGACGTCATTCTTTATGATATTGCCGATGCCGCGCTGGAAAAGGCGAAGAATCTGATTGCAATCAACCAGAAAACGGAGATCGCGCAGGGAAGTCTGACAGAAAAGGAGTCGGAAGAACTGCTCTCCCGTATTTCATTTACTTCGTCTAAGGACTGCTTTGCCCGTGCGGATTTTGTGCTTGAGGCGATCGCGGAAAAGATGGCGATCAAGCATTCGTTCTGGAGCGAGGTCTCTCAGGCAGTCAGCGATGATGCGGTCCTTGCAACGAATACGTCGGGCCTGTCGATTTCTGAGATTGCGCAGGCGGTCAATAAGCCGGAACGTTTTGCGGGCATGCATTGGGTCAACCCGCCGCACCTGATCCCGCTGGTTGAGGTCATTTCAGGGGAAAAGAGCTCGGAGGATGTGATTGCGACAATTTACGATGTTGCGCTCGGCCTTGGACAGAAGCCCGTCAAGGTTTATAAAGACCCCGCAGGCTTTATCCTCAATCGTCTGCAGTATGCAATCGTGCGCGAAGCCTGTCATTGTGTGGAGATGGGCTATGCCAGCATTGAAGATGTGGATAATGTGGTCAAATATGGCCTTGGCATGCGCTATGCATGCATTGGCCCGTTCGAAACGATTGACTTCGGCGGGATTGATATTTTTAATCACGTCGGCAGCTATCTTTTCGACCAGCTTTGCAACGACGGCGGGGTTCCGGCCATTTTGAAGGAAGCCTACGAAGCGGGCAAATGCGGCGTGAAGAACAGCAACGGCTTCTATGATTACAGCGATGGCAAGGGCGAGGAAGCGCTTGCCAGACGTGATGAAGCGTTCATCAAACTGGCGCATTGCCTGTACGGCAAGTGAGCTGCACTCTGTCGGTAAATCAGTAAAAGAATAGGTCCCATGATCCGCCTGACACTCTCCCGGGCGTTTGGATCATGGGGCCTTTTCTTTGTGCTTTGCGGGCGTTAGAGCTTCCAGCCGGCGCTCTCGCGCTTGCCGCCGACAAAGTCGGCGTAGATGCCGCTCTGACGGATGAGCTCTTCGTGCCGCCCCTGCTGGACGATTTTACCGCCGTCGAGCACCAGAATCTGATCGGCGCTGCGGACGGTTTTGAGCCGGTGGGCGATCATCAGGATCGTCTTATCGCGCGTGAGCGCTTCGATTGCCTTTTGCAGCCGATCCTCATTCTCGGGGTCGACGTTGGCGGTGGCCTCGTCGAGAATGAGGATGGGCGCATCCTTGAGCATGGCGCGGGCAATGGAGATGCGCTGCTTTTCACCGCCTGAGAGCGACGCGCCGCCCTCGCCGATGACGGTAGCGTACCCGTCCGGCAAAGCCGAGATGAAGTCGTCACAGCAAGCTTTCTTCGCCGCTTCGACCACCTGCGCGTGCGTGGCGTTCGGACAGCCGAATTTGATGTTGTTTTCGATCGTGTCGGCAAAGAGATAAACGTTCTGGAACACCATGCTGATTTGATCCATCAGGCTCTCGAGCGTATAGTCTCGCACATTGTGGCCGCCGATGCGCACGCTACCGCTGTCCGCATCCCAGAAGCGGGCGACGAGGTTACACAGCGTGGTCTTGCCGGAGTCGGAGGGACCGACGATGGCGGTGGTGCTCCGATCCGGAAGCGTCACGGAAATGTCGCGTAGGATCGGCTTTTTCTCATAGGCAAAGCTTACATGGTCAAAGACGATGTCGTGCCGCTCGGGCGCGATGGCTTTGCCGTTTTCATCCATCTGCGGCATCCGTTCGGTCTCGGCCGTGCGGTCAATGGCGGCGGCGGTCAGGCGCAGCATGGAAACGCCCATGCTGAAGAGCTTGACCTGACTGAAAACGAGGAAGGAGACCACCACGGTCATCAGGGCGTTCGGCAGAGACATGCTGCCTGAGGCGCACAGAAGCACGGCGGCAAGCATCATAGCCACGCTGGCGATTTGCAGCACGGCTTCCTGCGCGGCGGTGTAGGGCGTCATGACCCACTCCACGTCAAGATCGCTGCGGCGCTTATAGTCCAGCGCATCCTGAAGCTTGCGGTCGCCCTTGCCTGTGAGGTGGAACGACTTAACGACGCTCATGCCCTGCACCGTTTCCAGCACGGCCTCGGTAAGAGCGGCCTGGGACTTCTGTATGACGCTTTCCCTCTGCGCCTGCGGGAAGGGCGCGGAGAGGGATACCGAGCGCGGCGCGCCCGCTTCCGAGCCGCAGCCGTCCCCGGCAATAACGGAGCCGCCGCAGGCGAGCGCCGACGGCGCGGAGGTGGATCTGACCGCCCTCAGCAGCACGATGGTCTACGCCGAGGTCTACAATATGCTCTACAACGATCCCGAAAGCTATCTCGGCAAGACGGTCAGGGCGAGGGGAGAATTCTCCATCTACCAGCTCGTGGTGGACGGCGTGCTGCAGCCTGCCCCCGCGGCTTACGCCTGCATCATCGCCGACGCCGCCGCCTGCTGCGCCGAGGGTATGGAGTTCGTGTCGGAGAGTGATCTTATCTACCCCGACGATTACCCTGAGCTGGGCGCAGAGATCACCGTCGTCGGCGAGTTCCAAGCCTATGAGGAAAACGGGATGACGGGGCATCATCTGATCAACGCGAGGCTGGAGCCCTCCGAGATGCGTTAATCTCCGCTCGGTGTCCCTCTCAGACCCGCCCTCGCTCCCCCATGTTACGGCTCTGCTGTCCGGGCATTAAATATTGACCTTGAATTTACAACAACATGGAGGTTTGTATGTTTAGACTTGATAACCTTTCCCCCTCTTTCTAGTACCTCCTATCGTGCAGTTTGCCACACCGTAACTGGTCTGGCAAGCAGGCTGGTCGGAAGTCCGGCACTCGCCTCAGCCGCCGTTCTTGGCAACATCACACGGGCTGTGTGTATCGAGATCCTTGATTCTTTCCTTTTAATTCGGTTTTAATTATATTCGTCAATTCTGTCTGACAGTGCCATAACAACATAATGTGCTAAAATACCGGCATTGCGTTTCGGATCTACTTGAATGCCCGCGTCTATGACCGAGCAGCTTTTTTTGATTTCGAATTACTCCGCACGCTCCGGCATTCCATCGTTTTCTTTTACTCAACTGCATAGCAATTCCCCAACTACTGGTTTTCGGCATAGAAAAATTACAGTCGTCAATCCGCGTACAATAGCAAAAATATACGGGGATCCTACTGTAATTTTTAATAATACCAATCCGCTTTTATCTCCTCAAGCCCTTGTATCGCAAGGGTTTGAGCTATATGGTATCGCTCCACATCCCACTGGATAGGTTCCATGCCGATGGAGCGGATAGCGGAAATGACATGGTCGTCGTACTCGCCGAACGGGCAGCGGATGAGCGTCGGGCGGACGCCGGTGAGCGCCTCGATCTTGTCGTTGCAGGTGTTCACGTCCGCGATGATCCGGTCGGCGGTCAGGGAATTGTAGTGGTCGTGCGCGTTGGAGTGGTTCATCAGTTCGTTGCCGCTCTCGACGATGGCCTTGGCCTGCTCGGGGTACTGGTCCGCCCAGTTGCCGACGACGAAAAAGGTACACTTCACACCGTAGTCCGCGAGCACATCGAGAATCTTCTGCGTGTTGTCCGCACCCCAGGCGGCGTCGAACGAGATGCTGCACACCTTCTGATCGCGCTCGACGCAGTAGATGGGCAGCTGACGCGTCGCGGCCGACGCCCGCACGGCGGCGGGGCTGCCGACCGTGTACACGAGCAACTACAGCAC
>OGUK01000617.1_pt1 | contig 28246 bp, 22 predicted proteins | sample 1553151 | NCBI WGS metagenome assembly OGUK01 (sample SAMEA2580208, study PRJEB22360) | human gut metagenome | biome: human gut; feature: human-associated habitat; material: faeces | place: Denmark | collected 2008/2010
GCAGGCCGCCGATGGTGGTCGGGATCAGGCAGACGAACAGCGAGATGAACGCCGCTACGGTGATGTTGGCGCCGACGTAATCGGCAAAGGGCTTGAGCGTCGCGCAGACGATGACGAACACGATCGTAAAGCCTGCCAGCAGGATGGTCAGGGCGATTTCATTGGGCGTCTTCTGGCGCGAGGAGCCTTCCACGAGGGCGATCATCTTGTCGAGGAAACTTTCGCCCGGACGCGCCGTGACCTTCACCAGGATGCGGTCGGAAAGCACTTTGGTACCACCCGTGACGGAACTTTTGTCACCGCCCGCCTCGCGGATCACAGGGGCGGACTCGCCCGTGATGGCGCTCTCGTCGATCGAAGCGAGCCCCTCGACGATCTCGCCGTCGGCGGCGACCGTGTCACCGGCGACGCATTCGAAGAGGTCACCCTGCCTGAGGTCGGAACTGCTCACGATATGCGACTGTCCGTCGGGGTCGATCCGCTTGGCAGGGGTTTCCTCACGGGTCTTGCGCAGCGAGTCGGCCTGCGCCTTGCCGCGCGCCTCGGCAATGGCCTCGGCGAAGTTGGCGAAGAGCACCGTGGCAAAAAGCACCAGGAAGACCACGACGTTATAGAGCAGCGACCCCTGCGAGGTATTGCCCGTCACGGCAATCCACACGATCAGCAGCAACATGACGAAGGTGACGGCTTCGACGGTGAACATGATGGGGTTCTTGACCATCTTGCGCGGGTCGAGCTTCTGGAACGAGGCGCGCAGGCTCTGGCGCAGCAGGGTACGGTCGAACAAGGAATTATTTCTGTTTCGTTTCATAGTCGTAACATTTTAGAAAGTCAGGTAATCGGCGATCGGGCCCAGTGCCAGCGCAGGGAAGAACGAGAGCGCAGCGACGATGATGATGACGGCGAAAGTCATCAGCGAGAAGGTTCCCGTATCGGTCTTGAGCGTACCGGCACTTTCGGGGATATATTTCTTCGAAGCGAGCAGCCCGGCGATGGCGACCTGCCCCACGATCGGGAAATAACGCCCCATGATCAGCGCAATGCCGGTCGAAATATTCCAGAACGGCGTATTGTCGGCCAGCCCCTCGAAACCCGAACCGTTGTTGGCGGCCGAGGAGGTGTACTCGTAGAGCATTTCGCTCAGGCCGTGGAACGAGGGGTTGTTGAGCCAGCCGATCTCCGGGTCGGCAGCGGCTACGGCGGCTGAAATTCCCGTGCCGACGAGGATCAGGAAGGGGTGCATCAGCACGACCAGCGTGGCGATCTTCATCTCTCGCGCCTCGACCTTCTTGCCGAGGAACTCGGGGGTACGGCCCACCATCAGGCCGCTGATGAAGACCGCGATAATAAGAAATGCGAAGTAGTTCATCCATCCCACGCCGACACCGCCGAACCAGCAGTTGATCTGCATGTTGAGCATTTGCAGCATACCGCTCAGCGGGGTCTGCGAATCGTGCATCGAGTCGACCGACCCGTTCGAGGTGACGGTCGTCGTCATGCCCCACATGGCCGAAGCCGCCGAACCGATGCGGATCTCCTTGCCCTCCATCGAACCGAGCTCCTGCGCGATACCCATCCGGTCGATCTGCCGACTGCCGCCCGTCTCCTGCCATACCGAAAAGACGACGCCCGCGGTATAGGCGAAGAGCATCACGGCGAAAATCCATGCGGCGAGCCTACGGCGGCGCGTATAGAAGCCGAACGCGAAGGCCATCGCCATCGGAAGGATCAGGATCGACCAGCACTCGAGGATGTTGGTAAAGGCATTGGGGTTTTCGAGCGGGTGTGCCGAGTTGGTGCCGAAATAGCCGCCACCGTTGGTGCCCAGTTGTTTGATAGGCACAATGGCCGCTGTAGGGCCCTGCGAGATGACCTGCTCCTGGCCTTCGAGCGTAGTGATGGTCTGTTTGCCGTCGAACGACATCGGGGTTCCGTTGATGACGAGCAGGATACCCACGACGAGCGACAACGGCATTAGAATACGGGTTACGCTCTTGGTAAGGAACACCCAGAAGTTGCCGATGGTCTTCGTGGTCTTGGCAGCCAGCGCCTTCATGACACCTGCCATGGCCGCCATGCCGCAGGCTGCGGTGACGAACTGGAAGAGCATGATGACGAACAGCTGGGTGAAATAGCTCAACCCCGTCTCGCCGCTGTAATGTTGCAGGTTGCAGTTGACCATGAACGAGATACAGGTGTTGAACGCCAGATCGGGCGACTGCCCGGGGTTGCCGTCGGGGTTGAGCGGCAGCCAGCCCTGGAAAACCAGCAGCAGCATGCCCCAGAAGAACCAGAAGAGGTTGACCATCAGCAGCGCCTTGAGAAACTGTTTCCAGTCCATCTCCTGCGCGGGGTCGATACCGCACACGCGGTAGACGAACCGTTCGACGGGAGCCATGAAGTCGAGCCACGTGCGCTCACCTCGGTATACTTTGGCAATGTAGCGTCCCAGCGGATAGCAAAGCACCACCAGAGCCACCCATTGCAGGATAACGCCTAAAATTTCGGTATTCATTTATTTGCGTTTTTTCGGGGTCAGACAATCAGAATCTTTCGGGTTTTACGAGCACGTACATCAGATAGACGAATCCGACGATGCTCAGAATAAGCAGTCCTGTAAACATTTTTCATCAGATTTTTTCAAACCAATCCACACATTTCGAATAAAACCAGTAACACAGCGACCCGAGGGCGCACAGCAACAGGAACAACACAGTTCCATTCATCTTCGTTCTTTTTTTGAGTTAGACAACAATTTCGTAAAACCGCAAAGCATCCGGCACAGCAACAGCATTGCGCCGCAGAATATCAGGATCAGGATCACGATTACCATGTCGATTTCTTCTTTCGGTTTGTGTCCAAAGGAATACGAAGGGAGTGCCAAAACAGGAATTTCGGCACTATGCGACTAATTGTCAAACAGATGCGACTTTGGCATACCTGCCAAAAAGAACGGCCGCCCTATCAAAATGATAAGGCGGCCGTCTCAGAATGATATGCCTGGCGCCGGCGTCAGGGCTTCATGCCGTAACTTTCCAGCTTGCGGTAAAGCGTGGCGATGCCGATGCCCAGCAGGCGGGCGGCCTCGGCCTTGTTGCCTTTCGTGTATTCGAGTACCCTGAGGATGTGGTGCCGTTCGAGGGCGTCGAGCGCCATCGAGTCGGGCACGGAGCCGTCGCACGACGCGGCATGGAATTCGGGGGAGAGGCAGCCGACGGTGAGGGCGTTGCCTTCGGCCATGATCAGGCTGCGCTCCACGACGTTGCGCAGTTCGCGGACGTTGCCGTGCCAGGCATGGCGTTCCAGTGCGGCGATATATCCCTTGTCGATCGTGTCGATCCGGCGCCCCATCCTGTCGGCGAACTGCGCCGCAAAGAACCGGGCATATTCGGCGATATCGCCCGGCCGTTCGCGCAGCGACGGCAGGTGGATGCGGAAAACAGAAAGTCGGAAGAAGAGGTCTTCGCGGAAATTCCCGGAAACGATCTCCTTTTCGAGGTCGCGGTTCGTGGCGGCGATGATCCGCAGGTCGACCTTGGTCGGGCGGGTCTCGCCGATTTTGATGAACTCGCCGCATTCGAGCACGCGCAGCAGCTTGGCCTGCAGCTCGACGGGCATCTCGCCGATCTCGTCGAGGAAAAGCGTCCCCTTGTCGGCCTCCTCGAACAACCCTTTCTTATCCTTGGTGGCACCCGTGAAGCTGCCGGCACGGTGGCCGAACAATTCGCTTTCGAGCAGTTCCTTGGAGAAAGCCGAACAGTTGACGGCGACGAACGCCCCCTTCGCGCGCGGGCTGGCGTGGTGGATGGCCTGCGCAAAGACCTCCTTGCCGGTTCCGGTTTCACCCGTGAGCAGCACCGAGGTATCCGTGACGGCGACCTTGCGCGCCAGCGCGACCGCACTGCGGAGGGATTCCGACGAACCGATGATGCGGTCGAACGAATGCTCTTCGGAGAGTTTGTCCTCGAGACGAGCCAGCCGGCGCTGCATCTGTGCCTTCTCGGTGGCACGGCTCAGCAGCGGCAGTATCTTGTTGTTGTCGTCGCCCTTGGTTATGTAATCGAATGCCCCGTTCTTGATGGCCTGCACGCCGTCGGGGATATTGCCGTAGGCCGTCAGCAGGATGACCTCGGCCGACGGCATGGCCTGCTTGATCCGTCCGACCATCTCGACACCGTTGCCGTCGGGCAGCTTGACGTCGCACAGCACGACATCGGGTTCATAGCGGCGGAGCATCCTGAGCCCCCCGGCACAATCGGCGGCCTCGGCCACCTCGTAACCTTCCAGAGCGATGATGCGGGCCAGCAGCTTGCGCAACTGTTCCTCGTCGTCGATAATAAGAATCTTTGCCATTCGGTTCGTTCATTCTTTTCGGCAAAGGTAACACAATAATTCCACATATCGTTCCGGCAGCCCCATACAACACGGAGCCCCCGCGATGCAGGGGCTCCGTGCGAACCGGCAATACCGGGTCTATTTCACGGAGTTCTTATACCACTCCTTGTGTTTTTCGCCACGGCTCTTCACCCAACCGGCGAAATCGGGATAGAAGACGTCGATCTTCACCATCTCGTCCGGGATCCGGTAATCGGTAACGGGCAGGTCGATGGCAAAAGGATACAACTCGGAAGTCGCATAATAATAGGGCCCGATGGGGTTCCCCGCCTTGTCCAGCGAGCTCTTGTCATCGTTGCGGCCGAAAGGATAGGGGTCGGCCAGCGACGTGGGCGGATAGTTGGTCAGGTGTATTTCCTTGCGGACGGCCCCGGGAACAAACCCTTTGTCGCTCACGCAGATGAACGGGTTGTAGAGCGACTTGCGGGTCACCTTGTCCATCGACAGGCTCCCGTCCAGTTTGATCTCGACGCTAACGGGCCCCCGGGCCACGGCCTGCTCGATGTCGTCGAAGAGTATCACCACGGCTTTATCCTGGTTCTTTTCGAGTCCGGCCGTCGAAGACCCGTTTTCGATCTTCACGCCTTTGACGGCGGTTACGGGAATGTCGAGCTGGTAACCGAAGGCGCTCCGGAGTTTACCGCCGCTGTGCAACGGAGTGACGACATCCCGGATCGCCACGATCCGGTTGTCTTTGTCGACCGTGAAGGTCGTGCTGTACCCGACCACCACGTCGTTCATGTCGTAATCGCCCTGGCTCGGCCACAGATCCTCGAAAGCCAGCGTGCCGACCACAGGGTCGCCCGCCACGTCGGGATACTTCTCGTCACCGGGGTCGGTCGTCGGGCGGTCGGGGTCGTAAATGGCATCGGCAGGATCGGAGTCCACATAGAAAAGCACGTCCTTATAGTCGTTGTCGCCGCCATCCTCGAAGCCGAGCACGGTTTTGCCGCTCACTTTGTCGTAAAGGCTGACCATATAGCGGCCGTTCCCCGCATTGAACTCATTGTTCGAATAGCGCGCCGGGTGTTTCGAACCGGTGATATCGAGTTTTCCGGTATAGTCATAAGCCGAAATTTCATACGCATCGGGCAGCATGAACCAGCCCACAGTCGTACCGGCTGGGAAAATGTCGGTAGCCTTGCCTCCCCTGAAACAGGTCAGCCGCAGTTGTTCGCCGAAAAACAGGGGTGCCGTCCAATCGCCGCCACCCGACCCCAAATCGTCCGGGTCGTCGAAATTGGTCGTAAAAGAAGAGCAGTTGGGGAAGGCCACGTACTTGGGCAGCGCATCGAACTCGGTTTGCGTCCGGGGAGGGTTCTGCGTATCATAATAATAATAACCGATGGCATTGCGCCATGCTGCCAGTTCTGCGGCGAACACCAGCGTCAGATGGGCATCCTTCGTCACATTGAGGTTGACCACCCCGGTCGGCATGGCGTATTTCGAATTGTCGACGCCCGGCATCAGTACGTTCTGAATGCGGTTCATCATCCCCGCAGGTGTCTGTGCGTAATCAGGTGCGATATTCAGGTAGGGTTTCTGACCATACACTGTACCGAGGATGTAGAGCGGTTTGCCTTCCCAAGTCCAGTCGCCGAGCTGCTGCACGTTATAAGGATTGGCCGCATCGGCACGGGTCGCCGCAACCCGGTCGGCAACCGCGGCGCCGGAGACCTTCCCGGCCGCCTTTTCGTAGAACTGCCGCACGTTGCACGAAATACCGCCGGCAGTCACGTCGGCCTCGATACAGGCGGGGAAACCGTAGGATTCGCTATACACGTACACCTTGCCTACGGCAGTCGGGAGGTTGACCACTCCCGAATATTTACCGTCGTTATCGGTATAGGCCCTGAGCAGGGCTTTTACGCCGGGTTTCAGAGTAAACGCACCGTCCACGGCATTCACAGGGTTCTGGGCATAAATTTCAAACAGCGCCTTGCTGCCACTGCGGGCATAGTCCAGATTAAGAGGAATATCCCGCGTCGTGGCGTAATCGTATTTATTTCCGCCCTGGGCCGTGTCATCCGGGCCGGGAACTTCATCCGGCCGTTCGATACAGCCGGTCGGTAACATGGTGCATACTGCGAGGGCACACAGCAGGCACAGGTATCGTAAATTTTTCATATGAGAAAAAATTGGTTTATCACATCCTTTTCCGACAGCCATCCGCACCTACCGTTCTGCCCTGCGAAAGCAAATTCCGCAGAAGCCCGCATTTCTATCTTGACAAATGTAAAAAAATAAACCCAATTTCGCCAAACTTTGGGCGAAAATCGCATATTATTAGTGAAATACACACCAAAAGCACAACAAATACGGCTACCATTTAAAACATTTCAGCCCTACATTCTACAAAAAAAAGAAGCCGGGCTTCCGCCCGGCTTAAAGCTCAGAAATGAATATTCTTCCGATACCGGGACGGGGACATGCCCGTGTACCTGCGGAAAAAGCGGCTCAGGGTAGACTGGTCGGGAAAATTGACACGCGCCACGATCGTCTTCAAGTCCATCGCTGATTCCCGGAGCAGCGCCTTGATCTCGAAAATCGTGAAGTAGACGATCCAGTCCCGTGCCGACTGCCCGCTGATCTCGTTCATCAGGTTGGTCAGGTACTTCGGAGTGATCCCGAGCCTCTCGGCGAAATACGCCACGTCCCTGTTGGGAGAATGTTCCTCGACGACCGTCCGCATGAACCGGAATGCCAGTTCTTCCTTATGGGTATAAGCAGTCTTTTCAGCCTGCGGATCATTGAGATAGATGGTGTAGACGTCCCAATAGAACACCCGCAAAAGTTGCATTACCGACTCACGGCGACAGATGACGGGAGCATTTTCGGCACGGTAAGCCAGCAAGTCGCAGAAATTCAGGAACCGCCCGACATACTCTTCCCGCGGCTCCGAGGCGATATGCGTGCGCATGTAAAAAAAGAAACCGGGCCTGGCCCTCCACAGGGAACTGAGGGTATCGGTAAACATATCGTGCGATATGCGGAAAAACCTGATCCCGAAATCGTCGCTTACCTCCTTGATGGAAATCAACTGCCAGGGAAACAGGGCAAGCACCATCCCGCGCACGATCCGGAAGCGATGGCTGAAAACCTGTACCGTAGCCGTACCCGACAGGCAGATGCCTCCGACCCCTTCCATAAGGTATACCGGACAATCGGATACCGGTAATTCGTCAGACTGTGTGTAGATACCGAACTCCCCCGGCTCAAGCGGCCTGAAAAGTCTCGTATCGTCTTCATCTATATTCATTATTACAAAATTAGATATTTGTCCGTTCTGAAAACACCCCGTTCTTCACCAATAACATGCAAAAATTGCCGCACATAAAAAATCGCCACTTGCACCCGCTTTTCTCAGCTATCGGCCGGTGCAAAAATTGCCGGGCCTTCTTCCGCACGCAAAATACCCCGAAAAATTTTGTCGGCTCGAAATAAATGCCTACTTTCGCATAAAACATCAGATGATATGATGAAACCCGGTTCGAACATGCAACTCAGCAAGAAATCGCTGGCCGAAGAGCTGGCCGGCCGGTTGCAGGGGCAATTCATGTCCGGAAAATTCGAGGTGGGCGAAAAACTACCGCCCGAACCGGAGTTGATGCAGATTTTCGGGGTCGGCCGCTCGACCGTGCGCGAAGCGGTCAGAATCCTGTCCAACATGGGGTTCCTGAAGGTACGGCAAGGTGCCGGGACATTTGTCGAACGCCTCACGCCCCCGGACGAACCGATGGAGCGGCGCCTCGGGCGCGCCGACCTGCACGACCTGGACGAAGTGCGGAAAATACTGGAAGTCGCGATCGCCGAAAAAGCCGCCGAACGGCGAACGGCACACGACGCCGCAGTCCTCGAAAAGCACCTCGCGGAGCGGGGAGCGACCGCAGCTGCCGGGGCATTGCAGGCCTGTATCGAAGCCGACGTCAACTTCCACATCGCCCTGGCCGAGGCCACGCACAACGAAATCCTGTGCGAGCTGTACCGCTCGACGGCCGCCCATCTGAAAAAGAGGTTCAGCAATATATACAGGGACACGGAGTGCCTGCTCGCCACCCAGCCCACGCACGGGCAGTTACTCGGATACATCCTTGCCGGGGACGTGCGGAATGCCCGGGAGGCGATCACGCGGATACTCGAAGAACCATAGCCCGCAGCAATGGAGACGCTTACAAAACCCACGGACACACGCCTGCGGCGCTTCACGGAGACCGGAACGGTCTACCCGATACTGTTCATGATCAGCATCACCCACCTGCTGAACGACATGATGCAGTCGGTGATCCCGGCCGTCTACCCGCTCCTGAAGGAGAAATTCGGCTTCACGTTCGCCCAGATCGGAATCATCACGCTGGTTTTCCAGATGACCTCGTCGCTGCTGCAACCCTTCATCGGACTCTACGCAGACCGCCATCCGCGCCCCTACTCGCTCGCCGCGGGGATGTGCTTCACGCTGCTCGGGCTGTTCACCCTCTCCGTCGCCCCGGGCTTCGTACCCATCCTGCTGGCGGTAGGGCTGATCGGCTGCGGCTCTTCGGTCTTCCACCCCGAATCCTCCCGGGTGGCGCAACTCGCTTCGGGAGGCCGGAAAGGACTGGCACAGTCGATATTCCAGGTCGGCGGCAACGCCGGGGGCGCCATGGGGCCGCTGCTGGCCGCGCTGGTCGTCATCCCCTTCGGGCAGGCCTCGATCGGCTGGTTCGCTTTGGCCGCAATCCTCGCCATCCTCATCCTCTCGAGAATCGGGAGGTGGTATAAACTTCGCCTCACCGTCACCGCAAACCGCCCCGCGGCAGCCGCAGCGATTCCGGCACACCACCTGGGAAAACGCAAAATCCGCCTTGCACTGGGCATCCTGGGCGTACTGGTATTCTCGAAATACTTTTACATCGCCAGCATGACCAACTACTTCACATTCTTCCTGATGGATAAATTCGGAATCTCGGTGCAGGGTTCGCAGTACTGCCTCTTCGCATTCCTCGGGGCATCGGCTGTCGGCACGGTCGCCGGCGGGCCGCTGGGCGACCGCTTCGGACGTAAATACGTAATTTGGGGCTCCATACTCGGGGCCGCGCCCTTCACTCTGCTGCTGCCCTATGCCAACCTGGCCTGCACGATCGCGCTCGCCGTCATCATCGGACTCGTCATCTCCTCGGCATTCTCCGCCATCCTGGTCTACGCCACCGACCTGATGCCCGACAAGGTCGGGATGGTCGCCGGGATCTTTTTCGGGCTGATGTTCGGCCTCGGCGGCCTCGGCTCGGCCTTCTTCGGCTGGCTGGCCGACAAGACCAGCATCGAATTCATCTTTCGGATCAGCACCCTGCTGCCCCTGTTGGGGATAATCACGGGTTTCCTGCCGAATATCGAAGGCAGAACGACAAACCCATAACCGATGAAACCATGCCAAATGTAATCGTACTACGCCCCCGGGCTGCTGCACGATAGCTTCGAGAGAAGAAGCCCCGGAAGATTCCAACCTTTACTTTAACCGATAACACCATGCAGTACATTTGTAAATACCAATCGCCCCTCGGCGGGATAACGGTCTCCGCCGACGGCAACAGCCTGACCGGGCTCTGGTTCGACGGGCAAAAATACTTTGCCGCCACACTGCCGGCAACATACGAAGAGAAGCAGCTCCCCGTATTCGACCAGACACAGCGGTGGCTGGACTGCTACTTTAGCGGGAAAAACCCGGGATTTACACCCCCGCTGGGCCCCGAAGGGTCGCCCTTCCGGCAGGCCGTATGGGAAATATTACTGCAAATACCGTACGGGGAAACAATCACCTATAAGGATATTGCGGAAGAAATCGCACGGCAGCAGGGAAAGCAAACCATGTCGGCGCAGGCCATAGGCGGTGCCGTAGGGCACAATCCGATCAGCATTATCATCCCCTGCCACCGGGTCGTGGGCAGCGACGGCAGCCTGACGGGATACGCCGGCGGCATTCCTAAAAAAGTCGGGCTCCTCACCCTCGAACAGGCGAACATGTCCGGGCTGTTCATCCCGAAAAGGTAACTCCCCGGGCGGGCGCAAAAGACCCGCCGACGGGCATAAAAGAAAAATCCTCACAACTCGCTGATTGGCTTGTCGCAAGGATTTAATCGCCTGTTTTGGAGCGGAAAACGGGAGTCTGACCTACGCCTTCCTTATGCTTTGTTCATCAAGCACTTCCCTTTGTTTTGCCGGGTTGTTTTCCCAAAGTGGGACACCGGCGGGGACATTTTTCGAAACCCCTTTCCTTTGGTGTTTTCACCCTTCTGGAAACTGTTTTTCTCGGTTTACTGATACAAATATAGTGTTATTTTTTGTGATGTGCTATCAAGTCCTGCAAACACTCATCGGTACTCTTGATTACGTTCGCTTTGAGTAGTTTTTTGATCTCGCCGATCTGGTAGTAATACTTCCCACCCATGCAGGAGTGGGTGATCTTTCCGTTTGTCCGAAGCCGTTGCAACATCCGTTCGATTATCTCCAAAAATCGACAGACTTTCTGACTATCTACCCAAGTTTCATCGTCATTCCCTATCACTGGTCGCTCCATCGAGCACACGTACTCCGACAATGCATCCAATTTTTCGACAAGCTGCTTAAAAGCTCTCGACTCTATCGTTATGACCTCCATAATTAACCTGCTTTAACTACACAAGAATAGTGGTTAATACCCCGAGCAGGTTAGGAAAGATGTTATTAGTCTTTGTCCTTATACTTAATTGCCGGAGGAAAATCGGCATCCCACCTCCAAGAGTGATTAATTATAGTTGTCAGTCCGAGTTTAAGTTTGAGCCCTACATCTTCATGAAGCCTACTTCTATCTAAATTGAAGTATGGAGAACCCTATATAACCCCGTATGCTTTAAGTAATTTCAACTGTTTCTCTAATTTCTCTGGATCCATTGATGGATCAATATCAATGTTTATACTGACATTAGAAATTGGACCTGATTTTCTACTAATATGGGTTGGCTGAGGTGATTCATCATTTACCGATGCCCCATTGCTGGCATCATGTTCCTCCGCATGGGTTGTGCTTTCCTCCTTTTCTATTGAGGGCAGATCCGTATTGGCACTCACGGGCAGATTAAAATCTAAAGTGGTTCCATTATCGGTACACAGTTTTGCCTCCTTAGCTGATTCGCTAAAAATTTTCACAAATTCGTCCCTTAAATCAGGATGGATTTTGAGCGTCTGAGACGCGTAATTACCAATTTTCTGCTTGTCGGTAGTTGATCCTCCTTTGTATGTCTCATAAGTATTTTTAAAGACACTAACATTAAAGAATGCCGTTTGCAATGCTGCTGTTTTTTGAGTGCCCTCAGACAACACTATTTGGGAAGCCAATTCAGTCGCATTAAAAGCCTTATAATCACCCGATAAGAGTTTAAATTGCTTTAAGGCAGAACTTTTAATCTTCCCTTTATCTGAATTAGACCCAACCTTGAATACTCCTGCATTCAATTGAGCAATAGTAATAGAGTTGGTATGAGTCTTACTCACTAAGTCTTTTAATAGAGGCTCCAGGTGCTCTAAACTGTAACGAGGGAATTTGGTTCCACCTTTTCTTGTAAGTTTGCTCTCATCTGTGCTTGCGTTCTTCTTAGCCATATATTTATTCTTTTAATGTTTTTATCAATTCATTTAAACCACTCTTATATGAAGACGTAAAGTCAGCGTGTTTTTTGTCTCTAAGAAGTACTGGGATTTGACAGTCTGATATTTTAACTGGGAGCACATGTACTTTCTTGGACTCAATCTCAGTTATCATCGCTGAATTTAACTCTCTCTTAACCCATTCAGAATTAATTGAATGCTGGCTGAGAGCTATCACAAAATAATCTGATTCTGCTAAGCCTTGGCTTATCTTGTCGTTTATTGAATCTCCAACTTTAATCTGCTGCTCATCCAACCATACGATTATTCCTTCTTTTGAAAGATCAGCAGCGAGTTGTCGAATGAATGGTTTATCCTGGGAGCTATGTGATAGGAAAATGACCGGAGCATTAGATGCGGATTGATGCCGTTCTTCTTTTATTTGTACTCCCTCTTCAGCAAAATCCTCATACATCGTATCTAGAGAAAGAGCACCTAATTGATCTGCCCATTTGATCAATGGCTCAATGGCTAGTTTCTCATAATTAGTAATCTTCTGAACAGTGGCGGCTTTCCTCGTGGCATTGTCTATTGTGTCTCCTAATTTTAGAAATTGTCTAACGCTAGCTATCAGAGGCATTTTGAAAATAGCTTCTTTAAGGACTGTTTTCTTTTGTGATTCACTACCTTTAAATGGGTATGGAATAGTCAATACATAAGCACCTCTGGAAGATTCGGTTACTATCCCCATATTTAGACAGTTTTTAATTGCCTTGCCGACAGTACGCGGATCCAGCCCGGAAAATTGAGAAATTTCTGAGTTATCGGGCTTATCTAACCAAGAAACTCCGTCCAAAACATGAAATATTGAATCCAATTTTATTGGTTCAAATCTCAAACTACATTTCTTTTCAACTTTGGGACTCACTTGTAATGTCTATTTATGAAGATTTAATGCCAAAGATATAAAATAAATTAGCTGTTTAGTCTGAATATCTCATATTTAGTATTTATATGTTAATATCTAACTGTATTTATCTAGACATAATAGATAGGTATTTTGACTTACAATATCCTATTCATCTCCTCCCGCATCGCCTCTTTATTGGTGTTTGAATAATAGTATTTATAAATCGTATGCGGAGAATTACCGGTCTGTTCGGCAATCTGGAGTGGATGGTAGCCCTCATCGATCAGGCGGGAAATGAAGCTGCCGCGGGCGGAACTCCAAACCACCGTTTCGGTGATTCCAGCCTCGTCGCAGATTTTTCGAAGAAGCTGGCAAACCAAACTCGATAAGCGCTTTACACGCTCATACATCTTGAGTTCCGTATTATGCTTTCTCGTAAATACCGGGAAAATATAGTCGAGAGAACGTCTGTACGTTGTTCTATACCGGTCGATAATCACTTTGGCTTTATCAACTAATATGAGCTGCGCCCGCTTGTCGCATTTCATTCGCTCATAAAGAATCATATCGTCCTTGATCAGATCGGCCGTAAGGAAGCAGGTGTCAATAGCCGACATCCCGCCGGCATAATAGCAGAACAGAAACATGTCGAGATACAGTTGTTCTTTCTCTTTCAACCTCTGCCGGTCGAATTGTTCGATGGCACTGATCGTGGCTTGGGAAACGGATTTCGGACAATGAACCGGCCCCTTTACTTTACCACGGACAGCCTTAAAGACGGACAGCCGGACATTATAGACGCCCCGATGTTTGGCCTCGACAAAAGTTGCATGGAGAATCTTTAGCTTTTGCTGCACTCCGCCAAGATTGCCATTGCGGGCGCCACGTTGCTGTTCGTACATAGCGAACTCAAGAAGAAACTTCTCAGTTATATCTCGGAAGAGGTATTTGGAGAACTCCCGGCGGTATTTGTTATGGGTAAATTCAGTGAGTTGCTTTTTCAAGCGGCGATACTTCTCTGCGTTCCTCTGGCTGGTTATGATCCAGCCATTTTTGAATCGCTCCCGTTCGAGAAATTTCTCGACCATCAGATCGAGCATTTTCGGCACAGTAATATACCGATCGCGAATTATTTTCTCTTTGTTGAAGTAGTGGGACAACTCGACCGGCGTCCAATCCTTCTTCTCGGCCTCCCATCGCTCAGCGATCTCCAGATATTTGAGTTTGAGATTTCGGAGCAGTTGATTTTTGTGTTTGATCTGCGGACTGTCACCACGGAATGATTGGGCCTTCGGGCTCCAGTCTTTATACAGTCCGGAAATGTAAAATTCTTTCGAGACTCTGGCGAAACCTGTCTTGTGGAAGATCAAAGTGAGTTTGACTAAATCGAGGTCTTTCGGATTGCGACGACCCTTGATGCGAATGGTAAACATAGCGATTGAGTTTTAGAATTTGCAACTCAAAATTCGTTATGTTTTGGGCGGAAAAATCTCGGTATATTTAGGTTAGAAGAAAACAAAAAGGGTGCCTCCGGGAGTCCTACATCTTTGTTTTATGCGAAATTCTCGATAATTGACAAAGCATTCATTATGAGTACATTGTAAAAACGACTCGATTTGAATAAAAAGAGGCGGTCCCGAAAGGAACCGCCTTTTTTATTTAATAACCTCCTGATTTCATGTAGGCCAATATGTAGTCTCGCCCCAAAACCGCTCAAAAATCTCGTTACATTTCACCGTGCATAATTGGTATGGAATAGTATCCACAAATGCGTGCCGGATGGAGCCCGACAATCTCCGCCAAGGCCATCTCGGTATAGTCCGCTTTAAGCATTTCAACGATGAATGTTCCGCGTGCTCCGGCCCATATTGGTTGCTCATCGCAGCCGATAAGTTTCTGTACTTTTCGGAAAGTATCGGATGCTCTTTCGTAGATGCGCTTCACCCTGTCGGTCTGCTTGGCCTCGGTGTTATGCTTATGAGTGAATATGGGCAAGAGATAATTTCCGACGGTCATCCCCTTGTATTTTTCAACGATGGCCTTCGCTCTTGGAATAAATGGAATAATAGCATTTTTCGGAGCCTTCTCCCTCGTGTAACAGAGCGCGTCTCCTTTCACACAATCATGAGTCAGATAAGCTATATCTATGCAGCTCATACCTCCGGTATAATAGCAAAATAGTAGCAGGTCAATGTGTAGCCGTTCTTTCCTGTCGAACTGGCTGCGGTCAATGTTCTCGATCTGGCGCATCACCTCCGATGGAATCACTTTGGCCGCAAATTCGGGCTGCCTAAGTTCATCGCGGACGCAATCGAAGACGCTCGTATTGATGCTCGGCACGCCGATTCTGTCAGCAGCCAAGTAGAACACGCTACGAAGTTTGCGGAGATGAGTGGACACTCCTCCTTCCTGTTGCTTGAGGAACGCGACATATGCCAATAGAAACTTCTCTCCGAGCTCGCTAAACGAATAGGTGTCGAACAGTCGTTTGTACCTGGCCTTCGTGAATTTATCCAGACTGTTATGCAACTGGCGATAAGGCTTGGCTGATTCGGAGCCGGATCGTTTAGCGCCATTCTTGTTGATTTCGTGATTTTCGTGTTGTTCGATAAACGCATCGATGACTTGTGAGACGGTAAGGACATTTTTCATCATAACTGGTTTTTAATGGTGTTTAGTTGTGTCTGATGAAGAATAGGGCGTCCCAAATAAGGATGTTTGAAAAATCGAGAAAAAAACAAAAAAATATCGGGTCTGATTATGTCTCTATGCTGAACCGGGTATTACTCAGCGTTTGGGCCAGTTTATCCATCTCATTACTTACAGTCTTATCGACGATCCGGGCGTATATTTGGGTGGTGCTGATCTTGGTGTGTCCGAGCATTTTGCTGATGGATTCGATGGAGACTCCGTTGGCATAAGTAACCGTCGTTGCGAACGTGTGCCGCGCCAAGTGCGAGGTTACGTTCTTCTCGATTCCGCAGATTGAGGCAATCTCCTTCAAATAGAGATTATATTTGGCGTTACTCATAACAGGCAGAAGAAAGTCACCGTCCCGTTTCAGTTCGTACTTTTTCAGTATGGATAGTGGGATGTCAAGAAGTTTTACTTTCGACAGAGTGCCTGTTTTGATACGATGAGTTTCAATCCAGATAGAACCGTCGTCATCGGTGACGATATTTTTGTCAGTGAGGGCGGCAGTCGTGGAATAGTCATAGCCGGTGAAGCAGCAGAACAGAAAAATGTCTCGGACTTTTTCGAGCCGCTTGTTATCCGGTTTATAGTCGATGATGCTTTCCAGTTCTGATTTCGTTAGGTAGCCGCGGTCTTTCTTCACCTTTTTGAGTTTATGGTCGCAGAATGGATCTTTGGGCATCTGGCCGTTCTTGAAACACATGGTCGTGATACGCTTGAAAATCCGCATCAGTTTCTCGGACGAGTTGGTGTCGAGACTATACTCGATCTTCAGATAAGCCTCGAAGTCCATCACGAAATTGCGGTCCACCTGGCAGAGCAGGATGTCGTTCTTACGCATCTTGACTTTCAGGAATTCCTTGAGCCGGCGATAGGTCAGATCGTACTTATTAAAGGTGGATTGAGCGAGGTCGATGCCGATCAGTTTCTCCTGTCTGTCGTTGAACTCCTCGAAGACTGCCAGCAGCGTATTACTCTTGATATTCGTGCCCAGGAACGCATCTCGCACCATTGAAGCCGTCACTACCTCGTTAGCCTCCGAAAGGCTGTGATAATGCATGATCATCTGCCCCTTGATGCTGTCGAGGTAGCGGTTGAGCTGGAGCGCTTCTTTGGTCTGGCCCTTGCCCCGGCCAGATTTCGGGTCCCAAATGGCTGAAGACACCTCAGACTTGAGGCTGAACTTTACTTTCTCGCCGTCGATAGTGATTCGTGCGCAGAGCGGCACCTTGCCATTTTTCTCTAATTCCCACCTCGCGAGAAAGAGGATTCTGAACGTACTTTTCATAACTGTTTACCTGTCATTAAGATTAGGTAAACCGTTGGAAAACAGTTTGAAAAAAGCGAAAGTGTCCCACCTTTTTTCTCAAAGTGTCCCACTTTTAGGTTCATGTCGAACCGGTGGGACACTTCTGGGACGCCAAAGTGTCCGGAAATGGCTTTTCGATGTCCGTCGATGTCTTGGGAGAAGGCATGAAAAAACCCACTGAAACATCGTTTCAAAGGGTTTGGCATGATTTTGTCCGTTGTTGACTTTGGACTCGGAGCGGAAAACGAAAACCGAACCTTGGGTTTCTTTCCGTTATGTATCAATATGTTACAGCGTTCTTTGGTTTTTTAAGTCACCGATAAGCAGCTCACCTTTTGCACCTTGCTGCATTTCTATGCGTCAATACAAAGATACACAATTTTTTAGACAAAAGCAAATCTTTTATTCTATCTATTTTGGCGGAGTATTTTATCGTACCCGTCGAAATCCATCAGGTCGAACGATTCCACCCGCTCCCCCGCTTCCCGCCGGGCGGCTATGATCTCCAACAGTTGCCCGAATTGCCGGAACCGCCTTATCGCGTCGGCTCCCGACGGGGTTGCCCGGCCTCCCGCCCACATATCATGCCTTACGGCATAGGCGTATGCGAACACTTTGAGCGAAAGATGATCGTGGCGCGGCGTTTCCCGCAGGCGGAATATCGCGTCCGTATCGTCCGGGGTCGTCAGGTAATGATACCACCCCGGCGGCGGCTCGGACTGCCATTTGCGCACGAAGACCGTCGGCAGGTGTTCCGCCCGGATCACGAAATTATTGCGCCGCAGGTAGGCGACGCTCTGCCGAATCTCCTGATAGGGATCGTAATAAGGGCCTCTGTATATTCGGTACTGCTTCCGGTCGGCCGGATAATGCAGGCTCGCATAGCCGGGATGGAGCAGTTCGTATTGCACGGGCAGCGGCACGGCCATATCCGTCAGCAGTTCGCGCAGCAGTCCGACCATCTGCGCCCCGGCATGGTGTTCTTGGAAAACGAGCAGGTCGCAACGCTCGATAAACAGCCGGAATAGCTCCGGGGGCGAAAAACGCTCCGCGCACCGCTCCATCACCTCCCGACGATCCGCCGCGTCGATAATCGGGTTGCATTCGGCGGCTTTGCCGTGCGAAACGTTTTGCAGATATTCCCGCCATTGCCGGGCCGTCAGCACGACGGCGACCTCCAACCCGGAGTACTTCGCTCGTTGTTCCAAAAGGCAGGCCGCAACCGACCGCTCGGCTTTGCCCGTCAGGGCGATCAGCACCCGGACGCGCGACATGGATTTCAGATAGTATGCGGCGAGTTGTTCGAAATACTGCGCCGTACGGAAACCGCGGCCGCAGCCGTACAGGATGCCGAGGGTAAAGGCTGGTTCCATAGTTTGTGGTTGTCGGATTAAAAAGCGGATGCGGGGCCGAAACAATCAAGTGACGCAACTTCACAGATTGAAGAATTCGTTTCGGCCGCCCGCATCCGCAAAATAAAAAGGACGGCCGGGCACGGGATTACTTGCGTGTTACTACCAGATTTCAGGGCCATGTCCGCCGTCCTTGTGAAGCCCCCGGCAGACACGGCAATGCCCGCCGACCAAGGGCCGACGGATGCCAAAAACGCCTCTTTTCGATTGATTTGCCGTGACATAATACCGGGGTTAAATTGTGTGAGTGCGCCCCGGATGGAAATAAAAAAGGGGCGCATTTGCAGCCCCGTTAAGCAGGTCGTGGAAAACCCGAATCAGTAAGCTGTCCTGCGCCCTTGTTTGCCCCGCCCGTAAAGAGCAGGACATAACAAGGACTGACAACTATTATACCTGATTCAAACCCTCCCGAAAGAGGTTTCCACGTTTGCTTAACGGTATAAAGAGTTGTTTACCCTTTATATGTTATGTCCGTCGGCTATGCCGAATCGAGATAATTCCTTGAAGTTTGCATAGTAGTTGCTTGCCAGTTTGTTCCCGGACGGCCTCTGCCGCCCCTATACAACGAAACTGCTTCAAGGAATCGTGAAACAAATATACGAACAATTTCGAATCTAATACCAACGGGCCGTGTGTTTTTGGAAAAATCTTGCTAATTTTGTGGGTATGAAGAACTCCATCGACTTTCTGCCCGAACGCAAACAGCACGATTTACGCGAATTGGCCGCGCTGATCCGCGACGAGGTGAAAGATGTCGTTATGATTATCCTCTACGGGAGTTATGCGACGAATACCTATGTCGAACGCGACGAACGGCGCGACTACGGCGTGCGGACAATCTACATGAGCGACTACGATCTGCTGGTCGTTACCAAGCGTCGGCTGGGAGAACGGGAAAGCACGGTAGAGGCCCGCGTTAGGGAGCGGTTTGCAGCCGGGAAGAACGACGATAATCTGCCCCGACCCCAGATTATCAACGAAAGCATCTCCAAGCTGAACGACGCCTTGACGATGGGACGTTATTTCTACGTCGAGATCGTCGCAAAGGGAATCATGCTCTACGATTCGGGCCAATGTCAGTTAGCCACGCCCGGAGAACTGGATTATGCAGAGATTAAGAAAATGGCGGAAGAGTATTATGATGATAAGTTTTCCGATGGCCTTGATTTCTTTAAAGGAGCAAATTTTTACTACCAAGAGGAAAATTATCACATGACTGCTTTCATGTTGCACCAAGCAACAGAAAGTTTTCTAAAAACTATCCCGTTGGTTTATATTCTTTACGGTTATAAAGAACATGATCTGCAATTTCTGATTGAGAAATGCAAGCCCTATACCTTGGAACTGGCAAAGGTATTCCCCTGCGACACGGACGAAGAAAGACGCCTGTTCGACCTGCTGCGCCGCGCCTATCTGGAAGCCCGCTACAACAAAAAGAACTTCATCGTCACCAAAGCCGACATCGACGCCCTCGTCCCCAAGATCGAACTATTGCGCGACATCGTGGAAAAGGTTTGTGGTAAGCAAATCGACAATTATAGACTACATAACTAAAAAAAGAGAAATAAAAAAGTCTCGTGAAGCATTTTACTTCACGAGACTTTTTTATTTAACAGATTTGATACTTAATATTAGTTCATCAAGATTTGTTATTGCCTTCTGCGTTATTTCTTTCTTGGAAGAATGCGTCTTGGAAATACTTTCCAGAGCATCTTTTATTGTTGCTAAAACCTTTCCGGCATAGTCGGAATCTGTTATTAATAATGCAAAATCATCTAGTGTCAATTGATTTTCAGGCGATTTAAAATGCCCAATAATATCAACAAGAAGATCTTCAAGAGGTAAATTCCGTGTTTTTGTTATATCTTCAATAGATGTTTCTTCTATTTCTTTTTTTCTAATATCTCCTAATTCTCTTATGAATCGAGTACTTTTTTTAGCTTTTGCCCCAATTATGGGAGCAATCATTTCAATCAAACTTCGGACTTTTGATGATATATTATAATTGGCATCTGCATAAGCAAAAATATCATTGGATATGTTTTCGGGATTAGTACTAAATCGTTCTAGACATATCTTATTTAATAATCTTGATGGGTTATATATATGGAAAAATATATATTTATCAGAATATTTTTTCAAGATAGTCTTTCTTAAATCATATAATGTCGTATCCCATGATGATAAAATATTATTGGTGTAATTATCTGAATATTCTTTGGAAGCTAACCATATAATAGTTTTTACATCATTCTCTGTCGCGGTTTTACTCTTTTCTTTTTCCTGCGTCATTAATTGTAAATGATAATCCCGTGTAATCATTTCGAAATCCGAATACTGATTATGGAATTTAATTGCAATATCCCAAGATTCGACAAAATCTTTAATCGTACTAATAGCGTCATTCATAAAGTCTCCATTATTTGGGTCAAAATTGTCAAAACCCAAATCATAAATGAAGTCTATGAAATCATTTATCTCGGTATCTTCAAAATAATTATTCTGTTTTAAGAAAAAATAAAAATTTATAAATGAATTTTTTATTTCACCTAAATTCTTTAAGAAATTGAAATCCAAAAAATACGAAATATTTATTGCTTTTTTCAATTCACCAGCAGCTTCTTTAATATAATCGAAAGTTGTATGCAAATTGATTCGCTCGCTATTTTGTTCACAAGCATCTATTAGTCCGCTAGTTGCCTTGAAAAAGATATCATTCCATTTAGCTAAATCATCATTTTCAAAATATCTGTGATAGTATTTGCATAGAGCAAAAACAAGAATCGGAGTATCTAAATATATATCCTTGTTAGATTGAGATAAATATGAATCTAATCTATCCGATTGGTATAAGCTTGTAAATGAGGTGGTAATACAGATTTTATTAATATAATCATTGTTAGAACACAAATCTCTAATTTCGTCAATTAATTGTTGAACTTGCGTTTTGTCATTTACATTTTTAGTCGTATATTTCTTAAAATCGTCAAATACCTTGTTTGCCCCATCAGAATAGTCAATTTTATTTTCGGACTCATCGATATTGAATTGATAATATGATTCATATAGCTTTTTAAGATAGTCGAGATATTGACTAAATTTATCACCTTGTCCGTATTTTGTCAGAATATTTGTAAACTGCTTCTCGAAATCAGCTTGTTTAATATCTGTCTGTTTAACTATATCGGATATTTGCTCTTTTTCTGTTTCCGACAAGTAAACGCTATGTTTATTATCCGGATTGGCAATTAATCTTTTGTCAGATTTTAATTGATTAATCTGCTGTAATATAAACTCGTCAGACAATGACTTATTTACAGAGGATTGAATGTAACGATATATTGCATTAATCGTAACCGTTTCTTGGTCATATACAAAGAATATAATTATAGAATTAATGAGATTATTTTTTATATCAGATGTATTTTGCCCAAGAGATAATAAATCAAACAAAACTTTTGTCGATTTCTCAATATCAGTAACCTTAGAATTCGGATTCGTTTTGTGTATACTATATAAAAAGTCTTTCACTAGTTTGTGATTTGCACCAGCAAGCATTTTAGCATCATAAAATTGCAAATCAATTGCATATTCTTCTCTTGCAATTTTTTTATATTCATTAATTTTATCTTCGGAAGCGGTTTGTGACCAAAAGTATTCTAGTACATCTGAATAATGATGTTCTGCAATATTCTTTTGTGCCTTTGCAAGGTCACTCCGCAATTTTTTATCGAGAAATTTTTGAGTAGTTAGTTGTACGCACCGTAACAGGAATGTGTGACCTTTGAATATTTTAATATCGTTACCTCCATCATTGGCTCCATCTATTTCTACTATTTCATCTGCACCTAATACATATTTCTCGTATATACAGACTAACTTGCAAAAATCATCAGGGGTCAGACTTTTAATTGTATCGATAAAAAAATTATTGATCGAAGATGCCATAAATATGTGAGATTTAATTTTTAACAAATGTAATAATTATATTTAAAATTTAATAAAATACATATTATATTCCTCGACCTTTTTTTCGTTTTATAATCGTCGGATAGCTTCTGACCTGCGGCCTCGGTTTCTGTTGTTGTTCCGATTTGACCTGTGGCTTTATGTCGGGCTTCACCTCTTGCGGCTGTTGCACGGATAATACGCACTCGGACAGCATATCTTTCTGTCCGGGCTTTGCTTCCACCCCGAACCGGGAGCGGTAAACCGTTCCGTCCTGCCTGCGGAACGCCTTAATCAACCCTTGTTCGGAATACAACTGTTTCTGTTCCTGCACCGTCAGCCGATAGCCTTTTATCGCCGTAACTAATTCACGGGTAAAGGCTTCATCCCTGCGGCGCAGGGCGATAAGGGTGTATTGCACCCCGCCTGCATTGTCGAACCAGTATTCGCGCAGCATATTTGCATCGCTGCGGCGAACGATTATCCGCAGCATCCGGTTCTCCTGCAACTGCCGCCATTGCTCCTGCGTAAAGCGCGTACCGCCGATTTCGACCTGCTGCGGCGCGGAGGGTTGCGGCATGGCCGGGGCTGGTTGCCTTTGCTCCGGCTGTTGTGTAGCAGGTTGCAGGCGGGGTGTTTCTTCCCGCTTGACCTGCGGCGGTTGCGGCCTTTCTTCTTTCCGCGGCCCCGGCATTGTGTCGCGTTCCTGCTCCCGCCGTCTTTCCCGCATGTATTTGATCTCCTCGTCGGCCGCTTCCCGTGCCAACGTCTCGACCCGTTCGCGGATCATCTTCGACAATCCGGCATAGCTGAATTTGCGGTCTACCTGCGAGCCTTTGAATGTCAGTCCGTCTTTGGTGAAGGTTACGCCCTGAACCGCTTTCTTCGGATCGTTGCCCCGGTGGACGAACCGCATGCCGATCCCCTGCCGTTTCAGCTTGGCCGACAGGTCGGCGATCCGGCCGCATTTGGGCAGGATGCGGGTTATGGCGTCGAACACCTCCTGCCGCACCTTGTCCGCTCCGTGGAGCCGTTCGGTCTTTATGTTCTGCCTGCCGTTGGAGAATGTCAGCCCATATCGGCGTTTAAGCTGTTTGCAGACTTTGACGTTCCGGCGGCGTTCGTTCTTATCCGCCACAAGCGTCCGGTCGTATTTCACCCGGTTGTAGATAATATGCAGGTGGGGATGTTCCGTGTCGTTGTGCCGGGCGACGATATACTGCGTATCGGCAATGCCCATGCTCTCCATGTAGACCGCCGCCAGTTCCCGCATCCGCCCGTCGGTCAGCGTCAGCGCATCGTCCCGGTGGAACGAGAGCGAGATATGCCCCACGACCTTTGCGATCTCCCGGCGGGCCTTGCGCTGGAAGTTAAAGTCGTCGATTATCGACCGGATGCTTTCGGTATCTACCCCGTCGCTCTCCAGCAGACGGGCTTTCTCTTTCCTGAGGACATATTCGACGGCTCCGCCGAACGACTTGCCCGTTACGATCTTTCCTATCATGCTAAATTCCCTTGCGCTTCAATTTTGTTATCACTCCCTTGTAGAACCGGATAATCCGCATCAGCTCTGCTTCCCGCGTTGCTGCTCCTGCGGCATTCTGGACTTTGGCAAGTTGGTTCAGGTTGTTCTTCTCGCGGGTCAACTCGGCAATCAGGCGCAGTTCTTCGGGGCTGACCGGAGCGATAACCTTTCCGGTAAGCACCATTTGCCGGGCGTATTCCGACAGGGTCAGCCTGCTTTTCGCTGCGCTTTGTTGCAGGGTGTGCATCTGGGCGGCCGTTACGCGGAAACGGACGGTTTCGGAGTGCTTTGCGGCGGCGGTTTTGGGCGGTCTGCCGCCCTTGTTCTTTCGGTTCTCGGCCATGTGCGAACCCGTGTTAGTTCAGCGCATGGCCGCACGTCCGACCGCTGCCGGATGACCGAGTAAAACGAGTGGAGCAGGCACGGTCGTAAACCCGCGTCGCAGACGCCCCGAATCCCAAGCCCGCGGCGACTGCAGGGAGCGGCGGGCGTTTCGGAATGCGACCCGTGCCGGGAGCAGTCCGAATGGGATGGCCTCGCAGAGCAAGGTTGTTTGAAGTGGTCGCAAAAAACGTCGGAGACGAATTTTTGTGGCACGAAAACACAACCTTGCTTCCTCCCGTTTCGGGAGCGGTCGATGCCGGGGCCGAAGCCCCGGACACGGCCCGCCGAAGCTGGCCCGCAAGACCCGCCGGATATAGTCGGCGGAGGCTTAGGGCGGCAAAGGCGGGACGTATCGCATCGACGCTCACGCAAAGGCGCAGGCGGACAGATCGGGAAAGTCAGTACCCCGAAAGTTGGAAGATCAGAAAGCTGATTTCAGGGCGGGCGGCTCTTCACGACAGGCGGAAGATCGCCGGAGCAGGATGGATGGTTCGAGTGGTCATAAATACGTCGGATTTTAAGGTTTGCGGCGAAGATAATACACAATTTGCCAATCTGTTATACGCCTGATATTATTGCGCCCTGCTGCGCGGAACTGCTCCGTAGTATGGACAAAACCTCCGGATGTTGGATTTTGGCACTGATACCCCGAAACTGCGGCTGATTTTGTCCGGTTTTCGGGGTCAATTAGCACCGTTCATAACCGTTCACTCCCCGGACAGCACCAAGTCGGGACGCTGCCCTTATCTTGTCGCCAAGTTTGCAGGAACGCCGAGGGGAGAGGCCGGGAGTTATGCCGCGGAATCCGCCCGATTCATGGGGCCAATTAGGGCGAATGAGGGAGAACGAGGGCGTAAACAGCATCAAAACAACGGGACGTCCCTTATATTGCCGCCGGATTTGCAATAGAGAACGAGGGCGGACGGTCTGGAACGGTCTGGAGCGGCCATGTATCCGGAAACTTTCGGTTCGGTATTACCTTGCAAACGAAATTTATTATTAACCTATTCAATTCAAATTTCTATGACAAGTATTTGTATGGACGAGCGCGTATGAAGAACGCTCACAGAACGGCTGAAAACATTGGCTGCTCAATCACAACGAACCGGGAAGCGTTATAACCCGCCGTCGCCCGACGGCTGACTGGACGGGCCGGAGGTTTGTCAGCGATTGCGGATTTCCAAGCGCACGCTCCAAAGCTACCGCGACAAGCGGGTACTGCCCTATTCGAATGTCGGCGGTAAGTTCTTCTATCGGGAAACCGACGTAACCGGGTTTCTGCGGGCGCGGACAATCAGAAAAGGGGTGTAGCATGGAATCGGACTATTTAACGATGGAGAGCGAGGAAGTCCGGGAGTTGCTCGCTATGATCGACCGGGCCGAAGAAACCCTGCAACTGGCTGCTGCGAACTATCAGCCATTAATAGGCTCGGAACGCTATCTTACTGGGGAGGAAGTTTGCGAATACCTGCACATCTCGCCCCGAACCTTGCAGACGCTCCGCGATACGCGGCAGATACCGTTTGTCGCAATAAGCGGGCGCAACATCCTCTATCCCGAATCGGCAATTCGGGAAATGCTGACAAAGAATTACAAACCAACCTATCACCCGCAATAGGTCGGAGTGTGTAAACGTAAAGGCGGGGCGCGTTAGGGATCATTCCGAATCCCGTGCGCCCCGCCTTTCTTGTTATCCCTTTTTATATTGCTATTTATTGCATTGGGCAGAATATTATTAACTTTGTTTTGATTAATAATTCCTAAGGATATGAAGAAAATCAAAAAGCGGTCTCAATACCGTTCAACTATCCGGCTCGATTTGACCTTGTATGCAAGCGTTAGTTTTATATTTGTAGTGGTTTATGAAATTTGGCTAATCCACATACCTGCGATTTTTCCCTCTGCCGATAGTATTGGCAAAATATTTAACATGCTGCTTTCCGGTTACTTACTTGCTTATCTAATTTATCTGGTAGATCACCATGCAGAAGAGATGAGAGCTTTTCGCAAGATATATCCTATTGTTGGGCAACATATTGTCGATATTATCAATACCGGAAAAGGAATAATTCATAATATGGCAAATGTACAAAATATCAATGAAATTGCCGATTATCCTGATAAGAAAACCGTATTCCAAATTTTCGACAATCTAAAGCTCGGTGATAGGACTGCCCCTATGGTAGATAGCAAAAATCTAAAGAATCTTACTTGGATAGAATACATTTCGTATGTAAATTTATATAATAGGCAAAATATTATGGCTATCTTTTTTTTCGAGAAGTATATAGATGCAGAATTAATGGCAATCTTATCCAAGATACGCGGTTGCTTTTTTATGTCCATTTTTGATAATCCAATAATTGATCGAATGAAGAATGACGGCGGTAATTTTGCATTTATGTATGAGGAGTTTTTGGATTTGATTCATCAACTTGACAATTATTATAAGAAGCACATCGCTTTATTTTCTAAAATCTAATTTAACAGACTTCCGAATTTCTGCATCTCCCGGCCTATCAAGCCCTCCGAGAATTTCGCGTAATGCCGGGTCATATTCGTATTGGTATGGCCTAAAATCTTCGCCAGCACATCTATCGGCATTCCGTACTCCACGGCAAGGCAGGCGAACGTATGCCGGGCGACGTGCGTTGTCAGCGTCTTGTCGATATTGCAGATGCCCGCCAGCTCTTTCAGGTATGCGTTCATCTTCGAATTGCTCGGTACAGGTAACATCTTTCCGCGCTGTCGGCAATTCGGGTCGTGCTCGTACTTTCGCAGAAGTTTCACCGGATGCGGCAACAAGGGGATGCGGCTCATTACGGCGGTTTTCTCGCGGGGCTTGTGAATCCACAACTGCCCGCTATCATCCACGCTGATATGCTCCGGGCGCAGGTGGTCGGCATCCGTAAAGGCTAATCCCGTGAAGCAGCAGAACGCGAACACGTCCCGGATGCGTTCTATCCGTTCGTTCGGCATAGGTTTGTTTATCAAAACATCCAATTCCACTTTGGTCAGGTGGTCTTTGGACTTGTTGTGTTCGGGTTTCAGTTTGTAGTACTGAAACGGATTCTTTTCGATCCACTCGTTGCGGATAGCATACAGCATAAAGTTTTTAAGACAGCACAACAGATTGACCGCACCGTTGGTCTTGCAGTTATGGGCCGTCTGGATAAAGGTGTTCAGTCCGTCGAGGTACTCGTAATTAACCATATCCAGCGGAATATCTTCCTTTTTGTATTGCGCCTGCATATACTCTTTCAGGTAGCGAAGCAGACGGTGATACTTGTTTGCCGTGAGTTGGGTGATCCGTGTTCCGACCTCTTTCTGCCGTTTGTCGCAATATTTCCCGAACTCGGCAAGAAACAGACGCGCATTGCCCGCGGGGTTTTCAAGACGGTGTTTGATAGCAAAGCACGTCGGCTCTTTGCCCTCCTTGATTAATTGGTCATAGGCCGCGAGGACATTGGCCCGGTAACTGGCGACGATGCTGTTGATCTGTTGGTCTACCTCGTCTTTGTAGAGCGACCGTTCAAGCCGTTGATTCCAACGCTCCGGTTCGATTTGGCATCGCGTGTAAATCTCCGTAGCCGTGCCGCAGATCTTGATGCGTACATAGATCGGGGCCTTGCCCTTTTTCGTTACTTTGGTTTTCTTGCAGAAGAAAACCACGCTGAAAGTTCGCCGAGCCGAGGGCATAGCCGAACTTGTTCGAGCTATACCGAGGCGAGAATGAACTTCAACTTTGTTGAAAGTCTTTCTTTCCATACTGCTGTAAATAGTTTGTTAGTAATACGTTTACAGCATAGAATTGTTGCGTGGCAAAAAGCTGATAATTAATGCAATAACTTACATTAGTGACCTATTTTAGGTTCGAGCGAAACAGGTCACCGATAAGGTCGTAAAAACCTGCATTCCGTTGCTTTTTTCGGCTTCATCCTAAAAACGAAAAAACCTTACATATCATTGATACATAAGGTTTTTGCTCTTTATTACCGCCTCTTTCTCAAGGCTCCCGGAGCGGAAAACGAGACTCGAACTCGCGACCCCAACCTTGGCAAGGTTGTGCTCTA
>OGUK01000680.1_pt1 | contig 26617 bp, 29 predicted proteins | sample 1553151 | NCBI WGS metagenome assembly OGUK01 (sample SAMEA2580208, study PRJEB22360) | human gut metagenome | biome: human gut; feature: human-associated habitat; material: faeces | place: Denmark | collected 2008/2010
CAATCAGGTACAGGAGGCTATTAAGGGAAATAAGAATATAGGTGATGAACAGAAAGAGGTTATCCAAGGAATGATTGACGCATGGAAAGGCTATTTCGGTGAGATGGCAAAACAATATGCGAATGACCTTGCAGAATACGGTAATTACTTTGATAAGACAAGAAACATAGAACAAAAGTATGCTAAAAGAATTTCTACAGCAAAAGGGATGGGTAATATATCTCTTGCAAATTCGTTGAAGAAAAGTGAGCAGATGGAATTGATGAAATTAACATCTGACTATCAAAATTTTTATGGAGCAATAGAAGCCATGTCAGTGGAAGCAGCTACACGTGTGTCTAACAAAATAAGAGAAATGCTTACATTGAATTTTCAAGCTGGAAACCTTACTGCAAAACAATACCAACAGGAAATAAAACGTGTAAATGAACAGTTGGATATTTTGTACAATAAAAGATCTGATACATCCGTCTTAATAAGTGATGGCGTAGAAGCTGCTTTGCAAAACAGAATAGCAAGAGCAGATGCAAGCACTTCTGCCGCATTAGTGGAAGAACAGCAAATAAATGCTGAGATTGCCGAAGAGCGTAATAAATATAACAAAGCACTAAAAGAAGGAAATACGCAAGAAATGCTTGCACGTAGTGTGAAGATTCAGCAGCTAGAAGTTCAAAAAGCTGAAACACAAGAAGCGTATAGAACAAATTCAGCTATTAGAGATTCCGCTAGAGAGATGTCTAAAATGATTAAAAAGGCATTAGAACTAGGTGACAGCATTAATAAATGGGGGAAAATGACTTCTGACTCTATTCAAGGTGTTTCCAATATGATAGATTCGTTTGGCGGAGATTCGTCTGGTCTTACAGAGGTTTCTAGTGCTGTTGGTGATGTTGTAAGTGGAGTAGGTTCTATTATGCAAGGATTTGCTGCTGGTGGGTGGGCTGGTGCTGCTATCGCTGCTGTTGGGGCTGTAAGTAATATTATTACTGGTTTTTCAGAAAGACATGATGCTAGACTTCAACAACATATAGAAAACCTACAGTTTGAATCAAAGAAGTTAACAAATATTTATAGTATGCTCGAAAAAGAATTTGAGCACATTATTAATCCTGAAAGATTAGATGAGGTGACATCTCAACAGGTATCCAATCTGAAACAGCAGTTACAAATTCAAAAAGAAATTCTAGCAGCCGAAGAAGATAAGAAAAAGTCAGATAGAGAAAAAGTAGAAGATTACAAACAGACAATAAAAGAATTGGAGTATGAGATAAGATATTATACGGAAACGCTTGCCAGCGAATTGTATAGCATTGACTTGAAAGATTGGGCTAGCCAGATAGGTGACGCTCTTGTCGAAGCATGGCTGAAAGGGGAAGATGCAGCCAAGGCGTACAAGGATACCGTAGCGGACGTTATGAGGGATGTTGTCAAAAGCTGGGTACAGCAACAGTACATAGAAAAGGCAATGCAACAGGTACAAACCACATTGTTCGGAGCAGACGGTAAAGGTGGTATGTTTGCTGATAACAAGATAGATAAGGATGAACTTATAATACTAGGAAATGTAATGGGTTCATTGGAATCAGCCTTTGCGGAAGCCGGAGGTGTAGTCAATGAGATAAACAACGCCCTTGGTGGTATGCTTACCGAAACGGAAGAGAATGCGGAAGGTCTGTCCAACGCCATTGCAGGTGTTGACGAGAATACATTCAACCAGGCATTGGGTTATCTTAACGGGATGAGATACGAAATGATTGTACAAAGCGATCTACTCCGTCAATTGGTATCGCTTAACGGTGGTTCGGCAGGAACGGGAGGAACGAACATGACAGCCATACAGCAGTCACAGTTGGAGGTTCTCACCCAGCAGCTTGCCGCAACTATGGCGATAAAGACAGCACTCCTAAGTGTCGTTTCCATTGCCCCAAGGTCAGGCGGAAATGCGATAAAAGTTATTGTAGACTAAAAAATACGCCCTACTAACTTCACAGTTGATAGGGCGTTTATTATGAACAAAAAAAAACAAAAATTTGAAATACAAGAACAAGAGGTGCTTGGCGGAATCGAACCGCCGTTATCAGTTTTGCAGACTGTTGACTAAACCGCTCATCCAAAGCACCAATTTTTATGCAAATATAGAAAAATAATTTTTAAATTTACATAAACTTTAAAACTATTTTTGCTATCTTTGCACTAATAAACAATGTACACGAATGGCTATATCTAAATATTTTATAAAGAAAGGAAGCGATACGGCAAAGGATTTGTATGCCACATACAGGCTGTATATACTTGAAAGCAAGGGATTATGGGATTTGCCGACAAGAAAGGAAGCCTATGCCGAAAAATGGTATGACAAGAACGGTCAGAAGGTGTACGAACCTGTCACGCCTGTTTACCAGCCAACGGAAGGAAGCATAACATTTGCCGCTTTGGGAGATGTGGAAACGGTAAAGACGAATATCCGTTCGTTCTATTCATATATAACCAATGTGATACCTGCCACTCCCGGTACGCCATACGGTTCATCCTCTTTCTCTATATGGAATGATGTATGGGGAGAATCGGCAAAGCAGGTGATAAGATGCACGGGTTTTGAAACAGGCGCAAAGATGAGTTATCAGGACGTTCAGGACTTGCAGAACCCGGACCGACTTGTGTCCGCCTATACATTTTCGTTAAATTTCAGTATTGACCAACCAACTCTTTAAAGACCAATGATTTTACAGATTAAAAGAGGAAATAAGGTTATTGCGGAGAGTGCTGATTTTTCATACAGCCCGTCTTTGCAGGAAGTGAGAAAATTGACTTGTGAGGTTGTTTCCGTTGTTCCGATAGAGTTCAAGGCATACAACTCAAAGAGCGAATCGGAATACGATACAGTCGTATATAACGGTAATACATTCATCCTGTATCAAGCCCCATCGGGAGATAATCTTAACGAAGCAGGGAAATACAAATACTCCCTTCTATTTTACGGTAAGGAGGTGCTTTTGCAGAATGTGGCGTTTCTTGACATAGTAAGCGGAACAGGTGGGGAAATAAACAAGATAAGATACACACATGGCGGTCTGTTCCAGTTTTGGGGTGATGCAAAACAGCTTGCAGCACGTATAGAAGCGAATATACAGTCTTACAATGCGTCATTGGGTGCAGGATATACAGGCATTGGCACATGGACGCTCAACGTGGATGCGGAAGGCGAACTGACGGAGGATATGATTGACATAACCGATGGCACCAACCTGTTTGAAGCATTGAAATTTTTCTATGACAAGTTTTATCTCAATTATTACTTCTCAACCACAGCAAACGGTGGGATAATAACCATTACAGATAAGGCTAGACCGTCTGTGAACTGGACGTTCAAGCAGGGTGACGGTGGGGGTGCTGTAAAAGTTTCCTCTTCCGTAGATACAAGCACACCTGTCATAACCCGAATCATACCACAAGGCGGAAGCAGGAACGTTCCTCCCGAATACAAGAAGGACGCTAAGCCTGCCGATGAATCACGCTATTGCCCGTACATCCTTCTTCCGAATGATTCTGACGGGAACATAAGATATTATATTGACAGCGAATACGGATTGAAGAACTATGGTGTGAGAGGAAAAACCATATCAAACACGTTCAGTGGGATATATCCTTCCATCAGAGGGAAAAAGCTTGGCGATCTGTACCCGTCAGGACTTCCCGAATGGGATACATACAAGGCGGATGGAGAACCTGACCCTCAATCGGGTAAGGTGGCAGGTGAGGGTGCTAGCGCATCTACACGGATAGACAAGATTATCGGTTCTACTCCTATAAAGAGTGATGATAGTGACAGTTTCTTCATTTATATGACCTCTCCTGGATTCAACCTAGGATACAAGGTATATGAGGACGGTGATTCATCCGACAAGATAAACGACAATGTGCAGCCCCAGTACAAACCCCATGCTATGTTTGACAAGTACAGGGATTTCGAGAGTTTTGATATATATGGTACAAGGGCATATTATGATCAACCTGTAAAGGTTACTGCCACATTCTCCGGGAAGATGCTTTTCAGTATATTACCTATAGGAAGTGATGCTGTAGGGAAAAAGGTGAAGATTAACCTACGTATGGTTTTAAACCGTGTATTGGGTCAGGCTTCTCCTTTGAAAGAGGTTGTTATCGGAGAGGAAGGTGCTACTGGTATGCTTGAAATACCTTACGACAAGACCGCTCTTGTAGGATATATAGAAAAAGGTCAGAATACGACAGTCACCATACGTGTTGAGTTCACGTTTGATTCTGACGTTCCTGCCGGAAGCTGTAAGATAGGCTTTAGTGAGGAAATGACCTGCAACATACATTTCGGTAATCAGGACGGTTCACAGGACAGGTTCTATTACAAATACGCTTCTGTGACGGATGCAGTGTTCAGTATGCGTACAGGAACTTATACGGGAACGGAATTTAAGATAAACAAAAACGGTATTATTCCTCTTTACGGTGAGGTGAACGGTGATACGGGGGAAACGGAAGAGGATGTTGCCATGTTTAATAAGGGGGCACGATATAAAATATCATGTTACAGAACAGATAGCGACAATGCCAAACTTCCCCTTTACACGGATGGTAAATCTCCTTCAATTGCGGCAGGAACGGAATTTGTCATTCTGAATATCGTCATGCCCGAATCTTATGTGACAATGGCTGAGAACACGCTTGAAAAGGCGTCTCTTGACTACCTGTCAAGATATGACCATGAGAACCGAACCGTTTCACTTGACATATCTAGCGGATTTGTCGCAGAGCATCCTAACCTTTTCATTGACTTCATAGAAGGAAATATGCTAAAGGTAAGGGATGATGGAATAGGCGTGTTCGATTTCTCTGATAACGGTCAGATAGTGGATATGCAGTTACAGATACAGTCTTTGGAGATTAAATACTCCAAGGAGAATATGTTCCCGTCATATTCATGCACCATTGCAAGAAGAAAGATATTGTCTTTCTATGAACGGCTGGCACAGGAGAATCAGACTACTTCAACACAGAATACGACAAATGTAACATTAGGTGGAAGTGGTACGGGAAGCGGAACGGGAAGCGGCGGTGGAAGTAGCAATATAACCAATGCCGATCATGCTAAATCCGCATATACACTAGACGATGATACTCCTGTGCTTAATTGGTTTTTGTCAGCACTGAATGACGATGAAGCGGAAGGGGTGATTAATTTTTTGAAGGGGATAAAAATTAGTGGGCACGATTTAAAGCGTATTGTCGGAACCAAAACAGAGTATGATGATATTAAGGATGATGATATGTTGACAGGTCTGTTTATTATCGACCATTTTTTACGGAAGGATAAACCAGACACCGCCAACGGTCTGATCACTTTTTTAAAAGGCGCCAAGTTCGGTGATTTCATCGATTCCATGATTGCCGGTAAGGGTGCCGGTATCTATCCTGACGGGCGCGGTCAGTTCGAGCGTCTTGAGGTACGCGGCTCCGCAGTGTTCAAGGAAATCATCTATAACCGTCTGAACGCGCAGGAAGGCGACACCTCATATTCCGAGAACGGAGTCATTGAGTCCGTGGCTTTAGAGAGCGACGGAACTTATACCCTGAAATTGCGCAAGCGCTGGGAGAATGACTTCACCGCATTCCAGGAGGGTGATATAGTGTACGGGATTGTAAACAACCTCTTTTCTACGGGGGAGTATTACACTTCATGGGTACGTGTGCTGTCGAAGAACATAGCGGCCAACTCCATCTCGGTACTGGTGTATCCGGACAGCGAGGTGCCGGGAGGCCGGAACTATCCCCCTACTGAGCTGATGATTATCACGCGCAGAGGCAATGCCATCAATGAGGACAGGCAAAGCTACTGGTATTTGTCCGCCACCACGGATAAATGTCTTGTCTGGCTGGAAGGAGTAACGAAACCTGTCCTGGAACAGAACAACTATTACATGATATTGGGGCGTTTGCCCAATTTGGATTTGTTTGACAATCTCCCCATCAACTATAAGCACTCGTACATATTCGCCCGTGCCGGCATCTTCGGTGAACTTTACCGGGTGGACTGGCAGGGACTGCCCGTACAGGAACTGGTGGACCGTGGCTTTTGGTCGGCCGAAGTCGCGTCCTCTGACAATCCTTACACCAATACGCAGGAGCGGGCGGACACGGTTTGGCACTACGGCTGCAAATGGAAGTGCCTGATGACGGGAACAGCCGACGAACCGCAATATGCGGCGGCCGGATGGGCGATGCTGGAAGGGAACCCGGAATTTACGATAGAGATCGGCAGCACAAAGGGGTGGTATTTTGATATCGAGACTTTTTCCACAACGTTATATATTACCGGCAAGCTGTACAACCGTGACGTGACAGATCATATACTTGACGCTGATGTGAGCTGGACGCGTGATACCGGGAATGTATCAGAAGATAACGCATGGGCGGTGAAGCGTGCCGGCGCCGGGAAAAATCTTCCTCTGACGATAGATGATCTCGGACCGAATTATACCAACATGCGGGTGTGTACGTTTAAAGCACAGGCGTTATTGCGTGACGGGCAGCAGTTTGAAGTGGCGGAGAATTTTGTAACATTTTAAAATGGTTTTATACAATGGCAACAAAGCAACGAAAAATAGAAATCAACTACCGGCTGTTACAAACCAGTTGTAACATCGAGGTGGTGGGCAGCGTGCCGGACATACAGGTCTACCAGGCTGACAAAGCTGAATACACTCCGGACTATACGCTGACACCGCTGGTCCTGTTTCCGCAGTGCAACGCCACCGATCCGGAAGCGGTGACTAAAATCGGGGCGGTCAACTCCAGGCTGACCAACATGAAGTGGTACGAGCGCATCGGAACCACACGCACACTTATCACATCGACAAACACAGGCTACAGCATTACGGAGTCCGGTGACAGCAAGGGACAGATCACAATGAAAAAAAATGTCACCGTCCTAAAACCCGTCACGCTGGAGTTTTACGCGGAATATGCCGACACACGTACCGGACAGCTGTTTACTTTTCAGATGAGCCGTCTTGTCCGCGCGGTTGACGGTACGGATGCGATCCCCGTATTGACGATAGACAGCCCGTCCACGCTGGACTGGAACCCGGTGCGTGACATCACCGCACAGACCATCACGGCTAAACTGATGGTAGGCGACACGGACGTGACGGCTACGGGCAAATGCAAGTTCTTCTGGTACCGTCTGTTGCCTACGGGAGCGCTGGAGGCGATAACCACAGGAGCGGGTGACAACGACTGGGAGTTTGTATCACTGAACAAGAATGTATATAAGATTGACCGCAATTATATAGGTGATGACATCACGATTGTCTGCAAGGCCACCTATGCGGCTTCCGGGACTCCGGCATCAACCCCGGGCACATCGGACCCGGCAGTCTCTACGGTGATACGCCGCAGGATTCCGAAGATTGAAGCCGACTGGGAGGGTGTACCTACGGGTGTTCCGGATGGGACTTACGCCATCTTTCCCAGACCCGTCATTCGGGATACCATGGGGGTTATCCCGAATCCATCCGCCATGTTTAACTGTCACTGGTACGTCAAGAAGAGCGGAGATGCCGGATATGCCAAGGTTGCCGGCGGATACTCTCCCAGGATACCTTTCAGCAACGGCATGATGTTAAAGCTGGAGGTGGAGGACAGAGGCCCTTACGTGGCGCTGACACAAGGCGGCAAGGTGCTCACGCAGGGGGGCAAGGCGGTAGTAGCAAGAAAATTTGGATAACATTAAAAATAATAGTAGTATGGCATTTTACATTAAAGTAACGAAGGAGGTTGCAGACCGGTTGCATCTGACCGGTATCCGCAACAGGACAGCGGATGGCAATGTATTATTGTGGCAGGCGGACGTGGCACGTTTCCCCGGCGACACTGTATTTGAGAGAGCCAAGGAAGTGGGCGGCATCTGTCTGACCCCGCAGGCGGCGAAAGAAGAGATAGACGGTACGGACCATCCCGTCGAAGTATTCACACCGGCCTCTTGGGGAGAGAGCTCCGAAGGCACGGATAGTACGGAAACAACCGGGGAAGGAGGAGCGTCATGAGTTTGGGCAGCGCGACCGGGCAGGTCATATTTTCGCAAAAGGGCGGCGTTTATATGCCGTCAATCCAGTGTAATCAGGGAGATCTGTATCAGGAGTATATGGGCGAAGCGTCCGCGCCGACAAACATCGCGCCGGACTTCGTATCGCTCAAGCCTGTCTTGTCCTTCATTCTCACCTCTTCGCGGGTGGCGGAAGGGCTGGTGGTCCCTTCCTCCATGAAATGGTATTTCAATGATGTCGAGATCAAGTTCTCGGGCAATGTCTCCACCAACACGTTTGGCGGTGAGACGGGACATTTCAAGTTTATCCCTTACCAGTTCGGTACGACGGATTACTACGGATTGCAGATCGTCAAGAACCTGGTCAAGGCGAGCGGAGCGGCCTCTTGTACCATCAAGGGTGAAGCCACCGTGACCGTAGGGAATACCAGCGACACCGTCCAGTTCGTCTATAGCATCCCCATCACCAAGGGGGTCGGGAACCAAAAGCATGTGACGATCATTGCCGGTGACAACAAGTATTTTACCCTTCGGGACAAAGGGCAGAGCTGTATTCTGAAAGCCGTAGCGCGTATGGGCAGTGACGAGATCACTACAGGCTTGACCTACAAGTGGTACAACCAGGTCAACGGTGCGTGGAGCGTGCTGAGCGGAAAGACCACGCAGACATTGACCGTCACCAACGATATGGTTGACACGACAGGGGTGTTCAAGGCGGAGGTGTACCAGGGCGGCAAGCTCATCGGTCAGGACACGCAGTCCGTAATGGATGCGTCCGATCCGTTTGATTTGATCCTGAATCCCACGCCCGAGGACGAGACCATCCGGGAAAGTGGTGACACGGTGGTCTATAAGCCCATTCTGGTCAAGCGTGGGAGTACCACCAAGTACAAGGACATGACTTTCTATTTCGTGTTCATGGACAGTGCAGGAGTAGTCCTTAACCCGTCTACTTCCGGTACAGCAGCCACTTCCGGCACGTGTACTTGGGACATGTGCCAGCAGGCAGGAGGCAACGTGGCATGGACCATCACAACCAAGGAATAAGGAGGTGATATGCCGTTGGTGACTAGAACCGGACAGGTCAGTTTTGCTCCAAAAGGTGACAAGGGAGATAAGGGGGCGCGCATGCGTATGCGTGTATGGGGGGCGTCTGTGTCTTACCTGGAGGGCAAGCAAGGGCAGCTGTTTTACGACATTGTACTTTATGACAACCTGCTGTACCTGTGCATCCGTTCGCATACGTCGGTTTCGACGGAGACCCCCAAACAGAATGTGGCTTCGGGAAAAATAAAATACTGGGAGGTAGCACAGAGCTGGACTTTTATCGCCACCAAGCTGTTGCTGACCGAGAAGATCAAGGCGTCCATGATTGATGCGGACGGTATCAGGGCGGTCAACGTGGACATCAGCGGAAAAATCACGGCGGATAGCGGACGTATCGGTCCGTTTTCCATAGATTCCGGCATGTTGTCCTCAAAAACTCTTTATAAGGATACAACAGATACTTATGTCGGGTTCAAGTTATCCGCCGGGCAGATTGAGTTTTATAACGACAGGACATTCGCAAGCGTAAAAATTGGAGGGGCTACGAAGTATGTCACGATTGAAGGGATTAAGTATGATGCTGGAATTGACATACAGAGTCCGAATGCCATGATCGGGATGCACATCAAGACCCCGAGCATTCCCCTGTTCGTGGAAGGCGGTAACATTTTCCTTCATCCGGACAATGACAGTTATGTATCTCTTCGTGGCATAGTGGGCAACTGGAGGAACATATCCGTCAGCACCTCCCTGAATAACAATGATGACAATGTGATGTTTCTTAATACGGGTAATATAGAAGTGACACTTCCTCCGGATGTTCCGGGACATACCATATACTTCAAACGTATGAACGGCGGGGTAAGACTTAAGGGAGGACGCATCGTGCCTGCCCCCGGAGGAAATGTGATGTCCTCCATTGATCTGGATTATGCGTCCGGATTCGTTAAATGTATGGGTAATCACTGGGTTATGTTTTATTGCGGATAACAGTATGAATTTAATTAAGAATATTATGAAAGTTGATTTTACAAAATTTCCCCTGTTCACGGGGATAGACAGACAGGATATGGTGATAGCGGATATCCGTAAGGATATTGCTGACGGCATTTACAGGAACGTGCCCGGTCTTCCGGCGCACGTGCTTGCGGAGAAGATCTATCGGAACGAGCTTGTGGAGCTTGCCGATGACGAGATTCATATACTTGACCTCTACACTTCCGCTTCGGTGGGGCAGCTCGCCGACTCATGGCAGGATTATAAGAAAAACAATTTGGAAACTGGTAAATAAAAAATATTATGGAAAAGATGGAATTAAGTGAGGCGTTGAAAGCCAATGCCTCAATACTGGGAGGACTGATAGGTGTTGCAACGAGTGAAAAAGATGGATTGATGCCATCAATTCAAAGAATGACCACTTCATATCAAAAAGACCAGCAGAAGTATTGTAAAATTGCCGAATTTGAAAATGATACAACAGGAATATCAATGCTTATTTCAGTATTTAAGAACCATGAAAATTCATCTCCGTCTGTTGTTTTATTAACAGGATATAGCGATGGTCTATCCGTTAATTCGATAAAAAGAGGAACCTATTTAACTAATGTTTATTATCAAAAAAAAGAGAACAAAACCATTGTTTATGTAAAATCATCAGCATACGTGTATATCAGTACATTGTGCATTGGCACGAATGGGGGGCTCAATCTAAGCCATGAAAACAATCTAGATTTACCATCCGGCGCAATCGAAATTCCTATATCTTGACAAGAATTTAGCAATATTTGAGAGCTGGAAGGACTAATGCCGATTGCCAATTTAGGAAGTGAAGGGCTATTAAGGAAAGGTGTTCTTTCTCCTGTATTGGCTTGCAATAAAGGCTCTGTTCAAGAAGTATGTATCGTTCGCATAGCGAATTCAGGCAACTCCTATGTCGGTGTAATATTGTATATATATTGGGGTGGCGTTACAGGTATGTTCTTTATTAATAGTAATACTGGTAACTCCTATATCATAAGGAAAGTCAACGGTAGTATAACTTCTGAAATAGAGTTCAAACGAAAAGATGGTTCCCTCTTCGTTCGGAGTAAGACAAACACAGCTTCATTTCGTGTAAGTGCTTTGTTTTTGGATTCTAGTTTTGTTGACCTGTCTTCATCCATGAATATAGTTGATGAGAATCTGGATGATGCTGAAAATGTAGAAATACTATAATTATTTGGTAACATGAGGAGCGGACGGGTGTGGACCGGCACCCGTCTGTTTTATTTCATTAAAATATGACTGATTTTTAAGATTATGTTGTTTGTATTTGTTTCCAATCAGTCCAAGTTCCATTATTACATACTCGAATAAAAAATTTGCTCTGAAAATCTACATGAGTTTGCTTGAGGGTGACATCATTAAGAGCAATCGTTTCCAAAAATCCGTAATTACTTGATGTATTGGGTTTATTATCCATTGATTGGACTTTATCAACAAACATATATCCAATATCCTTAAATTCATTAAAATCAGTAATACTACCAGATCTCCTTCTGTACCATGTATCATTTATCCCTAACAGTTCTCCCAGAAGCATTTTTTGTGATTTATTTTGTAAATACAGAAGATTCTTTTAACTTTAAAACAAAAAGTTGAATATGTTAGAGAAGATCAGATACCGTTTGGTTTATAACCGACAAAACAAGTTAAATCGACAAGGGACAGCCCTAGTCCAAATAGAAGCCTATTTGAATCAGAGAAAGGTATATTTTAAAACCAATGTTTATCTAAAGCCGGAGTGTTGGAGTAAGGATGGTGCCCAAGTAATCAACCACCCGCAATCGAATGAGCTTAACGCAATGCTATACGAGAAGATACTGGAGTTGCAGGCTATAGAACTTAGCTACTGGAAAAGAGGGCTTGAATCAAACCTTTCCACGTTAAAGGAGGCTGTAAAAAAGGGAATTAAACCAGTTGTGTCGTTTTTAAAGTTTGCGATACAAACGATAGAGAATTCAGATAGGAAACCGGGAACCAAGGATAACATGCTGGGCACGGTAGCCACTTTGAAGGAATTTCGGAACGTGATAGAGTTCACGGACATCAATTATACGTTTCTAAAGGAATTTGACGCATTCTTGCGTAACAAGGGATTGAAAGTAAACACGGTAGGGAAACACATGAGAATACTTCGTACCTTGGTGAATGAGGCGATTAACGAAGGCTATATATTACAGGAGGCATATCCTTTCCGTAAGTTCAAGATCAAGAGGGAGAAGAAGGAACATAACTTCCTGATGCCTGCCGACTTGGAAAAATTGGAAAATCTTAAACTGCCGGACAGGAAGAACAACAGCCGGCACATACTGGACGCATTTCTCTTCTGCTGCTATTGCGGATTGAGATTCTCCGATTTTAAACAACTTACCTATAAAAATCTGATAACGATAGACGGAAAAGAATGGTTAGTGTTGAACAGTGTCAAAACAGGTGTGAAACTTAATATCCCGCTATATCTATTATTTAACGGAAAGGCACTGGGCATAATGCGGAAGTACGACAGCATCGAACAACTGGCTGCATTAGGTTGCAATTCGGACACTAATCGGACATTGCAGAAATTGGGAAGAATGGCGCATATCGGCAAGAAGTTCACCTACCACACAAGCAGACACACTTGTGCCACTCTCTTGGTTCACCAAGGCGTTCCGATAACCACCGTCCAAAAACTCTTGGGGCATACATCGGTCAAGACTACAGAGATATATTCGGAAGTGTTTGATGAAACGATCATCAAGGATCTGACAAGGGCTAACCAGAAGTATTCTAAACGTAGAAATGTAAAACAAAATCAAATAAAATCTCAAAAATCCCCGGAAAAATACATCAGGCAGTAGAAATCTATAAAAGCTATCTGTTTTATACTTGTTTTTCCGACTTCAATATATTCATATTTTATTTGTAAATAAAAATGTAAATAATTTACCCTTATTTTTCTATGAATATTCCTTATTGTTCTATATTTTTTACTTATTGTTCTAGAAGTAAAAAATATTGCATTAATAGCAATTTGGTAAGCCTTAACAGTGCTGCATATAAAGATAGTACATTGCTTCTTTCTATGGGTCCGGGTTAAACAATATCACTCCCCTTACCGTTTATCAGTAAGGGGGAGTTAATATCCGTTACTTTCCCACGATTATATTGAATGATTCAACCATTTCATGCAGCACTCCGCCAATTATTATTCCATTCAATCCCCTTTCGTTCCAATATAAATTGCTCCAAGTATGACAAACGAGCATCCGCACAGAAATGCGAATATATGACTAACTATTGCGTTCATTGTTTAATATATTTAAAGATGTGTTTTATTGTTTCTACGTTCCATCCGTTACCAAGCATCTTGTAACGCTGAGTATCGGATATTCCATCCCATATATACCATTCGGGAATAGTTTGAAGCCGTGCACACTCGGTTGGGGTAAGACGTCTTATCCTTGCCCCCCCCTATTTGGTTATATGAATTGTTTGATGTTTCTTTTTCAGAAACAATTATCAAATTGTCTTTTTGAACGGTTGTAAGACAATTTGTCTTACTATCATTACGTGGTTCAAGTTGCTGAATATTCTTTCTCTGTTCCTTTACAAGTCCAGCTTCATGCTCTTTCCTTATCTGTTTACCATATTCTGTCCTTTTAGGGGTAAGATATGATGCTTCCCGTCCTCTCATGGCTACACAGATATAATCCGTGCTTAAATTTCCTTTGACCTGCCCCGAAACTGTCAGACAATGACTTTTATCGTCGCCATCTAACAACCTTATTTCCACATTCCGTTTTTTCTTGTGAATATTCAGCCAATCTATCATTTTTCTGCTCAAAAAATATTTTTCATCAACCTCTTCTTCAAGAATATCCCTTAACAATATACCCCTATCTTCCGGCTGTGGAATATCGTCATGAATATCCGTCCAGTATATGCGCCTTCTGTTTTGTGCCGATACAAGTGCGGAGTTGATATGTATCCCTTTCCTCCCTATTGTTTCATTGAACACAGATTCCCATTTCTTTCCCATTTCCACATTTTCAAGGAAGAACTTGGGATTGTCACCACGCTCAATAAGTTCGTGGTATATACGTATGTATTCCCAAAACAGATAGGATTGCCCTTCAAACTCGAAACCGTTCTCCTTCAATTCAAGATACGTTTGCAAGTCTAAAACCTCCATGCCTTCTTTCGTTGAAAGCCCTTTTCTCTTGCCTGACATGGACAGGTTCGTACATGGAGATCCTCCGATTATCAAGTCTATCTTATCCAGTCTGCTTATTTCAAGTTCTCTTACATCACCAAGCTGTATGGTGTCAGGAAAGTTCTGCATGGTTGCCTTTATGGCAAACTTGTCCACTTCGGACGCATAGTATTTTTCTACAGGAATGCCAAGTTCGGAAAGTGTTATCCGTCCGCACGACATTCCATCGAAAAGGCTAAGTACATTCATCGCTATATTTTTTTTTAATTTTCAGCAAATATACGACATAAAACCGTATGCAACCAATACGTTTAACTTTTTTTTAATTATCTTTGCGATAGTAGATAAAATTAATAATATGCAGTTTTCCATAGTACCAAAAATAGATGCCGAAATTATGTTTTCGGAAGATGATCTGTCCGTTTTCAGACAATCGACAGACGGTCTGTATTATATGATCCATACCGAGAAGGTTATGGAAGTGATGCCTATGACGTTACCTGATGACGGAACGGAACACCCTTTCCCTTACGACACATACGACACTGGCACAAGAGAGTTTGAGAAGCTGCTTTTATCCGAGGAATGGGCTAGAGTGGAATAAAATGGGAGAAATATGAGAAAGATAGGGCTTTTTAACATAGGAAAACTTGGACTTGTCAAGTCGGCAGGAACAGGGAAAACCGATATAAACAAGGTGATAGAAAAATGGATACCAAAACACATGGTATTCTGGTACGATATGTCAAAGCCTGTGGATGTTTATATTCCTGGCGTTACTTATGCAAATCCTTTTGTGAACCTTGGAGGAAAGATAACTTATGATAAGACTGTAAACAGATGTTCTATCACCCATACACCAACAAATAATGTCAATACTAGTTTTTGGCAAATAAAATGCTTGCCATTACAGTCTGTTGATTCTTACAGGATAAAAGTTACCGGACTTCCGGAGGGATTCACTATAAAAGGTAGATTAGGATATGATAGTATTCAGATAACACAGGATGGAGAATACGATATTAAATCATATACTAATAACAGTTCTACAAATACAACATACCCCGGATTTTATTTGGCGGGCGATAATGTGAATGATGTGGACTGCAATATTGTGGTAGAGGAAATTCCTACAAGACAATCCGTACCTACCAACGAGATATTGAAATCCAATCCTTATCTACAGGATTTCAGTGGGAACAACAGACCATTGAAATTGAATAATTTCCTGTTCGCAGCTATGAGTGGAGTGGGAGGATATGATATATCCAGTATGAATATTCTTCCGGATAGAGCAAATGTTACTGTTACAGATAACAGAATTATTCATATTACTAAAAAACTATCCACTACGGATAGCATGGTAAACATAGTTCCGGCAAACTCTAACCCAACGCATAAGTTTAAGATTACAGGTCTTTCTGATGGCAGACAAGTTAGTTTGGAAAACAGAAATGGCGGATTTTATACTTTTGACAACGGAGAACATGAAGTCACATTGACTTATCCAGAAGGAACTACATCATTATACAATGCCATAGGAGTTACAGGAAGTGTAGGAGATATGGATGTAACAATAGAGTTTATACCTAGATATCCCAACGCCCTAGTAACTGACGGGGTAGATGATTATGGGCAAATACAGAACTTACAGCATGGCGTTAAGGTGTTGTTTACTACTATTAATCCGTTCATTGATGGAAAGTTTATCTATGACCAAAGACTGAATACTACTGAACCTTGGCTGTTTGCCGTATTCAATGACAAAGGTAGTATTGCTTATAATAGTAGGAACTCAAACGGCAAGACCTATATTGATGGAACACTGAATGAATCTACAAGAGTTTCCGCTTTGTTAAACAAAAAGCAAATAATCACCATAGTAAACAATGATGTGACAGGTGATAAAACTAAAACTCCTATATTCTTTAGCAATACTGACCATAATAGCGGATGGATTAGTTCAGCTTTCTACAACTCCTTCGGGTTCGATTCCGTCCCCACCAAACAGGATGACGGATTTACCGAGCAGGATTTGATTGACTACTATATGCCGAAGGCTATCGTAACGATAACCGTGGTGGACGTATCAGGTTCTCCTATACAAGATGCCGTAGTCACTGTTGGTGGAATACAATACAAAACGTTGTCTGATGGTACAGTGAAAGTACGGGGTATGGCAAATGGCACGATGTCGCTGTCTGTAAAGAAAGACGGGTATATGCCGTTTTCTGACAATTCATGGAAGCTTGCTGATTCAAGGATAACGCTAGAGGTTCTTCGGAATACCGTAATCACTGAAAATGGATACAGCATATTGCTTGAAAACGATGGTTTAATACTAACAGAATAAAAAAAAATGGAAGATAATCTTAAAATTTCACAGATGCCTCCCGTTGAAACCGCTACGGGAGAAGAGATGATACCATGCGTGACAGGGGACCCTAAAGAGAACAAATCCGTCACGGTGTCCAAGATAAGACAGGGCATGGTAAAGGACGAAAACTATGTGCATACCGACAATAACTTTACTACCCAGTTGAAAGATAAACTTGACGGGATAGAGAAAGGCGCACAGAAGAATACCGTCATAGGTGTGAAAGGTAATGCCGAACAGTCTTACAGGACGGGCAATGTCAATATAACGAAAGACAATATAGGTCTGTCAAATGTGGACAATACGTCCGATGCCGAAAAGCCCGTATCCACCGCGCAGGAAGCAGCCCTAGACAAGAAGGTAGACAAGGTGGACGGCAAGGCGTTATCCACAAACGACTTTACCAATGACTACAAAACCCTTCTCGAACAGATAAAGATGCAGCAGGGGAATATATATGGAGTGGAGATGAGAAGAGGACAGTCAGATCCGGTCTTTCAGACATGGATAGGAAAGGAAGAGTTCAAACAATCCCATCCTATCCTCAACTCTTTCCGTGTGGCAAAGGTAAAGGACGGTAAGGTAGTAGGATTCCTGGACCAGACCAATTTCTTCAAAATGGCTGACGGTAGCCCGTCAAATATTGTTATTAACGGAGATGATGTAACAGATGACGGAAGTGACATCATGCTTGTAAACACCAAGCCTTTCTGGATAATCAACGGAGGAACGGATGATACATACGAAAGAAGGCTAGTCAGTGACGCTCCGTTTACATACGGTGGCGATACGGCCATAGAGATAAAACCGTTCGGAATGAGTATCGGTTATTCCATAATAAAGGAGGGGAAGCAGAGATCTATTTTTGACAACACGGTAAAAGGAACAACATCAGCAGGAAATCTAGGCGTGAACATAATGGAAGGAAACGGGTGGCCTACGACACATGTATCACGTTTTGATTTTGAGAAGTATGCTAGGGCAAAGAACCAGGACATCACGAAGAACTATCCTTATGCAAATGCTTTCGTTCTTGACCTTGAAGTGTGGTGTACGCTTCTGTTCATTAAGTTCAGAACAAAAGACTTACACGCACAGTCTGTTTGCGGAAAAGGAATATCATCCAACGATTCAGCCCCCGATGCGTCAAGTTGGGGAAAAATGACAGGCGTCAGATTCAAGAAGGCGGACGGTCAGACCTATGTGTATTACAATATGAACGGGAAAGGATTTAGAGCGTCCGAAACAGGAACGTCTTATAATTTCGCCGTATTAATAAACAACTACCGTCCTTGCATGAAGATGTTTGAAGCACAGCTTGCCATGTCATACGCAAAGGAACACAATGTCGCTCCCGACACCGAGTTTGAATATGAAAGCACAAAATACAAATATTACAACTTCCAAGGTCATAACGGATTGGCTGACGGGGAGATGTCGGGTATCGTAGCCAAGTTTGTCAATGCAACTGTAACCAGCGGATGGAGTATTCCTGACAATGCGGCAGTGACAGACCGTGAAATAGAGATATGCTTCACACAGCCTATCATTCGCGGACGTATTGCCGGGTGGGGAGATATATGGATGTGGTACAGTGGGATAGATTGTGTCATGCACGATTCCACATCCATAGACATCTATCAGACCTATGACGTGAACAATCTGACTACGGACAATGTAGCCACAGAAAAGAATCCCGGGGAATCTTACGGTTTTGAGAATACGTATGATTTTGTCGGTTCTATGGCTAGAGGTGAAGGATATATAACGAAGAACTTTGAGAACTCTCTTATTGGAGAGGTCAAGGGAAGCAATCTTCACACGGGGGAATGCCATTACAACTGGTTTACGGGAAATGCAGGTTCGGGTAAGATTGGAAGGCGTGGTGTTTACTTTGGTGGTTGGTCGTACGGCGGCTTTTGTTCTCTGCGGTGTGGTTCTTTGGACCTTGATCCTTCGCGCGCGCTCACGCACCTCGGTGGCTGCTTCCGTTGTACAATAACCCAAGCCTAATTTTTCACGAAGTGAAAAATCCTCATCCCAAAACTTGCAAATTATATTAATAATGTTTAAGTTTGCATAATAAAAATCTAACCAAATGCGTCAGCAAAGTTAAATAAGTCTGTCAAAGGCGGTTAGTTGAAAAAAGGCGGTCTGTAGAATGGTGGTGTTTACTTTGGTGGTAAGTCGAACAACGGCAATTGTTCTCTGCGGAATGGTAATTTGAACCATGATCCTTCGAACGCGAACACGAACATCGGTGGCAGCTAACGTGCTAAAAAAATTACTGCTATACAGAAGCCTCGTCAGGAAGATGAAAAATGTCAAGACAACCCATTGTTTGAGGATGGGAACTTATTAGTACATTTACAGTTGTAGGTATATGGAAAGTTAGTTATCTTTGGCTCAACGGACAAAGAAAAGCACGTAAGATGAAAAGATTGAATAATATTTTTGAAACGATAGGCAGTATGGATAATATTGTCTCTGCTGCTGAAAAGGCAAAGAAAGGAAAGAGAAATCACAGGGGTGTGAGGGATTATGAGAAACATAAGGATGAATATCATCAGAATGTTTATCAGATGCTCAAAGACAAATCATACCATGTAAGCAAGTATGAGGTGATAGAGAAAGTGACTGATGCAGGAAAGGTAAGGGAGATACACAAACTCCCGTTTTACCCGGACAGGATTGTCCAGCACAGCCTTTTGATACCCATGATGGACAGATGGACGAAAAGCCTTACACTTGATTCATATAACTGTCTGCCTAAAAGGGGAATTACAAGTAAGGTAAAAAAGCATTCCCTTGTGAGAAAGATGAAACGGACATTGCTTGAGATGGACAAAAACGGGAAAATATACGTTTTGAAAATGGATATTAAGAAGTTTTATCCGTCCGTAAGGCACAGCGTTTACAAGAAGGCATACAGCAAAGATTTGAAAGACAGGGATGCGTTATGGCTTATGAATACGCTTAATTATAGCAATAAAGGTCTGGCTATTGGCAATCCTGACGCTCAGATAGGAAGCCATTTGGTATTAAGGTCTTTGGACCATGTTGTGAAGGAGCAGTTCAAAGTAAAGCATTATTTCAGATTTGCCGATGATATGGTGATATTATCCCATGATAAGAAACAGTTGCATGAATGGCTGTGGAGGATAAGAAATTACCTGTGGTATGAAAAGAAATTGGAGATGAAGAAAAATTACAGGATATTCCCCGTTTCAGAAGGAATAGATTTCGGTGGATTCGTCTTTACTCCTGGTCATACCAAAATAAGAAAGAGAATAAAGAAAAACTTTGCGTCAAAACGTAATAACCCAAAATCAATTACGAGTTATATGGGTATGTTGATGCACTGTGATTCTAAAAACTTAATTAATAAAGTTTTAGTTAATAATAATAGCCACATGACAAAGATTAGTGACTTAAATATAAGAGTGTCAATAAAGTTTGACGGAAAGGATATAAAGATAGACAAACTTGTCGATGAGCATATAGACATTCTTGATTTTGATGTAAGACCATCTACAAAGAAGGACAATAGTACATGGGTAAGAATGCAGATACTGTTCAAAGGAGAAAAATGCTTTGTGAAAGGCGGATACGAAACATTAGGAGCATTCCTTTCCCAAGTAGACAAAAGCCTTTTACCATTGGAAGATGTTGTCATAAAATTCAATAGGGGTTATTATTTTGATGGAACATTAGATATTTAAACTATGGAAAGAGGTTTGATTTTTGACGAGAAGCCTGCCTTTATCTTTGATTTAGGCACTGGATATAGCAATGTTCATTTAAACATTGAACAAGTTGACGAACCCGAAACGGACGATATGGGAAATATTGTACAGGAAAAGTTCGTCAAAAAGTGGAAAGCCGATGTACAGCGTGTAAAGAACCCTGTATCATACGACAAAACGGTAGATGCCGCCATAAAGGATGAATTTCCAAACGGAGAGGAAGAAGCGGCTCTCAGAAAAGGTATTTTAAACAAACTTGACCCGGATTATGTAAAGCTGAACGAGTTTGCCGAAAGTGTGAAACAATCTTACTTGAAAGGATATGGAGAACAATGATAAACAACAGATAGGTGGGTATTTCTCCACCAAAAACGCTTCAAAGGATGAAGCGTTAAAAGGTATCGTAGCTGCAAGAATATCAGCATCGGAAGATGTAACCGACAAGGAATACACAGCATTGTCAAACCTTATAAGAGTAGCGACATCGGATGGATGCCGTATCTCATTGGTACAGGAAACGAAAAGCAGATCAAGCAGAATAGCACCAACAGGAATGCTTCTCCCGGCAGGAACGGTGGAATATTTTTCAGTCACACCAGGAAGCAAGGTAAGTGTTACGGGAACAGCAAACATATCATCTATCGAGTAAGTCATGGGCATGAATTATAACACTATATTAGCTTCCTTGCTTGACGGAATATCTCTAGCGTTGAAAAGTGGAAATTCAAATGTTAATGCAGACCAGTTTAACTTTCTAACTGATGCGATAAACAAATCCACTATCATACCGTCTTATTTTGATAGAGAAAATGCCATAAAGTACCTTGATGTGAGCGACACCGAGTTTGCAAGGCTTACATACAAAGGTACTAAGTTTCATCCCGTACAACCGTTATTATCACCCGTGAGAGTACAAGGAATGACAAAACCCGTATATTTAAAAGATACATTAGATGCTCTTAAAAAGAACGGGCTTATACGTCCAAAGAAGTCAAGGGGTAAATACAAGACTAAAAACTAGACAACCTCATATGCGTACATTGTAACACAATCATCTTTATTCTCCATATTAACCGCTTGGAAAATGTTTTCTTCATTATCCAAAGCGGTTATTTTATATGTTCCGTTCATCAGATCAACAGTGTCACCTAATTTTATATAAGCGTACTTGTTTCCACTAGGTATTAAATACGTAATCTTTATTGGATTATTATTCCATTTTTTTAATTCTTTCATCTTCAATTCCTCTATTTTAAAATTATTGCGCTAATATACTAATAGGAAAAACAACTCACAAGTAAATAACTTATTTTAACAAGTTTAAACTATCTGAAACACAATAAGTTATACTACGAAATTTTTATTTTTTGTTTAGACCACCCATGTTGTAAATTTACTTTCGTAAAGATGAGTGCACAGTCTTTACGGGAGTTATAATACACACACATTAAATTACAATATTATGGGTTCAGACAAAATTTTTATGTTCGACAATCCTGCCGCTGGAGAAAGCGCAGGTATTATGTCAATGATTCCTGCACTGTTGCAGAATAAAGGATTAGACCCCAATCTTGTAGCTGCCTTGATGAATGGTAACAAAAATCAAGACGCTTGGGGTGGTGCTGGTTGTTATTGGATCTGGATTATCCTGCTCTTCTTCCTGTGGGGTGGTAACGGATTCGGTAACGGGTTTGGCAATGGAGCAAACGGAATCCCTGCTCAATTGAACAATGAAGCAGGACGTGAATTGTTGATGAACGCTATTCAAGGAAACGGAACAGCTATCAATCAGTTGGCTAGCTCTTTGAACTGCTCTACTCAACAGTTACAGAATGCTATCTGCCAAATTCAAGGACAGATTCAGCAAGTTGGTAACCAGGTAGGTCTTTCCTCTCAACAGATCATCAACTCAATTCAGTCCAATAGTGCAGCTATCGGTTCTCAGCTTGCTTCTTGCTGCTGTGATATCCGTACAGCTATTGAACGTCAAGGATGTGATAGCCGTTTGGCTACGGTAGAGCAGACTAATACTTTGACAAGCAATGCAAACACTCAGTTTAACATTCTTGGCGCAAAGATTGACGCTCAAACTCAAATCATCCAAAGTGGATTCTGCGAGTTGGAAAAGAGAGAAATGCAACGTGAAATTCAGCAGTTACGTCAGGAAAACAGCAATTTGGCTCTGGCTGCTTCTCAACAGGCCCAGACTGCAAATATAGTTGGACAACTTAAGGCTCCGTGCCCGGTTCCATCCTATATAGTGCCTAATCCAAATTGCGGTTGTGGATATGGTTATCCGTTCATGGCTGGTTTTGGCGCAGGTTACGCTGCTGGTGACAACTGTGGTTGCAATTGCTAAAATGTAGTTAAGAGTTCTTTGACTTATTGAATTGGGCTTCGTAATCGGATAAAAACATCCATTTATATCCTTTATGTTGATTGATTTTATTTCTGCAACATAAAGAAACACAAGAAGGGATAAATCCTAGTTTTTTTGATTCAGATTGTGATTTCAAAAAGATTATATCTGAATTATTGGTAGTATTTATTCCTACTACATTCTTTGAATTTGGATGAAAGAGCATTAATCTTCTTTTTTGGGCTTCTGAATTATGTTTGCGAGCTAAAGGATAGCTTAAATTCATTTTTTGAGTACAAAATCTTAGATTATAAACATTATTATTTTTAGGATTTCCATCAATATGATCTACTTGGTCATAATGATTAACATTATCTATAAATGATTTGGCAACTAATCTATGGACATAACATATTTTACTATGATTATTTAACCATAAATTTACAATAAAATATCCTTTTCCATCATTAGACTGTTTCATAATATGTGGCTTCCACCATCTTTTAATGCCTTTTGAATTAATCAATAGTCTACCAAGGGAGCAAATACGTCCTTTTGAAGAAACCATATATGTTCCTTCATATCCGATTACGTCCTTCCAAATTTCTCCTTCCAAGGAGATGCTCTTAATAAATTCTTCGTTTGTCATTGCTAACTTATTTTAGTGATGCTAACATAGGAAAAAGAGGGAAGGGCGTTAGCAAACCCTTTTCAATAGGTTGATCGCTCCTATCTATCCCGATGCAAAAATAATAAAATTCTAAAGAAAGGGAAAAGTTATGAGTTATTTTTTTAATCCTTATATGATGGGATATAACGCTAACCGTTTTAAAGGAGTACATAGACTTGACTTTGGAGGAATACCGTTTGTTAGGACGTCTTCTGTAACGACAGATACGACAAATTCAGAGGTTATCTATGGTATTAACCCGTGTCTGTTCAGACGATTGCCAAATCAAGGTATTTTGCTCTTGAGTGTAAATCATGTTCCTGCTGCCGGATCTGATGCGTATCTTGTTTCTGTGGCTACCACATTGACAAATACCACATCAACATCCACAAGCAAGGTTCCTTTGGTAAACGGTTCGGGAGATCAGATTCCGTCTAGTGAAATTTCACAAGGCAATAAATACTTTGTCTATTACGACAAATGTAATGGGATATTTCAAGTAGTTAATCATATCGTTGCACCTGCTACTGCCGCACAGGCTAGAAGCACTGTAAAATGATATTAAAAAGTTAGAATAAGTATGTTTCAATCAATACGACAAGGACAGCAGTTTTTCATATTGCATAAAGGGGAAAACCCAAGATGTGATGTGGGCACTGTGGTAAGTGTTTCAAATCCTGTTCCTAAATATCAGAACGGATATACAGCATATCCTCTTCCGCAAAATGAAATGGTTGTGGATGTGAAAGTTAAGGTTGGAGATGATACTCTTGATTTTCAAAAGTTGCCAGCCAATCTTAGTATAGCAGACTTTTCCCAAGTAGGCGGAAATGTGGTTGTATCGGAAAGCAAGGATGCCATCAATGCAGAGATAGAAGCAATGAAAATAAGTAGTGTAAGGGTTGTGGAATCTGTGGAATACCATCAGAAAGTAATCAAAAGCTGCGATGAGATGCTTACAGCATTGAATCCTGCATTTGCCGAAAAGGCACAGCAGGACAAGGAGATGAAGGAACTTAAAGGTGAATTGTCACAGATAAAGGATATACTTGCACAACTTGCTGCTTCTGGTATCAAATTGCCTGACGTGCAACATACAAACAATAATAATAACAACAACAATAAAAAATAAATACTATGGGTTGGAAAGTATATGGAATGGGCCGTAGCTTTGAAGGTGAAGATATGGACCGGGAATTAGAAAAAGCATATAAAGAAGGTTATCGTGACGCTATGGAAGAAATGGATGGCCGTTATGGTGAACGTGGAATGCGTAGAAGAATGGACGATGATGGGCGCATTTGGGACGATGATGATGAATACGGAGAAAGACGTGGAGTCAAAGGTACTGGTCCCTACGCTAGACGTAGACGCTAATTCAATTGATTTAAGCCCGTAGTGGTTTACTACGGGCTGTTTTTCTTTAAAAACAAGAGCTATGGAAAGAACAAGATTAGATGTATATGAGAAACTTCCTTCTGGGATGGAAAAATATCTTGCAGAACACGGATGGAACTTCTCAAAGAAATTATGTGAATATGCCGTTTCAAAGATGAAAGATAGAAACGGAAACAAGTTACACCCGTATGACAAGGATCAAGTAGAAGCATTGATGAAACAATTCAATGTTGAATTGAAGAATGATGTAGAATACAACAAGGTTTATGTGTTGAATATGGTACGTGCCGATTATATGGGTTCGTCTATAGTCAACGAACAATACGCTTGTATGTTTGTGAAAGATTATCTTGATGATGTTGACGGAAGCCCTACACGTGCTCTAGATGAGTATTATGCTAAATGTATAGCTTGTGGAACTCCGTTTTCCTGGGAAGATTATATTTAATTGTTATGGTACGACAAAGACTATACATCGAAGAATATGATTGGACAGTTGATGTGTTCTATTCTGTAGACAAACACTCTTACTTAAGAGCAATATACAGGTTAGAATATATTGGCTGTCCTTTTCATTTGCTGAACAGGATAACGGATAAGATAAAGACTGAAAAATACAATTACGGTGTCACATATTCAAACGACAAGTGTACTGTAATTATTATCAGTCACAGTACGTCTGATGAAGAATTTATGAATACACTGGAGCATGAAAAACAACACATGATTGGTCATATAATTGACTATTACGGCATAAAGCCTTCATCAGAAGAAGCCGGATATCTTGCAGGATATGTAGGTGCTTTATTTACAAAGCCTATAAAAGACGAAATTTGCGATTGTTGTAAGAAAAAACTAAAATAAATCATTATGAAAAAGATTTTTATGGCTATGATTAGCGGAAAAAGCAAAGAAGAAGTATATGATATGCTTAACGATTCGGAAAAGGAAATCCTGTTCGGTATTGCTCAAAGCATGGGAATGACACGGGTGGAAAGAAGAAAAATGAAAAGGAAGTATGAAAAGAAAAGATAGGGATTTTACTCCCTATCTGTATGGTCTTACTAGTTTATTCCAATAATGAAAGCATCTATTATTATACATATTTTTATTCTTTAGTAAATACAGGTGAAAATTCTTGAATATACCCAGTAAGTTCGTCTACATGTTTCCTTAGCTTGATATTAATCAACTTTAATAGATATATCTCCCTATATGCTTCCGCTAAGCTAATGGTTAATTCTTCCTTATCCATATCTCAATCTCCTTTCTGTTTAATCCGTTCCAATACATCCCTATTTTCTTCGAGTATCTCATCGAAAGATGGGATGGGCATATAAGCGACAACATTATAAGTATATCCAGTTCCATATATGAGCCAAGATTTATTATTCTTATTATATTGAGCTACGTATACCACTCTATTGTCAAGAACGACTAAATATTCTTTGTTTTCTTCCGGCAACCGTTCCTTCACACTTATCCAAGGTGATTGCTTTGACTGCCACTCTGCGCCAGATTTAAACCCTTTTGTCAAACCGTTATCATAATCAGCCTTTGCACTAACCACAAAAGGTAGCTTGTCTAAGTTCTTTAATTCATAATCGGCAAAATCAACTGCCGCTTCTTCTACTGTCTGTTTCATAATTTAATGTTATTAATCGGTTTTTACTATTTTCCCATTATCCAATATCAAATATAACCGGC
>OGUK01000695.1_pt1 | contig 26221 bp, 19 predicted proteins | sample 1553151 | NCBI WGS metagenome assembly OGUK01 (sample SAMEA2580208, study PRJEB22360) | human gut metagenome | biome: human gut; feature: human-associated habitat; material: faeces | place: Denmark | collected 2008/2010
CCTCTTCTACCGGAAGAGGTAAAAGCAAATCACGCGTATCGCATCCTCCACGTTCTTTTGTCCAAATATTATATCTCTCATACTTGAACGTGCCATTAGTCTGCCGAATAGGGCGCATACCAGTCAGCCAACTACAGGTGGTCTTCAGATTACCATCCGGCTTCTGCCAGCGGCGCAAGTCAAAGTAACGACACTCTTCCCAAGCCAGTTCTACCTGACGCTCGTTGCGCACACGCAAAACCATTTCTGCCTGGGATAAATTATCCGGCAATTTAGGCATTCCTACCCGGGCCCTGATTTCATCTACCGCATCTTTTGCATCAGACAGATGACCGGCTTCTGCTGCAGCTTCGGCATAATTCAGGATGATTTCCGCCAAACGAAAATATTTCCAAGGAGGTGTCTGAACATCATATTGTGAACCTCCACTCGCTCCCGGCTGCACAAACTTACAATGGTAATAACCTGTACGGGTAAAATCGTCGACAGAAGGAGTCAAATCAATGGCATTTGTTCCTCCCTCAAAAGTCTCCACCTTTCTCGGAATACCCTGATACGTATAATCTGCACCATTATACAACATCGTTTCAACCATACGTGGATCGCGATTGGAATATGGATTATTCTCATCATACATGCTATTTTTATTGAAATTCGGCTGCAAATGCTTTTCGTCCAAATAAGGTTTTTCCAAATTCAGGATAGGTTCTCCATCTATCGTATTGAACGCATCAGCCAATTCCTGTGTAGGACAAGTACCAGCTGAATAAGTCTGATCCAACCCACTTCCAATATAACCAATGTGCCATACAAAACAAGTGTGTCCGTAATGTTGCCAAATGGTTTCTTTGTCACGAGGTTCCGCACTATAATCAGCCGACTGATTGATTAATTGGCGAAGAGCAGCAGCTTTGCCCGTTCCGAAAGTATTAGGGTCTGTACATACTTTAAACAATTCATACCCGTTCTCTTTCAATTGGTTGACAGCCTGTCTATTTTGTTGATACGCCTCCTCCCAATAATTTTCTCCTCCATTAAACAACGGACTGGCAGCAAATAACAGCATTTTCGATTTAATAGCCCATGCCAATGCTTTCGTTGCCCTTAAAGCTTCAGAAGATGAAGTCAGTCTCCATGGCAAATGTTCCGAATAAATTGCCGCATCACAATCTTCCTCAATGAATTTAACTACATTATAGACCGGTTCGCGTGTCAATGTAGAAAAATCAGCATCAAAATTTATAGACTCTTTTAAGATGGGAAGTTTGCCGAACCATTTCACCAATTCCGAATAAAAATATGCACGCAAGACATGCGCTTCTGCACGTAACCGATCACGTTCTACTTCACTACGTACGGCAGCATTATCAATATGTTCCAAAAATTGGGAACATAACCGAATCTGTGTCCAATAACGCCCCCAATAATTATTGGTATTCCATAACCAGGTTTGTTCACCACCTAAATAAGCATCCCTAAGCGGGTGGTCTGAAGCAGATTCCTTACCTGCATATATTTGACCGACTGTTTCATTCGATCCATCCCACGAAGACCAACCATCATCACTCAAAGCAGTTGGTACAGGTGTCCATCCCCAATAAAAATAACCTTTTCGTGAAAGATTTGCATAACAAGAGTTTAAGAAAGCACCCACCTTGTCTGGGTCAGAAAAGACCTCCTCCATTGTCAATGTCCCGTCCGGTGCCACATCAAGCACATCCGAACATGAAGTCAATCCACTTAGGGCTACCACAGAAGATGCCAGCCAATATTTTAGTTTCATATAGTTATTCCTTTCTTCTATTAAAATACAACATTCACACCGAAGTTCACCATCTTAGTCAAAGGATAGTTCACCTCCCAGCTTTGTTCCGGATCAATTGTATTTGTTTTGATCTTCTTCCAAGTAATCAAGTTATTTCCATTGATATAAACACGCACCTTGGACAACCCAACTTTCTGCAACAATGATTTGGGAAGAGTGTAACCCAATTCGATATTTTTCAGACGCAGGAAACTACGGTCCATAATAAAATAATCGTTAGCTATATGATTGGTATTCGCTATCGAAGCCAATGCCGGATATTCTATCTTCTCCCCATTTGCATAACGCTCTGGAGTCCATGCATGCATATGTACATCCGTATAAATACCTTCATTACCCAACTCCGTAGCTCCCCAACTATTGTACAAACGAGAGGCTTTACCAATGCCTGAAAAATGGAAAGAGAAATCAACACCTTTCCACTCCACTGCTCCAGTCAGTCCGTATGTAATACGTGGTACATCCGTATATTTAATAGGTGCCTGATCTTTTTCATTAATCTCACCGTCACCATTCACATCTTGATACTTGAAATCTCCTAAACGCGGTGTACCAATCTTATACATTCTCTTCGCCTCTTCCAGTTCTTCCGCAGTATTGATATAACCGTTTCCATTACTGTAATCTATCAGATAACCGAACTGCTGTCCGATGCTGTAACCGGTCTTACGATATCGGTATGCATAGTCCTTGCTCAAAATAGCTTCGTCCATATTACGCTGTTCATTTTTATTATAAGCAAAGTTTCCCTTAATAGAGAAGAACAGTCCAGAGTCCAACCGTTTCTGATAGCCAGTTTCAATTTCAAATCCTTGATTGTTGACAACTCCCATGTTTACTTTCGGGAGATTACCAATAGCCACTCCTTGTAACTCGGGAACAGTGCCCCGAACAATCAGAATGTCTTCGCGTTTTTCTTTAAAATAATCGAACGAAAAAGAGAAATCATTAAACAGTTTCAAATCAACGCCGTAGTTTTGTTTGTAAGCTACTTCCCAAGTCAGATTTTCATTTCCAAGTTTTCCCATGTTGATAGCCTGACCACGTCCCAAAGACGAAACAAAGCCACTGCCTGTAGAGATATTGGTTAAATATAAGAAACGTTCATTCCCCAATTTATCATTACCGACTTTACCATACGAAGCACGCAATTTCAAATGAGTAAGAACTTTGTTATCACGTAAAAAAGCTTCGTTACTAGCAACCCAACCAGCTGAAAATGCAGGAAAAAAGCCGAAACGCTGATTTTTAGCAAACTGCTCGGAACCGTTATACCCCATATTCAATTCCGCTAAATAACGACTATCGTAAGCGTATGTGGCACGTCCGGAAATACCTATCATATTATAAGGAAGGTCGGCAGCCGCTTTTTGCCAGTTATCCCGTTGCACCAACGCCATAGCAGAAACATCATGTTTGCCAAACTGACGTACATAATTGATTGAATACTGTAAGTTTAAGTAGTAATTGGATGAATTTGAACGACTGGGAGCACCAATAACATTCTGCTGATTGACCGTTACAGCTTTGTAATAACACTTCTCTTCTGCTGTTCGTGCTGGTGCCGCCTGATAAAGATCAAATAAGCGGGTGGCAGTAAGAGAAGTAGAAGAAGCCGCATCAAATGCAACCATGAATTTCGTACTCAAACCTTTGATGATGAAGCCAAGTCCCCAATCAAGAATCAAAGAAGAATTAAGATTCATATTCGTATTCTCCTGATATCCGCGACGGTTAACATCTCCGTATTTATTATTTTTAATATCTGTATTATAAATAGAGGCCACCACTTCATTTCCTGGTACTTCTGTGCCCTCAGGTGTAGTATATCCGGCCATGGTTACAGGACCGGGAGCTGTAGGAGGAGTAGCCCATACATAAGCCATCATATCAGCAGTCATACTATTGACATCTCCTCCGTACAAGTCACGACACTGTGGAGAATTTGTTTTTTCAAGATAAGAGGCCAGATTCAATGACAGCTTCAGGTTGGAGGCCAAATTAAAATCAAGATTAGAGCGAAAATTATATCGGTCCATTTTATAACTTGGATCGTATCCTAATGATTCCTTAGATTCCGTTTTAAATTGTCCACCCTGTCCGATGTACCCAACATTGATAAAATAATTGATTTTTTCCGTACCCCCATTCATATTTACATTAACACGTGTTTGAGGAGCCCATTTCTTAAAAAAGTCCGACATGACATCACGGTCTGGAAAGAAAATAGGATCAGACCCATTTTTATACATATCAATCATATAGTCCGTATAGGGTAATTCGCCTTTGGCACCATCATTCTGAAAAGCCTGATTACGTAAAGCTGCATATTCCCACGAATGAATCCGATCTATTTTTGTCACAAATTGTTGTAAACTATAGTCTACTGAAACACTTAACTCTGTCTTACCTACTTCTCCCCTTCGGGTAGTAATCAAGATTACTCCATTAGCCCCTCGAACTCCGAATACAGCCGTTGCAGAAGCATCTTTCAAAATTGTAACAGAAGCTACCTCATTCGGATCCAAGGTGGAAATCCCTTCGCGCGGAACGCCATCAATCAAAATCAGAGGACTCACTCCATTGGTTGTACTGGCACCACGCAAATAAAGTGTCACATCGTCCGCTCCCGGACGGCCGGAAGTCTGCATAGTGGTCAACCCCGGCAATCGTCCCGAGAGTGCAGCTGCCAAGTTGGCCTGCGAACTTTTCAATAAGTCTTCCGTCTGAATGGAAGCAACAGAACCGGTTACCGAAATTTTCTTCTGCGAACCATATCCCACTACTACCACTTCTTCCAACGCCTTTGAATCTTCCGACAAAACGACTGTCACAAAGTTTCGCCCCTTTGTTGCAACTTCTTTTTTCACATATCCGATATAGGACACTTCAATAACCGCATCCGGTTTTACACGAAGCGAGAATGCACCATTTAAGTCGGAAATCACACCATTTCCATGAGCATTTTTTTCTATGACATTGGCACCAATAACAGGTTCACCATTCGTATCAACCACTTTACCGGTCAGTACTTTCACTTGAACTACTTCTTCCGGTACATTGCTTAGGAAAGCCTGACTTTCCGTTTCGTTCGCCGAATATATATTCGACGAACACAGCGAAGCGGAAATCAAGAACAACAGCAACATCTTTACTTTACCTGTTTGTTCGCAACATGGCAAAGTAGCATGACTATATCTGTTGAACAATTGCTTCATTTTCATTTTTTTTATCAGATTAGTTAATATTTAAGATTCATTAATAATCCGTTACATCGTGCATAATCTCATCCCAATTATTCACACCGACATATTTCAAATACGGATCAAGCACTTCACTTTCTTTCACCGTCCCAAATGCCTGATAGACATACCACGATGGTTTTCTACCCCATTCACCATATTTCGGATCGTTTCTCCGATAATGCAATCCCAAATTTAGATTCCCTTCCACATCGTTATCCGAAATGGCATGCCAAATCAACGTTTGGATACCTGACAAACGTTTCACTTTATTCAGTGCATATGCAGCACATGCAGCCTGAAGCTGGAGTTCCTCATCTGTATAATTGGGAGTGCTGGAGCCATTTTCTGTCAACCAACAGTCACGTTGCTTTGTACCTTTATACTTATTGACCGGCATTTTCATCCATTTATCCAGAACTTCAAGATTTTTAAAAGTCAGCAAGTGAGTATTCATTGAGAAAGTGGCGCTCGGGTCAAGCCATGTTTTTGAACTAAATTTTTCTGGATAAGAATGGTAACCTACCCCCCAATAGAAATCACCCTCTTTCGCCGCCGCAAGCTTCAAAAGCTCTTCTTCCGTGCAGCCATGCGGAGTTATCTTCTTTACCGAAAATTCTGTTCTTGTAGGCTTAATACTCTCACGTGTCCACGATTGTGTTACTGGCACTAAAATCTGTGCATGAGGATTATACTGACGGATAATATTATGTCCCATACGGAAAGACTTCGTAACATAATCCACGTAATATGTCAATGGTTTGTAACCAATGTTATTCCAGTTGAAAGGGTCATCTATCTCATTATGCAACACATAACGATGAATACGTCCGTGTGTACCGTCGGAATATCTGGAAGCAAGAAAATCAAGTGCCGCTGCATAATAGTTCACACTTTCCGGTTGGTCAAGATTAACCATCGAAAAAGCACCGATAGTTCCCTCCGGTTCAGAATAATCGGGATGCTGGAGAAGCATTCCTAATTCATGATCATAGTTCAACCATGCATTCTTATCCTTGGGTGTCTCAGGACGAATGGTAATGACTGTAAAAACAACGACATTTCGTTTTTGATATTCCAGCAATTCTTGATCTACACTTTCAAAATAACCTTTACTAAAATAATAATCTTTTCCACAATAACGATGAACAATCACCTGATCACCAACAGCTTGTGCCTTTGCCTGAGAAGACCACATCACTGCTGTCACTGGAATACCCTTTAGCACAGCTTTCAGTCCTAATGCATCCAAGTCTGCCAGTTCTAGTGGTGTACCTCCCGACTCTCCGCCTTTAGTGATGTCTCCTTGATAATCAGGCAAAGACGATGCTTTGGATTGGTCAATCAAATCGGCATCTGCATAACGTCCGAAAGAGAGCAATTCGTCTTTATCATTAACGGTACGCACCAATGCCCATTTAGACAACAAACGATCATATTTGCAACCGTCATATTCGGTAATGCGATCAAGCGTAACTGTAAAGTTTCCGTTAGTAATATCTGTCTTACATTTCTTAAATTGAGTCAGAAGTAGCAGATTTTCATAAGGAGTTACTTCAACCAAACTACATGTACCACTTCCGTTATAACGCCCTGTGACAGTCACTTTGTCTTCCGTCACCTGCACTTGGGTAATTTCCGAAGCATAACTACTCTTCAAATAGTTAGTTAGCTCTGTTTCCAGTTTTTCAATGGCCTGTAATCTATTCTTTTCCGCTTCTATGGCCTCCTGCTCCACACTATTCATACCTCTCAAACGGATGTCACGCAAATAAATCATCACATCTTTATCACCTCCCAAATCTATCCGGAGATAATCTTGCGGATTTCCCCAGCTATACTTTTCGATTGCAGTATACAGGTTGCACGAGAATGTTTTCCAAGTACTGGGCGAAGCTTCTATACTTCCACAGTTTTCCATACGTTCAGCAGACAATGGATTAGCAAAAAAAACTTGAATTCCATCTATTCTTTTAGAAGATTTATATTCGAATGTTAGAACAACAGAATTTTCCGAATTTTTTCTTTCTAAAGGAACCGTACAGAACCAAGGATCTGCACCCGTCGTCAGCATTTTGTACTCTCCATTGTTGCTTTGGTTTATATTCAGGTCATTGACTGAACCTGTATTTATTTTCAAGTTGTTGACTGCCGTTTCTTGTTCGGGAGACGTTGGTTTATTGCCATTTACCTCATCCTGAACGGGATCGCTACTGCTACAAGCACATATAGTAGCTACACCAAGAAACAAATAAGAAATATATGTGTATAATAATTTCATTAATATCTTTCTTTTTAATGTATTTATGCTAATATTTCAGTCACTCCGAACGAATATCTCGAAATGACTGATAATATTCCTATTCTTAGTTTTTTTATGAAAATCAACAAGATTATTGTGCAGGAACAAGTTTCACGTTTTTCACTTTCACATTTAATGGTTTACCAAAATGCTCTCCATTCACATCTTGATTTGAGCTACCGCCAAAATGTATACGGAGCACCTGTCCTTTTCCTCCCCAGTTACCATGATTAGCACGACTCGCCAAAGCCGAACTATATTTCTTCCAATTATCCCCCGAACTTATTTCTGTCGTTTTAATCAAATTTTCTTCCCACAGATTATCTCCACCACCATTTTTATTGAAATACATTACACGGAAATCGTCTAACACAATCGGTATTTGATATTCGAATTCCAAGTTATAAGTTACGCCATCAAGCAAGTCAGACTCCAATTCTTTTGTATACACTTCATACTCCGTGTATTCACCTCCATTCAAACCTGCAAAATTACCGGTAAAAGTGATATCATATTCACCATTATTTTCATTGAACGTCGTTATACCCTTTTCTATTTGATATCCTGCAGCTTCAAGCGATAATTTTACTTCACCTTCAACAGGCTTTTCGTCTTCACGTTTTTCTCTTACATACAAATGAACATCTTTGAGCTCAAGCTTATCAAGACCGCTATTTTCCGGATGCAGTAAATCTGCAGCATTTGTATTGCAAATCATAAAACGAATTTGTTGGTTATTTCCATCTACATTAAGTCCCCATTGAGGAACTTTTGTTGTAATTGAACGCGACAAGTTATGCGTAAAAGTAGCCCAACCATCCTTATCAGGTTTACTGTTAGCACTTGCTACAATCTTACTCTCAACAAATGAAGCCGGCCAATCCACGCTCGGATTTTCAAAGGGATAAAGTCCGGTATTCAAAACAAAATCCACACCAGCTTTGTATTTAAAAATCAGCTCTACCACTTGATCCTCTTCTACAGCCAAAGAACGTGTTAAAGGGTCGGTTGTTATATAGTGCTCAGCAGCAGTTCCCGAGGCGTTATAACTATCATCTATAAGAAGTGTATATTCGTCACCTTTTTTTGTAAAAGAAATACCACTATATATGCCATAAGTGTTTTCCATTTCCCAATGTGCTCCACGATTTGGAGTAAATGTAAGTGAATATTTATTAAGATCAGGTTCTTCGACAGGATCAGGATTCTCATTTGTCTCTTCCAAATAGATATCCTTGATCTTAAGAACTGTATTTGCAGCAATTTCGATATTGAGACGAATCATATGATCCTTAATTCCCCAATTATATGTTTCCAAATCTTTTGTCAACACATAACCTGCGGATGCATATCCGTTTTCATCTACGTCTATATTCTTACTAGATGCCAGCACACCTTTATACACCTCTTCACTAACTGTAGGTGTCAGATATTGTAAACTAAACCGGCTGATTTCAGCATCACACTGATATAGGAATGTCAGCTTTACATTTCTTTTTACCAAGTCTGCCTCCAATGGCTTCGTTACAATAAAGTGACCATCACCTTCTGTAAATGTCAATTGATATTCGTTTTTTTCGCCTTCGATTTTAGATACTGTAATATTCTTCTTCGTTTCCACTCCGGTTGGAAAATTCGTCGTACCATCTACATCAAAGAACAAAGCAGTTCCTTTGGCATCAGGTACCTCCGGATTATCATCTTCAGTGTCGTCACCCGGATTTACAGGTGTTTCAGGTTCATTCAATAACTTATCATCATCGTCGCCACACGAACCAAATAGACAAGCAAATACCATTACCAAACTTAGCGTCATCAAGTGACACTTTTTTACATTCAAATGAAGTAAATCATTCATTAAATTACTCATTAATTTCATAATTAAATTGTATTGATTAGTTAGTATAAAGATTGTATCCAATAATACCTATCAGTAATCTTTTTTATAGAAAAAAACACCTGCAAAGAAGAAGACCTGTCAACTTCAGTTCTTCCAGAATATATTATAATACCTATTTAAGAGAATACCTTTATTATTAAAAATCAGGATATCATTTCTAATAAGATTACTCACAGATTGTGAATAACAAAAAGAGGAAGCATCTACATAAAAAGATGCAATACATTATTTCAAGTATACATAATATTATTCTTAAGGGTAATTACTTTTGAGTATATAATGTATGTGTTACATAGGCTTTGTTTTTTTAATGATTACTATTTAATCTTCACTTCTATTACTCTTCTGATTGCAAAAGTAATATTATAAAAGAAAAGTAACAATATACAATTTGATAGAGATACTGCATTATTTGACAGCAAACAAATATTTTAATTATCGACTTATGAAATATCGAAAAATATATTTGATAACTAAATTTTAAATGATAAATTTGCACCCATTAATAATTATAATTCATTTCTATTACTCTTCCTCTTAATTATATTTATTAATAACTATTCCATTGTAAAATGGAAATCTTCTCCCTTTAAGCGCATGAAACATACATATTTTGCATCATTCCCAATACGTGGAATATTAAGCATTTTATTTATATTATTTAACCTATCAATTTGGGGACAACAAGAGCCACGAATTATTTATTCAACTTTGATTGGAAATATAGAATAGGCGATGAGCCGACTGCCAAGAACCCCATCTTCAACGACACTAGTTGGAAAATGGTAAATGTACCGCATGACGGAAGTATCCATGGTCCATTTGACAAAGAAAACGGAACACAGGAGAACGGATTTCGCCCAAGACATATAGGTTGGTATAGAAAAACATTTAAAATACCTTATTGCATTAAGAACAAACGAATTTCCATTGAATTCGAAGGAGTCTATAGAAACGCAGAAGTATGGTTCAATGGAATATATTTAGGAAAACAGATTAATGGATATATGGGATTTACATATGATATCACAAAATATGTGTTACCCGATAAAGAGAATGTAATAGCAGTCCGTTATGATAACACATATATCAGTTCGCGTTGGTATACCGGAGAGGGTATTTACAGAAATGTGTGGTTACATATAACAAATCCGATATGCATTGCAGAGAATGGCACTTATATCACGACTCCTTTTATCGATGAAAACAAAGCTAAAGTTGACATACAAACCGAGGTAATAAATCAAACAAGCTCTAAATCACTCGTGACTCTAAAGACAGAAATTTACTCACCAAAAGGTAAGCACGTAAAATCAATAACTAGTGTCGTTCCTTTAGCCGCCCATGAAACTTACTTATTTAAACAAGCAGTAACTGTCAATAGTCCAGAAAAATGGGACGTTGAATCACCTAAAATATACACTGCTCAAAGTTATATTATTATAGACAATCAGATAGTAGATAAGTACAGTAGCAGCTTTGGAATTAGAACTGTAGAATTTAATGCAGATCAAGGCTTCCTTTTAAATGGCAGAAAAGTATTTCTGAAAGGAGTAAATATTCATCACGATTTAGGCCCGTTAGGCAGTGCTTTCTTTGAAAAAGGAATGAGAAGGCGCCTAACAGGACTCAAAGAGATGGGATGTAATGCCATAAGACTAGCACACAATCCACACGCAAAGGCTGTGTTAGATATGTGTGATGAGATGGGAATATTAGTATTTGCCGATTGTTTCGACAAATGGGATACTCCAACCTGGAATCATTATGGTCCTAATATATCTTTTGACAACTATTGGAGAAAAGATTTAGAGTGGTTTTTGAAAAGAGACAGAAATCATCCCAGTATCTTTATTTGGAGCGTGGGAAATGAAGTATTTGACACTGGAACGATTTATCGAATGGATGACTATTTTGTCCCAATGTTAAAAAACATGGTAGATTTTATCCATAAATTTGAACCTTCCCGTAAAGTCACTTGCGGTCTATTCCCAGCCAGAGAAGAAGAGGAACCAGTGCCTATGGCTTTTGAAATGGATGTGGTCAGCGATAATTATATGGCTCATTACTATGCAAAAGACCATAAAAAATTTCCTCAACTCATTTTCCTACAAAGTGAAACCAGTACCCGAAATGGCGGAGACGACTTCTTCATATATGATCATTCGTACACTTGTGGACAATTCTACTGGGGAGGAACTGACTATTTCGGAGAATCTATCCAATGGCCTTCCAAGGGTTGGAATGGCATTATTGATTGGTGTGATTTTTGGAAACCACTGAGCTATTTCATTCAAAGTCTATATTCAGACAAGAATATGGTTAAAATCGCTGTTTGCAGCGAGAAAGAGAACAAAAGCGACATTATTTGGAACAATGTAGCTCTCAACTTCCAAAATATGTCATTAAGCTGGAACTGGGAAACCAATCAACTACTTAACCTTTATACATTTACTACAGCAGAGGAGGTAGAACTATTCATTAACAACCAGTCACAGGGGGTGAAAAAATTGAGAGACTATCCAAACAGAAAAATTCCATGGCAACTCACTTTCGCACCAGGCACCATAAAAGCAGTTGCACGTACTAATGGAAAAGAAGTTGCTATTGATGAGATTAAAACAGCAGACGAACCGCATTCTATTTTGTTATCGGCAGATTCCACCTCTATACATTCAGACGGAATGGATCTTGCTTACATTACGGTCAGTGTCGTAGACAAGAATGGCCTATTGGTACCTGATGCAGAAAATAACATCCATTTCACCATTAAAGGGGTTGGAGAACTCGCTGGAGTCGGTAATGGTAACAGGAATTCTGATGAACAGTTTGTAACAAGCACCCGTAAAACATACAACGGTAAATGCCTGCTAATTATCCGAAGTACTACGAAATCAGGGCAAATAAAGATCAAGGCAAGCAGTAAAGGATTAAAACAAGCGACATTAACCCTAAATGCATCCAACCATTAACCATCTTAGAAATAATTATTTTAACATAACAATTTAATAAAAAAATTATGAGAACAAATAAATCAATTCTTTCTCTTGCAATAGTTACTAGCCTTTTTGCATGCGAGACTTCACAAAAAGCTACACCTTTTCAGAAAAATGAGCCAATAAACTTTTCACAAGTGAAAATCACCGATAATTTTTGGTTGCCTCGCATCCACAAACATGCAGAAATAACCATCCCCTCATGTCTACACCAATGCGAAATAGAAACCCAACGTGTGAAAAACTTTGCTATTGCCGGTGGATTAGAACAAGGCGAATTCAAAGGAGTATTTTTCGACGATTCTGACCTTTACAAGATGATAGAAGGCTGTTCCTACTCGCTCATTAATCATCCGAACCCTGACTTAGAGAAAAAACTAGATGAGATAATCGCAAAAATTGCATCTGCTCAACAAAAAGACGGTTATCTGATGACTTACTTCACCTTGGTCAACCCAAATGGGAAATGGACCAATATGGATTGGCACGAGATGTACTGTTGCGGACATTTGATAGAAGCAGCCATTGCCTATTATAATGCTACCGGAAAACATTCCTTATTGGACATAGCTATTAAATTTGCTGACCATATAGACAACACATTTGGCGAAGGAAAACGAAATTGGGTAGCTGGTCATCAAGAAATAGAACTGGCATTGGTGAAACTTTATCGTCTAACAAAGAACGAACGCTATTTGAAGTTATCTCACTGGTTGCTAGAACAACGAGGTCGTGGAAATGGTGACTGGAGTCAAACAACTTTAGGCAAGGAGCATTTTCAGGATGCAGAACCTGTTAGCCAACTTTCTAAAATCAGCGGGCATGCAGTACGGGCAATGTATATGTTTACAGGTATGGCAGACGTGGCGTCCATTACACAAGACAGTACTTATATTCATGCACTTGACCGTCTGTGGAATGACGTAATCTATACGAAGATGTATGCCACTGGCGGAATAGGATCATCACGAAAAAACGAAGGCTTCACAGAAGATTATGATCTTCCCAATGCAGAAGCCTATTGTGAGACATGCGCTTCTGTGGGAATGGTGTTTTGGAATCAACGGATGAATATGTTAGAAGGTAATGGAAAATACATTAATATATTAGAAAAATCTATGTATAATGGCGCCTTAGCAGGTATTTCCTTGTCTGCTGACCATTTTTTCTATGTTAATCCTTTGGAATCGGATGGTACACACCACCGTCAGCCATGGTATGATACTGCTTGTTGTCCTAGTCAGATCTCTCGTTTTTTGCCCTCCATCGGCAATTACATTTATGCTACTTCTGCAGATGCGCTATGGATCAATCTCTATATAGCAAGCGAAACAAACACAACCATAGATAACATGCCTGTAAAAATTGCACAAACAACTAACTATCCTTGGGAAGGGAAAGTAAAAATCACAGTAAGTCCCCAACAAAAGAAAAGCTTTACAATGAAACTCCGTCTACCAGACTGGTGTAAAGAGTACACTCTAACCGTCAATGGAAAAGAATGCCAAACAATCACGGATATGCAATATTTACTAATTAATCGTACTTGGGAAGAAAACGATACAATAACTTTTGATATGCCTATGCCTGTAGAAGTTATAGCAGCTGATCCACGTGTAAAAGCCAATGTTGGCAAGAGATGTCTACAAAGAGGTCCATTAGTATATTGCATGGAAGAGGTTGACAATTCTAATTATGAAACAGCGGCACTATCCCCTTCCACGAATTATACTACTAATTTTGAGCCAGAGTTACTAAATGGAATAATAACAATTACAGCTACCCAAGGTACAGACACATATAAATTTATTCCTTATTATGCTTGGGACAATCGAGAAGCTGGAAAAATGAGAGTGTGGATAAAGTATGCAGAATAGCCTATTAATAGTCCACCTTAATAACCATAAATAAAATAAAAAAGATAAATATTCTTTTAATATCTTCCGCTTTCAATAAACATATTGTCTAAACATCCAAAAAGGCTGTCTCAAAATTGAAAACGAGACAGCCTTACCTACATTATATATACAAGTTAAAGTATGAACTATATTAATTTCCATAAATTCATATAGTCTTGACTCTTCGAAGACTCACTTTTGGTTTGAATTTCTGTCTCCTAATCTGGAAGACCTAAGCTGGATTAAAGATAAGTCAAAAGTTGACATCGTAATAAAATCACCCTTTGAGCAAGCAAATAAAAATATAAAAGAAATAATAGACAAAACGTAAGCTTATAAAGCCATCTATTACGAGAGTCTCATAACATCTTTCAAAGGACTAGGTAAAATTGACAGGTTAATTTTGGGAAACTATATTGATATTACCGGACACGGACACAGATCTGTCTAACTGGTAAAACCAATTCTTCAAATATATATGAATAATTAGCATTTAAATCAAATACTTCAGAACCATTTAAAGTAAAACGATAATTGTTTTTTTAATATTGATTATGCTGAAATACATAACCGTATAAAGGGGGACTTAATCTTACCATAGAAGATTTAATTTCCTTTGTATAACAAATTATATATCCAAAGTATTGAAATAAATATTGTTCAGCTATTCCCTATAATAAAGATAAATCAAAAACGTCTTGTCTCCACGTTCCGGCTTACGTTTTTCAAAGAAGTTTTCTTCGCGACTTCGTCGGAGAAAATTCCTTTGAAAAAAACGCTCCGACCACGTTTTTGATTTAATGAAAGGATTATAGGGACTAACTGCGACCGACGTGACACATAGATCACATTTCCACCATTCCCTTTCTTTTTACCAACATCTCTACAATATTACACAAACTACACAGTTCCCACAGTAAATTCATAATTAAAAGAACTGTCCCCAATAAAGACAGGGACTCCGGCTCCCTCTGTTCTACATAAATTTCTCTCACCTTATTAACCAGCTTGTGTATTTCTTTTCTTCCTTATTCCCTTTTTCCACCATTATCCTTTTTTGATTGACATCTGCTGACATCTAACGACACGTGATGTCACCGTTTTGAGAATCAGCATTTTATTCAATTTCAGCCACTATTTTTGAGCTGTCAAACGAAAACATTAATCTCAAAATGATGGATCATGGCACAAGAAAAAGAAGTGAAAGAAAAACCGAAGCGGACGCGCAAAACGCAGAAATCCGCCAAAGAAAAGCCCTATGTGGAACAAATCAACGAACTACTGTTTGTCCACAACAAAGAGGACCCCAAAGCCGGTGTGCAAGCCGTCAGCGAAATTGACGGGGAAGGAAAGGCCAGGACGGTTCCCGCCGAGGAAAAGAACGAAAACTCCTTTCTGAAATTCGAGAAAAACTCCAGTATCCTCGAAAACTTCATCAGGAACTTCTGGAGCCAGCTCAAGGAACCTACACATTTCAGGCTCATACGAATGACCATCCATGATTACAAGCAGAACAGGCAGGCAATCAGGGATTTGTCACAAGGTAAGGAAACGGACGCAGTAAAAGAGTTCCTCAAACGCTACGAAATCCGGCCGAGAGAAAACAAGGAACAGAGTAAGAACGAAAAAGAAACAGAAACAATGGCAAAGAAACAAAAATCAAACCCGCAGGAACAGGTACCACAACCGACAGTTTCAACAGGACAACCGCAGGAACAGCAGGCACCACGCTACCGTTATGACGAGAACATGGTAAACTGGGACGCACTGGAAAAGATGGGCGTCTCCAAAACTTCCCTCGAACAGCAGGGACTGCTGGATTCCATGCTGAAAGGATACAAAACCAACAAACTGGTTCCCCTGACACTGACGCTGACAGGTGCCAGGGTCAAACTGGACGCACGCCTCTCATTCATCACCATGCCGGACGGGCAAATCGGTCTGGGTATCCACGGCATCCGCAAGGAACCGGAGTTGGAAAGGCCCTATTTCGGGCACATCTTCACCGAAGAGGACAAGAAGAACCTCCGTGAGACAGGAAACATGGGACGGGTAGCGGAACTGAACCTGAACGGGGGATCCTATACACCCTGTCTCATCTCCATTGACAAGAATACCAACGAGCTGGTTGCCGTACGGCAGGAAAACGTGTACATACCAAGTGAAGTGAAAGGCATCAGGCTGACAGCGGATGAAATAAACGCGCTGAAGGAAGGACAACCGGTATATGTGGACGGAATGACCTCAAAGAACGGAAAGCCGTTCGACGCCACACTCCAATACAGTGCGGAACGCAGGGGGCTGGAATTCATCTATCCGGAAAGCAAAGGGTTCAACCAGCAGAGCCTGGGAGGCGTACAGCTTTCACCTAATCAGATCAAAATGCTCAGCGAAGGACATACCATCCTTGTAGAGGACATGAAACGCACCGACGGAGCGCTGTTCTCCTCTTTCGTCACGCTGGACAAGGTGACCGGCCGACCGCAATATACACGCCATAATCCGGAGAACGGGGAAATATACATCCCGAAGGAAATCTGCAACGTGCTACTGACTCCCGAGGACAAGGAGGCACTACGCAAGGGGCAACCCGTCTTCCTTGAAAACATGCTCAACCGCAAGGGGGAAGAGTTCTCCTCCTTCGTCAAACTGGACATGAATACGGGCAGGCCGCAATACTCGCGTACACCGGACGGTTTCAGCGAGCGCCAGGTGCCGGTCGTTCCGGCGGAAGTATACGGGCATGTATTCACGGCACAGGAACGGGCCAACCTGCAGGACGGAAAAGCCATACTCGTATCGGACCTGAAAAGCGCCAACAACAAGACATTCAGTTCCTACCTGAAAGTGAACGCAAATTCCGGACAGCTGCAATATTTCCAGGAAAATCCCGACATACGCCGCAATACGGTCCGGCGTGCCGCACAGACGGACGACACGCAGAACCGGCAGCAGGAACAGAAGAAAGGAAGCAGACAGGCCGTATAAGAAGAATACAAAAAAGAATCATTAACCATTCATCAGAGAAAAAGACATGAAGCAGAATGACAACCGGATATTCAGAAAGGAAGACCTTGACTGGAAAGAACTGGAGACCATCGGTATCCACAAAGAAGAACTGGAAAAAAGCGGGGACATGGAACTGCTCCTGCAAGGGGAGGAAACGGAAACCGTCCCATTGAAAATCCGCACTTCCGCACTCCGCTTAACAATGGACGCCACCCTCAGGATCACGGTGGGGACGGACGGAAAGCCGGTAATGGAAATCAACGGGATCAGTCCCGAAGCGGAAAGCGAAGCCGGCGGATAATCCCTGCCCCATACAGACAGAATCAAAAGTATACACAATTTCCCCGTACCGGTTTTATTGCGAAGGTACGGGGAACATCAAATGAAAGAAGATCATGATTGCGATATTGACAGACAAGCCCAATGTGGGAAAAGAGATAGCAAGAATTCTGGGAGCACATACCAGAGAGGACGGATACATGAGCGGGAACGGGTACATGGTGACATGGACCTTCGGCAACATGCTTTCACTGGCCATGCCGAAGGATTACGGGATGGACCGCCCGGAACGCGGGGACTTCCCGATAAATCCCGCCCCTTTCAGACTGATGGTAAAACACATCAAGACCGATACGGGATGGATACCGGACATCAACGCGGTCCTCCAGCTGAAAGTGATCGAAAAAGTATTCGACGCCTGCGAAAGTATCATTGCGGCCACCGACGCCTCCCGGGAGGGAGAAATGGTCTTCAGGTACCTTTACCGGTATCTGGAATGCAGGAAACCCTACCGCCGTCTATGGATCTCGTCACTTACGGACGAAGCCGTGCTGGAGGGAATGGGCAACCTCAGGCCCGGCAGCCTGTATGACCGCATGTTTCTGGCAGCGGACAGCCGCAACAAGGCGGACTGGGTACTGGGTCTCAACGCCAGCTATGCCCTCTGCCAGGCGACCGGAACGGGAAACAACTCACTAGGACGGGTGCAGACACCCATACTGGCAGCCATAAGCAGCCGTTACCGTGAACGTGAGAACCACATTGCCACGGACACCTTTCCGGTTTTTATCAGCCTGTGCAAAAATAACACCCTGCTCAAAATGCGCTGCACGGAAGAATTCACGGACCGGGAGGCGGCTGCACGGCTTTACAGTGACTGCAAACTGGCCGGACATGCACGCGTCACCGCTGTCAGCAGACAGGTCAGGGAGATAGAGCCTCCAGCCCTCTACAACCTGACCGAACTCCAGAAAGACGCCAACAACTATTACGGAATGACTGCCGGAAAATCGCTTGAAATCGCACAGAAACTTTATGAGAAGAAACTGATTTCCTATCCGCGAACTGCCGGACGTTTCCTTCCACGGGACGTTTACGACAAACTGCCCCGTATCATGGAGAAAATCCTGAACAGGAAGGAATTCCGACCGTATGTCAGAAGCATGGGGATCAACATATTCGACCTGCCGGACAAGGTAGTCGACGAAGGACAAGCGGCGGAACACCACGCCATCATCATTACCGATACATATCCGGAAGGATTAAACCGGGAGGAGATGCAGCTTTACATGATGATTATCGGACGGATGCTGGAAGCCTTCATGCCCGTATGCAGGGCGGAATACACCACTGTGGATGCCGTATGTGCCGCACGAAATTTCCGGTGTCATGCCTGCCGCATCATTGAAAAGGGATGGTTCGGCATATTCGAAAGGGAAAGCGTCATTGCAGGAAGGGAATACGGCTTATCCCCCATCCCGCAACTGGAAAACGGGGAGACGGCCGCTGTTACCGGATGCAGCCTGATACACAGGAAGGACCTGCCCGTATCCGCATATACCGACGCGGAACTGATCACCTACATGGACACTGCCGGACTGGGAACGCCGGCCACGCGTACAGGAATCCTGCAGACCCTGATTGACCGCAAATATGTACGTTATTCAGGCAAATACATCATCCCCACACGAAAGGGGCTTTACATATATGAGACGGTACGGAACATGAAAATAGCGGGAGCCGCACTGACTTCGGGCTGGGAGGCTCAACTGGCACGAATGGAAAGGGGAAAGCTTACACAGGAAGAATTCATGAAGGGGGTACTCAAACTCTCGGGAGAGGTAACGGAAGATATCTTCCGGAAATGTGAAAGATAGAAGCTATATATAGGAACGGGAAATGCAGGCTGAAAAGTCTGCATTTTTTATTTGTCAGACATCTGTTATGCCGCTTTTAGGCGGCAAAGGTACCGGATTACCCCGTATTCGTGTCAAGGCAGCCCTGCGGGCCGGTCGGCTGAAAGAAAATCATCCTCGCTGCGCTCCGGTATTTTCTTTCGCCAAGCCTTGACACAAAAGGGCAATCCGGGAAACGAAGGCCTGTAAAATCGGGAAAACAGATCCCGAAGAGATAATCATACACTCATAAAAACAACAAGGACATGAAACAGAAATCCATCGCAAGCATCTGCAAGCCGGCGGTCACACTGCTGGCAGCCGCAGTAATAATCCTGCTATGCCGTAAAGGCATAATTCCGGTACATACCATCCTGTTACTGACAATGGCGGAAGGCATAATCCGTATTTTGCTAAAACTCCTCCCGTTCCTGGCGACAATTCTCACCATTCTGATCCTTATCGGAATGTTATTATAAACCCTTAAACTACAAATGAAATGGAAACAAGAAAATTCACCCCGTCAGCTCCGGTCGCACCCGCACTGTGGCCGACAACGCGAAGCATCAGGCCTGCAAAGAGAAGATTTCCCAATACGGTTGATGAGCCCAGAAACATCGGGTATTATCTCAAGCCACTGCTTGACATCACGAAGCGACCGGACAGAGACGAAATTCTGAAGACATATCTCAAGGAAACCTATGTATAACAATAAAAAAACAACCATTATGTTTTTCCAATCAATTTATCAGATGATGTCGGCAGGCACAGACCTGAACATCAACATCAGGAGAACGGACGGAAAACTGTCCGTAGCGGTAATGCCCAGACGTACAACACTCAAGGATGAAGCCGGACAGGCCATCGTGCCGCTCATACTCAACGGCACCCCCATGGAACTGGACGGACAATTCCTGCAGATCATCACCACACCGCTGCAGAAAGCGCAGGGAATCCTCACCAACCTTGAAACCTTCGAGCAACAGGCACGGCTGACCGCAACACAAGGCAAGGCGACCGGAACCGCCAACGACAAGAAGACAAAAGAGGCACGTGAAAAACAGGAAAAGATGGAAAAACTCCTCAAACGTGCGGAGGAGGCATTCACGGCAGGAAGATACTCGGAAGCGACAACCTGCTTCAGGCAGGCCAAGGTACTCGCAGATACGGACAGACAGAAACAGATAGAGGCAAGGATACAGGAAGTGCAGAAGGAGTCGTCACAGGGCTGCCTGTTTCCTGAAACGGATACACAGCCGCTCCCACAACAGCCGCCCGCAAACGGTACGGCGAACGGAAACCGGCCTGACGGACAAATGCGGATGTTCACGTCACAACCTCCACAACAGCCTGTACAGCAGGCAATCCCGCAAACGGTACAACAACCGGTGCCTCGGCCGCAGATAGTACAGCCGCAGCCCGTACCACAATATTATCCGGGAACACCGCAACCCGTTCCCCTGCAGCCGCAAGCAACCGTCATACAGACAACCCGGGAAAATACGGGCAGGGAATACCAGTCACCGCCACAACCGGCCGCAGAAGCGCTCACTTTTGACAAGGACGATGAAAGTGACAGGGAACTGTTGCGTGAAGACCCGTATGCGGAATACATAGACTTCCCGCAGGAATGCCGTATGAAGGACGAGACACAGGCGGAGCTTATATGTTGTTAAACCATTAAAACTTTAAATAATATGGCACTTGATATCAAAGGACTCAAAAGAGTATTCATCCTGAAAAAAGGAAATGACACCCTGACACTGGAAGATCCGGACAGCAGAATGTCCCTTTCCGAAGTGACGGACTTCTATTCCATGAACTATCCGGAACTGACCACGGCAACCCTGCACGGGCCGGAACTCGAAGAGGACCGCGCGGTATACCGGTTCAAAACCACGATAGGAACGAAAGGATAAGCCATGGCAAAGAAAACAAACCCTAAGAAAAAGGAGGAGACAACATGCAGACAGTTATCGGAACTACAAACGGAAGACCTGGCACGACTTATTATCAGCGAGGCCGGATGCACAGACATCAGCCGGGGAACCGGCAGCAGAAAGAAAAGAAGGCTGCCGCCGGCAGGAACCGTAATGATTTTCTAACGGGGAGAATTCTCCCCGTTACCCCCGATTACTGTATGGAGATCCGCGCGGGAGAGAAAATCAATCTTACGACAAGGGAGAATTTTGATTTCCTGTACCGATCGGCACTCAGATACAGCGCACTTGTCGGCCTCAGGCTTCCTTTCCGTCCGACTGGGCAATCACCGAGGATGAACATCGTCAAACTGTACCGGGCAATGGACACCATACTCCCGGAGCATGTCAACCTGGAAGAGGAGAACGGAAGGCTGTACTTCTGCCTCTACCGGTTCCATGAGTGGCCGGAATATAAACTGTTCTGGATACCGCTGGAATTCACGGAGAGACTGCCGGAAAAACTCGGAAGGATAGCACTGGAATTTATCCGGCAGCTCGCCCGGCACCATGGCATACCCAAAAGCACGGATACCAGCTACTACGAAATGGCACACGATTACCTGGAAGACTACAGGCTCTACGACGAAGAGGCGACGGCAGGAGAGATCAGACGCAAGGCCGCACTTGCCAGACTGTATGAAAAAGGGAAGGCGCACCGTATACTGAAGAGAATGGACAATCCAAAGGGATTTCTTGCGGATCTGGAGGGGGAAATACGGAAATACCATACGAAGAAGAACAATGAGCGGGCATTGCTGGAACTGCTCACGGAAGGTACGGCATACATTTCACACGGCAGCCCGAGCATCATGCAATACTCCTACGACTGGGCATACGAGGAGGCACCTGATTTCAGGCCGGTGGGACTGGAGACGCAGATCATGGTCACCTGGTCGGTAAAGGACGCCATGAACGACGAAATGGAAAACTATTTCACCTCGGACTACCAGGAATCATACGCGATCACACCCGTCACGACATTCCACCTGACGCCGGACACGGAAAAGCCTTTCTCCATGGATGACTTTCCGGAGCGGTTCTCCCAATGGCTCGCACGCTTCACAAAACTCATTACAAACAACTTCTAATAAAACAGGAAAATGAATGAACTGACAATACAGATGCAGCAAATCATGCATCCCAGAGCGGTACTTGTCGCCTATGAATGCGAAACGACAGATTACTCAACCCCGCGAAGTTATCTCGAACTCAGGCCCGTCAATGAGAAAGGACGGATGGGGGCCGGCATTCCGGTAACCTATGAGTTCATGAACTCACTGGTGGAATCATACACGGAAAGCATGAGCGGAATCCCGCACGGACGCATCCCCGGGAACATGCTCCTGTGCGACTCCAGAAAAGGGCGCGAAAGGTACATATGGTACAATCCGCCACAGAAGAGAAAAATGTACTTTCAGGACGGGCTACACATTACAGACGGGACATTCAACGTACCGGGCGTCATCTACGTGGTGGAAAGGGAATGCATGGACATACACGCCTTCAAGGGAGCAATCCCCGAAGAGCGGACAGAACTGTATCTGGCGCCGTTCTTCAATGTAACCGGGGCGAACGTCTGCCTAGGCAGCTCATCGCTAAAGAAACCGCAGGACATGGATTTTCTGGAATTTCAGGAATACTGGGAAAAGCGTTTCTGGATGAGCGAGTTCTCACATTTGGGAGGTAACAGGAACCCGACCCGCAGCAATCTGGTTTCAGTAACAGAACATGTACGGAACAATCCGTTTGATTACAGCGAGTTACAACAATCCGGGAAGAAACTTAAAGACATACTGGCATGAAAAAGATTCATTACACGGACAACTACCTGCTGAAACCCTACCATCCCGTCACCATCCATGTTGCGGGTGCAGGGGGCACGGGATCACAGGTCATAACCAATCTGGCACGCATGAACGTCGCGTTGCAGGCACTGGGACACCTGGGCCTACATGTCACCGTATTCGATCCCGACATTATCACGGAAGCCAACATAGGACGCCAGCTCTTCAGTGAGACAGAGCTGGGGCAAGGCAAGGCGACAGCGGCCGTCACACGCGTCAACCGTTTTTTCGGAACAACATGGACGGCGGAAAACTGCCGCTATCCCGTACGGAAAACACAGGAAAACAGGGATGACAGGACAAGGCCGGCGAATATCATCATCACCTGCACGGACAATACCCGCTCACGACTGGAACTGTGGAGATTCCTGAAAAAATACAGGGAGACCTCCGTAAACAATGAAAGGGCGGTTTATTACTGGATGGATTTCGGGAATGCGCAAACCACCGGGCAAGTCTTCATAGGTACTGTCCGCAACAAGATACGGCAACCGGCATCAAAAGAATTCATGCCGGTACCCGGAATGAATGTCATCACCGAGGAGGTGAACTATTCCACAATAGAAGAGAAGGACTCTGGAGCGAGCTGCTCACTGGCGGAAGCACTGGAAAGACAGGACCTGTACATCAACTCCATACTGGCACAAGTCGGCTGTGACATTCTATGGAAGATGTTCAAGGAAGGAAGAACCCTGTACCGGGGAGCATATATCAATCTGGACACACTCCGGGTTAATCCGATACCGGTATAAGCCATGTGAAACAGACAGCCTCCCTTGCCGCCAACAGTTGCTGCGACAAGGGAAGCATCGGTATTTTTTTTCAATCCGTATAAAACCGGAACCGGATTCAGGATTTAATCCGCACTAATCCGGCAACACCCTTCCCTGTTTTAACCAGTTCGTATTTCTCAAGCCTTTCATACAATTTGCCGAGCGTCCTGCAGCCATATCTTTTCACTTTGAATTTGGGCATCAGCTTCTTCAGCGCACCTCCAATCAAAGACAGGCTAACCTCCGCCTTACCATCAGCAGCCTGTTCAAAAGCCTTATCAAAGTATTCCATATCTCTTTGAATAAAAAATTCAGGTGTATTTTCCTGAAAAGGCTTCTCCTCCTTCCGGTCAGCCAACAGAAACCCGGTACAGGAACGTACCAGTGCCACCGGCGTCTTTCCCTCCCCGTAACCAAGGACCATCAGGCCGCTCTCCCTGATACGTTGTGCCAGCAGGGTATAATCCCCGTCACTGGCAACCAGACAAAAACAACCGACCCGCCCCTCATGCAGGATGTCCATCGCATCCATAACCAACGCGATATCCGTCGTATTCTTTCCCGACACAAAGGAGGAAGCCTGCACCATCCTGAACGAATAATCCCTTGCCACATCCTTCCAACCGGAAAGGGATTTTTTAGTCCAGTCACCATATATACGTCTCACAACGGCAGTACCATAACGGGATACGAACCGCATCACATCTTCCATCTTCTCGAAAGAAGCGTTATCGCCGTCAATCAAAACCGCGACAGACAAATCTTTTTCTTTTTTCATACCGAATCCTTAAACTGCAAAAATATAACAGGCTCCCACAAATATAAATAATTGAACCTATTTTTTCTTTCCCCTCTGCCGCAAAAAGTCCTGTATTTCCGAACTACGATAAAAATTCTTCCCGTTCTCATCCGTCTGATAGTAACGGATAAGCCCCTTTTCACGGTAACGGGCAATGGTCCGTTGCGTCACGCCCAGAAGTTGCGCAAGGTCACAGTTATCCAGCAAGGTATCACCGTCCAGGCAGTCTTTCAGGCGGTTCATACGGTCAAGTTTCTTTTCAAGGCGATTAAAACCTTCCACCATAGTCATGATCATTTTCTCAAGTACCTCATTATCTATATACATCATGGCATATCCTCCATTGTTTTAAAAAGTGATTACCTGAATACTCTTCCTGTGCGCACTACAAGAGTATATTACACTATAATGAAAATTACATGCCGGATTCAAAAAAACGAATCCATCTTTTTACATAACATTCTAATTCACAAAGAAATATAAAATAAAAAATTACAAAAAGCACTGTAAAATGTAATCCCGGATGTTGTAAAGTCCGGGTACAATTTGTAAATACGACTTACAATTCGACCAGCTATCCGTGAAATCTGACGACATCTGCTGACACCTGTAGTCAGAGACTTGGAGACAAACTTACCGGCAGCATATCTTTGCATCGGACAAAAAATCAAAAGCTTATGGAAGTGATCAGTATCGAAGCCACAACATTTGAAGAAATAAAGCAGGCGTTAAGCTCAATTATCCGAGATATCCGGACAGGAAGAGGAATACGGCAGGAGGAAAGACTGACGGAATGGATGGACAATCAGGAAGCATGTATCATGATGGATATCTCTCCAAGAAAGTTGCTTACTTTACGCAGCACGGGAAAAATCCCGTACAGCAGGATAGACAGGAAAATCTATTACCGGAAAAAAGACATCATCACATACATGGAAGGACTGTTACAAAAAGGAAACAATTAAGCAAAGAAATATGGCACATGACTTACTGACAAGGGAAAGTCCGGAGATTATCCGCTTCTTCCAGGATATTGGACACATCACTGAACTCTTAAGAAGCGAACCGGACAGATACAGACCTGTCCTGAACGGTGACAGGTACATCACCGAAGCTGAACTGTCCGAATCACTGAAGATAACACGCCGGACACTGGTTGAACACAGGACAACCGGGCTTATCCCTTATTACCGGCTGGGAGGCAGAATACTTTATAAAGAAAAGGATATTATAAAACTGCTGGATGAAAACAGGATGGAAGCTTTTTAAAAGCCGACAATATAGAAGAGAACGTCTTCGGGAATTTTCCTAAAGACATTCTCTTCATATATATGCCGTTCATTCCAGTATAAATGGATACATTATAAAGTTTTCTGTAATTTTATCCCAATACTATTTGGAGGAATCGAACCTTTTCCATATCTTTGCACCGTCAAAAAAATGACAGCGATAAAGATTGAAATAATTGAAATTAGGA
>OGUK01000707.1_pt1 | contig 25879 bp, 29 predicted proteins | sample 1553151 | NCBI WGS metagenome assembly OGUK01 (sample SAMEA2580208, study PRJEB22360) | human gut metagenome | biome: human gut; feature: human-associated habitat; material: faeces | place: Denmark | collected 2008/2010
TGGATGCACTGGGCTGCGCAGACAACAAGGCTACCAAACTGTTCCGGGAATTGGAAAAGTTTGGACTGATTGAGCGCAAACAGCGCGGGCTGGGAAAACCCAATCTGATTTACGTCAAAAACTTTGCAGACCCGCGATTCCAGAATCGTGAAAAGAACGGTTCCGGTGCCGCGGATTCAGCGCAGCCGGAGGCGGCAAAATCACGAGGAAATAAGACTGAGTGGAATAAAACCGAGGGGAGTGAACCTGATCCTTTCTCTTCCGACGCGGAGAGCGAACCGGATGAGCGCACACGGCTGGAAGCGTATTTTATGCAGTCGTTGGAGGTGGACTTGCTGCTCCGGGTCTGCCCGGATGAGGAAGATACCATCTACCAGATCGTGGACTTGCTTGTGGACACCTGTTTCACCAAACGCAAGCTGCTGCGGGTGGCAGGGGACGACAAGCCTGCGGAGGTCGTGCGCAGCCGATTCATGAAGCTGAATGCAGACCATATCCGCTTTGTGCTGAAGTGCCTTGCGGAAAGTACCGCACCGGTCCGGAACATGAAGCAGTATCTGCTGGCTGCACTCTACAATGCACCCACGACCATGCAGCTTTATTACCAGAACCAAACCAATCATGATTTATTGAACAGGGGGTGATGAAAATGTCGAAAAAAGCAACCACGATTGCCATCGTCAATCAGAAAGGCGGCACCGGCAAGACCACCACCTGTGAAAATCTGGGCATCGGGCTGGCAATGGAGGGCAAGAAGGTCCTACTGGTGGACGCTGACCCACAGGGGTCACTTACCATTAGCATGGGCTGGCAGCAGCCCGATGAACTGCCCACGACCCTTTCCACCCTGATGGCAAAAGCCATGAACGATCAGAGCATTCCGCCCGGTGAAGGCGTTTTGCATCATGCGGAGGGCGTTGACCTGATTCCGGCGAACATCGAACTGGCAGGGCTGGAAGTGTCTCTCGTCAACTGCATGAACCGGGAAAAGATGCTCAAGCAGGTGCTGGAAGGAGCAAAGCACGAATATGATTTCATTCTGCTGGACTGCACCCCTTCCCTTGGGATGCTGACCGTCAATGCCTTGGCAGCGGCGGACACCACCCTGATTCCCGTGCAGGCGCAGTACCTGTCTGCGAAAGGTCTGGAACAGCTTTTGCAGACCGTGCAGAAGGTCCGACGGCAGATCAACCCCAAATTGAAAATTGAGGGCATCCTGCTGACTATGACCGACAGCCGCACCAACTACGGACAGCAGATCGACAACCTGATTCGAGGTGCTTACGGCAGCAAGATCAAAGTGTTTGACCAGACCATTCCCCGATCTGTCCGTGCTGCGGAGATCAGTGCCGTTGGCAAAAGCATTTTCCAGCACGACCCCAAAGGCAAGGTGGCAGAAGCCTACCAATCTCTGACGAAGGAGGTGCTGGCTGATGCCGAAAAACAGCTTAAACGTGTCGCTGAAAGGGGCAGATGACATTTTCTCCACGGAAGAATCCCGACAGGAACAGCAGCGGGAGCAGGTGCAGCAGATCCCCATTGGAGAGCTGTTCCCTTTCAAGAACCACCCCTTCAAGGTGCTGGACGATGAAGCTATGACCCGGACAGTAGAGAGCATTGCTCAGTACGGTGTGCTGGCTCCGCTGATCGCCCGCCCCCGCCCGGACGGTGACGGCTATGAGATCATCTCCGGGCACCGCCGTCAGTATGCTGCTAAACTTGCCGGGCTGGATACTCTGCCGGTTATCGTGCGGCAGATGTCGGACGATGCTGCTGTGATATTGATGGTGGACAGCAATCTCCAACGTGAACACATCCTGCCCAGTGAGAGGGCTCTTGCCTACAAAATGAAGCTGGAAGCGATAAAAAATCAAGGTGCTAGGTCAGATTTAACTTCCGCCCAAGTTGGGCGGAAGTTGGAAGCTGCCGATATTGTTGGTCAGGAGGCTGGCGACAGTAGAAATCAGGTACGGCGCTTTATCCGTCTGACCAACCTCATCCCGGAACTGCTGGACATGGTAGACGAAAAGAATATCTCCTTCAATCCCGCTGTGGAACTGTCCTATCTGGACGAAAGCCAACAGCGGGCTTTTTTAGAAGCCATGGATGGTACCCAAAATGCCCCATCTGTATCGCAGGCTCAGCAACTAAAGAAGATGGCGCAGTGTGGTGAGTTCACCTATGAAAAGGCGTTTGACATTTTGGGGCAGGAAAAGAAGAGTGAGCAGGACACTGTAACTATCAAAAACGACATCCTGCGAAAATACTTTCCACGCAGCTATACGCCTCGGCAAATGGAAGAAAAAATCATCCAGCTTCTGGATGCGTGGCAGAAAAAGCAGCAGCGCCACAACGAACGCTGACCCGTAACGCAAGACCCGATTGGGTCTTTTTCTTTTGCAATCAAAAGGAGAAACGCCTATGAAAAACAACGTTACCCGCACCATCCGCTCCGAGGAGATCACCATTGACGTGCGTATCTGCGCTGCGCTGGCGGCAAACCGGGGCGGTGTGGTCTACCTCGCAGCTATTGCCCCGGATATGGAGCTGACCGTCATCACGCTGGACGAGGCTCCCGGCATTCTGCCCTGCTTTGAGGAGGATGATGCCTGCCTGAACCTCCCCAACACCTCGCTGCTGCTCTGCTACAACCCGGCGCAGGTGCTGAAGATGGGCGGAAAGCACTACCTGACCGGCCCGGTGATTCTGGCTCGCACCAACATGGACGGCGAGGTCATCTCTCTGACCATTGATGAGGTCTACCTGTTCCAGAAGTATCTGGCAAGCCACAGCATCACCCTGATGGCAGACGACCAGAAGCTGACCTGCATCTGCATCGACTGAGGTGTGCTATGCTGAACTTTTTTATCGGTTTCGCCTTTTTTGAAGCGGGTGCCTTTTTCGGCTTCTTCGTGGCGGCTCTGATGCAGGCGGCACGGAGCGGTGAGATCGGACTGAACAGAAAGGAGGATTCGCATGGAAGAAAACACCTTGTCGGTGCTGAAAATTGCACCGGGACAGCATCCGCAGCAGGTCGAGATTGACAACGACCTGAAAGCCTTGCAGCAGGCTGTGGGTGGCTCGATTGATGTTGTTTACCCCTTTGCAGACCCGGTGGCCATCATCTGCAATGATGAGGGCAAGCTCATGGGACTGCCCCTGAACCGTGCCCTGCGGGATGAGGACGGGCAGATGTACGATGCCGTTGCCGGAGACTTTCTGGTAGTGGGACTGGGCGAGGAGGATTTTGCATCCCTGACCCCGGAGATGGCGCAGAAGTACGAGCAGCTTTTCCATCAGCCGGAAGCCTTTCTGAAGCTGGGCAACCGTCTGTTGGTGCTGCCGGTGCCTGATGAACCGCCCACAGAAAAGCCCCGCACCAAGCCCCCGGCAGAGCATGACCGCTAAAAGTACCCTGCTGCACGGGAGGTGATGGCAGTGCAGGAAGAAATCGAACAGAAATCATTCAACATTATGATCTCCACCACAAAGCTGTCCGCCCGGACTGTCCTCCGGGCGGTAAAGGCGGCGTTTCGGCTGTACCAGTCCAAAACATCCCAAGGTAAGCAAAGTGTCCGCACCCTGTTGCGGCAAAACCGGGGCGTGTCCAGCGTGGAGATCAGCAAGACCGGCATCCGTGGTTTGGAACGCTATGCCAAAAAGTACGGAATCGACTACGCCATCCGCAAGGACACCTCCGAGGTGCCGCCCCGGTATCTGGTCTTTTTCAAAGCCCCGGACGCAGAAGCCTTTCACTCGGCGTTCAAGGAGTATTCGGCATCCCTGCTGAACAAGGACAAACGCCCTTCGGTGCTGGCACGATTGCAGGAACTGGTGCAGGCAGCGGCAGAACTCCCCGGCAAAGTCCGGCACAAGGAACAGGAGCGTGGACTGTGACCACGAAAAAACTGACAAAGCTGCTGGCTCTGTACCTGCCCTATATTTTGCTGGGTCTGGTGGCAACGAACCTCGGTGAAGCATGGCGGCTTGCCGAGGGCAAGGAGCTGGGCGATAAGATCATGTCCATGATGGGTACTGTTCCGTTGGCATTTGCGAATCCTCTGCCCTGCCTGCATCCGCTTGATATTCTGGTGGGTTTGTGCTGCGGCGCAGGGCTGCGGCTGGCGGTCTATTTGCGTGGCAAAAATGCCAAGAAGTACCGGCACGGCATGGAGTATGGCTCTGCCCGGTGGGGCACCCCCAAGGACATTGAGCCGTTCATGGCTCCCAAGTTTTCCGACAACATCATCCTGACCAAAACGGAACGGCTGATGATGAGCAACCGCCCGCCTGACCCCAAGAACGCCCGGAATAAAAACGTGCTGGTGGTGGGCGGCTCCGGCAGCGGAAAGACCCGGTTTTGGCTGAAACCGAACCTGCTTCAATGCCACAGTTCCTATGTAGTCACCGATCCCAAAAGTACGATCTTGCTAGAATGTGGAAACGTAATGTTGAAGAACGGCTACAAGGTCAAGATCCTGAACACCATAAACTTCAAAAAGTCGATGCACTACAACCCCTTTGCCTATGTCCACAGCGAGAAGGACATTCTGAAACTGGTCACGACCCTGATGACCAACACCAAGGGCGAAGGGTCCGGCGGAGACCCTTTCTGGGAAAAGTCCGAAAGACTGCTTTTGACCGCACTGATCGCGTATCTGCATTATGAAGCCCCGGTGGAGGAACAAAACTTCGCTACTTTGCTGGAAATGCTCAACACCATGCAGGTACTGGAGGATGACGAGGAATATCAGAATCCGGTGGATCTGCTGTTTGAGGAACTGGCAAAAAAGAAGCCCAACAGCTTTGCCGGGCGGCAGTACAAACTTTACAAGCTGGCTGCCGGAAAGACCGCAAAATCCATCCTTATTTCCTGTGGTGCCAGATTAGCCCCCTTCGACATCCAAGAGTTGCGTGACCTCACTATGTACGATGAACTGCAACTGGACACGCTGGGCGATAAGAAAACGGCGTTGTTCCTCATCATGTCGGACACGGATTCCACCTTCAACTTCCTCATCAGCATGGTCTACACCCAGCTTTTCAACCTTTTGTGCGACAAAGCGGATGATGTGTACGGCGGCAAACTACCCATCCATGTGCGGTGCCTGATCGACGAGTGCGCCAACATCGGGCAGATTCCCAATCTGGAAAAGCTGGTGGCGACCATTCGCAGCCGTGAGATCTCCGCCTGCCTTGTTTTGCAGGCGAGAAGCCAGTTGAAGGCCATCTACAAAGACAATGCGGACACCATCGTAGGCAACATGGACAGCCAGATTTTCCTCGGCGGCAGTGAGCCTACCACCCTGAAAGACCTGTCCGAAATGCTGGGAAAAGAAACGATTGATTCTTTTAATACTTCGGACACGCGCGGTAATTCGCCATCCTACGGAACATCGTTCCAAAAACTTGGTCACGAATTATTGAGCCGGGATGAGCTGGCGGTGCTGGACGGCGGCAAGTGCATCTTGCAGCTGCGCGGCGTCAGACCGTTTCTTTCTGACAAGTACGATCTGACCCAGCACCCTAACTACGAGCTGACCTCGGACTATGACCCCAAAAACACCTTCGATATTGAAAAATATCTGAACCGCAAAGAAAAAATCAATCCCAATGATGAATTTGTTGTGATTGATGCTGATTCGCTCCCGTCTGCCTGAACCGGTAGGCGGTTTATTTTTACCCGGACCAGAGAGGTACACCAGCAAGCCCACTCCCGCTGCAGTTTGCGGCTTCATTATGCAGCTTCAGGTGTGTACGGACGGTCTACAACTTTCATTTATAAAGGAGAAACGACTATGGAATTCTTTAACTCTGTTATCGAAGTTCTTCAGACTCTGGTTGTCGCTCTGGGTGTCGGTCTCGGCGTGTGGGGTGCCATCAACCTGCTGGAAGGTTACGGTAACGACAACCCCGGCAGCAATGCTCATGTGCCATAAAGTAACACTACATAATCAAATGACCGCTGCCCACTATTCAGATTTATAAAAACGCATTAACGCTGAAAAGTGAAAATCGGAGGTCTGATTATGAATAAGCTCTTATCTTGTGAATTTAACATCGACACGGGCAACGTAGAATGTCGCTTTGCAGACGGGACAATGATATCAATCGACTGCGATGTTGTAGAGGATACCATTGACGGAACACTACCATTTGTAAGAGTGCGTACTGAGCTTGACTGGCTCATTTATAACGCGCCACGAGAGTATGTGCAGCTCGTGCTAAACGGTGGATTGAATGCATATTTAAAAAACTCACGGTGAGCACGGCTTGCTCGATTGATAAAAAGCAGCTTGTATTTCAAGAGCCAAATCTCTGTGTCGCACAAAGGTTTGGCTCTTGAAATATTCTCATGAAAACGAACTTTAATCCGGCTTCATTGCACTTACTACACAAAAAGCAGAATGCAATATCGGACTTTTCTACCAGAACAGCAGCACCGTGGCAAAGTACATCGGAATGTCAAGTATCAGTATAGGACACTCATCAATAACCTTTTGCGCAATTCCATGGATTCGATGTATTCCGATACATTGAGTATATTGATAAAGTGAAAGTAGGCAATCAGTTGTTTTGAAACTGTACTTGTCTGCGCACATATACTTCTATCTGCTTCTCGATAACGCCTTTGACCTTTTCGCAGCCAGCAGCATGATATGTTCCGGTTTGCCGATAGGATAACATCCTGCACCCGCCACCACAAATGGGAAGATATTTACAATCGGAACAATCTGGTTCTTTTAAAGGATCGATTGATAACCAATCATAATATGCAAAAGTAACATCTGTAAGAGTGCCATCATCCTTTATATAACCCATTTTATGTTTATTATCACCAACCATCTCCCAACATTTATACAATTCACCCAAAGGTGAAAATGTAAAACTGTATTCGTCAAATAATCCACAGTATGTCCACTTTCTCATGGGTTGTGGATATTTGGAAAACATATTGGCTTCGCTATATTTCCATAATTCATTTAAAATATCTGGAAGATACTCTTCAGGAAGGCAATTGCTTTTGTAAGAAGAACATGCAGATGTGGAATCTCTTGTTATGCCAAAATCCACCTGTGAATGCGAAATCCCCAAATCTTTGAGTGTATCCAAAAGCATCGGAATCGAGTCAACATTGTTCTTGTCTACATTTATTCTTATATAAGTATGTATTTGAGAGCAAAACTCCTCCATGATAGTTATTCCATGCAAAACTTTCTGGAATGTGCCGGAACCATCTTTAGCAACTCTTCGACAATTGTGTATATATTCCGGTCCGTCCAAAGTGATTTGTACAAATTTACAATTATAATTTAATAATCCACTAACAATTTCTTCAGTCAATAAAGAACCGTTAGTAACAAGTGAACACTGTAATTCCTTATGGCTTGTTAAACAATACTCTTTGAGAATACCCAACATATGAAAACCAACATCTATATTCAAAAGAGGCTCGCCACCGAAAAGAACAACGTGTATTAGTTCACCTCGTTGTTCTTCAGAACATTTGATTAAAAAATTAGCTATCGCTCCAGCTCTGTTTTTTGTCATGTTTTCACAACGCAGTTCTCCTGCGCCTTCATAACAATATATACATCTAAAATTGCATGACCAAGTTAATAGCACTGTTGCCGTAAGGCATTTTTTTCCGTAGCGTGATTTGTTATAGAAATGATTATAAATGCACGATTCATTATATTCGTCAGGGATTAAAGCATTGTATTTTATAAACAGTCTATTTTCTTCTTCAGTGAGCAACGTCGGATTAGATGATTCTATTGCTTGCTTAACCGAAGGAGAAATTACAAACGTACTTCCCCATAAGGAGTTGAATAAAATATGTTCCTGATTTTCGGTTGTATGAATTATATTATATTTTGAGAACTTCATTAATTCAATCCTCCTTATGCTTGTTCGCAGCTAGTATCATTCCGCCAAATGAAAAACTTACACCAATTAATAATAAATGCTGAGTGCAAGAAATATATAATGTAGAGCTTCTATTCAAGATGCCTAATACAAAAACAATGAGGTCAAGAGCTGCAAAAGCAAAAAATATCATACTTCCAATACTTTTGATATGAGGCCAGTTTTTTTCATTTATATCAACAGGCAAGGAAAAACGGAAACCGTAGTAACTATGGAACGGAAAACTTTTATGGAAAAGAGGATATTCCACGGGAGCGTACTTTATTATAATTCCAATTGCAGAAAATATTATAAATGTTGGAATATATGAGCCGTCTGAAAAAATCATATATAGCCCCCCTTTATACTGTTATCTTCATCACATGTTCAGAAAATAGATAGTACTGCCAGCCAAAACAAAACATCGTAAATTGCGCAATTATCAATCAGGTGTATTAATTCCACAAGACTCACTATTTACTGTACAAGAAACGGAATTTAAACCGCAAAGCCCAGCATTGCTTCCACAAATAGACACGTCAGAAATACAGCCCGAAACATTTGTGACGCATCCGCCAAAGTCTGCAACGCAGGCACTCGCATCTTTTGCACATGGAGAGATTTGTCCCAAGCATAATCCAATCGGATTCGTATTGTTATCGTAGGCATTTCCAATATATGTAGTCATAATCGACTCCTTTCTACTCTTCGGCTGGCAGTACTATCATATCTGAACACCTAAGGATTTTGTCAAATCCTATGGATGTCTATCGCGTTAAATTCGGCATTCACTTTCGCAGAAGAATTGTGGTTTGTCGCCCAAAAAGACAAGTAATTATTTTAATGGTACAATGGAATCACAGTAATGTAAAGCTCTTGAATCATGTGTGGCAATTATAATAATTGTATCGTTTTTTATCGCATTCAGCAACTCAAAGAAAGTATTTATACTATCTGCATCCATAGCTGAAGTTGGCTCATCCAATAATAGCACAAGAGGCTTTTTTAGCAATTCGCGAATAATAGACAATTTTTGCTTTTCCCCTCCCGAAATATTATCACTTTTTTCATTTATATATGTGTTCAAACCATCACAACATTTATCTAGCCAGTCATTCATTCCAAGTTTGTTAATATAATATATTGCAGCGTCGATTTCTTCAGGTTCGTAATTTTCATTAATGTTATATGGATACAAATTTGAAATGATTTTGTCTGCGAGAAGCTGCGGCTCCTGCTCAACAAAGCCAATAAGAGATTTTCTCAAAAAATTCATATTTAATTTCTTGATGTCAAAATCGTCGAAGTAAATGTTACCGCCATAAAGATTATTATACAGCCCTGCAACTAAATGTAATACCGAGGATTTTCCAGTACCATTATCACCACACAAGGCATATATATTTCCTTTATAAAACGCTGCATTAAAAGACTTTAAGACTGGTTTGTCAAAACTCAATGATATGTCTTGTAGGTATATAGCCTTGATGTTTGACACAATTTGTTTTCCGTCGGATTCGGATTGCATCTTAGCAACATCCATCAAACGGTTTAAAGATACCAATGCATTTTGTGTAGAGGAAGTAAGTGAAAAAAAATATCTAATACATCCCAATGCAGAAGAGAAATAAACATTGATTGTCGTAAAACCGCCGATAGACATTTCTCCATTTAGTACGGCTACACCTCCTACAAGGAATAAACCGATTTGGCTTAAAGCCAAAAGCATTGAATCAATACCAGAAAAAATATATTGAAAAATTTGAGCGTGCATAGCCGTCTTGAAAAGAGATTGAAATGCTAAGTCCACTCGATTTATAAATACATCTATCAACCCGTGCCTTTTGACAAATTTAATATAACGCAATTGCTCCTGTGCTTTAGAAAAGAACAGGGCTTGCTCGTTTTTGAATTCCCTTGTGGTATTATATAGTTTGCCCTTGAATATTTCAAAGAAGACGATATAAAGTGCAGCTAGTATAAGTAATATACCGAATACTGTTTTGTTGATTTGATATGTTATAACGCTCACCGTAATAAGCCGTACCGAACTTACAGGAACATTTTGTATCACGTTTATGCAATATGAAGCGATTTCATTGGAATCAGTTTGAAGTTGCTGAGTAATGCGTGAACTGTCCAAAAAAAAAGTTTTGGAAAAAGGGATCTGCTGGATGTGGACGAGCATTTGTCTGTTTATATTGTAGCTTACCATTGTATGAAGTTTTTCGCGTATTCGCCCGAGTGCAAAAGATATCGCAAAACTTATCATAATAGTCGCCAAGAAAAGAATACAATAGTAGCATAGTTGAGGTTTCCATTCCACGCAATTAGGCGAAGCCAAAAAGTCAATAAATCGACCGGACAACAAAGTGTTAAAGAGGGATATTAACGAAGATCCTATGCTGAGAACAGAAAAAAGGATAATCTTTTTTCGGTAAAGATGCAATGTGCAATGGGAAAATTGAAAGATTCTTTTCATGATGATAAACCGACTTTGTTTTTAAAATAATATTCGGCGACTTTTAAAAAGTGGTTATCCCTTTGGGTCAGCAACTAATACCGACTGAGGGCGGAAACTTCTTTCGTCATTTGCTTCGCAATTGCTACCTTTCCCTAAGGGAAAAGCTTGCGCTTTGTGCCATCTCAAAAGGTTTCCCATTTGTGAGGAAGCTGTCAGCCGTAGGCTGACTGAATGGGTCTTTGCCTCAGCAGCGGCATCTCAAAAACATGCTTAGTAAAAGGAACAACCACTTTTGAAAACAAAAAATCCCCTTTATATGCTATCATGCTTTAGCTAAAGCGTCAATATCTTTCGCCAATCTTGAAAACAATTGTGTGTACTGGTCGTATTTGCTTTCGCATTTATCGTCTATACGCTCGATGAGCCACTTTTCTATGCTGCATCCCGCGTAGCTTGTTCAAATTAGCTTTTTCTGTATGCAGGAATGGGGCATTTCGTTTCTGGATGCGCCTGTCCCGGAACAGATGAAGTATGCTTCTCTGGCAGAAGCCGCTTCTCACCTCATACAAGTCCTCAACGACCCGGAGCACATCACCGGATAAAAAGCGTCCCGAAGGGATGCGCAGCCTGCATTGGAAAATGCAGATCAAAGGGGCTTGGGGCATTCCCCCAGCAAGCAATGTTTTTGTATAGACGAAAACATTGCTTGCAACTGATTGTTTGGCGAGGAAAAGCGTATATGGTTTTGGCGGTTTAATCAAACAATGACAACGTGAACAGCACGTTCGTAATCAACTTTGCGAACGTATATTGTGTAGATTGTTTGACAATTGACCTTTTGAAATGTGGTTCCAGTTCTTTCACGGGTTCCCATCGAAAACAAAGACGGCGATGATAAATCGCGTACTTTTGTTCGATATCCGATTCCTTCTTTTTCTAAAAGAGATGTGTATTTTTGGTATTGAGATTGATTTGAGCAAACCACCAACTCTTTTTGATTAAAAAACGGTAGCATAAAAAACTCCTTGCTCAAAAACGGTTATCGGATATTATTTGAAATTTCAACATACCAAGTCTTTCCGGTCTTTGCAGCAATATTGACAACATAGTAGCAGCCAACGCGATTTGTTGCATCTACCAGAACACCAGCCCAAGAGGAATCAGGGTATATTGCTACATTGGAGTAACTCCTTTCGATTTGTGCATTGTGCCATCCTTTCTTACACTGTATACCCAGCAAGCAATATTGTCTACATTTCTGTAATAAGATGGAGAAAATTCGTAACGAAATCGGAGTCACCAACAAAGAAAAATGGCATAGTGCTTTTTGCTGTTGAAACAGGAAAGCGACCATGCCATCTCAGGATTGAACTTATTTTCGTTTTTCTTGCAGATGCTTCTCAGGTACATAGGGACGCTTCGGCTGATACATCCAGCCTGCACAACCCGGAGGCCACTCCTGCATATCCTTCTTCACCAGAGCTTCAATTTTCTTTTTGGCGAACTGTTTGACTTGAATTTTCATTTGTATGCCCTCCTTTCAATTTTGACAGCGTGAAATGGATAATGTTATTGCATCAGCAGTCAATGCTGCGACCAACCCTTGTAGTATGGAAGGAGCGATTTGAGTTCCCACCAACAAAATTGCGAAAATATTTAGAATCAATAATAACCAACGAACAGCTATTTTCGCAGCCTTAAATTCATTTGTTGACCAGTGAATGCTTTTATTGTTAACTGGTGCAATATACAAAATTGTAATATCAGAAACTATAGTTAAGAAAAGCAACGCCAAGCCTGTACGGAAAACGTAGGAGATTGAAGCAAGAAGAACTACTTCTAATAAAATGGAACAGAACAGGCATTTACTATAAGTAGCAGCATGATAACCGTTTGTGTATTTCCGAATTAAGAGGAAGAACACAGAAAATGAAATCGTTAAGGTCCAGCCAAAGCAAAAACCGCCAATCAGACACTGCACAAGCCAAGTGAATAAGGTTGTCACTCTTTTTTCGATGCTATATGCAAACCATTCAGAATAAGATTCATCAAGCAATCCCATCGACACGCACTTTTGCGTTAATTGCATTGCAAAATCTTTCATTGCGACAATCCTCATTAAAAGAACTTTCTTGAAAGAAAGAATACACAAGTTGAGCTACAATTTCCACAATAATGTAACGAAATGGACTTTTTTTGTCACGAAATCGGAGTGAGCGGTATATCAGCGGTGAACTGAAACCACCCGTTTTCATAGAACATGGTATATTCGCCGCTATATTTTTCAAGAATCAGCCGGATGTTCGCAAGTCCAAAGCCATGCATCTGTGGTTCTGGTTTTGTCGTTGGAATGGAACCGTTTATAATTACAACAGGTTCCGATGTGTTTCGGACAGAGACAAAAAAGTCTTGCTGTGCAACGGCCATGACATGAATCGCTTTATCGCCCTTATCATACTGCTGACACGCTTCAATGGCATTATCCAAGAGGTTTGATAGAAGCACTACTATATCAGAGGCATCAAATGGAAGATTTGATAGATCATTCACTTCAAAATCAATACTGATCTTCTTTTGAGTTGCTTCGGCAGCTTTTGTGTTGAAAAGTGCATCCAAGATAGGATGGTGTGTGTTGACAAGGAATAGTCGATCTGTTTGCTGTTCGGTGATTTTTTCAAGATATTCTTCAGCGGCAGAATACTCTTGATTCTTCATCAATTGATTTAGGATATTCAGGTGCGCCCGAAAATCGTGAACTTTTTTCCTTTGGGCAGAATAAAGTTCGCTTGCCGAAGTCATGTTTTTCGATTGCAGCTGAATCTGCTGGTTAAGCATCAATAATTGTTCTCTTTCCGATGCGGCATACTCCATTCGCTCCAATAAAAAGAGGACTGCGACGTTTGAAATAAAAATGAGAATACAACAGCCAGCAGAAACAAACTCTTCTATATTATGACCGCTTGTAACGTAAAGCAGAATCACAAGCATTACAAACGATGCGCATGGAAATAGAAAGTACAGTATCAGCTGCGAATGTTGAGCATCGCTTCTGGGTCTGTTGCCCATACGCTGAAGCATCATTTTGCGAAATAGCGCAATAATAAATAATTCGGCTGAATAATAAGAGATTCCATAGATTAGGGATAATGCCTTGTCGGCTTGAAACGTCTGAGCATCCATCCCACAAACCGAAGTTGCAAGCATTCCGACTGCAAAAGATAAACTATAAGTCAAGAGATATTCTACAACAATAAGAAATAATAAAAACCTTCCTGAGATATTCTCATATAGAGTTCTGGCAACAATAAAGCAGGATAGTAGAATTAAAAAAATTTTGACGATTTGGTTTCGATTTAAGGCAATAACACTGAATTCAATGGATGCATACATTAAAATAGTTTGAACTATTACACCGACAAGAAATCTATGATCCCTCCAACGGTGCGAAGCAAAAGCGTCTAAAAACAGACATACGCAGACTGAATCTATGATTGTGTAAACCAAACTGATTAAAGCATCCATCTACTTTTACCTCGCCAATGTAAATATTTCTGTTTTAGCTCATTATAATTCTTTTCGCTTGGAGCCAGACAAAGACCACCGCGCAATTGGACTTTATTGTATTGAAAGATTTCGACATAGTGCATATTGACAAGATAGCTTTTTTGAATACGAAGGAAACCGAGTGGCTCGATTTTTTCGGATAGTTCCGTTATGTTGCCGTAAAATTGGTATGCTGGGCGTTTTTCGTCCAACAAGTGCATAACAATGATTCTTCGATGAGATTCTAAATACAGAATGTCATTTACAGGTACATCAATAATTTCAGAGTTTATCGAAATTGTAACAAGCTGTTTCCGTTGAAGCACTTCTTGGACGGCTGAATCAAAGTAGGAATCAAGTTTAGCAGAGAAATCTGCTTTTAGTAAGTATCGAAAGGCTTGAACCTCAAATCCCTCTGGAGCATACTGAATGAAATTCGTAATGAAGATAATCACAATGTTTTCATTTTCTGCTCGTAACTTTCTGGCAAGCTCAATTCCATTTGTTTCGCCCATATCAATATCCAGAAGCGCAATATCATACGGAAGTGATAAGTCTATTTGACTTGGTTGAGAAAAACCATAAAATCTTAATGCTACATGCGTTTCCTCGCTTTTCTTTTTGAGTTCTTCAATAATAGAATCAACGATCTGCTGGTCATCATCACAAACCAAGACATTCATTTTGAAATCCCTCCATTGCACATGGGAATGCTTTTTATCACACAACATACAGCCCTGCTCCTCACAAGTCAATCAAATTTCAACATAATCGAACATTATATATAGTATAGTACGATTATGTTGAAATTTCAAATAGTACACTTTATATAAGATGGGAGTGTACGGGAATGGAGCATTATTTAGGAGAAAAGTTAAAAAAGCTGAGGGAAAGTCGTGGCTGGACGTAGGCAGATTTGGCTAAACGGTTAAATAAGGCTGTATCCACGATCAGTGGATATGAAAGTGATGCACATGCAATTCCGTTGGATGTTCTTGCAAGCATTTCATCCTTATTTAGCATTTCAACAGATGAACTCCTAGGACTGGATGCGCCAGAAGTACTATCTCTTTCTGGATTGACTGGTGCGCAAAAGAAAACTTTAATTAAACTCCGTAATGAATTGCTTTCACCAAGTCAAAAAGGAAATGATCTTTCGCCGCAGCAGATGGAAATTCTTCATGACATAATAAAAGCCTTCGGTTGACAATCGACTTGAGGCATAGTGCGAGTGCAATACAAACGGTTATTTAAGTATGACCCTCAATGCTGGATGCCCAGTGTTGAGGGTCATGTTATTTGCGGCCACACCGATTTCGTTACAAGTTTTCTCTACTTTGATACAAAATCGTGGACTTTGATTGCTTATTGTGCTTTGATGCTATCAATAGTTAATCTAAGAATTAAGGTGGACGTAACAATTTCGTGTCTTTTGTTTTTACATGAAAGGGTGATTCCAATGCAGAGTTGAAGAAACGTATAAACAATATATTATATCAAGTAACGGTATGCGATAATCAGTAAACTTCAAGGAGAATAAATATGAAAGAGATGACTCGCAAAGAATTTCTTAAACTCACGGGTGCAAGTACCGCATTGTTGGCAATGTCCCATATTATCCCCACTTCGGCATATGCAGACACGTCGAAGATAGATGCTCCATCGGCAGGAATGTATATAAGTGAAGTGGTTGATTTAAGCGGCTTGTCGCCTGTCGAACAGGAAAAAATCCTTACCGAACGTAACATCCCATATGATTCGACAATTACATATGAAAAAATTGTTGTCGAAAGACCTGCAGCGCGAGATTCTTATAAGGGAGTTCCATATCGTTTTCAGATAACGTACGGAAATAAACCTGTAAAAAATGAAAGGAGAAGTGTTGTGAGTCCTGCTGCAGCTGCGGTACTAGACAGAGGTGTTAATATTCTGATTGGATTAACAAAACCCTATATTTGGATTCCATTTACAGCTTCTGGGCTAACTCCCTCTCAGATTTTCATTTACAGTGATCCCAGTCAATACGCATCAACAAATATTTATACACATCTGAAAATTAGACAATGTGAATTTTATAAGGATTACTCATGGCAGCCAAATGCTTTTTTGGAAAGAGCAACCATTGAGGATACGACTGTAACTTATGCGCTGGTAAATCCTAAAACAAAAAGATTTACCTCACAAACTGCAAAGAAGACAGAATATAGAAAAGCTACTCACTATGACAACGATAGCTATATCTTGGAAAAAGCCTACTATTGCTTTGAGCATAATCTTCCGTCTTATAAGGAAAATGCTTGAAAGAAGAATAAAAAATGAAATTCCAAACAAAACTCACATTATGCAAAGCTGTATTCATCTTCATAGCAATAGTCGTATGCGCACTATGGGCATTTGAGTTTCGTATAGCAGCTGTTGTTGTACTTTTGATAGACTATATTTTTGATTTTATAACACGTCGTTGTCCTTTTTGTGGGAAGCACTTTTCAATTGTACTAACAGTGAAAGATCGTTGTCCATTTTGCGGAAAATTATTCGAGTAAATATTTTATGGAAGCAGTGGGTATTCCATGCAGAAATAAATGTGTGTGCTATAAAATGTCAGCCAATTATAGGAAGAGACCTATATTCTCTGTAATGGACAATGGTCAATTATGAAAACTATTGCAAAATGAAAATACGATAGCAATCGTACAAAAACAGAAATCCGGAAACTTTTTTGAGTTATTATGGTTCAAAAAAGTTTCCGGATTTTCTGTAATGCTTTTTGAAGAGCCATTCTGTAACAGCCAATCACATTTCTATGAAAAAAGGTCAATCTTCTAGTCTACCGTGATCGCAACCAAGTGAAAGATAATGTTCGATTTCTCCACTCAGCACAAGCTGGGTATATTCCAAGGGCTTGTTATATAAGTAGCCAGTCCAGTTCTGCCCGCTGCGCCGGAGTGTTGCTGTACTCGTCCTCTATGGCGATACAATCAATGGAAAGGGTGGTGCCATCTTCAAATCGGGCTTCCACCCGGTTGGTGTCCATGTTGTAGCGGCAGGAAAACACTTTTTGAGAGTGATTATGGTCGAAATTCTGATTTCGTTTCATTTGAATGACTCCTTTAATAATTTTCTGGTTGATTTTTGACGAAATGAGATTCATTTTTGCTTGAGCCGCCCAACCACACTACGATGTAGCTTTGTTCAGCTCTTGCGGTTGCATGATTGATACCAGCACAGCACTGGGATTCACCGTACAGAGCGAGTGAATCCCAGTGCTGTGCTTTTTTATTTGACATGAGGTGAAATTTTATGCGTCAGCCTGATCATGAGTACGAAGAACGGAGCTTTGGAGATATTCAACGTGCAATTGATTTTGAGAACAGTATGAATGACCTTGAATCGCAATTGTATTACCAGCATCTTTCCCCGAAAGAAGTTGCCCAGCAGGTGCTGAAAGCCACTTGCCAATTCTACGATGCTGACTGGTGCGGTTTAATTCAGGTCGATCTTGATTTGAATTTGTGGACGCCATTCTGGTGGTTCAACGCTGGCGCAACAGACAAGACGATGCTTTTAACCGAAGAATATGAATCCGCTGAATTTCTTGATCGGTGGGTACAAACTGTCCGCAAGGGAATTCCAATGGTCGTCCCGGACGCCGAAGCGACAAAAGAAGCCTATCCTGCGGAGTATAACCTGTACCAGCGGCTTGGCATCCGGTCTGTTATTGCCGTTTCCTTGGAGCCGCGCCCAGTCGCTCTGCTTGCCGTCCGGAATCCTAAGCGGTATATTCAGCAGACCAGTATGCTGCGGATTCTGGCCTATGTGCTGCTTGCATCGTACAACGAACAGAAAATGCTGAACCGGCTCCAAATGGCATATATCCCGACTTCCATCCAAAGCAGCAAGGATATCTATGTCAGTCTGTTTGGTGAACTGAGCATCAGCACATCCAAAGGTGTTCTGAAAGAAGCTGACTTTAGTTCTCCGAGAATCAGCCGACTGATTTCTTACCTGCTGATCTCCCGTAAAAATGCCATTTCTCCGCAGGAAATCACTCAAACACTCTGGCCGGATGATTTAGACAACCCAGCCAAAAACGTCAAGGGACTGATTTATCGCTTGCGCCAGAAGTTCAACCTTATTTCAGATGAGCCATTGATTTTATCCTCTGCATCCGGATATCAGCTCAACCCGGAACTTCACATTATGACGGATTATCAGCGTTTTGACGAACTTGTGTCTTCTGCTGTCAGGGCATCCTCTATAATCAACAAAGTGGACATCCTCAAAAATGCTCTTGATCTCTACCATGGAAAGGTCTTGTCCTCTGCAGATGGCGAACATTGGCTCATTCAGTTTTCCACAAAATACCATCTCTCCTATATGGGTGCTGTCAGTGAACTGCTGAGGCAGCTGGATTCGCTGCATTCTTATGACCTGCTCAATCAGTACGCCATGAAGTCTCTGACCATCGCACCCGATAACCCGAAAGCATACTGCTGGCTGATCCGCTCCTTGAAAGCGCAGGGAATGAACGAACTTGCAACCAATGAACTGGCCGCTGCAAAGGAACATCTGACCACAGAAGAATACGAGGAAATCCTTGCATTTGGAGCTAATTGGTAAGAATGATTCCTATAACACTTTCGTAACACCTTCATGTGACTTTCATAACACCTAAAATTTTTCAGAAAGGGGCAAAAAGGGGCAAAAATGGCTCCATAACACTTTCATAACACCGCCAGATAACTTTCATAACACCGTCGTGTGATATGCTTACAGGGCACGAATCGATGCCTTGCAAAAGCTGATCGCACGGCGGTTTTCTTTTTTATAGGCTTCGATGCGTCAGAACAAAAACATATCGAAGCCTGAGATGCATTAAAGGCCGAGGATACTTATACCGCTTTCCATTTTCGGATGGAAAACAGTGTCGGTACCCTTTTCTTTAGTGCATCTCTTTTTTTGTTGCCAAGAAAAGCCCGCAAGCTGTCCCGCAGTGAAGTGTCCTCAACCTCCGCATCCGGCGGAAAGGATGCTTCATGTTTCTTTTTGCCCATTTTTCGTGGCTGGAACTGGCCGCACGGTATCCCTAGCAACTCCAAATTTTTGACTTTTCACGCTTTATCGAAAATTTGGAGGTTTAATATGGGCTTCAACAATGGCCTTGAGCGCATTCGTTTGGAAAATCAGTGGAAAAAGCTGCGGGTTCAGTATCGGGCAGCTGGTATGTCCGATGAAGCAATTCAAGCAATGTATGAATTTGATTTTCAAGTTGTCAACTCAGAACAAACGTATTATCGCCATACGGTTGATCTTTCCATTAGCAATACCGAAGCTGGCGACTCACGCGACACAAAGCACTACCATGAAGTCATTTTAACAACCGATACATACCATGAAACTAAAAGTCACTTTGCATGGATTGGGGAAATTGAGGATGAACGGTTGCTCTCTGCTCTGGAAAAATTGTCCGAAGACGAGCTCAGACTTTTGACGCTCTATGCTTATGAGGGCTACACCGAAGCCGAGATTTCTAAAGTCTTTAATATTTCACAGCCCGCAATTCATAAGAGAATTGCAAAAATTACTATATTTTTGAAGAAATTCTGATTTCTGGTTATAATTTGACCTCTTTCGTGAGCTAGTAAGTGAGAGGACAATTCACCAAATCGGCTCCTGCCGCTGGCAAAACGTCCGCACTCGCGAACCTTGAAAGTTGAATAGTTCAGTTGTTCGGTACTCAGATAATGATACTTCCGTAATTCGCGGCCCGGTCAGGATGTAGGCGGGGTGGCTGAGATGCCAATGAAGCGGTACAAATCCGCTGCCGAATGATTCCCCACTCGCAGGGAGCCGAGGGCGAATATGCGAGACCTTAACATATTTTATCAGGAGCGGCCGGATGCCGTTTTCGGTCTCCGGTCACTCCTGTTCTTTTACATATTTATCCGCCATTCACTTTTTACCGACACGGAGGACTGCTCAAATGGATGAGTTGAATCCTACGGTGCGCGAACAGGAGCTCTACGAGGAGATGGAACTGACCCCGGAAATGATCAAATCTATCCGAACCCTCTGTGCGACCTGTCTGCGGCATTTCGTAGAAGCCAAGGCTTTCAAAATCGCTCTCGTACCGAGCGCAGACAAGAGCATGGATGTTTGCACCGTCTGCCAAACCCGGCGCGGTCACGATTACGTTGTCATGCACCGCTGATGCCGGTGCTTCATTCCAATCACCGGGGAGGTGATGCGTACCGTATAAGTAAAACCGCTTTCATACTTTAACAGAAGCCCACTGCCTAGGAGGTACAGCGGGCTTCTTACATATCCAAACGGAGGTTCGCAATTGGAATCCACTTTGAAATTCCAACGCGGAGACATCTACTTTATTCGACTGGGCAGCGGCACCGGTTCCGAACAAAGCGGAACCCGCCCTGCAGTCATCCTGCAAAACGATGTGGGCAATGCCTATTCACCGACTTTGATCGTTGCGACTTTGACAAGTAAGACAGAAAAGAAAGCTGCGCAGCCGACCCATTGTCTGGTGGAACCGGAAAAGCTGGAGCCTTCCATCGTTCAAGCTGAACAGATCTTCACCATCGACAAGAGCCGTATCCAAAATTTTGCAGGACACCTCACCCCGGAAGAAATGAGCCGGGTCGATGATGCCGTGAAGATCAGCCTTGCCCTGAACCCGATGGGGAGTATCCAAAAGCTGAAACCCATCATCCGCTCCACGGCGGCTTACGCACCGCCTGAAGTGGTTGACGGTAAACCGCCCGTCTATCCCTACACACCCATCAAATCCGATTTTGAGGACGCAGGGACGGTCGAAGAAATGATGTTATACACCGAACTGCAATCCGCTGTTCATGCCATGATTCAGCGGCTCGAATACAGCTTCACCTTTAATCCCAGCCTGCTCACCAGCCCGAAGCGTAAGAAGCAGGTGGCTGAGATTTTGACTGAAGCCGAAAAATACATTTGGCGAATCAAGGAGGAAATGCGATGCGCCTGAAAAACGACACGAACAATTTTGCCGCTTCTTTCAATATCACCCCGCCTTACCAGATGCTGGTGCTTCACAGCAAGATGCTGATTTATCCCCGTGAACTTTATCAGCGGGGTGTACAACGCAAGCGGGTGGAAATGATTGCTGCCGACTTCAACGAATACGTTGCGAACGAACCGAAGGTCAGCTTCCGCAACGGCAAGTATTATGTAGTGGACGGTCAGCACACCATCGAGGGGCGCATCCTCCGCAATGGCGGCAAGGATTTGCCGATTCTCTGCAAGGTCTACACCGGCCTGACGATGGAGCAGGAAGCCCTGTTCTTCGCTGAACAGAACGGCCACGCCGCGCCCCTGACAGCGGGCATCAAGCTGCGCGCCAAGGTCGTGGGCGGCGATGCTCCTTCCAAAGCGTTTCTCGCAGCCACCAACCGGGTTGGTCTGGCGTTCAACTATGACAGCCTGCAGCTGAGCGACTACCGCATCAGCTGTGTGGGCACCGCGCTCAAGCTGTACAACCAGATGGGTGAGAAGATCTACTGCGAATCGCTGCGGCTGATCGTTGCCGCATGGGAGGGCAAGCCCGATTCGTTCCGTGCATCTGTCCTGCGGGGCGTGATGCACTTCGTGGAACTGTATCACGGCGAGTTCAGCGAAGAACGGCTCATCCGTGCGCTGGGCAGCGTCCATCCTATGGAGATCTACCGTGTCGGCAGGGATAATCCCGCCAAGCTGCCCGGATGGAAGAAATACGTTTTCCCCATCTACATGGCCTACAACGGCAAAGGTCGCAAGGACGCTCTGCCGATGAAGTTCTAAAACATATTCTCTCTGCCAAGGGGCATCTGCAAGCTGCGGATGTCCCTTGTTACATATTGAAAATTACAATATATAGGAGTGATGATACAATGGTCGATAAGTTTTCGCAGGTCGCTGGCAACGTTCCGGTGACCAATAACGACCCGAATCGCCGATATACCGTTATCAATGGCTATCCTGTCGTCCTCAATTTTGCAAAAGAACCCAATCCGGGTGTCTTTGAGCGTGTCCGTGACATCCTGCTCGCCACCAGCTATACCAAAAAGACCAGCTGACATCGTGGACGAGGACAAAAGAACGCGCTATACTGAGGATGGCAGTGGTATTCGGAGCAATCCATGAACCACGACCAACCGTTCTTTGATAACCGAATATCGTTCATCCTCGCTTTTATAGCGAAAGTGAGGAACCCCCTATGACTGAAAATAAAAACCGTGTCTGCTGCCTGTACCGTGTTTCCACCGATAAGCAGGTGGATTTCAACTCGAACCATGAAGCAGACCTTCCCATGCAGCGCAAGGCGTGTCACAAATTTGCCGAAGCAAAGGGCTGGGTCATCGTCCATGAAGAACAAGAAGAAGGCGTGTCTGGCCACAAAGTCCGCGCAGAAGCCCGTGACAAGCTGCAAATCATCAAGGAATACGCCCGAAAGGGCAAGTTTGATATTCTGCTGGTGTTCATGTTTGACCGCATCGGACGCATCGCAGATGAAACGCCATTTGTCGTAGAATGGTTTGTACGAAACGGCATCCGGGTATGGAGTACCCAAGAGGGTGAGCAGCGATTCGACAACCACACTGACAAATTGCTGAACTACATCCGCTTCTGGCAGGCAGACGGCGAAAGCGAAAAAACTTCTGTCCGTACCCGTACCAGCCTGCGGCAGCTTGTGGAAGAAGGACACTTCAAGGGCGGCAGTGCGCCGTATGGTTATGACCTTGTGAAAAGTGGCCGCATCAACAAGCGCAAGCACGAACTCTACGAACTTCATATCAATGAGCAGGAAGCCGAAATCGTTCGGCTAATCTTCGATAAATATGTATACGAGGGTTACGGCGCACAGCGGATCGCCACCTATCTGAACAATGCTGGATACCGCGCCCGCTCTGGAAAGTGCTGGCATCCGGGCAGCTTGCGAGGAATGGTCGGCAACCTGACCTACATGGGTGTTCTCCGCTGCGGAGATGCCCGCTCCGAATTGATGCCCGAACTCCAGATCATCCCGCAGGAGGAGTTTGAAGCTGCACAGCGTATCCGGGAAGATCGCTCTGCCCACGCAGCGGAAGAAGCCGAACACCATGTTCCTCTTCGTACCCGTGGACAGGCATTGCTTTCCAATAACGTTTACTGCGGCCACTGTGGTGCAAGGCTCGCCCTGACGACCAGCCGGAAATGGCGTAAGCTCTCCGATGGTACTCTGGACGATACGCTCCGCATTCGCTACACCTGCTACGGAAAACTCCGCAAGCAGACGGATTGCACCGGGCAGACCGGCTACACTATGCACATTCTGGATGAGATCATCGACAAGATGGTTCGCCAGATTTTCTCCCGCTTGAGAGGTATCCCAAAAGAGCAGCTTATCACCAGCCGCTATGCGAAGGAAACTGCGGAGCGCAAGAACCATCTGCAAACCCTTCAAGCAGAACGCGACAAGGCCGAAAAAGACTTGCTCGCCTTAAAAACTGAGATTCTGGCTGTAATCAAAGGGGAGAGTGCTTTTCCGAAAGACACTCTTGCCGAGATGATCGCAGCACAGGAAAAGAAGCACACGGAGTTGGAAACTCTGTGTGAAGAAGCCAGTGCAGAACTGGAGCGAAACGCTGAATTGATGGCAAATGTATCGCAGCTGTACGAAGAATTGATCTCTTACGCAGACCTGTACGATAGTGCCAGCTTTGAAGCAAAAAAGATGATCGTCAGCCAGCTTATCCGCAGGGTAGAAGTTTATCGAGGATACCAAATCCATGTGGACTTCAACTTTGATCTTGCACAGTATTTGGAGAATAGAGATGAACTTGCTTGCTGACAAACACAAAAACACCGTTGACTTCGATTTGAAATCAACGGTGTTTGTAACTCTTATTTGAGCCAATGGTGGAGAATACCGGGATCGAACCGGTGACCTCTTGCATGCCATGCAAGCGCTCTCCCAGCTGAGCTAATCCCCCATAATTTTCCAGAAGTGGAAGCCTCTGGAAAAGAGATGCTCAAACAAGAAACGTTTTATGAAGTTCAGTCGTGGGGGTGCGTGAGCGCACTGCTTGGGCTCCCAGCTGAGCTAATCCCCCATAGCTGGCGTGTCATTCCTGACGACGCATATTATTATACCAGCCAAAAGGAGAGTTGTCAATAACTTTTTTATTTTTTGTGAGCGACGCTGCGGCGGGTGCTGCGCTTGTAGTAGAACAGGTACTGCTGTACGATGCCAGCCTGCTGACCATAGGAAGGAAAAGGGTCGCGGCCGCCGAATTCCTCATCAATGAGTCGCTGTATCCAAACATCAATGGGAGCCATCGCGGTACGGCCATAGCCAAAGAGGCAGACGCAGTTTGCTACCTTTTTGCCGACGCCGTCCAGCTCGAGGAGGCGGGAAAAGAGAGCGTCGTCGGGCAGCGCTGCCAGAGCACCGAGGTCGAGTGTGCCGCTGGAAGCCTGTGCGGCAGCGTTCTGGATGTAACGGGTGCGGTAGCCCAGACCACAGCCCATCAGCTGCGCTCCAGAGAGGCCGCAGAGCTGCTGCGGGGTGGGGAAGAGGAAGACTTCATCGCCTTCGGCACTGAGCGGTTCGCCGCAGCACCGGGCAAGGCGTTCTACGGCGGTGCGGATGGCCGGAATGCTCTTGCGCTGGGAGATAAGAAAGGTGATGAGCATTTCCCATGGGTCCTGATGCAGGATTCGGATGCCCTGCCCAAATTCGAGCGATTTGTCCAGATAGCTGCTCTGTCCCGCCAAGCTGCACCGCAGCGCGGCATAGTTCCGGCCCAAATCAAAGTAGTTGGCCCAGCACTCCCAATCTGAGCCATACCATGCAGCGTCGTATTGCCCAGCGCCCAGCGGAGTCAGATAAAGGAGTGCGCCGCCGGAAAGAAAACGGTAGCGCCCGTCGGCCAGTTTCTGCGGCCGGAAGCACTGGCCGCTTTCGATGATCTTGTCGAGGTCAAAGTCGTCCTGGATGGTGACGAGCTGATGGGTAAGGGGAACGGTATGCATGGAAAACTCCTTTTTGGAAAAATTGTGGCGATGCCCGATTCGAGGTGGAAACTGATTTCTATCCGTACCCTCTGCGGGGAGGGCAACCTTGATGCTGAAAAGATCGGCGTGGTTGTGACAATTTCTATCTGCGCCCTCGGTGAAGAGGACGTCTTGGTTACGCCTTTGAGAACCGCGATATGATTATTATGTTATTCTATCCACACCCCTCAAATAGGAGCGACTTCAAGTCGAAGAATGCACCGGGGAACACAAACTGATTTCAACCAACGTCTTTAAGAGACGGAATTGTAGGTCAAAATACTCAGTTCCTTAGAGAGCGCATGGCAACAACTTAATAAGAGTTTACCATATTTTTGTGTCGATTTCTACCTGCGCCCTCCGCGAGGAGGGCGACTGCGTGATGGCGTTTTCCAGTGGGGTTATGCGGTATTTCTATCCACGCCCTCCGCGAGGAAGGCGACGTGAGAACATCCAGTGCGAAGCCAAACTTCTTGCCATTTCTATCCACGCCCTCCGCGAGGAGGGCGACTCAGCGGCATCAATATCAATCTGAGCAGCAGTGCGAACATTCCGTACAATGCTGATGGCACAGATGATTTTGAGGGCGGCTGGACACACATCAATGAGCGCGGCGGCGAAATGGCATATCTGCCGTCCGGCACCGCAATTATCCCGGCCGACAAGACAGATGAAATTATCAACAACTCTACCAGCAGTTCCAGCGTAACCTATGAGGATCATTCTACTTTCTCTCCGACCATCAGCATCACGCTGGGCGGGGAAACCACAAAAGCCGATGCTGAAGAAATCGTCCGCCGGGTAAAACAGGTGATGGAAGATTTCTGGCAGGAGAAGAAAGAGGAAGAATATCACGAGCGCACCCTGCAGGGAGCGTATGCACAGTAGGGGGTGATTTTGTGG
>OGUK01000710.1_pt1 | contig 25854 bp, 20 predicted proteins | sample 1553151 | NCBI WGS metagenome assembly OGUK01 (sample SAMEA2580208, study PRJEB22360) | human gut metagenome | biome: human gut; feature: human-associated habitat; material: faeces | place: Denmark | collected 2008/2010
TATCGCCCGTCACGCGCGCCGCCGTCGAGAACGTCCACAGAATGCGGCTGTTGAGGATGCAGCCCTTGTGCGCCCCGCGCTCCACGGACAGGTCATGATTCACATAGCCGAACCAGCCGCCGCGCTCCCAATCGGTCAGGTTCTCCCAGAAAGGCAGAATGGTCGTAAGCAGATGGTGCGAACAATCCTGACGAAACATGAAGCAGTCCTCTCTTCCTGTTAGCTTAACAGTTAGGTATATGGGTATTATAACCCGGAAAAATGCCCTTGTCAAGCGGCAAAAGAAGAAAAAAGCTGATAAATATGGCGAAATTTTCACCGAAAGGAACAATGAAAGGAAACAACGTAAGGCTAACGCGTAAACTAATCAGCCGGCAGGAAAAAAAGCCGTGCAGGGGCTTGCTTTCACGGCGGAAATGTGGCACAATATAAGGTAGCATTGTGTGTAAACATGGTGCTGCTTTTGCAATTTGAAATTTGAAACTGGGAAAGAAATAGTGGAGGAAATCAATCAATGGCGGAAACACAGAAAATCGTCATTCTGAATTTCGGCGGACAGTACACGCAGCTGATTGCGCGGCGCGTGCGCGAATGCCATGTGTATTCCTGCGTCCTGCCCTATGACGCGAGTCTGGAGACGATTCGCGCGCAGAACCCCGTGGGCGTGATTCTCTCCGGCGGCCCGGCGAGCGTGCTGGAACAGGATGCCCCCCGCTGCGACGAGGGCGTGTATCAGCTGGGCGTGCCGGTGCTGGGCATCTGCTACGGAATGCAGCTGACGGCGTATTTGCTGGGCGGCACGGTAGAAAAGGCGGCACAGCGCGAGTATGGCCGAATCACCGTGACGATGGACGATAAGACGAGCCTGCTCTCCGGCATGTCGGATGCTTCCTCCTGCTGGCTGAGCCATACCTATCAGGTGAAGAAGTGCCCGGCTGGTTTCCACCCGATTGCGCACAGCACGAACTGCCCCGTTGCGGCGATGGCGAACGACGACCGGCGCATCTACGGCGTGCAGTTCCATCCGGAAGTGACCCACTCCGACGAGGGACGCACGGTCATCGAAAACTTCCTGAATATCTGCGGCTGCGTGGGCGACTGGTCGATGGAAACCTACGCGCAGACGGCGATTGCCAACATCCGCGAAATCGTGGGCGACAAGGGCACGGTGCTGCTGGGACTTTCCGGCGGCGTGGACTCCTCCGTCGCGGCGGCGCTGATTTATAAGGCCATCGGCGACCGCCTGACCTGCGTCTACGTTGACCACGGCTTCATGCGCAAAGGCGAAACCGAGCAGGTGGTGAATGTGTTCACGCATACTTTCCCCGTGCGTCTGGTTGCGTCTGACGCCAGCAAAATCTTCTATGAGGACTTGAAGGGCGTTTCCGACCCCGAAACGAAGCGCAAGATTATCGGCCGTGACTTCCTGAAAGTATTCAAGGCGGAATCCGAAAAGCTCGGCAAGCTGGACTACTTCGCGCAGGGCACGATTTACCCGGACGTTATCGAGAGTGGTCAGGCGACGGGCGCAGCGGTCATCAAGAGCCACCACAACGTCGGCGGTCTGCCTGACACCGTGGACTTCAAGGAGCTGGTCGAGCCGCTGCGTAACCTGTTCAAGGACGAAGTCCGTCAGGCTGGCCGTGAGCTGGGTCTGCCCGAGTATCTGGTCAGCCGCCAGCCCTTCCCCGGCCCCGGTCTGGGCATCCGCATCATCGGCGAAGTGACCCCCGAGAAGGTCGCTATCGTGCAGGACGCCGACGCCATCTGGCGTGAGGAGATCGCCAAGGCGGGCCTCGATAAGGAGATCAGCCAGTATTATGCGGCTCTGACCAATATGCACAGCGTCGGCGTCATGGGCGACGAGCGCACCTACGACTACGCCGTGGCCCTGCGCGCTGTCACCACCACTGACTTCATGACCGCCGAGAGCTACAATATGCCCTGGGACGTGCTGGGTACTGTCACCAGCCGCATCGTCAATGAGGTCAAGCACGTCAACCGCGTGTTCTACGACTGCACCGGTAAGCCGCCGGCCACGATCGAGCTCGAGTAATCCGCAAACCCTGAAAAGTATTGATACAATGCGATATTTTGAGAGCTAAAAGACTCTGTGATACTGCTTTGATACTATCAGGCGATTATTCATAAAGAGAGACATGAGAATGCCCTCTGAGAAACGGTAAGTTTTTCAGAGGGCATTTTTGTGTCTTTTATTCTTTACGCCACTTTTTCTTCGGCTCGTACCGGCCGCAGCCATCGGCGGTCTGAGGCCAGTTGAGCTTCCATTCCAGATACTCTTCCTTGGTGATCTCGCCCTCCCGGAGCTGCTTCTTACGGAGCTGCCACTCCTTTAAGAAGTCATCCAGCAGACGATACCGGAAACTGACTGCCATGTGCTTTTCCGGGAGATCCGGGTCGGTGGTGTCTGTGACCTCGTAGAGCCGGGTGCCGGGATAGTGCTCGTCCAGCTCGAACAGAGTGTACATCACATCCTCTGCGGCGTACAGGGTCGGCTCATAGAGGGAACGGTAGTTCACGTCCAGCACCTCCGCAATCTTGCGGAGCAACTCTTCTTTAGGAGTGCGGGTGTTGCTTTCGTATTGTGCGATGCGGATGTCTGCGCTTTTCTCCTCAAACCCGATGGCAATGCCCAGTTCTTTCTGGGTCATACCTCGGAGGTTGCGGGCACGTTTGATGCGGTCACCGACTGCCATGCGATTGCCTCCTGACTTAAACATATTTGTTGAACCTAGTATAGCACAGAAAAATAGGAGGTGCAATAGAAAATAAACAAAAAAGTTTAAGATTTTACCTGAAAACCTCTTGACTTAACGGAATGTGTTTAGTATAATGAAAGCACAAAAAGATAAGCAAAAATGCTTAGTAAAATTGAATGACCGCCAAACTGATCCAAACCGCCAAGACCTTCCGAAAGGAAGCGAGCGCTCCGTAAGGGGACGGCACAGCACCGCAAAGGGGATATGCCTGCCGGAAGTCAGCGAGGATGAAACGGCACCGAAATGAAACCGACAAGGAAAGGACAAAAAATGGCAAACAGCATTTTTATCAAGGCAGACGAGCTGGCAAAGGAGCTGGACATCTCGCAGGGGCTGGCGTACAAAATGATCGCCCAGTGGAACGAGGAACTGAGAGCCAAGGGCTACACGACCGTGGGAGGCCGGGTAAGCAGGAGGTACTATCGGGAGAAGATCTACGGGGCAGGGGAGGAGTGATAGGATGCCAGCCTACAAGGACAACAGGCAGGGCACATGGTACGCTTCCTTCTACTTCGAGAACTGGCAAGGTGTGAAGCAGAAGAAGCTGAAACGGGGATTTGCCACCAAGAAGGATGCTCTGGCGTGGGAGCGGGAGTTCCTTCTTCAACAGGCGGCAGACCTGACCATGACATTTGAAGCCTTTGTGGAAATTTATATCACGGACAAAAAGGAGCGACTCCGGGAAAACACATGGTTTACCAAGGAGCATATCATCCGAACGAAAATCTTACCGTATTTCAAAGAAAAGCGGCTCAGCGAGATAAAGCCACGGGATGTGATTGCATGGCAGAACGAGATGCTGAACTACCGGGACAAAAACGGCAAGGCCTACTCGCCGACCTACCTCAAGACACTCCATGGACAGCTCAGTGCCATTTCTGAACCACGCCGTCCGGTTCTACGGGCTGAAATCAAACGCAGCGGCCACAGCCGGGTGCATGGGGTCGGAAAAGCACAAGGAGATGCTCTTCTGGACAAAGGAGGAGTACCTCAAGTTCGCGGAAGCGATGATGGACAAGCCGCAGTCCTATTACGCTTTTGAGGTCCTCTACTGGTGTGGCATCCGGGAGGGCGAGCTGCTGGCTCTGACTCCAGCAGACTTCGACTTGGACAAGGGGCTGCTCTCCATCACCAAATCCTATCAAAGGCTGAAAGGCCGGGATGTGATCACCGACCCGAAAACATCCAAGAGCGTCCGGGTCATCCAGATGCCGCAGTTTCTGACGGACGAGATCAGGGACTATCTGAAATCCCTCTACAAAGTCCAGCCGGATCAGCGGATCTTTGAGGTGACCAAGAGCTACCTGCACCACGAGATGGACAGGGGAGCCAAGGAAGCCGGGGTGAAGCGGATACGAATCCACGACCTGCGGCACTCCCATGTATCGCTGCTGATCGAGATGGGCTTCTCGGCTCTGGCAATCGCAGACCGGGTGGGGCATGAGAGCGTGGACATCACCTATAAGTACGCCCACCTCTTCCCCTCAAAGCAGCAGGAGATGGCGCAGAAGCTGGACATGGAGCGAAGGGAGGGATGAAAATGGAACGAGTACTCGACCAGCAAGGCCGCTGGCGGAACAAGGTGGTAGCCTTCCGAATGTCCCCGGAAGAGGACGAGGTTCTGGAAGCCAAAGTAAAGCTCTCCGGGCTGACCAAACAGGAGTATATCATCCGCCGCCTGACCGACCGGGAAATCACCGTGGTAGGCAACCCAAGGGTCTACAAAGCCCTGCGAGACCAGATGAAGCTGATCTATCAGGAATTGCAGCGGCTGGCCGTGGATGAAGAAGTCCCACCGGACTTGCTGGAGACCTTGCAAATGGTGGCTCTGACGTTGAACGGACTTAAGGAGGAATGCGAATGACGGACAATAGAAAAACGACCGTACCGGGTGCATCTGTTGGCGCAGATGCGGTACAGTCGTCCTCAAAAATCAACACCAATATTATAACAAATTCGGACAAGCAAATCAATCTGCAAGCCGCGAAAAAGTCAAACAATTTCGGGCTGAACACGGTATCAATGACCGAACTGTACGACACGGTGTATCCACCCCGGAAGCCCATCGTGAACGACTTGCTGTACAGTGGCACCTACCTCTTCGTAGGTGCGCCCAAGGTGGGCAAGTCCTTCTTCATGGGGCAGCTTGCCTACCATGTGGCGATGGGGCTTCCGCTGTGGGAGTACGAGGTGCATCAAGGCACCGTCCTCTATCTGGCATTGGAGGACGATTACGCCCGGCTGCAGCGGCGGCTCTCCCGGATGTTCGGGGTAGAGGAGACCAGCAATCTCTACTTCGCAACGCAAGCCAAGTCCGTGAGCGAGGGACTTGACCAGCAGTTGGAAGGCTTCATCCGGGAGCACCCGGATGTACGGCTCATCATCATCGACACCCTGCAGAAGGTGCGGGAGATCGGCGGTGACCGATACAGCTACGCCAGCGACTACGAGATCGTGACCAAACTGAAAACTTTCAGTGACAGGTACGGCATCTGCCTGCTGGTGGTTCATCACACCCGGAAGATGGAAGCCGAGGACAGCTTTGATATGATCTCCGGCACCAACGGTCTGTTGGGTGCAGCGGATGGCGCGTTCATCATGCAGAAGAAGCGGCGCACGGACAGCACCGCACTACTGGACATCGTGGGGCGTGACCAGCCGGATCAGGAGCTGACATTGGAGTTTGACCGGGAACGCTGCGTGTGGGAGTTCCAAGGAGCCGAAACGGAACTTTGGAAGCTGCCGCCCGATCCGCTTCTGGAAGCGGTGGCAAAGATCCTCACCCCGGAACAGCCGGAGTGGAGTGGTACGCCCACGGAACTGCTGGAACGGCTGTCGGGTGTGAGCATACAGGCAAACATCCTGACCCGGAAACTGAATGTAAGTGCCGACAGGCTCTACAACGATTATGGAATTCGGTACGAAAGCAGGCGCACCCATGAAGGCAGAGTAGTCAAATTGACGTTGGAAAATTCTGGGGCGTGACGATTCGTGACGGTTGTGACGGTATTTTTGCTACTATATAAAATATCGTCACAATCGACACAACCGACACGGGATGGTGATAACGATGAAAAATGTGCAGATTTCGCAGGAACTTTTCGTCGCCTTGCTGCATTATCATTTGAGCGGCGAAAATGAGTACGAAGAGGTCATTGAACAGGGCTTGGAGCAAAAACTGGATGCGATGCTGCGGCATGAGCTGTATGCCCAGTACAAGACAGCACCCACCGAGGAACAGCGGGAGCAGGCTCGGCAGGAGTATCTGGACAGACGAGGCGTGCCAGAAAGCTTCCGCTGGTGAGTCCCTCTATTGGCAGAGGACAGGAGCGTGACACGCTCCTGTGAATGCAATCACGCAGGAAGGTGGTGTTGGACCGGGCAGCGGTGAGGCGCAGCGAAACCCCGTCCGCAGACGAAGGCCCCCGGCAGGGCGCAAAGGCATCTTTTGATGGACGGAACGTCTGTCAAAAGTGCTTTTGCGTTACTTTCGACGAAAGTAACAAAGCCTTTGCCGTGTCCGGCACCAGTTACTTCCACAGAGAAAGGACGTGCGATTGAAAAGAACCATTTCCGCAATGCGGGGCCCCGGTTCCCTCAACCATAACCGGAGAAGTTTCACCGCTGAAAACGTAGACCCGGAGCGCAGCAGCCTGAATGTTATGTACCGGGATGAACCGATTCAGAAGGTGTACCACGAACTGTTTGACGAGGCAGTGAAGCGTTACAATGCCAAGCAGAAGCGCAAGGACCGCTGTATCAACGACTACTATGAGCACCTGCGGACAGGCAAGCAGGAAAAACTCTTCCATGAGCTGATCGTCCAGATCGGCAACAAAGATGATATGGGTGTCCTGACCGAGAATGGCGCACTGGCAAAGGAACTGCTGGACGAGTATATGCAGGGCTTCCAAGAACGTAACCCGACACTGCGGGTGTTCGGAGCGTTCCTCCACATGGACGAAGCCACGCCCCATCTGCACATCGATTTCGTGCCGTATGTGTCCGGCTGGAAAGGCAAAGGATTGGACACCAAGGTTTCCCTGAAGCAGGCTCTGAAGGCCTTGGGCTTTGCAGGCGGTTCTAAACGGGAATCCGAGCTGAACCAGTGGATCAACGCCGAGAAAGAACAGCTTGCCGCTGTGATGGAGCGGCACGGTATCGAGTGGGAGCAGAAAGGCACCCACGAAGAGCACTTGTCTGTGCTGGACTTCAAGAAGCAGGAGCGCAGTAAAGAGGTAGCGGCTCTGGAAGCTGCCAAGCAGGAGTGCCAGACCGGCCTGACCGAGATGCAGGAGCAGCTGGAAACAGCGCAGACAGCCGTAGACGCTGCCGAGCAGCGGATGCAGAAAGTGGAGCAGACCTACCAGAAGCAGAGCCAGAAGCTGAACAAGCTGGCTCCCATCATGGAAGGTTTGGAAAACCTGTCAGCGCAGTACTCCCAACGGCCAGAAGAATGGGTGCCAGAAGCAGCCACATTTGAGACCGCCAAGAGCTATCGGGAGAAGAAGGCAATGCCGCTGATCCAGAAGCTGGTGAAGGTACTCTTTGCCCTCCATCGGAAGTACTGGGAGGTCAAGGATGAGCGGGATAAGTATCTGCACTTCTATCAGGACGAGAAGAAAGCTACCCATCATCTAAGCCAGCGGCTGAAAGAGGTGGAGGCTGAAAACTCTCAGTTCTATGCGATGAAACGTGATTTCAGGCGAGTATGGAACTATTTCGGTGCCGAAAAGATGCAGCAGGTCATTGGGCTTATGAGGGAGCAGGAGCAGACCACAGATAGGAGCCAGAAGAAGAACAGGCAGAACAGCATAGAGCTGTAAGCATAGCAGACCCCCGCCAGCGGATGTTGGCGGGGGTCTGTACATATAAGTGATAATTCGACCCCGAAAAATGCAATAGAAATTTTTATCGGCTTGCAATCACGGAAAAGCTGTGGTACGCTTTACTAGGATAGTATAAAGGGAAAGTGTATCCTTTTTAGAAAAAGACACCATAGTGTACCAATAGTGGTACATTTACTATGTTAAAATGAAAAAAACAATGCAGAAATCCGCATTTGATGGAGGAAATAAAAATGGTAGACACCAAAAAAGAGCAGGAACGCGAAGAACTGCACCGTGCAATCTGGGCGATTGCGGATGATCTGCGCGGCGCAGTGGACGGATGGGATTTCAAGAGCTACGTTCTCGGTACGATGTTCTACCGTTATATTTCGGAGAACATTGCCAGCTATATCAATCAGGGCGAAATTGATGCAGGCAACCCGGACTTCCGCTATGAGGATATGCCTGATGCAGAGGCAGAGCAGGCACGGGAAGGGCTGGTACAGGAAAAAGGGTTCTTCATCCTGCCCAGTGAGTTGTTCTGCAATGTACGAGCAAAAGCGGCCAGTGATGAAAACCTCAACGAAACGCTGGAAACAGTCTTCCGGCATATTGAGGAATCCGCAAAGGGCAGCTCCTCTGAGGGACAGTTTGCAGGGTTGTTCGATGATTACGATGTCAACAGCAATAAGCTGGGTGCGACTGTTGCCAAGCGCAATGAGAAGCTCGTGAAACTGCTGAACGGCGTGGCAGATATGAACCTTGGCGATGTGAAAGAGCATGACATTGATGCTTTTGGCGATGCCTATGAATACCTGATGACCATGTACGCCAGCAATGCGGGCAAGTCCGGCGGCGAGTTCTTTACGCCTGCCGATGTTTCGGAGCTGCTGACCCGGCTGGGTACGGTAGGCAAGAAGGAAATCAACAAGGTCTATGACCCGGCCTGCGGCTCTGGTTCGCTGCTGCTGAAGGCAGAAAAAGTGCTGGGACGGGATGCCGTGCGCAATGGCTTCTTTGGACAAGAAATCAACATCACAACGTATAACCTGTGCCGCATCAATATGTTCCTGCACGACATCGAATTTGACAAATTCGACATTGCCTGTGAGGACACGCTGACCAATCCGCAGCACTGGGATGATGAACCTTTTGAACTGATCGTATCGAATCCGCCGTACTCCATCAAGTGGGCCGGTGACGAGAATCCGCTGCTCATCAATGACCCGCGTTTTGCTCCGGCTGGTGTTCTGGCTCCGAAGAGCAAGGCAGACTTGGCTTTTATCATGCACTCGCTGGCATGGCTGGCTTCCAACGGTACGGCGGCAATCGTCTGCTTCCCCGGCATCATGTACCGTGGCGGCGCAGAGCAGAAGATCCGCAAATATCTGGTGGACAACAACTTCATTGACTGCATCATCCAGTTGCCGAGCAACCTGTTCTTTGGGACCAGTATTGCCACCTGCATCATGGTGCTGAAAAAGGGTAAAACGGACAATAAGGTGCTGTTCATTGATGCTTCTTCCGAGTGCGTCAAGGTGACGAACAACAACAAACTCACCCCGGAGAACATTAACAAAATAGTGGACACCTTTGCACAGCGGGCAGAAGAAGCACACTTCTCCCATCTGGCGGAGTATTCCGAGGTGCAGGAAAATGACTACAATCTGTCGGTTTCCACTTATGTGGAAGCCAAGGACACCCGTGAGAAGATCGACATTGTGAAGCTGAACGCTGAAATTGCGCAAATCGTAGCACGGGAGAATAAACTGCGAGCCGCCATTGACCAGATCGTGGCAGAAATCGAGGGCTGAGATGGAAAACGAAAAGAAGGATTCTGCATTGGTACGTTCTTCTGCGGCGGAATACCTGACCTTTGTTGCCTCTACGGGGGAGGACAAGGACAGCATTGAGATGCGCTACGAGGATGAAAACATCTGGCTGACGCAAAAGATGATGGCGACCCTTTACGATGTGGGGCTTCCGACCATCAATGAGCATATCAAAAAGATTTATGCTGACCATGAGCAGGACGAAGCGGCAACTATTCGGAAATTCCGAATAGTTCAAAATGAGGGTGGCCGACAGGTTACTCGCAGCGTGAACCACTATAATCTGCAAATGATTATTGCGGTCGGCTTCAAGGTGAACAACCAGCGGGCGGTGCGGTTCCGTGTCTGGGCAAATCAGATCGTGGAGCAGTACACCATCAAGGGCTGGGCAATGGACGAAGAACGCCTGAAAAACGGCGGCACAGTCCTGACCAAGAAATACTTTGAAGAGCAGTTGGAGCGCATCCGGGAGATTCGCATTTCGGAGCGCAACTTCTACCAGAAACTCACCGATATTTACGCTACTTCGCTGGATTATGACCGCAACGCGCTGACCACAAAAGAGTTCTTTGCAAAGGTGCAGAACAAGATGCACTATGCTGTGCATCGCCATACGGCGGCAGAGCTGATCTATGAGCGTGCCGATGCTGAAAAGCCGCACATGGGGCTTCACACATGGAAGGACGCTCCCAACGGCAAAATCAAAAAGAGCGATGTTTCGGTGGCGAAAAACTACCTGACTGAGGATGAAATGAAATCCATGGAACTGATCGTTTCGGCATACCTTGACCTTGCCGAGAACCGTGCCCGCCGTCATATCCCCATGACCATGGAGGACTGGGCTAAGCGGCTGGACATCTATTTGCAGGCAGATGATCTGGAAGTGCTGAAGGATGCAGGCAAAATCTCGGCACAGCTTGCAAAGATGCACGCCGAAACGGAGTTTGAAAAGTACCGTGTGGTGCAGGATCGCCTGTACCAGAGCGATTTTGACAGGTATTTGGAGGAAAACCTAGAGTAAAGATGAGCCTTGAGATTTGGAGTTTCCTAGTGGATGTAACTTCACTGGTTGTAACAACTGTATTGACTATCAAAATTTATAGGCTAGAGCGTTCACATGAAAAAGAACGTGAACAAATGGAAGTAAAAGCGCAGGAAAAGGCTATCGCGGAGGCGGCAAGAGTTTTTCTGATTGATAATGAAGATGAAATAGAGTATTTGCCGTTGTCGGCGATAGCAAAGACTTTGAAACTCAAAAGAAAGCATCATAGAGCGATAACGACCAAGTTTTTAAGATGTAGTGAGGAAGTCCAAAAGGAAATTCTGAAGCAAGCCAATTTTCAGCTAATAGAGGTTTCTAAAGAACAGGTGAGTGCTGCATTAAAACGACTAAAAGATGATATTAAGGCGTGCGGTTTTGGACAAGATACTTTATATGATGGGGCTAAATACTTTCATCGAGCGATGGAGCGTTATTCGGATGAAAAAATTGAAACCGTAAATCCGTACATATTTGAGGATATAAGGCGAACACACTTTTATCAAGGTGATTCACTCCAATTATTAAAAGACACGAGCTATAACGGAACGCTATACGGGTATATGTATGATTACCTTCACTCCGCAGATTTGGGAAAATCCAAATGGCTGCTGCAGCCACCAATTGATATGGTTTGGTCGCAATGCAAATTAGCTGGATGCCCGGAAGAAATAATGACATTCTGGACGATGCGAGTTGTTATTGACTGTTGCCGGGTATTTGCTGAATCAGAAGAAGATTTTGTTTTTGATGAAGATTTGATTGAAACACAGGAAGATATGTACTATTATGCGGTGATGGCACTGTACAGTACCTATATTGCAAAGAAAGAAGAGGGTGCGGATGAGTAAGCTAGATGAACTGCTCCGGGAACTTTGCCCGGATGGCGTTGAGTATAAAAGATTCGATGAAGTTTGCACATTAAATGCTCGAATTGGCTGGCAACGGCTAACGAAAGCAGAGTATATGAGCAAAGGCGACTACTTGCTTATAACAGGAACTGACTTTACTGAAACACATGAAATTGATTATAGTACTTGTGTATATGTGACGGAAGAGCGATACAAGCAAGACTCGAAAATTCAATTGAAAAATGGAGATATCCTAATAACCAAAGATGGAACTCTTGGTAAAGTAGCGCAAGTAAAGGGGCTTGAAATGCCAGCTACATTAAATGGTGGAGTCTTTGTTGTTCGCTGTAAAGATGGTTCGTTAGAGAATCGGTTCATTCTGCACTATCTGTTGTCTAATCATTTTCAAAGTGTTGTTGAGCAACAGAAAACGGGTTCGACAATTAGTCACTTAACACAAACACTTTTTTCAAGGCTAATGATACCAATTCCACCGCTAGAAATTCAGCGTGAAATTGTTCGCATTTTGGACAATTTCACAAATCTTACAGCGGAGCTTACAAAGGAACTCACAGATAGAAAGGTGCAGTATGCCTATTACCGCAATAAATTCCTTTACTTTGATGAATCTAGTGCTTCGTTAAAATCCATAGGTGATATTTGTAATGTTGTGGTTGGCGGCGAACCGCCTGCGGATTGCATTAAAGGAGAAAGTAAAGATTCATCACATATGTTTCCAGTTTGGGGAAATGGTAAAGAAGCGTATGGATATTCTGGAACGTATAAGATTGATAGGGATGCTGTCGTGATTTCATCTATTGGAGCCAATACGGGTGCTGTATACTATAGAAAGGCATTTTTTACCCCGATAATTAGGCTCAAGGTTGTTATGCCGAAAGATAATCAGCTCAGTTCAAGATTTCTTTTCCATGTGCTGTCTGCAACTGCTATAAAAAGTAAAAGCAGCAGCGTTCCCAATATGAATGCAAACGAGATTAAAGCCATAAAGATTCCTGTTCCTCCCCTTGATGTCCAAAACCGCATTGTAAATGTGTTGGACAACTTTGAGAAAATCTGCTCCGATCTCAACATTGGTTTGCCCGCTGAAATCGAAGCCCGGCAGAAGCAGTACGAGTATTACCGAGATAAGCTCTTGACATTTGCAGAAACCGGCAACACAATTTTGAACGGAACGGAACGGAACGGAACGGAACGGAACGGAACGGAACGGAACGGAACGCTGATTAAGCTCTTGCGGTATGTATTTGGCTATGTAAGGATTCCTTTGGGTGATGTGGGTTCTATCTGTATGTGCAAGCGTATTTTGAAGAGCCAGACAAACACAGCGAGCGGTGTTCCGTTCTATAAAATTGGAACCTTTGGAAAAGAAGCTGATGCCTATATTTCGCAGGAAACATTTGACGAATATCGGTCGAGATATAACTTCCCGAAAAAAGGCGATGTGCTGATTTCTGCGGCAGGAACGATTGGCAGAACGGTCGTTTATGACGGCAAACCAGCATATTTTCAAGATTCCAACATTGTTTGGATCGATAACGATGAAAGTATTGTTCTGAATAGCTATCTTCGTTATTGCTATGAATTGAAACCGTGGAAAGCATCTGAGGGCGGAACGATTCCGAGATTGTACAACGACAATATAGCAAAGGCTGTAATTGCAGTACCGTCCATTGAGGAACAAAAACGGATTGTTTCTATCCTTGACCGTTTTGATGCTATTTGCAATGATTTGACCAGCGGCCTGCCAGCGGAGATTGAAGCAAGACAAAAGCAGTATGAGTATTACCGGGACAAGCTGTTGAACTTTAGGAAATACAAAGATGAATCATCCAATTGATGAAAAAATTTATCAAGAGTTCAGAAAAGCCCTGAACGCATCGAATGTGTTTGGGTGTGAAAAAGAATATGTAGAGTTATATAATCTCGGATATGCGCTTTTGGATAGAATGGAAAAGTGCGTCGGTTATATCAATGCACATACGATGATTCCGAATTCTGAGGAAGAGTTTCTTCTTTTGATGATGTATGGCTCAATGATAGTTGATGCGGTTAAATTGGTGCTTCACTTATTAGAGGTAGAACATCCATACACACGGGATTCGCAGACGACGTACAGCTATTTTGCAGATGTATGCGAAGAGCATAATCTGATACTTCCAGATGGAAAAATACCAACTGACGATAAAGTATGGGAGTATATTCGCTCTTTGTCTTTTGCGCATCCATTCGAAACAAGCCGTGCGAAATTTCTAAAAAAGGGCGAAACACAGTACTCACCGGCAATTATTCCTTATGCAGAGTCGCAACTTTGGCAGACAAATGCAGAACCGACAGTTGACGTTATGATATACTCAACTGCGTTTCCTGAAATAAAACATTTGAACATTCCATACGATGGAATCATCGGATATATAGGTTCAAGATACCAGCTTTTATCACTTGGAACAGAAAAAATCAAACAGATCATTGAAGAGAAAAAGCAAGAGTGGGCAAAGCAAAAAGTTCAGGTTAGTACAAATCCATTGGATACATTAAAGTCGGCAGTTTCTATTATGGAAAGCAGACATGAAGATACAAGACTTCGTGAGTTGATTTCTTTGCTGGAGGTTCAAAGCACGATAGAGGAAAATCAACAGAAAATCATTTCCTACCAATCGAGATTGATAGAAGCAGTGCCCGAAGTTGTTAAAATGGTAGAATCGCTGGATACGGAGGGTCTAAACGACTATTTAGAAAGCCTGCTTGCAGTACCTAAGCCAAGCTATGCAGGAGCCGATTATCAATTACAGAAAATTTTTTCGGGATTGAATCCATATGCAGATGCAAAGGAATGGATGCGGGGGTTAAAACAGGCAGAAGGATTTTACAAAGACTGTGGTTCTAAATGGGTAAAAATGGACGTGGCAAAGATGAGAGATAATGAAATAAAACTTTTGGTTCGAATTGCGTGTGATATGCAATCACAAAGTGAAAAATAAGTGCTGCTGGAGGAAATCGAAATGTCTTTTTTCAATATCGTTGCGGCTACCAATGAAGATACCGTTGTTGCCGCCTATGAACCCTCCAAGGTGCGCTCTGACAGCTACCAAAGCGAGGCGGAACTGGAAAAAGAGTTTATCCGGCTGTTGTGCGAGCAGGGCTACACCTATCTGCCGCTGCATACCGAGGATGAACTGATTGACAACCTCCGCAGCCAGTTGGAAGAGCTGAACCACTACCAGTTTTCCGATACGGAGTGGCGGCAGTTTTTCAGTGATGTAATTGCCAATCCCAACGAGCATATTCCCGAAAAAACACGGAAGATTCAGGAAGATAATGTGCAGGTATTGCATCGGGATGATGGCAGTTCCAAAAATATCACACTGATCGACAAAAAGAACATCCACAACAACCGCCTGCAGGTCATCAACCAGTATGAGGTAAAACAAGCAGACGGCGCACGGCATGATAACCGCTACGATGTGACGATTTTGGTCAACGGCTTTCCACTGGTTCATGTGGAACTGAAGCGGCGCGGGGTGGCCATCCGGGAGGCGTTTAACCAAATCAACCGCTACCAGCGGGATTCGTTCTGGGCGGGCTGCGGCTTGTACGAGTATGCGCAGATTTTCGTGATCTCCAACGGCACAAATACCAAGTACTACTCCAACAGCACTCGCTACAATGCCATCAAGGATGCCAAACACGGCAAGATGAAAAAGGAAAAGACCAGCAATAGCTTTGAATTTACCTCCTACTGGGCCGATGCGAACAACCGTGTGCTGACGGATCTGATCGACTTTACCCGGACATTCTTTGCAAAGCACACGATCCTGAGCGTGCTGACCCGGTATTGCATCTTTACCTCAGAAAAGATGCTGATGGTGATGCGCCCATATCAGATCACGGCAACCGAGAGGATATTGAACCGCATCGAGATCGCCAACAACTACAAAAAGTATGGCACCATCGAGGGCGGCGGCTACATCTGGCACACCACTGGCTCCGGCAAGACGCTGACCTCCTTCAAAACGGCACGGCTGGCATCGCAGCTGCCCTACATCGACAAGGTGTTGTTTGTGGTAGACCGCAAGGACTTGGACTATCAGACGATGAAGGAGTATGACCGCTTCGAGAAAGGAGCGGCAAACTCCAACACCAGCACCACGATTCTGAAACGCCAGTTGGAAAACCCGGAAGCACATATCATCATTACCACCATCCAGAAGCTGGCGACCTTCATCAAGAAGAATCCGGGGCATGAGGTCTACCAGAAGCATGTTGTGATCATCTTTGACGAGTGCCACCGCAGCCAGTTCGGTGATATGCACGGTGCTATCGTTCACAACTTCAAAAAGTACTACCTGTTCGGTTTTACCGGAACACCGATTTACGCAGCAAATGCAGGTACGAGCGGAAAACCCGGTATGAGGACAACGCCTCAGTTGTTTGGCGGTGAACCAAATGAAAAAGGCGAAAAGGTTCTACCACTGCATACCTACACCATCGTGGATGCCATCAACGACAAGAATGTGCTGCCGTTCCGTGTGGATTACATCAAAACGATGGACGCAGAGCCGGACATGGACGACAAGCAGGTTTGGGACATTGACCGGGAAAAGGCGTTCATGGCACCCAAGCGTATTTCTCTGGTGACAAAGTACATCCTCGACCACTTCGACCAGAAAACCTATCGGGGAGACAAATCGTATGAGTTTAATCTGCTGACGAATGTGGCAGAGGTGGCCTCTGCCCAGCGTGGTGCGGTGGAGGAAATCAAGCAAAAACAGCGCGTCAGCGGTTTTAATTCGATTTTCTGCGTGGCTTCTGTGCCGATGGCAAAGCTGTATTATCAGGAGTTTAAAAAGCAGATGGCGGCAGATCCAACCAAGCGGCTGCGCATTGCTACCATTTACAGCTATGGAGCCAATGAAGCGGAAACGGATGGCATTCTGGACGAGGAAAACCCGGAAGATACCTCCAACCTCGACCAGAGCAGCCGGGATTTTCTGGATGCCGCCATTCAGGATTACAACGAGATGTTCCATACGAACTACTCGACCGATGGTGAACGGTTCCAGAATTACTACAAAGATGTATCGCTCCGCATGAAGAACAAGGAACTTGACCTGCTGATCGTGGTCAATATGTTCCTGACGGGCTTCGATGCCACGACCCTGAATACCCTTTGGGTGGACAAGAACCTGAAGATGCACGGTCTGATTCAGGCGTTCAGCCGGACGAACCGTATCTTGAACAGCATCAAGACCTTTGGCAATATCGTCTGCTTCCGCAATCTGCAAAAGCGGGTGGATGCGGCTATTTCGCTGTTCGGAGATAAAAATGCGGGTGGCATCGTTCTACTGCGTAAATATGCAGACTATTACCATGGCTATACGGATGAGCAGGGAAAATACCATCAGGGTTACACCGACATGATCGATGACCTGACGCAAAAATTCCCGCTGACAGAGCCGCAGATCATCGGAGAGCAGAACCAGAAGGACTTTATCGTGCTGTTTGGTGCACTGCTGCGGATGCGGAACTTGCTGTCTTCCTTTGATGATTTCAAGGGCAACGAACTGATCTCTGAACGGGATTTACAGGACTATTTGGGCCGCTATCAGGATTTGCGGGATGAATGGCGTAACAAGAAGCACGATGAAACCAAAGAGGATATCACGGATGATGTGGTGTTCGAGGTGGAGCTGATTCGGCAGGTCGAAATTAACATTGACTACATTCTGATGCTGGTCAAAAAATACCATGACACCCATTGCGATGATAAGGAAGTGCTCATCACGATTCGCAAGGCGATTGATGCCAGCCCGGAACTGCGCAGCAAAAAGCAACTGATTGAAACCTTTATTGCAGGGGTCAACGATGTGGATGATGTGATGGCAGAGTGGAACACTTATGTGTCCGAACAGCGGGAGAAAGAGCTTGCAAAGATCATCCAAGAGGAAAAGCTGAAGGAGCCGGAGACACGCAAGTATCTGGCCAATGCGTTCCGTGACGGTGAGATTAAGACTGTGGGCACTGACATTGACAAGTTGATGCCGCCTGTTTCCCGCTTTGGCGGCGGTGGCCGTGCGCAGAAGAAGCAGGGTGTAATCGATAAGCTGAAGGGCTTCTTTGATAAGTTCTTTGGGATTGGCGGAAACTCATTTGAGGAGGGAAAACATGACTAAAACAGAAAATGCATTAGTAGCATGTGAAAAAGTTCTGAATGGCATAGAGGATAATACTATAACAGTAACATCAGCGTTGCTATTATGTTTGAAAATTGCGAGATTGCTAAATGATACAGATGCGATAATGTGGCTTCAATATGAATATGGCGGATATCCTAGAAATAAAAATGGCTACATTCAAAAAGAGGCGTGGCAAATAGCATGGGGAAAAGGAAGGGGATATATTGAGGATGGAAAGGAGCTTGTCTTTTCAGAAATAGCCTCGGAACTTGAAGAAAAAATTGCTGCACAGCGTAGCGCTGTGAATAATTTCACAACACAAGGAGCGTCTGTTTCGGGAGAATGGGCAGCGGTGGCGATGAACAAATTAACAACGACGGTATCAAGTTCAACAGGAGTGCTGGTTAGACAAATAGCATCGTCAGAAAAGCAGTTAACTATTCTAAAATCAAAGTATTATGATTACGCACTTGAAAAACAGATTGAGATTTCATTTGGAAATGTGGCAACAACTGTTTTTTCTGAATATCGCACAAGAGTAGAAAATGAATTTTCTAAGATGTCAAAGGAGAATCTTCTTAAACTTCAAGCAATCGAAGATAAAATCAATTCGGAAAATCCAGAATTGTATTCACAGGCCCTTACAACGTGCAGAAGGCTCTTTGAAGGAACTGCAAAAGAACTATTTGAGAAATATTTTCCTGAATACGGAGAGAAAAAATATAAAACCAAATCGGGAAAAGAAATTGACGTTAGTGGAGAACACTATAAAAATAAACTTTCAGCGGTGATTGAAAAGCTGGAAGATAAGAGCCCCTCTAAAAGTATGGTTGGAAGCAATGTGATTTATCTACTGGATTGGATAGATAATCTAACAGAGTTACAATGTAAGGGCGTTCATCATGAGGTGACAAGACGAGATGCAACCCGGTGCATTATCCAAACCTATATTTGCCTGGGAGACATCCTGAGTCTTCAGGACGAATGATGAGCAGTTCTTGATTTTGAAGAGAGTATAGACTATGATATTCATAGAAATCCCGCTGGTTGTGTGATACTATCCTGATACTAAAAAATCAGCAAGCCACATCTAGCACAGCAATCTTATGGAAAAGTGAACATCCAAGAACAGATATACTAAACAAATTTGCTTAGCGAAGAAATAAACTTACCGAGCTCGAGTAATAAAAATTTGCCTTCCGGCTTTTTTGAATCCATCAAAAATAGAACGGAGTAACGTATAAAAATAGCCCTGCTTTCAAGATTTTTCGCTTGAAGGCGGGGCTTTTTCGCGCCCAAAGCAACAGAAAAAATAACACCCGAGGAAGAATCAAACCAGTATCACGGTTTCTTCTTCCCTGGGAAAGCCAGAGCTTCCAGCCGGCCCGCGACGTTGCTTGTTCGGTCTGGGGATAGGCAGGCATAGGTGCCAAGGGTAGTCGAAACCTTTTCATGCCCAAGGCGCTGGTGTACCAGAAAAGCATCCGTGAACATGGCTGAAAGGGATGACCACAAAAATATAAACCTTTTATGAAATCCTCTTGACAAAGTGGGAAGGGGCAGTATAATAAAAATGAACATTGTTCATATTGAGGGTGACTACATGAATACGATCGTGACCTCCAAGGAAGAGATCTTAAAAAACAGCCGTGAGCTTATCCGGGAAAAGGGCTGGGCGGCAGTCAGCGTCCGTTCTGTCGCCTCGGCATGCGGGGTCTCGGTCGGCTCGATCTACAACTATTATGACTCCAAGGCTGAGCTTATCAGCGCCACGGTCGAGAGCGTCTGGTGCGAAATTTTCCACCGCCCGCAGGACGAGGCCGTATTTCAGGACGTGCAGACCTGTGTCAAATGGATGTACGAGCGCATGGCCTACGGCTATGAGCAGTATCCCGGATTCTTCACACTGCACTCTCTCGGCTTTATGCAGGAGGACAAGGCCGATGGCAAACGGCACATGCAGCAAATCTGGCACCATATCTTAAACGGTCTGTGTACGGTGCTGCAACAGGATACCAAAATCCGTCCGGGCGCTTTTAATGAGCAATTCACCGTTGAAAAATTTGCCGATGTGCTGTTTTCGCTTATGCTGTCTGCTTTGCTGCGGCAGGACTACGACCCCGCCGCTGTGCTGGAAATCGTGCGCAGAACCTTATATTGACCGCATTTTCTTCCCACACTGCTGTGGGAATTTTATAACGTCCAAATTGAACGCTGTTCACTCAAAGGGGACGCTCATAGGAAGGTTCATCGCAGTATCCTGCTGCGGCTCGCCTGCCTTGTGTGGAGCACTGCCAGCTTCAACATCCTGCGCGTTGGATGCAGCTATGCCAGGCAAGCCCCTGATGACCGTAAAAACTAAGACGACCCTGCAAAAAAATGCAGTGTTACAATAAATTTGATGTATCGACAAGGAGCAATCAACTATGCAAGCAATCGTAGAAACTGTTTTTGATGCGGTATATCTGGTATCCGTCATCACCATCGGTATCCTGATGATCCGCGGCTGCAAGGGCAGCCACCAGTTCAAGCTGTTCGGTCTGATGGCTGTCGTTCTGGGCGCCGGCGACTCGTTCCATCTGATTCCCCGTGCGCTGGCTCTATGCACCACGGGTTTTGAAAACTTTACCGTTCCCCTGGGTCTGGGTAAGTGGATCACCTCTGTGACAATGACAGTCTTTTATGTGCTGCTGTACTATGTCTGGCGTGAGCGCTACCGGGTCAAGGGCAGCAATGGCCTGACTGCCGCCGTCTACGGTCTGGCTGCTGTGCGTGTTATCCTGTGCATGATGCCGCAGAACCAGTGGCTGAGCGATGGATCCCCGCTGTCCTGGGGCATTTACCGTAATATTCCTTTTGCACTGATGGGCCTGCTGATCATCGTGCTGTTCTACCGCAGCGCCAAGGAGCACAACGACTCAGCTTTCCGTTGGATGTGGCTGACCATCGTGCTGAGCTTCGGTTTCTACATTCCCGTTGTTCTTTGGGCCAATGCCATCCCCATGATCGGGATGCTGATGATCCCTAAGACCTGCGCCTATGTGTGGACTGTTCTCATCGGCTATTCTGCCATGAAGAAGGAATGTAAGTGATTTGTACACCGTACCGATAAAAAGCAGGGCTGTCACTTATAGCAATTCAACTTTTTAATGCAACAGCGGCGAATTGCATATCGAAAAGATGCCGTTTGAATGTTGCACTAATTTCTTGACTTGCGATAAAATTTGCGATAAACGATTTTTGGAAGGAATATAATCGTGTCGAAAGATGAATATTTGATTACAGATCCACCCCTTAAAGCGCTGACTGTTTTTGCGATGCCGATGATCCTTGGCAGCTTTTTTCAACAAGTATACAATATGGCCGATTCCATAATAGTTGGTCAATTTGTTGGCTCCTCGGCACTTGCGGCTGTTGGTGCTTGTGCTGCACTGACCAATGTTTTTATTTGTGTGGCGCTTGGTGCTGGTGTGGGCGCAGGTGTGCTTGTAAGCCGCTGTTTTGGTGCAAAAAATTATGGTAAAATGAAAACCATTGTGTCAACGTCCCTGATCAGCTTTTTGATCTTAAGCGTTGTCCTTGGTGTCTTTGGCTTTTGCTTTTCCCATTTCATGATGAGCGGATTACAGACCCCTGCCGATATATTGGAAGAAGCAGTATTGTATCTGCGTGTCTACTTTGTGGGCTTCCCGTTTCTATTCATGTACAACATTCTTTCCACCATGTTCACTTCCATCGGTGAATCCAAAATTCCGTTGGGACTGCTGATATTCTCATCTATCCTGAATATTTTTATGGATCTCTGGATGGTGGCTGGTCTTGGTCTGGGGGTGTTTGGCGCAGCCCTTGCGACCTTGATCGCACAAGGAATTTCTGCCGTGTTTTCGTTTTTGATCTTTCTGTCTCGGATGCGGCAATACAAGAGCTCCTTTAGCAGGTTCGACCGGCAGGAGCTGTATTCCATGCTTCGCATTGCGGTACCATCGGTTTTGCAGCAGTCCACAGTGTCTATCGGTATGATGATCGTGCAGGCAGTGGTAAATCCCTTCGGCACACAGGCACTTGCCGGGTATGCGGCAACGATGCGGGTAGAAAATGTTTTTTCGCTGATCTTCGTATCCATCGGCAATGCAGTTTCGCCGTTTGTATCCCAGAATCTTGGTGCAAAGAAAATTGAGCGTATCAAAAAAGGTTATCATGCTGCACTGGTGTTGGATCTATGCTTTGCAGTTCTTGCTTTCGTGGTCATTGAAACACTGCACACACAGATTTCCTCGTTGTTCCTGGGAAAAGATGGAACCGCGTTGGCCTATCAGGTGTCCGGTGATTATATGAGATGGCTTGGTTACTTTTTCATCTTCATGGGCATCAAGATGGCAACTGATGGCGTTCTTCGCGGACTTGGAATCATGCGGCCGTTTCTTATTGCAAATATGGTAAACCTTGCAATCCGCTTGTCTGTTGCTTTGATTTGTGCACCGCGTTTTGGCATTGCTTTTGTTTGGCTTGCAGTCCCTGCAGGTTGGCTTGCAAACTTCCTTATTTCCTATGCGGCGCTCAGAAGATCGTGGCCAGAGGATAAAGCAGCGGTATCTCAATGATTTCATGCAGTGGAGAGGTGCTTTGTTCTGACGGGTTTCACTTACAGAGAATGTGACGCGAAAAAAATTCGCCGGTGTTCCGTTTGATGATAAAAATAGCCCCCGGCAAGTGATAGGTGTATCGATTCGCCAGGCTCTCGATCTTTGTGCCGTCGATGAACACTTCCTCTTACAACAAAAAATGAGATAGGCAGCCCCTTTCGGGGAAGTCTATCTCATTTTTTTCGTTGGGGCTATTTTGCAACAGCCCCATTTTTGTTTGCTCTGTTTTATTTTTTGCGGGTCGGCAATATTTTCTTTTTTACCTGTTTTCGGCTTTCAGCACCGTTGCCTCAGCAGGCGGCGGTGTGAGGGTGGAATGGGCCAGAATAAAGGCAGCGGCGTGGCTGGATGCGATGCGCTGGGCGGCGCGGCGGCGGTCGTTGGAAGCGAAGGTGTGCTCCCCGTCCCGCTTTGCGTCCCAGTGGGCAAGCTCATCGTCCACCTCGGCTTCCGTCGGCCAGAGCTCTTCTTTCTGCGCCACCAGCAGCAGACCCATCCGGCTGCGCAGCTTGCGCTCGGCCTCGGTATGGAGCCAGGCTCGGAATTCTTCCACAGTCTGGCCCTGCACCTTTAAGTACTGGTCAAAATTGACGCCGTTGGCCTGCATCCGCAGGTTGAACTGGCGCTGCTCGGCAAAGTAGTTGCCGGCCACCAGCTGCTTGGGCAGCGGGCCGGTGACGTGTGTACCCAGCTGGGCGATGAGGGCCTGTTCGGCCACGGCGCGGGCCTGCTGGCAGCGCTGGGCGTAGATGTCCTGCGTCACCTTGGCGCGGAGGGCGCGCTTGCCCTCGGCGTCGGCGGCGCGGTCTTCGTCACCGTGGCGGCGGTTTATTTCAAGCTCGATGGTCAGCTCCCGGATAGGCCGAGGCTGGATGGGCTGGGTAAAGCCGGTGTACTCTCCCAGTTCCAGCGCCGGCAGGCAGAAGAACTGCGCCCCCGCCCGGAAGCCCTCAGCCCGATTCACGGCCAGAAGCTCAAAATCCGGGTCGGTGACGGGCTGCAAATCGTTTTCTTTCATCAGCTGGGCGAACAGGGGCGAGAAACCCTCCAGAATCGCCCGGTTGACCGCTGCCGTCAGCAGGTCATCCTCGTCCTGCGGGGCGTCCGGGGCCGCCTTTTCGGCCTGCACCGCCGCTTCCAGCTCTTCTGCTGCGGCGGAAAAGACCACCCGGCAGTCACCGGGTTCTGCCATGCCAAAATGTTCGAGTTTCATTTTCTTCTCCCCCTCTCAGCGGACGATGCCGGCCATCAGCACCAGCAGCACGATGCCCAGCACCACATACAGCACCTCTGCACCCAGGACGGACTTGTCGCCCTCGACGTACATCTCGGCGGGGTCGTCGGGGTTATAATAAAGGGTGACGACAGCTCCCTGCGCAAGCTCTCTGCCCTTGGCAGACTTGGGGTAATGGAGGCGGTGGGTACCGCCAGCAGTGGTGAACTCCAACAGGTAGGCTTTGCCGTCCCGGCTCTGGACGGTGCCTGCCACAGCGGCCTCGACCTTTTCGCCTCTGGTCATGAGCTTGCGGCGTCTCGACCAGCTCCGCCATGCCATGTAGAACATGATGCCTGCACCGATGAGAAAGATAATGATGTTGAACATTCGCAGTTTCCCTCTTCCGTAAATAGTCCCGCCGGGCCGCTGCCCCGCAGGGGTAATATTTATTCTATCATACTCCACCGGATTTTTCGCCCCATTCGGCCTATACGGAATGCAACAATTTTCGCAAAAAAATTTGTCGTACTATTTTTGCAGAAAACGCTTGACTTTCTTTGCACCTGTGGTATAATAAACATCGTTCCGAGCCGAACGGCAGCGAACAAAACAGAATATGCGGATATGGCGGAATTGGCAGACGCGTTAGATTCAGGTTCTAATCGGGGCAACTCGGTGGAGGTTCAAGTCCTCTTATCCGCACTCTTGAACGGCAGCTTTCAAAAAGGCTGCCGTTTTTCTTTTACCTGTAGTCCTTTTGGAAACTTTCTATCAGCGGATAAGAGGACTTGAACAGCAGCTTTTACAGAGCTCTGGCCCGGAAAAACCTCTCAGTCAAAGCTTATCGGCTTTGACTGAGAGGTTGTACGAAGGACAGCATTGAACAGAGAAAGGACCCCCATGCAGATAAACGACCTCTTCGGCACAGCAGCCGCCTTTGAAACCGTACGGATGCCGGACGGCACGGAAGCGGCCATTCCAACAGAACATGCCGCAGTTATCTATGTAAATGAACAGCCGGCCTTCCGGGTGGTATGCACACCCCAGCTTCTGCCGCAGCTGGCGCTGGGGCGGCTGCTGACCGAAGGATGGATCGCCTCCGCAGAGGAAGTGGAACAAATTTCCGTCTGCGCGGAAGGCTTGAAAGTCAATATCTACCTGAACCACCCGCTGACGGCCCGCCGCGCGGCGGCACAGGAAGTTTCCAGCTGCTGCACCGACAATGTCGCGCTGGGCAGTCCGGTGGAAGTGCAGCCGCTGCGCACGGTGCCGCATCTGGACGTACAGCCGGAGTGGGTGGATGCCCTCGCCGCCGCCATGAGCGCGGGCCTGCCGCTTTATCAGGCCACCCATGCAGTCCACAGCTGCTTTGTGCTGCACGAGGGCCGCATCCTCTGTGCCTGCGAGGACATCGGACGCCACAATGCGCTGGACAAGGCCGTGGGCAGCATGCTTCTGGCCGGTGTCCCCCTCAGCGAATGCGTGCTCTACACCAGCGGCCGCGTACCGATGGATATGGTGCGCAAAGCCATCCGGGCCGGCGTTCCGGCACTGGTGAGCAAGACCATGCCCACCGTCCAGTCGCTGGAACTGGCCGCAGAATACGGCCTGCAATTCGTGTGCGGCCGGAAACGCCCCTTAGCTTTGAAAGAACGTGCAAAGTAAAAGTTACAAAACAAAGAACGCTTACAGTTCGCGTTGACTTACTTCCGGCCCGAGTGATAATATATTAACGAAGAGACCGTTCCGCTTGTTGCAGCAGGCAGAGCGGTCATTTTCGTGTTTGGGAGTTTTCCCGGACGACCAAAAACAGGCAGGTGATAACATGAAGCAGGCAACCAACCCGTTTGCGCCCGTTCCGCTGTGGCGCAAGCGGCTGCCGGGCCACACGAATTCCCGGGTGGGCGGAAGGGGCCGGCCGGGCTACGCAGCCATGGGCGCTGCGACAGTCGCAATGGCGGTAGGTCTTATCGCAATGCAGCACGCGCGCACCACGGTTGCAGGTACCCTGCTGCCGGTGTCGGAGGCGGATGCAGCCACCTACGGCATCAGCGCAGTGTACCAGCTCGACAACGGCAGCTATCGCGTGGAGGGCTCTCAGAAGGGCTTCCAGAGCGATGTGCAGGCTGCTGTGACCCTTGACGCCGAGGGCAATGTTTCCGCTGTCGAGATCCTCTCGCAGGCAGAGACGGACAGCCTCGGCGGCCAGTGTGTCAACCCGGAGTTCACGTCCCAGTATCAGGGCGCAGCTCCCTTTACGCTGGCAGGCAAAAGCTATACTGTGACCGACCCCCTTACCGGTGCCGCCTATGCCGCTGCCGGTGCGGCGGAGGAGCAGCCCGCTGCTGCGGAGGATCTTGACCCCGCGCAGTGGAACGTGTCCGACACCTCTCCCGAGGCCGAGGCTACCCGCAGGATGTACGCAGCAGGTCTGACCCTCTCGGCACTGAACGGCGAGCCTCTGGCCGAC
>OGUK01000727.1_pt1 | contig 25596 bp, 19 predicted proteins | sample 1553151 | NCBI WGS metagenome assembly OGUK01 (sample SAMEA2580208, study PRJEB22360) | human gut metagenome | biome: human gut; feature: human-associated habitat; material: faeces | place: Denmark | collected 2008/2010
GACGGAATACGACCCGGACTTTTTTGCTGGTGTCCCGTGGATACCATTCGTTGAACAAATTACGAATAGCGGCAAAGCCGTCGCTGTCGCCCCGTTCACTGTCCACACCATCGTTGACGGCGATAAAGCGCACATCATAGCTGGGGAAAATGATGTCCGTGTATTGCCCAACGGTCAGGTAATCTCGGCCAAATCTACTAAGATCCTTGACCAGCCAGCAACCGACAAGCCCCTGCTTAACCAGTGCAAAGCCTTCCTGCACGCCGGGGCGGTCAAAATTGGTTCCCGTATATCCGTCATCCACCAGAATTTTCAGGTTGGTGTAGCCATGCTCGGCTGCGTACCGGGTTAAAAACTCTTTTTGATTCTGTATCGAATTTGATTCTCCATCCAGTGCATCCTCATTGCTGAGGCGGCAGTACAGGATGGTGATTTTCTGCTGATCCAACATAGCGTCCTCCTTTACGGTTGAGTCAGCTGACAGAATCGGTGTGCATGGTGATATTGTAGCATGAATTTGAGTCTGTGTCATGAACAAAGCGCCTCCTTATCCGAGAAAATGAGCCGTTTTACCTTGTGGGTAAGCGGCTCATTTCCATCACATACAGTCTCCAGCAGATACCAGGTATTTCCGATTTTCCGTTCCACTGTACCGGTGAACGGATTCATCCGGTTTTCCCAGCGTTTCCGGCATTCTTCCAGAAAATCAATCGGCGGCTCAAAAATCGGTTCAAAGCAGGATTCAATGTCGATATAACCATAGTCGGGTTCGTTCATAAAATCTTTGTGTTTTCTCATGCAGTTTCCTCCATCAATTAAAGTTCCATATCGTGCGACTTGCGGCGGGAAGGCTGATCGTGCTGCTTTGTTTGCCGGGTTCGTGTCAAAATGGCGTCAAGAAAAGCCCGCACCTTTTCGGGTGCGAGCTTGACAGCTTCCAGATAAGGCCGTGCCTGTTCTTTCAGCGACTCGTATCGCTGTTTCCAGACAGTGGCGCTCTTTTGCGCTTGTTGTAGCTTTTCCTCCAAACGGCTGTTTTCTGCCTTGGCAAGAATCCCATTGACCGCATAATCCTTGAGTGTGCTGCACTCGGATGGGGTCAAAGTGATATTGCCGGTGATCGTCTTTTTCCCCATGGAGCGGATTTCCTGTACGGTCAGGGCGGCAGTGCGTTGTTCTTTGGTCTGCCTTTGCAGGGATTGCAGCTCTTTTTGCTTTTTCTCAACAGCAGCCTGTGCGGTGTCCAGCGCCTGCTCTGTCTGGGCGATTTGAGCGGTCACATCTTCCAGCCGCTGCTGTTCCTGTGCTACCTTGAACTGGGTCACTGTCAGATGTTCCTCGGTGCTGCCACGCTCTCCACGCTCCACATCCGTATATCCGGCAGCTTTCATATAGTTGAAGAAATCGTCTTGCAGGACACTGTATGATGTCCGCAGGACTTTCTTGCCCTTGGAGGTCAAAAGCGGATTGCCCTGCTCATCCAGAGCTACCTTGGATTCCCACTTTTTACTGCGGCTGACCTGCATAATGGTCTCCTTGACTGTACCTACAAGGGACTTATCCTTGCACCGCTTCGACCAAAGAATCTGTTTTTCCACCACCGGGACATAGACCACATGAAGGTGGTAGTGGTACACATCCTGCCCCAGAGCTTCCGACATAGCCCGGTTGCGTTCATCGGCGTGCATGACGGCAGAGAGGATATACTGCTCACCGCCCACGATCTCTACGGCAGCTTTGTATGCATCGGTGTAGAATTGCTTGGCATATTCGTAGCCACCGTGGTTGTGGAAGTAGGCAGAGTTCACATCAAAAATCAGTTCCCCGTATTTCACCGCATCGGCTTTCAGACCACGGGTAGAGATAACGCCATCGGCAATCAACTGATCGAACATGGCGGCATAGCTGTCGGTGGGTGCTTTGAAGTGGATATTCCGGTAGGTCTGGGTGGTATCAATATCCTGGTTGGAGTAGCTGTCCTTTTCTCGTTCATTGTGTTCCTGCACCTTTGCCACATCATCAAGGGTGGGCAAGTCCTGGTTACGGGCAAAGGTGCGGTCGATTCCGTCATTTCTGGCCATAAAAATCAGCTCCTTTCTGTTGTGCGGCAGACGGCTGAGGGACGGGGATGCACTTCCTGCGGGAAGTGTAATAACCCACTATGACACTTTCATCCCAGAGGGCTGCAAAGTGCCGTGGGCTCTCCGAGGGGGAATGCGGCATCTGCGGATGCCTTGCCGCCTTTAGAGGCTTGTGTGTGGCACCCAAATCCTCAAAAGGCGGTGTGACCGACAGCCTTTCCGCAATCTTGATTGCTTCAATTCTGCCGCCCACAGGCAGAGCAGATTTTGCAAATCCACTCTGCCATCCATCTCCAAATCTGCGGATTTGTCAATGGAGACGGGAGATACGGCGGGTAAGAACGGCGGGCATCATTTGTCCCTCCGTTTCTGCCATACGAGGTCATAGCCAAGGGCATCGGCAAGCTGTACCGCCTCTACATACCGCAGAGACTCCCGCTGGAGCTTATTGGACAGGTTTGAAACGCTGTCGCTCCAACCGTAATCCTCAGAAAGCCGGTCAACGACTTCCTGCATCGTGTAGCCGGAACGCACAATGTACGACTTGATTTCATTTCTCAAATTGGATTTCATAGAAAATACCTCATTCTTTCATGAAATGATTTTACCGTGGAGCATACACGCTGCACGGTACAGTTAATCTTAATTACTTCTCAAAAATCGCTCAGAACTGCGCCCATGAAGAACTGTCCGCAACAGCACCCCATCGACTTTGCCATTAGGTGGGCTTGCAAGCGAAACTGTGAAAATAGTCACCTTACCGCATACCAGCGTCACTGTTTTGCAAATCACCGAATGATGATTTGCATTCTGTTTACAGTAGTGTTTTTCACTGTTTGCACAACCATTGATCGGGAAGTGCGGATTTTAGAGCGCCCTCTGAGCCGAACAATAAAAAATGAACTTCGATTTTTTACGTTCGTGCGTTCCTTCGTTCCACAGGCTGTACCCGGTCAGGAACGCATGAACGCACGAACAGAAGGTTTTGAAGTTTCATTACAACTCCATAGGCGAGAGCAGGACATAAATGCCCATGTATCCCCGACACCGTTTTCCACCGCCGATGTGCAGGTTATTGACCGGCTCCAAATGGTAGCGTTCAGCATTTTGGCTAAGCTGGTTTGCGAAGCTCTTTGGGGATAGTGGGTTTTCTGCGTTGTCCTCACACCACCGCTTATACGCTGCATACAGATTTTTGGTGCTGGCTTCATAATCGGCCTTGAATGCCACATAACCCTCAGAATCGAGAAAGTCCAGAATGTTATTGGCATCCCGAACAGCGGAAGAGATATTGTCCTTGGCTCTCTGGCTGATGGTAAAGTGATAGTGATTGGCGATCAGCCGCCGCAGTCCCTCCAGCATCCAGAGAAAGATTCCCTCTTTTTCGGCAATCAGTTTCTCAGCAAGAAACGGGTCATCGAACCGATCCGCAGGCTTGTCTTTAGTGGTCAGAATGATCTGTCGGCGAAAGAAACCGTCGCTGCGGTCGTGAAGCGCAGTTAATGCCCCGTTGCCGAAGCAGAGAAAACGCACATACAGCTGCCCCTGATAGCTCTGTTCTTTCTTCCGTTCCAAATCCATTCGCAGTTCTGCTGTCACAATGGATTTTACATAGTTGGTTTTGGTTAAGGCGTTCATGTCAAGATCATCGTCCACCATCAGCAGCTTGCCCTCTAAATCGGCTCTGGCGAAACGATTGTTTTCTACCTTCTGGATGGAAGTGGTATTCATGTTGAGCCCGAAAATGGCGTTCATCACCACACCGATGCGGCTTTTGCCCTCGCCGCCCTTGCCGATCAGCATAAGCATTTTCTGTCCTTTGGTGGAGGGAATCAGGCAGTAGCCCAGATACTCCTGCAAGGCGGGAATATCCTCCGGCTCCAGCAGTTCCGAAAGGAAGCACAGCCAGTGTTCCGGTGCCGGAGCATCAGCCCGATAGGATACCGACAGACGGTTGCTGCAATACTCTTTTTTCTCTGTAAACGTGCCGTCCAGAAAACAAGTGCCGTTCGCCACATGGATGCGGTCACATTGCAGGGGCAAAGGGTCTGCGTATGCCGCCAACTTTAACGTCTTGAGCACCTGCTCCACCGTCTGTGCGACCTTGTCATGCAGCCAGGGCGAGATTTCCTCATAAATCGTTCTCTTCAATTTGCTTTCATCCGGCAACGGGCCATCCACAGTATAAAAGTGGTCATTGATACAGCGCATTGGATGCCGGGACAGGAAATCCAGGCAGTATTCCGGCTCGACGATTTTCCCCTTATCATCGATCCAAACAGGGTTGTTCATGGTATTGCTCCTCTCTCAGGCGGGCCTGTAATTTGCAGATGTATCTGTCTGCCGTTAGATTACTCACGGTTTCGCCTCGTTCATAGGAATCGCCTTGCAGCAGGACGTCCAGCTGATACTCTGCCCATGGCAGACGGTGGCAGGCTTCCACAAACCGCTCGTCCAGCACATCTTCCGGCGTTTGTGGTGCATACCGTTTTTCCCAATCCAGGAGCAACCGCCGATACTCGTTCAAAACAGAAAAGCACAGCTGCTCGTTTTCACGAAGCTGCTGTGCTCTGGTTTTGTGTTTCTTTTTCCAACGAATGGCTTCCGGCAAGGGCTTGTCCGGTGCAAGGTGAAAGTCCGACGCCAGTTTTCGGGCCGCATCATACAGCCGAAGGTCAAACAGTTTGGCAGTCAGGTCGATCACATCCCCGTGCTCCCCACAGGCAAAACAGTGGTAGTGGTCATCCGATACATACAGGCTCGGATGACGGTCATTATGGAACGGACACAGTGCCATGCCATGGTGGTTGACATCGATTCCATATGTCTGTGCTGCTTCCTGTGTGTTGATACTGGCTTTCACCACTTCAAACAAATTCATACAGATTCCCTCCATTTCCTTTTTGATGAGGCAGTTTTCTCACCCCTCTGTATAGGTTATGGGGAAAATCGAAAAAAACAGGCTAATGGCATGACAAGCCGTTTTCAAAAAACATGACAACGCCTTTGTTGTGTGCTATTATGAAAATAGAAAAACATGACAGGAGGGAGCAGATGGATCAGATCATCAACCATTCGGTTTTATCGCTGGATTTCTGGCAGGACACCGTGACCTATGAGGGAAGCACCATGCCCACGGGAACCATTGGCTGCGAGGTGCTGAACATTCCAGACAGCACCATTGAGAAGCTGGATACTCCCTGCAATGTGCTGAACCAGCTGCTTCAGGGGATGAACACCGGTTCTTTGGATATGGAGCTGCTGCCACAGGTGCAGCAGGCCACCGGCGAGATCATCTCCTTTTTGCAGGCCACACCACCGTTCTCCCGCCTGAATCGAAGCTATTTTGAGCAAAAACTTGCAGCCATCTTTTCCGAGGAATATATGGAGGACGCCAAAGCCTATTTGCAGCTTACCCAGCAGGAGCAGCTGATTTGTGCTTTGACTGGTCAGCACAGCAAGGCAACAATGCTCGTCCGAATAGCGCAGGTGCTGGGGCATTTGAGTTATTCTCTGGGGCAATACAAGGAGGCTCTGACGAAATTTACAGAGCGGTTGAATGAACCCGGCTATGACCGTACCTCGGACGGTTATGCGGCAATGTTCGGGCAGTTCTTCAAAAGTGAGCCAACTCTGTCGCTGGATAACCCGGCTTGGATGACCCTGACCAATGCTTCGGTGCAGTATGTAGCCGCTACTCGACCCGGAAAGACGGAGCCTCAGCTGGTCAAGCGGATGCACTATGTCTCCTTTGTGGGGATGTTCCGTTCCGATCTGTTTGAGGGGCTTTGTGTGGGCCATGCACCCAAGAAATGTCCCATCTGCGGCAGATGGTTTCTCACCATTGATGCACGGCATACCAAATACTGCGGCGGTCAGGCTCCCGGCGACCAGCGGAGACGGACGTGCCGACAAATCGGCAATCTGAGAGGCCGGGAGCAGCGGGAGCTTGCAGACGATCACCCCATCAAGGCCATTTATACCCGCCGGATGAACACCATCCTGCAAAGCACCCGTCGTGGAAAGCTGGATGAAGGAACGGCAGCAGCTATGAAAAAGCTGGCAAAAGATAAGATGCTCCGTGCGCTTTCAGATCAGCGTTATGCCAGCACTGTCTATGAGCAGGAAATGACCCAGGATGCACTTTTGAAGGCCGTACAAAAGAAATAAGCAGCAAAATATCTGAAAGGTGGTGAGGGAAAATGGATACAGCGTGGACATGGGATCTGTCTGGTTACTGTGCCAAATACTGCTTTCTAACGGAATCCAAGGGCTTGACCATGCGGGAAGTAGAACGCATCTTTCAGCTTGACCCGGAACCGCCTGCTCTGGAAAATATGAACGACTACATCATTGAGGCTGTGCGGAGCCGTGAATTGCGCTGGTTCTCCTTTTTCCTGCACTGCTATGAAAATCGGCTCAATGGCCGTATTCGCCGTTTCCTGCTGCGGGAGGGGCTGGATCGCTATGACCCAGAACACTTTTTGGACTACAAAATGGGCTGTGTGCTTGCCATGTTGGACTGTCTCCGTGGATACGATCCCGCACAAGGGGCAGATTTTCTGACCTATGCCCATCATTTTATCGGGAACGCCCTTTTGACCTGCCGGATGCAAGAGGAGGCTGGTTCCTTTGAAAATGTGGATGAGTACAAAGCTGTGCGTGGGATTGCTTGGATCTATAATCAATCCGGTCAGTCTGAACAGGCGACAATCCAGAAATATGCCCAGAAAAACGGTTGTACCGAGGAAACCGCAGCAAAGTTTTTGGCATTGGCCAAGCAAAATCGAAGCCGTGTTCCGTTTTATCAGACCATTCAGGATGAGAACAGCGAAGAAACCGGAGAGGATGTCAGCCGGGATGACCATTGGGACTATGCGGAGATTCTATGGAACGGTATCCGGGCTGAAGCTGTCCGAGAAGCGTTTGAAAAGCTGAATTACCGGGAACAGACCCTTTTGGAAAAGAGAAACGCCATCTGTATGACCTGTGGACGGGTCAGTCCCATCAGCACCCGGTTGACCTTTGAAGAACTGGCAGTCCTCTTTGAGGGCAGCACGGCCAGTGGTGCAGAACGGGCCTACCGTAAAGCCGTGGATCATTTGGCCTGTCTGCTGACAGAAGCTGGGATGCTTCACATGATCCGACTGAAACGCAAGTCCCAGACCAAACGCAAAAAGAAAATCGCCGCCGCTGCCTACCTATATCAGGTGGACAACGACGGCGAATGGGGCGAGATTTCGTTTGATTTTGAGGCTGGAACAGCGGAGATCATCCGGTTGGCAGAGTGGGATTCGACGGTAAGTAAGAAATTTGCAAAACAGGCAATCTACCATCTGCAAACTTCTTCAAATCATAATCTGCCCAAGGATGGGGTAATGATATTTGAAATATGATTCCCATATTTTACGGCTGAATATCTTTCACCTTATTTGTCGTCGTGCAGTTCTTTATACAGACGATCCGCCAAAGCTCTCATCACAGCCTGATACTTATCTGCATCCAAGAAGAGCTGCTCATATGCTGCGGTGTTCTCCATATAAGCTTCCTGTGCGGTTGTATCAAAAATCCCCGGAAAAAGACTTCTCTCATATACTTGGCGATCCTCGGTTTTTGCGGCTTTTTTGGCTTTAGAATCCTTGCGCATTTTTTGATACAGGGTATCAACCATTACACGGTCTGCATCTGTGAATTCACCATAGAATTCCTCATTGATGCGCTGGATAATCTCGTCCAATGGACTGATACGATCTTTTTGAACGCCAGCCCGTTTTGGCTGAGTCGGTTTCCAAGATCCAGGCTTGCTTTCAAGTTCGATTGCACCTTCGTATGTCTTTTCCAGACGATAATATTCCAGCTTGACTCTATTATCAAGATCAAATGGCTGTACGGGATCGGAGGGAAGCAACTTGGCCAAGTAAGAGCAGAAAACGTACTCTTTGTGCAGTTCTTTATCGAACATGCGGGTAATCTGAGAAATGTAGTTATACCACTTAACGAGCGCACGGACTTCTCTACGAAACTGATAGCGTTGCTCCTGATTGAGTTCGTTGTACTTATCAGCCACAGGCTTTAGCGCATTGGATATCTTTCCCTGAGTCAGATTTGCCTTGCGCACATCCGGATCAAAATAAATACTGGAAACCTCTTCAATATCTTCATCTGTATAGATACCAAAACCACGAAGCGTTTTCTGTGTTGTGTAAATCAAATCAAAGTTGATTTCTTCATCCAGACTAGTTTCCTGATAGAACTGCTGGAAAGCTTCACGGATGCGTTCAATCGGATTTACAAAATCGAGAATATAGGTGTCCTCTTTGCCAGGATAGATACGGTTGACACGGCTTAAAGTCTGAACAGCCTTTACATCACGAAGCTCTTTGTCAACAATCATCGTGTGGAGAAGCGGCTCATCAAAGCCTGTCTGATATTTTTCTGCAACAATGAGAATATTGCCTTCTTCGTGGAATACGGCCTTTGTCTGACTTTCCTTCACCCGATTGCCGTTGCGATCTACATTCATACCGCTTTCGGTGTATTCAGTACCTGTCGGGTCATCTGGGTCTTTCAGGCTCCCGCTAAAAGCAATCATGATTTCTACATCATCATAATTGTTGCTTTCAAGATAACGCTTAATTTCATGATAGTAACGGACTGCTGCCAGCCTGGACGCAGTAACTACCATCATCTTTCCACGGCCACCGATTTTCTTTTTTGTGACTTCACGGAAAGTCTCTACAATAATAGCTGCTTTCTGCTGAAGGTTGTGCGGATGTAATTCCTCATAGCGTCGAATCGTTCTAACAGCCTTGGAGGTAGGGACTTCCGGATTGTCCTGGACATTCTTTGCGATTTGATAACACATTTTGTATGTGGTGTAGTTTGCTAAAACATCCAGGATAAATCCTTCTTCGATAGCCTGTCGCATCGAATAGATGTGGAAGGGGTGGAAAGAACCATCCGGTTGAGGTTCGCCGAAAATTTCCAGGGTTTTGCCTTTGGGCGTTGCAGTAAAGGCAAAGAAACTCATGTTGCTGTGTTTACCTTGGCCGAGCATTTCTTGCACAAGAATATCGTTTGCCTCGACTTCTTCGATAGCCTTTTCTTCCAGTTCAGCATATTCTGCAAGAGCATCGCTCACATCAGCAAGAGCCGCCTTGAGTTTTAATGCGCTCTGTCCGGTCTGGCTGCTGTGTGCTTCATCTACAATAACCGCATAATGCTTACCAACAGCGGACTCGACTTCATTGTAAATTACAGGGAACTTCTGCAAAGTGGTGACAATGATACGCTTTCCATCGTTAATGGCGTCACGCAGAGCACCAGAGTTTTTCTTCTCGTCAATCGTAACTACACTCCCCAAAGTGTGGTCAAAGCTGGAAACGGTGGCCTGCAACTGTTGATCGAGAATACGGCGGTCTGTAATAATGATTACGCTGTTAAAAATTGCATCGTTATTTTCGTTGTGGAGGCTGGCCATACGGTAAGCCGTCCAAGCGATAGAATTAGACTTGCCGGAACCGGCACTGTGTTGGATGAGATAGTTATGTCCAGCGCCATTAGTTCTAACATGATTGACCAGTTGACGCACGACATCCAACTGGTGATACCGTGGGAAAATGACTTTGCTGCTGACGGTTTTCTTTGTGGAACCGTCCGGCAAAGTCTCTTTTTTTTCTGTTCTTTCGTAGTTAATGAACTTTTGCAGAATATCCAACAAGCTATCTTTCTGAAGGACTTTCTCCCAGAAGTATGAAGTTACATAGCTGCCATCGGTGCTCTTTGGATTACCTGCACCGCCATCCTTGCCTGCACCAGCACTGCCTTGATTGAAAGGAAGGAACGTTGTCTCCGGGCCTTTCAGCTGGGTAGTCATATATACATTGTAGAGATCGCAGGCAAAGTATGCGAGAACACGCTTATTAAATCCGAATGCGGGTTCATTGTAGTTGCGGTCATATTGCCACTGACGCATAGCGTCATCCACCGACTGCCCGGTGAGCTGATTCTTCAATTCAATCGCCACAACGGGGATGCCGTTGACAGCCAGCATCATATCAACTGTATTTGTGTTGCGTTTAGAATAGTGCCACTGGCGGATACACTGGCAGATATTCTTTTGGTAGTTGGTGATGGACACCTCGTTCAGCTCAGACTCAGGCTTAAAATAGCACACACGGAAATTGATGCCACGATGCTTGAATCCGTGACGCAGGACAGAAATCAGACCATCCTGCGTGACGGCATTTTCAAATGCCTTATAAAACTGCCGAACCGGGTTGATCGTACACATCCGCTCGAAGCGTTTCCATGCCATGGGCTGGGTACTTTTTACGAAATCGGTCAGAGTGACGATGTCCAGAAACATATCTTTGCTTTCATCGCTACAATAACCAGCATCCGTTGCCTTTGTCCATCCACCATCCTCAGAAACAAGGTAGGTCTCTATGAATTCTTCAAAGCGTTTTTCTGTTTCGTTCATGGTCACACCACCTTTCTTTTGCCCGTTACCACTTCATAAATAAGAGAACGTTTATAGTTTTCCATATCGGTTGTAAGGTTCTGTTTTTCAATAATCAGCTTGTCTATCTCTGCGGTAATTTTATCAAGGTATTCTACGATTCTCTGTTGCTCTTGTAAAGAGCAGACAGGAACTTTTGTTGATCCAATTTGCTCAAAATTTAAGCCTGGTCTGTTCCCGCCCGTTTGATATAAGCCAACCGACATTGTGCCTGCTGATGAATTCCAAAAGTATCTGAGAAACTGTGGCAATAATTTTTCGGATTGCGTCCTTATAATGCAGACATGCTGGTTTACATTAGCAGGAACATCTTTAAGATTATATACGCAGCATCTTCCGATCGAGCCACCGGTAATATTTAACAAAACATCATTGTACTGAACTCGTGTATTTTTCATTTCTTCATCGATTTCAGAGGAAATAAAGGATACATCTTGTAAAATCAATCCCGAGTCATAAATATTCTGACTCCTGAGGAACATTATACCTGAATTTGTATAAACTTCAGCTCCCCCTGAAGGGGTTTTTCCGCTTCCTATTTTTGTCGTCAAGAGTTTTAGTGAACAACAGTCCCAGTGAATAGGAATTTGTCCGATCTGTTTTATGCCGCTATCTTTTTTTTCTACATTTGGATCAATACCCTTTGTAATTGCTTCAAAAATCAATATTGATCTCCACTTTTTATATTCTTCTACACTGGATCTCGCTTCCTCAATAATTGAATCGATTTGTCCACATTGATTATCAAGAAAACTTGCAATAGCATCTTGTTCATCTTGGCTTGGCAGAACTATTCTCAGTTCCTTTACCTCTGCGTAATTTAATCCTTGTCGCACACCAGAACCCATACCATAAAATCCTTTTTTCAGGTCAAAGGCATGGAGCAGGTAGAACAAGTATTTTGAATTGCTTGTGTCGATTGGACGCAAGGTTGTATAGGCGGAGGTAATAATACCACGCTCTGTGGCCAAACCTACCCGAAGGCTTGTATGGTCGTTCTGTAAATCTGTTAAACGAAGGACTATATCCCCATCTTCGATAATGTTATAGCCGTCAAAAGACGCAGGAAGAAGTCCATCCGGCGAATCAATATCTTTACGTTTGATTTTGCCGTAACTCAAAGACAGCAGATTCTTTTCCTGAAGATTGCTGTTTTTTTCCTTGACCTGGGTCACGAGTTGATACAAAGTGTGGACACGCCAGTGAGAGGGAACGCTGCCTATCCATTCGATGCCGCTATCTTTTGTTTTTTCATAGGTAGTAATCTCACTCATTTTGCCCACCACCATTTCCAAACAATGCCTGCAATTTCTCCATCAGTACCTTTTCACGGGCCGCAATGCGTTCTGCAATATCAGCCGCCGGTTCCAGTTCCTCATATTCATAAAAGGTACGAGTGAATGGAATCTCATACCCGACCTTGGTCTTGCTTTTGTCGATCCAAGCACCCGGACGATAAGGCAGAACTTCCCGTGCAAAATAAGCATCCACATCTTCATCAAGTGGAACACTTTCAGTGTCACGCTTGGAGGTATCGGCTACTGGCTTTCCTTTTTTTATAATCGGGTTGCCGTCATCATCCAAAGCAGGACTTTCCACTGTAATTTTATTGTAGCCAAGCGATATGGCATCAAGCACTTTGCTTTTACAAGTCAACACTGTTTTTTTATCTTCTAAGGTCTTTGTAAAAATTGCACTTCTATATTCGCTGTATGCCTGTGTGATCAAATTGCGGCAAGATTCCGTAATATCTACACGCTTATTACCGATAGGACGTCTGCGTGCCTCACAGCACTTGCTGGCATCAATCAACAAAATGCGTTCTCTATGTGTTTCGGGTTTATTTTTGGATACTATCCAGACATAGGTTGCAATTCCGGTGTTATAAAAGCTGTCATTGGGGAGCTGAACAATGGCATCCAACCAGTCATTCTCAATAATATAGCGACGGATTTCACTGGGGCCACTTCCTGCATCTCCTGTGAAGAGAGAGGAACCATTTTGAATAATAGCCATTCTGCCGGTGTCCTTCAATTTAGCAATGCCATTCAGCAAGAACAGCATCTGCCCATCGGATTTTTGAGGTAAGCCAACGCCAAACCGACCGGCATCGCCCAGTTTATGTTCTTTCTCCACATCAGCTGCTTCACGCTTCCAATCGATACCAAATGGAGGATTAGAGATGATGTAGTCGAAGGTATAGCCCTTGAATTTATCCGCATTCAAGGTGTCGCCGAACTGCATGTTTTCAGGATCGCCACCACGGATCAGCATGTCCGCTTTGGCGATACCAAAAGTAAAAGGGTTGATTTCCTGGCCATAACAGATGATTTCAGCCTCTTTGTCAAGGGCGTGAACACGCTCTTCCATACAGGTAAGCATCTGACTGGTGCCCATTGCCATATCGTATACAGTCTTGGCCGGGGCATCCTCGCCGGAAAAATCCGCATTCATGGTAAGCAAGTCACACATCAAATAAATAATGTCACGGCTGGTGAAGTGCGCACCTGCTTCTTCATCATAACTCTCAGAAAAACGCTGAACAAGGTTTTCGAAGACATAGCCCATATCAATTGCGGAAATTTTCTCCGGATTCATATCTGCATTGTCAGCAGTAAAGTCGCTGATAACCTGATACAGAACTCCCGCATCCGCCATACGCTCGATTTGCGTAAAGAAGCCCATATTCGCCAGAATGTCGATAACATTATCGGAGAAGCCGTTGATGTACGCCTCGAAATTGGTCTTAATATTCTCTGGGTCAGCTTTCAGTCGCTCGAAGGTGTACTGGCTGGTATTGTAAAAACGATAGCCAGATGCAGTACGCAGAAAACCATCTTTGACGGCTAACTGTTTCACCTTTTCATAAGTGGCCAGCACTTTCTCTCTGGTCGGGAGTAAGCAGTCATGAAAACGCTTAATCACGACCATAGGCAAAATAACCAGACCATATTCATGAGGCTTATATGCTCCAAATAAACTGTTCGCCACATTCCATATCAGATTTGCTTTTTCTTGAATGTTTGTACCGACTATTTTGATCTTTTCATTGGTATCCATAATCTCGTTCCTCCCTAATATTGGCTGAAATCTCATTGATTTTCTCAGTTAAACGACTTGACTTAATTCCGTATCGCCACAGTTCTCCGTTTTCCTCCATGGTGTCGTGAGTTATAGAGAAGATGCAGCGACCACGCATTACATCGAAAATGCAGTGCGGCATATCCTTGATAGCGTCACAGATGCCTTGCACCGCAAACTGATAATTGTTGGGTGGCTTCTCGCCCAGTGTCAAAAATCCGCTTAATTGCTCGCCAAAGATATCAATAATATCACCAACTGCCAAAAACTCATCTACCTCTGTCGGAATCTGGTCTGCCCATGTTCGGAGATCTTCCATCGACCACTTGGTTTCCATAAGCTCCAACAATCTCTGATGGTGATTGTAAGCCCGTTGTAACCTCGGCCTACTCTTCATCCCTTCCTTAATTCTGGGAATGACAGTTCTATCATCCAGGTCTTTGTGGAGTACCGTCAATCGCCGGTCTTTATGAACCACCGGAAATCGCTTTCCGTCGGAATGGATAATATCAAGCATAGCGTTTCTGGCATATCGCTGAATCGCCTCATCAGTCACCACAATTGAAGCCATTGGAAAGTACTGATTCACGGCATTAAATAAGCTATCGACTGGGTCTACATATATGGTTTCAACTTGGTTAGCATCCAATGTTTTCAGAAATGCACCACAGGTTTCCTCAGATGAATCTCGCAAAATATCCAGGCAATAAACCTCACCATCCCAAATTCCTAAAACAGCGGGATAGAACTCCCCAAAAAACACCACCTCGACAATGCTAATGATATGCGGTGTTCTGATCGGGGGCAACAATGACTCCCTATATTGAATTCTTCGTCTCATTACTTCACCCACTGAAGCAGTAGAAGCTGGAACACCGTAATGCTGGCATACTTTTTTATATGAAAATTGAAAGGTCCCGTCTGCCAAGGCATCTGATAGCCGGTTTGTGAATTTGCATCCCTTTTCTCCAAATTCTGTAGGCTCAGGGAAAACGCTTTGCCCGCAACTATCACAGCGCATATAACGCTGATGAAAAAGTAGGCTGATTATTTGAAATGTCTTGTGGTCCTCGTCAAGCCACAATAAATCCTTGAGTTTTCGATCCACAATTTTAGAGCAGCGTGTTCTCGAGGAACGACAAGCAGGGCAGAGCAATTTTTCATCCTCAAAGTATCTACGATGTACAACTTCTAAACCAACATCATCCCTGTTTGTTTTTAATACCACAAGTTCGGGTATGCCCAGCCATTCGGTTTCGGCTTTGGAGATGTTTTCTTTTGTGTATAGCTTTTTTCCCAAGGCACACTCCTCCCATCTTATTTCATTATACAATATTTGCCACCAAAAATCAAACAGTTTTAACTATTATATTATATTTTTTAAATTTTGCCACCAAACAACGAACATCTTAATTTTTCATATAGCAGAAATAGCTGTATAATGGAACCATCAGAAAAAGAGAAATTCACCGGCCCAACGGAAGCCGTGGACAGGTGAATTTCCGAAGCTTTTAAGGAGGTGGTGTCTTATGTACAAATAAAAAGAGCGGCAATCTGCTGGCACAGATTAACCGCTCATTTGCAATATGTACGCTATCAAAATATCATGTATCGCTTGTTTGGTCAAGCAGAAAGGAAAATTATATGTATCATTATTACTATGTTAACAACAATCAGACGTTAAATCCTGGCCTTCATCATGAAGTCCATACAAAAGAGCATGCTGAACAGCTTGGCATCCGTAGCGCACAGTATGTGGGCTACTTTGAAAGCGAGGTTGAGGCAGTAGCTCATGCGAAGAAAATCTATCTCGATGCGGACGGTTGTGCAATCTGCTGTCCTAAGGCACACAGGGGGTAATCGTATGGCTCGTTCTACTCATCATGTCGTTCACAATCCCAATGGTGGCTGGGATGTAAAACGTGGCGGAGCTCAACGCTCCAGTGGCCACTATTCCACCAAGGAACAGGCAGTAAATGCTGGAAGACAAATCAGCCGAAACCAAGGCACTGAGTTTGTCATTCATGGGCTAGACGGTCGTATTCAGTCTGCGGATAGCCATGGAGGGGACCCTCATCCGCCGAAAGGCTGATTTCGATAAAACACTGGTCTCCAAAGGCTCCACGAAGTCTATAAGGAGAAAAGTGGGTAAAATGCTTGCCGACCACAAGGCTAAGTTAAGACAAAGGGCATCCATGCTTTCGTATGGATGCCCTTTGCACGTCAAGATTTATAGAGTTATCAATCAGAATCTAACTGCGGGATCTCCGTTACGGTTCGCAAGTATTTTTCTGGATCACCATTCAAAATCAATTCCGCATAAGACAGCGGATCGTTGTAGATGAGCCAGTCCAGTTCAGACCGCTGGAAACGGCTATTCGCAACTTCCTCCTCTACAGCGGTGCAATTAATGGAAATCATGCTGTCGTCAGAATATCTTAGTTCAACGCAGCCTGTGTCCATGTTAAATTCACAGAATAGTAATGTTTTCATAATGCTATCCTCCAATATAGGCTCTGTTAACAAGAAAAACTCCCGACTAATTCCTGTTAGGAATCAGACGGGAGTTTCGTATGCACCCGAAAACCGTCAGCTAACAGTTGATAAGTGATTTAGTTCCTTATCACTGTTAAGCCATCGGTTACGGGGTTTTTCCTTTTGAGTTTTGACCACTTTTTATTCGGCTGCATACCGCCCTGCGGGTCCGATTATGCCATCTGGGCAGGCCAGCCTGCCTATTTAAGAAAATCTTTTCTACCCCCTTTACAAACCAGGAGAAGGCTGTTATAATATCTAAATGTGTGACGTGGTCACATCATTCGCGCCCGTAGCGCAATTGGATAGAGCGTCAGATTCCGGTTCTGAAGGCTGGGGGTTCGAGTCCCTTCGGGCGTACCAGAATGAACGACCCTACCTGATCTGAACAGATGATTGTCATTGTCCAGATCAGGTAGGGTTATTCTATGTCTGAAACCGTTGTTTAGCAATGGGTTCAGATTTTTCGATATAGGGTACCTTACGTCATCAGCAGAATACAAAAAGAGCAAAATCAAAACGCAAAACGTGTAATTAAGGGGATTCGAACCCCTAGCTGACATCCCATCGATTCTTTCATTAGATGTTGTTCATGAATGCGTTGTCCGTGTATAGACTCCGTATTCTGCGCATGGCTTCTGAATTGGTTTACCATACCTGCTCTTTTCTTGGTATATGCCACAAGCATAACATATGGGTAGAGCAAACGTAATATAGTTTATTCTCTAGATCCAATTAACTTTTATTTGCAGCATTTTTGCCCCCACGTTTCTCATTGAGAGATCAAAGAATGCGTAAGATATCTTTTATATAGAATATAGGACCCGTTATAGCAATACTAAGAAGTTCATTCCGTGACGGATTAGATCGATATCAACTGCGTGATCATTAGAGCGTATCTGAAAATAAAGAAATCGACGGATTTTTCGCAAAGGGCAAGCAAATATAAGGCAAAAAACGCAGGAACCTTTTGTGGATTCCGAGGCTCTTTAACGCAGCAAATGCTGCTCTTTGTAAAAAAAGACAAGAATTCCGACTTTTCAGATGCGCTCTAGAGAACTCGGTAGGGCCGGGCATTGTTTCTGTTATTATGCTAGTTTGCTAATCGCTACAAAAATATTTGATATACTATACCATGTTGGGAAATTTACTTCTCCTGTCTCGGGAAGATCAAATATTTGTTGGAATGTGCGGACCGCCTCGGCGGTACTGGCTCCGTAAACCCCATCAACTACTACCTTTTTTATCAAAGGATAATTGTTGGAAATGGTGTTTAATTGCTGTTGTATTGTCTTTACCGCATCGCCTGTTGAACCGATTTTAAGAACATTTGTAAAGGATAACGGGATTCCCTCCACTTTTTTAGCCTGTTTCAGGACAATATCGGAGCCGTAATAGGTTTTCAGTATTTGTAAAGCATTCAACCCCTGATCTGCCAGCTCTTTAGAGCCCCACTGACTGAGCCAACCTGCCCGTTTTACGCGTTTGCCATCACAGTATTGCGTGAACAGCGGTTGAACCAAATCGGGCCTTGAAATATAGGTTGTAAATATTTCATCAACAACCTCGGAAATTTCGTCAAAAATGTTTCTGCCGAAGGAAAAAGCCTGATCAAACGCCGTTGAGTTTGTTATGGTAAATCCGTATCCCTTCCCCCGATACCACTCTGTGTAAACACGACTCAGGGTAAACGACAGAATCGCAAACACATTCGCTTTAATTGCTTCACGCGGCCAGGTGGAATAAATTTCACAGCTGGCCACGTTTTTTATATAATCCTTAAACCCCACCGTATAGTTACTTGCCGATGAATCCTCTGGTCGCCCTTCATGTACTGTTATCAAACTCGGCACAACCGGCTCCGGCAAGACAACCTGCCCGGTCGGTAACGGCAACCTTTTTACCTCCGATTCAGGAATTTTAGGCGGATATGTCCCCCATAAAGTGGGATATGGAATGTCGATGTCGTTGTAGCTTGGTAGCAGCAAAACATTCTGGATTGCAGTTTGTTCCGGGAAAAGCTGAACATTGCTGATATATGCTGACTGATAGTCCTGGTAGATTACCTGTACATCATATTGATTAAAGGGTCTGGGTAAACCATATTGCAGGGAGTACTCAATCGGAGGAGTGATCAGTGCAATATTTTTCACCTGCCCCTGTGCATCAGTTTGAGATTCGCTAACGATCGATTTTGTATCCGAATTGAAAACACGAACCGTTGCCCCTTGTATTGGACTTCCAACACCCTGGAAAAAAGTATTCACTTGCAGGTAGCCAAGGCCTCCACTGGTATTGAAATCCATAAGCGTATTACCATTACTCATTGTAAAAAATCACCTTCTTCGATCATTGTATTAAAGTCCAATGCAGACTCTTTGATTACCTCAAAGGTACCATATAGATTAACCTTTCCGAAGCCCCACTGTATATTTGGATATGCTAAGTTGCTTTCTCGTTGACACCCACTAATCAAATAACTTCTAATGAGATCGGAATCCATTGCCGTTTTATTTCCGTTGACAATTCCCCACTCGAACAGCAATGCGGTAATGCCTGCCGTTATGGCGGCTGCTACACTGGTTCCTGTCATTGTTCCATAACCTGTAGGATAAATCCCTTTTACATCTACTCCGGGAGCAACAAAATCCGGTGCAATCCGGAATAACCTGGTCGGCCCCCACGATGAGGATACAAGTAGGCTCTGATCCTTGCTGTTATATGCACCACATTTAATGGCGCGTAAGGCTGTAGAAGGAATTACAGTTGTATACTCAGGTGTCGGTCTCAAAAATTCAACAGTGGGACTGATCTGCCCGGTGATCGGAAGCCATGCCCAATATTCGCCGTTGATAATCAGATCCCCGTATAGAATAATATTCCAGATTCCCTGAGTGGCATTTTTGAACGAAACAATTACATTATTGTTGTTATCTCGAAAGTATCGAAGGGTGATTCTGGTATTTTCCAAAACAAGCTGATTGCTGTATTCGAGCCCCGATTGAAACGATACTCTGGGTACTGCTTCGCCGGTGGGGGATGTGACTCCTGCCGATATTTTATCATATCCTGGGCTGTGAATAATGACTGTAAACGATGCCCCTTGCTCCCCCACCTTGATGCTGATTCGGTCTGCGGCTCTTGTTGCAGGTATTTTCCCTTGGGTATGGTGTTTCGCATTGGCCTCGTTTCCGACTGCTGTGACAAAGGCATACCCCACTCGCTGGGATACGAAGCTGATATACTCCTCGATCAATGTGCTGCCGTCATGTGCGCCATCGTTTGTTCCCATTCCGATACACATAACAATCGGCATATTGAATTTTTCCGACGCATCAAGAATATATTTCATTCCAAGCATATAATCGGTAGATTCATACAGATTGGGGTTGTCATTTGTAACCAGATAACGATCTATCAAATACTGACAGGCTTTTTTCAGTTTGACAATGAGTAAATATGCTTTGGGTGCCGCACCAATATATTCGCCTGGTTCATTACTTGCCGCCACAGAGGCCAAAAACGTTCCGTGGCCATCCTCATCCACCGACGGCACAATGCTGTAGGGATCTGAAGAGCGATTGGCGTTATTAATATCGTCACTTGTATATGTGGAGCCAAAGTATAAATCATCCTGTCTTTTTCCATCAACGGTTTGATCCCAAATTCCCAAGATTTTTGTAGAGCCGTCTTCAAACTTAAAGGCATCTTTTCGATAATCAATTCCTGTATCCACAATACCAATGATAACACCCCGACCAGACAAATTTAAAAATGGCTGGTTAAGAACCCGCGTAATTCCGGATGCATCATTACTCTGACTATCTGTAGGTGACATGATTCGAGGCAAAAAATATAAAAAGTCGCCACCCAGGTCATTCAATAGCTGTGTTACATAAGCTTGATTGATATAGCCTACAATATATCCGTTTTCAAATTCCGTTCCAAGACGTATGTAGGGACGACTCTTGGCAAATATTTTAAACCTTTCCGTATTGAGAAATTGAAAATCTACTGTGGTAGGCAATTTTACAAACTCTGAAAGCGGAAGATTCAGTTCGTCATCTATATTTAAAGCCATTGATGATCTCCTCCTCGTTTGTATCGTTCCAGATAACTCATTGTATTACTCAAACATAATGTACCGTAGCCAAACGAGGCATTTGGATAATCCTGATTCTGTCTGCGGTTAGCACCCAGACGTAAAAAAGCTTTCAGCCGTTCACCATATAGGAAAGGATCATTTTTCAAAACAATTCCCCACTGCATCATTAACGCTGCCGAGCCGGTAACAAACGGCGCTGCCATGCTCGTGCCTGTATAGGCATCATAGCCGCCACCGTTCTTCGGTGCTAAAATAGAAACAGCCGGGGCTGCTACATCTGGCCTGGGTTCTGCCTCCTCTGCGCTCCCAATTCCAGAGAATTCAGCAATATTTCCAATCCGATCGTTGTAACCTGCGACTTTGATTACCTTCCTGGCTGTAGACGGTATCGTCATGGTCATTGTTTCAATCGGTTTAGTAAAACGAGTACTGGAAGTAACCTCTTCCACCGTCGGCAGCCAGATTTCAACTTTTCCGTTTACAATCGAAGCCGTAACAAAACGCAATTTCCAAAGCCCGGAGGGAATACTTCCGTTAGCAGATTGAATGTTAAAACTAATTTCCTGTCTAACAGAATAATGACTCGGCTGTCTATAAATAACAGTCATGACAGAATTACCAACCCGAATATTCCGAATTTGGTTTTCCAAACTGATGATTCCCGAGGAGAAGCCGTCGGGATAAACCATCTCCACTGAGAATATGTCGGCAAAATCTTTCCAAACGGAAAGGAAGCATTTACTGATCTCGTTTGCAACAAAAAATTCAACAGTCTTTACACTGTCAGAACGCAATTTTGTCGAATAATGATGCCCGGCTGCAGCCTCGTTGCCTGTTGGTACAACAATGGATGTTTTCCATTCGCTGCTGATATCTGAAATATAGGTTTCAAATAAGGAATCCCCACGGTGAGAACCGTCATTCATGCCGAAGCTCATATTAATCACGACTGGCTGATTGAGTTGACGGGATTTTTCAATGACATATTTTATTGCGCGCATTAATTCTGTTGTACGGGCAAAAGGACGAAACCCTCTTTGACCAATTTTAACAACTATCAGATCTGACTCGGGAGCAACTCCAATGTTATCAGGATTCTCGCTTCCGTTTCCTGCCGCGATCCCGGCAACTGCTGTACCGTGACCTCCGGTATCTATGCTCGGAACCACGGAGTATGGGTCCAATGATTGTATCGCCTGATCAATCTGTTCGTTCGAATATTCAGAACCGCCCGAAAATCCATCCGGCGGTGTTCCTGCCACTGTCTGATCCCATAAGTATAATATCCGGCTTTTTCCATCTGCTTTTCGGAAGTCGGGGTGCATATAGTCAATCCCATAGTCAATAACCGATACAATGACTCCTTTACCTGTTAAGCCATAACTGTTTGTGCTTTGAACGGCACGAATACAAGAGGAGGTAAGGTTGTATAAACCTTCAATGTATAGATTCTTTGGGATTTCAATGCTTTCAATTTGCGGATAGGAGTATAACCGTCCGATCTTATTCGGACTTAATGTAATAATGGCATATCCTTTCAGCAAAATTTCAACTTGGGCATCCAAGTCCTGTCTGATAAATTGAATATCGCCGCTGAATTTTACAATTACCTCTGTTAAATCGCTCTGCATAAAATCATTATCAGCACCTTCGACAAATGTAGGCATAAATTGTGCGTGCAGCAAATGTCCTTGGTTCCTTTAAAAACCGGTCACGTTGATTCCTCCGAACACTAATCCTATTTGACACCAGGAATTAGTAATATGCATAGATCCGGGATATTGGAATGCGTTGATATATCCATTGACTTTGGATCAAAGCATATCCATCCACGAAACTGCCACGAACCGAGTTAATATGAAACCAGTACCCATTTTTGTTTCTCAACCATATAAATACGATTGTGTTTGAAAGATTTTTTAAATCGTTTAACGCAATTCCAGATAAACAACAATCCGGACTTGGTTTAAAATTTAATAATAGTTTATGCGTACGCGATGCAGAGTATGACTTAATCATGTTGGTCTCCTTCAGTTCTGCACATAAAAAACTCTATGATAAGGGTGTGGATATACTCTCTCCTTAATTATTTGTATGCCGTTCTATGGCGAGCTGTTACTTCTATCAAACTCCGCTTTGTATCTTTGCCAATGACATAGCAAACTACTCAAGCTGCACAGATAAGGTAAAATAAGGGACCTGTTGACAAAGTGGCGTATAAACCCTTCCTATGGTACAATAACTATAGGGAGGGATGCTGCATGATGGGATACCAAAGCAGACAAATGGCAATGATTTTCGTGGATATGGAGTCATTAATCCCGAAAAACCACCTGCTGCGGAAAATCGACCGGATGGTATCCTTCGACTTCATCTATGATCTTCTGGCGCCGTATTATCCGGCAACAGGTCGCCCATCCATCGACCCTGCCAGTATGTTTAAAATGCTCTTGATCGGATATCTGTATGGCATCAAATCAGAGCGGCGGCTGGTAGAGGAAGTTCGGCTCAATATTGCCTATCGCTGGTTCTGTGGATTTGAACTGGATGACGCCATCCCGGATCACTCTACATTCAGCAAAACCAGGACGCGAAAATGGCAGCAGAGCGCTCTCTTTCAGAAAGCTTTCTATGAGATTGTCAAACAGTGCGTAGCTGGCGGTCTTATCGACGGAAAAGCCATGGCTGCGGACGGAAGCTACATTCCAGCCAACGTATCCAGAGAAAGCTGGATCGATGTAGAAATCGAAGTTGAACAGAGTATGCAGAGCGATCTTGATTCCCTGGATGAAGAGCTTTCCAACCAGCCGGGGTTCAAAAAGCCGCCAACGAGAATAGCAAGGAAGCGACGCACCACCAGCCAGACAGATCCAGACAGCGGCTATATCAATCACGGCAGCAAACGCGGCATTGGGTATTTGATGGAAGCAACTGTGGACTGTAAACACGGCATTTTAACAGGTGTTGATGTATGTCCTGCCAATGAGAAGGAAAGCCTTCTGGTCTTGCGGCATTTGGAACGGCAGATAAATCTTGGCATCCCAATGAACCGGCTTGCTCTGGATCGCGGATATGAGACCGGTGCTGTTCACCGGGGGCTGGAGCTGTTGGGCATTACCGGATATATCCCTGCGATCCAATTCTCCAATCCACCCGAGAAGTATGGATTCTCCTACGATCCACAGTTGGACGCATTCATCTGTCCGGAAGGAGTCCCTCTTACATACCATAGGCTAAATTGCAACAAATCGACTGGTAAATATCTGCGTTGCTACCAAGTCGAGCGTGATGCCTGTATGCACTGTCCAAAACGGCCGAACTGTTTTGACAAGGCCGGAATTCGGCGCAGGGTGCTGGCCAGCAGCTGCTATCCGGCATTTTACAGAGGACATCAGCGTGTTGGGACTCCTGAATACCTATCCATGATGCGGCTTCGTAAAATCTGGGCCGAGGGCAGTTTCTCTGTCTTGAAACGGGAACACTGCATTTCAAAGATTCGAAAAAGGGGCATTCTTGCAGCAACGGAAGAATGCCTCCTTGCAGCCATGGCCCTAAACCTTAAGAGGATGGCAAATGCCATCTTTTTTATCTCCATATTTACTATTCTGCCGATACCTCTGCGAGTTTCGGCAGAATTTTTGCCTTTGTCAACAGGTCCAATCCTTGACACTACCTGGAAATCTGAACCAAAAAAACGTGGAATGCGTATCACACGCATTCCACGTTTTTTACGATTCGGATGGGGCGGGGGCGTTCTCGGCCAGCTCACTGAGGGTCTTGCGGGCGACATTGACCAGTACGTCCCGGAGCTGCTGGGAAAAAACCTCGGCGGACATGGGCTGGCTGCCGGTGAGCCAGCGGAGGATGGCTGCCATAAAGGCGTCCTCAAAAAAGGTGATGTAGAAGGCCGGGTCCTCAACCCCCTGGAAGATGTCCTCGGTGAAGGCCTTGAGGAAGGGGGAGACGGTCTCGATGAAGTAGTCCCGGAAGGAATTTTGCCCTTCGATGAGCAGGGCGCTGCGGTAGAAGTCCCTTTCCTGGTAAAAATAGGCGCAAATGGCCCCCAGAAAGACCCAGGCATTGGCGTAATCGGTCAGATGGATGGTTTCGATAAACTCCGTCTGGAAGATCCAGTTGACCAGATCGTGCTTGTCGCGGAAGTGGTAATAGAAGCTCTTGCGGTTCATGCCGCAGCGCTCACAGATATCCCCCACACTGATCTTGGCGAAGGGGCGTTCCGCCATCAGGTCTTTCATGGTCTGGGCCAGAGCCCGTTTGGTGATATTGGAATCAGGCATGGAAACCACCGCCTTTCCCGGGGGCGGACGGGATGGGAGCCGCCGGTAGACCCATCAAAAAAATGATATCAAAACTTATTATAACATAAAGCGGGAAAAATCGCAAGCCTTTGGTCCTAAATGACCCGTTTTGACCCGTTTGGCCGTGAATGGTGCGGTGTTGCCCCAGGCAAAGGGACGCTGTTATCCAGTCCGCTTTCCATCTGTAATGAAACATTACAGATGGAACACATTGTGACATTTTGTTAAAAAAATGACAACACAAAAATAAATATGAAATTTATTGTTGAAAATGATTAAAAAAAGAATCAATTTAAGATACCACAATAAACGTATGAAACGTTTCGTTACAACTTTTAGCTTATAACGATAAAAAAAGGCAAAATTTCAAGGATTCCAATTTGGCATCTGGATTGCTATATAAATCACTGAAAACAGAGATGTTGAAATGGACCGCTGATCTGTAAGTCAGGATTGTTTTGTGAAGGGGGGGCGGAGAACGGTGTGCAGCCTCAGAATAGGATTGGGTTTCCTCTATGCATGAATGCTAAAAACTTTTATCACTATCATCGATGAGCACACAGCGTGGAAAGCTGTTTGTTCCATATAACGAAAGGAGAAATTATCATGAGCGAAAAAAGGAAGTACACGCCGGAGGAAATTGAGGAGCTGGCCGGGAAGGCTGCTGAAAATGCCACGAATCACTTTAAGCATGGCCTGACTTGTGCCGAGTGTGTGTTCAAGGGCTTCCTTGATCTGGGATTGAGCGATTTTCCTCCTGAGGTCGTTGCTCTTTCTTCCGGTTACGGCGGCGGCATGGGCGCGACGTACCATACCTGCGGAGCGGTGAACGGCGGTATGCTGGCCATCGGCACCATGCAGGGGCGCAAGGATCCCTATGCCCTCCCCACTTTTGAGGAGCGTGTTGAGCAGCTGAACCGGCCCGAAACCGGCGTCTATCCCAGACACGGCGCT
>OGUK01000768.1_pt1 | contig 24627 bp, 17 predicted proteins | sample 1553151 | NCBI WGS metagenome assembly OGUK01 (sample SAMEA2580208, study PRJEB22360) | human gut metagenome | biome: human gut; feature: human-associated habitat; material: faeces | place: Denmark | collected 2008/2010
ATTTCCAATTTCAAAAGCTCGGGAACAACTATAACCAGATTGTAAAAGCCATCAATTCGCACTTTTCCAACGTCGCGATCCCGCATCAGATCGCCGCATTGGAACAGCGAACGAGAGAATTAAAGGCTCTGAGTATCGAGATTCTGAGCCTTGCAAAACAGGCTAAGAAATGGTTGCGAATATAAGATCGGGTTCTTCGCCCGACCGACAGCGTTATCGGAATCAAATATAGAATTGCACGCTTGCTCGTTACCTTGGCCCGGCAACTTTAACAACAACAAACGTATGGCAAGCGTAAAAGTAAAATTCCGGGCCTCGTCCGTTGCGGATCGGGAAGGCCGACTGTTCTATCAGATAATCCATAACCGTGTAACCCGGCAGATCAGCAGCGGTCATAAGCTGTTTCCGTCGGAATGGGAAGTTCTGCAGCGGAACATACTCCCGCCGAACTGCGAAGGCCCCCGGCACGCTTACCTTGTCGCATTGAAGAGCCGGATAGCGGACGACAAAGCCCGTCTGGAACGCATTATCTCCCGGTTGGAGCATACGGGCGAAAGCTATACTGCCGGGGATGTGGCGGCACGCTATCTTACGCCTCCGGATGCCGGCGGCTTTCTCTCTTTCGCACGGAGCCTTGCCGGGCAGTTGAGACAGATCGGGAAAATCCGCACGAGCGAACGCTACACGACCGTCTTGAACAGCTTCGGGCGTTTCCGCAGAGATGTCGAGGTGCCGTGGGATGAGGTGGATTCCGACCTGATGATCGAATACGAAACTTATCTCAAATCGAGGGGCGTATGCCCGAATACCTCTTCCTACTATATGCGGGGGCTGCGTGCCATTTACAACCGTGCTGTCGAAAAGGGAATGACGGTACAGCGCGATCCGTTCAAGTACGTTTACACGGGCATCGGCAAAACGGTCAAGCGGGCGGTACCTTTGAAAGTCATCCGCCGAATCCGGGATATGGACTTGGCGCTGTTCCCGGCGATGGATTTCGCCCGCGACATTTTCATGTTCTCATTCTACACCCGGGGAATGTCGTTCATCGACATGGCTTACCTGAAGAAGAAAGATCTGCAAAACGGCATACTCTCTTACCGCAGGCAGAAAACGGGACAGCAGTTGTTCGTCAAATGGGAAAAACCCATGCAGGAGATCGTCGATAAATATGATACGAACGCCACTCCTTATCTGCTGCCGGTAATTCGGGACATGCATGCCGACGCTCGCCGGCAGTACAAGAATGCGGCGCATCTGGTCAATGACAAATTGAAAAAATTAGGCGAGCAGTTGGGACTGGACATACCCTTGACCAGCTATGTCGCCCGCCACGGGTGGGCTTCCATCGCCAAGGACAGGAACATTCCGCTCGCGATCATCAGCGAGGCGATGGGACATGATTCGGAGAAAACCACGCGAATCTATCTCGCCTCTTTGGACACATCGGCTGTGGACAAGGCTAACAGCCGAATTCTGAAAGCATTGTAGTCGTACAAAGATTTTTGTTCAGCCGGCTTTCATTCGGAAATCTCTTTCAAGGCTTATTCTTGAAAGAGATATTTTTTCCGACGGATCAATCCACCGGAAAATCTCTCTCCGGAAGGAATCGGTGGTTCGGTAGTGATAATTGAAGAAATAAACGACGGCTAAATCCTCGAAATAGCATTTAACGGATTGACCGATAGATGCAACTTCTCTTCATGAGAGAAATATCTCACTGCCGCAAAGTTATGAAAAATATGAAATACGGCAACAGAATTCGGTGAAAAATAAAATTATCCCGGTCATTTCAATTCGAAATGTTAAACAATCAGGAGAATTTGTTGAACTGATTCGGAGGCTTTCGTGCGTAGGGCGCTGGGAATAAACGCTAATCATTTCGCTATTTCTCTCATGAAGAGATGTATCGGCAGACGGAATCCGCCCAAGGAAATCGCAAACGGCCTGCAACCGGTAAAAATGGAGCAGAGAGACATTTCCGATGGATGATTTCGATTGATTGATAGGGAGAGTAGAAAGATAAAATGTTGTGAAACAGACTGCTTCTCTCCGCAAGAGAAATATTGACAAACACAAAGTTATGTAATTTAATGGAAATAACGGTATAAAACGGATGAAATTTTCGGCTGCTGAACTCGCCGAAAGGTTTTTATCCAACAATGTTATATAAATAAACCGCCCGTTGAGTGTGATTTCCGTTTGTTTACCAGATAGTTACATATTATATCCATCGCTCTTTCTCTTGCGGAGAGAAAGGGCGTAAAACGAGCAGAATATCTTTTTACGGATTTACGGAATAGATGATTGATATTCCGGGAGGGGTGATATAAACGATTGTAATACATATTAATACCCCTATTGGCATGGACTAAGGGTATGAGTCCTGATTGAAAAATAATAAACATGAATGGATATCGCTTCGCGCAATATAGAAGAAGTCACGACCGCTCGCTGGTTCGTCATGCGGGGCTACAAAAATGAAAAAAGAGCGGAGGAAAAACTCAAAGGCAGAGACGGATTGGAATTTTTTAGAAACTTTATCGAAACAGGTCCAATGGAGTTGCGACGGAAGATATTCTTATTGATGCTGGCGTGCGTTTGTTGTCTGAATGACAGCCATGCGCAACATGCCGTATCCGATTTATCCCTGCGGAGGGATACGAGCGTGATCATTCGTCTGTATTTCCGTTTCGACCGGTCTCTGCTCGAAAAGAAGTATTTGACAAACGAGGAGTCGCTCGCCAAACTCGACACCATGCTTAACAGACCGGAAGTCAGGGATAATCTCGATTCCATTGTCATCATCGCGTCGGCATCTCCCGAGGGCATGTTGGAACGCAACATCAAACTCGCGGAAGAACGGGCTCGGGCTACGCGCACTTATGTGTATTGGAAGCATCCCGACATCGTGCGAGAGAGGGTGCAGATATGTTCTATCGGCGAAGATTGGGCGGGACTGGCCCAACGGATTGCCGATGACGACCGATGTCCCCATCGGGCGCGAGTTCTGGAGATCATCAATTCGGACGTTGACTCCGCGACCAAAGAGTGGCGGCTAAAACAGGTGGGCGACGGTGCGGCATGGCGGCACATCGTAAACAACCATCTGCGTTATCTGCGGGCCGGCGCAACCTGCATCATCGTGTTCCAGTCGGTTCCCCATGCGCCCGAACCGACGGTCGAGCCGGAACCCGAGTCAGAACCCGGACCGGTCGTAGAACCAGACACCGTGCAGATGCCGGCTCCGCAACCCGTTCCGGAGTCGCCGGCCATGGAACCGACGTTCGTCCGCAAGCCCCTGCTGGCCGTGAAGAGCAACCTGCTCTTCGACCTGGCCTCGGCGCTCAACGTCGAGCTCGAAGTCCCGATGGGCAAACGCTGGTCCGTTGCCGGGGAGTGGATGTTCCCGTGGTGGCGGAGCAACAAGTCGGACCTGACGATGCAGCTTCTGGCAGGACATGGCGAAATAAGATATTGGCTGGGCGATCGCGCCAAACGAGATGTCATGACGGGCTGGCACCTCGGCTTGTACGGCGGCGGCGGAAAATTCGACTTTCAGGTCTTCAACGACGACGGTTCCCAGGGCGACTTCTTCGATGCCGGGCTGAGCTTGGGCTATGCGCACCGCATCGGACGCAGCCGCAGCCTGCGTATGGAATACACGTTGGGAGTCGGTTACCTGCGTTCGAACTATGAGGCCTACGACCGTGTGCGCGACACGAAGTACGGCGACATCAAGGTCGTCCGTTACCCGTGGGAGACCCGTCGGCTGAACTGGATCGGTCCTACGAGGGCGCGGATTTCGCTGGTATGGCTGTTGCATTACAGAAAAAAGGAGGTTGCAAAATGAAAAACATACTGATTATATCGGCTCTTGCAGGCGTTCTGGCGCTCTCCTCCTGCCGGCGCGACGACCTTTATTATGCCACCGTCGACCGCGCCACCGTCCGTATCGAGGCCGACTGGACTCCGGCGCGGCTGACGCCCAACGGCGTTTCGGCATTCGTGTTCGACCGCAACGGCGCGGCTTTCGACGTGGTCCGGAGCAACGACTCCCGGAAAGCGGACCTCTCACTGCCCGAAGGCTCCTATAGTGTTGTCGTGCTGAACAATACGCTGGATGAATACAGGAATATCGAAAGCGCGGGAACCGACCGGCTGGAGACCTTCGCCCTGATGGGCAGGGCGGTGTCCCCCAACTTCACGTCGCTCGGCGGCGGCACCCGAGCGGGATCCTTCATCGGGGAGCCCGACACGGTGGCCGGAAGCGTAGTCCGAAATATCGAGGTGACCCGCAAGATGATCGAATATTTCCGGACCAAACCCCACGGCATGGAACCCGCCCCGGCGGCAGTTTATCAGACTGCTCCGACCCGCATCATCTCGGTGGCCGACATCAGGGTGCATGTCAAGGGGCTCAAATATGCCGCGGGGGCGCCCCGCACCCACCTGAAGAATCTTTCGGGCGGCTATTACCTCGATTCGGACAAGCCGCATTCGCTGCAGGTCTGCCACGAGTTCGTGCTGAACAACCGCTGCTTCGATGCGGAAGACCCGCGCAACGGCACCATCACCAGACAGCTGGCGACGTTCGGCCTGCACGAGGAGACGGGCGTGCGCTACCTGATGGAGATGGAGTTCGTGCTGCTCAACGGCGAAAAACATCCCGTCTCGCTCGATGTCACCGATGCCATCCGCGTGACGCAGGGCGCGACGCACAAGATCATCCATATCGAGGTGGAGATCGAACTTCCCGAGGTGATCGGCAACGGCGACGGCGCCTTCGACCCCGACCTGGAGGAATGGGAGGACATCGATGTCGACATCCCGATATAACCGACGAAACATGATTTTACAAACACCATAAAAAAAAGAAAAAAATGAAAAGATCTGTTCTCATCGCTCTGGCGGCCTTCGCACTGGCCGGCTGCGCAAAGGAAAGCGTGGTCGACTCCGCCCTGACCAATGCCGGCAACGCTATCGGCTTCAACACCTATTCGAACATCACCCGCGGCAATCCGTTCGACAACAACCCCGAGTTCGCCGCATCGGGCAACGTCTTCGGCGTAACGGCCTTTATCAGCACCTCGGACAGCCCCTACATGGGCAAGGCCGATGCCGGCACCGAGATCGTTTCCGACGGCACGAAATGGGACTACAAGAACACGAGCGACATCCGCTACTGGCCGACCCAGGGAGAAACCCTCAGTTTTTACGCCTATGCGCCCTACACCAAGAACGGCGTTGCGATTCCGGTTGCATATACGAAGGGCGACGGAATGATCATGACGGACTATACCGTTCCTGCCGACGATGCCGGCCAGGTGGATCTCATGTACGCCTCGGCGCTGAATGTCGCCAAGGCAAGTCCGGCCGTGAAGGTTCCCCTCCAGTTCAAACACGCGATGACGCAGGTGCGTTTCAAGGCCAAGGCCAAGGGCGACGGTGTCTTCATCGACGTGAAGGAGAACGGCATCAAGCTGAGAAACCTCGAGTCGAAGGGCACCTTCACCCTCTCGGCCGCCGGCGCTGCCAGCTGGAGCATTACTGAAGGCAACCTGACCGAATATACGGCAGTTTTCCCCGAGACCAAGGAAATCACCAATGCGGAAGCAAAAAATCTCTATGATGCGGACAAGGCACTGATACTGCTTCCGCAGGAGTTCGCCGCAAAAACCGGTGACGGAGACATGACCGGCGGCACCCTTACGATTTCCTGCAAGATCTATTACAAGGATAATAACGCAACCCCCCAGTATCTGTTCGGTTCGGCCGACACGTATGCCGACTACACGGTTCCGTTCAGCAGCAAGAAAGTTACCGGCGATACGGAGGGGGAAGAGATCTGGAAGATGAACAAGCGCATTACCTATACGCTGACCGTCACCGGCAACCTCGAACCTATCCTGTTCGAGACGTCGGTAGTGGATTGGGAGGATTCCAACGCAGCCATGGAGATCTAAGACGCTCTGGCCGCACGCATGCGCCGGCCTCACGAAATTCCGGGAGGGTTGAATGTCCCTCCCGGAGTACAAACCGGATCGCCCGGCGGTCCGATACGATTTACAAGTTACGGATATGGAAACACGAAGATATTGGCTTTGGGCGGTTTTCAGCCTGACGACTCTTATATCGTGCGGCAGGGGAGGGGATGAAGCCCTGCAACCCGCGGACGACGCCATCCGGTTCGACGACCGGATAGGGGATTCGGCCGTTCCATGGACGAAAGGCGTACAGACCGACGACGGCAACTTTGCCGACTTCGGGGTTTTCGCCTACTATTCGCCCCAGGGCAGCTACGATGCCGCCGCTTCGAAGCCCGATTACATGTACAATGTCCGGGTGACACGCCCCGCCGGAGGGGACTGGACCTATTCTCCGACGAAATACTGGCCCCAGGGAAAGGTCAGCTTCTTCGCCTATGCTCCGTATGACACCGATGCGGCGGTCTCCGTCTCATGCGGGACAGGCGCTCCGCGCGTCACCTATGCCGTTCCCGACGCCGTGGCGGATCACCGCGACCTGCTGCTGAGCGCCCCGGCCCTCGACCGGACGAAAGAGGGCGGCAGGGTGCCGCTGACATTCCGCCATGCGTTGGCGGCCGTGGTCTTCGAAGCCAGCGTCGACGGCACGCTCTCCGAGGGACAGTCGATACGCATAACCGGAATCCGTCTCGGAAAGTTCCTGCATAAGGCCACCTGCCACCACGAACTGCCGGACGCCATCACGCAGACCTTAGCGACGGACGCCGCCGACAGGGAGTACGCTCTCTCGGAGGCGGACGGCACGTTGCAGGGCAATTCGCTGGTTGCCGTCTATCCCGTCTACCAGCCGGTCTCCTCCGCAACGGGCTGCGCGATGCTTTGGCCGCAACAGATCGATGACGACGACCTGCTCACCGTCACGGTCCGCTACACGTCGAACGGCGTGACGCGGGAATCTGCAATAGTTCGGAATATCGGCGATTTCGTCGTCTCCGGCAGCATCGAAGCCAGCAAGCGATATGTTTTCAGACTGAAGTTCACCCCGTTCGGCGAGATGGCGCTGACCTGTGTGGTGCAGGACTGGAACCAGGAAACCATTGATGTCCCCGATTTCGATTGACGATTATGAAACGATTATTCCATATAGCCTGGATGTGTCTGGCCGTCGCGGCGTGCTCGAAGGATGAATTGCCCGGAACGCATGGCGAGTTTGCCTCGCTGACGCTGAGCGTCGCCTCTTCGCAGAACGACGTGAAGACCCGCGCCGTGTCGGCCGATGCCGACGAACAGCGGATCAACAACCTCTACATCTTCATATTCAACCCGGACGGGTCGGTCGATTGCCGCAACTATATCTCCAGCCTGAGCGCATCGAGCTGGACCGGAACCATCGGCGGCCTGACGTGCGGCACGGGGAAAAGCGTGGCCGCCATTGCCAATACGGACAATACGGTCGTCGACATTACCCGCGAGATGCTCGACGGCATCGCCTCGCGTGCGGCGTTGGATTCGTGCGTGGTGAACCTCCGGGGCAAGTTCATCGAACGGGGCACCAACTTCCTGATGACGGGCGTCGCCGAGAATGTCACCGTCACGGCCGGCAGTCCCGTCTCGGCTACCGTGCCGCTGACACGCGTCGACTCCAAAATCCGCTTCCGCGTCACCGAGGCTTCGGGCGTCACCTTCACTTCCGACGACTGGCGCGTCGTGTCGGTTCCACGCAAGGCGGGGATGATGGCTTCGCGCACCGACCTGTGCACCGACCCCGCGGAGTGCTTCGATACGGAGTGGGCTCATTTCGAGGAGGACGGCAAGACCTTCGCCTTCTATTCGCTGGAGAGCGTCCTGACGCCCCGGGCCGAGATTCCCGTCACGGCGGGCACCTATGAGGAGCAGTATGCGCTGCGCGAGAAACAAGACAAGACCCCGACCGGCGCGGGAATCGAGGTCGCCAACGGCGACTATACCTATGCGCCGAAGACCGGAACCTGCGTCCAGTTGCGGGGTGACATACGCTACAAGGACGCGTCGTCGGGCGTGGAAATATCGACCGATGTGGTCTATACGATCCATCTCGGAGGCGTGGAAGGCGTCGACGACTACAACTTGCTCCGCAACACCTACTATACCTATAACGTGAAAATCGTGTCGGTGGACAAAATCATCATCGAGGTCGATTCGAGCAAGAAGACCGAGGAGGACGAGCGGCGTCCCGGCGCCGAGGGCGATGTCGTGATGGCGCTGCAGATCAAGGAGCTGGACGCGTACAACGAGGTGTTCACCCTGAGTTTCCACCAGAGCAACGTGGACGAGACCATGACCTGGGACGTCAACACCCCCTTCTCGCGGGGCGCCGCCGGCGAACATCCGGCCGACTACAAGTGGATAAAGTTCCGGATCAACAGCAAGAACAGCAGCAACTTCTACAGTAGCACCGATTTCCGCGCCTATCCGGGCAACGATGCGGTCTACACGGGGACGGTCTCGCTGGACACCTATATGACTGACGTGGCGAACGGGACGGACAAACTGCTGTATGTCGACCAGCTGGTGAATATCCTTCAGGCCTGCAAGGAGCGTTACCGTACCAGCGGAAGCGGGGGCTCCGACCACCTGTTCGACAGTAGCGACTACATGCGCTTCACGGCATTCGTCGACGAATACTATTACGAGACGAGCCCGACCGATCCTTCGGAAACGGCCGTGAACGGCTTGTGGAAGAAATTCGTCAACCAGCAGGCGCGGGTCATGAACATCCTTTCGAATCTGGCGTACAGCCCCGATCGCCAGAGCACGAAGACCAACGCCATCTATTCGATCCGCCAGTCCTCAATCCAGACCATGTATAACATCATGGACGAAGAGAATTTCACGGCCTGGGGCACGGAGATGATCCAGGAAGAAACGCCGGTCGCATTCGAAAAAAACACGAACGACGTTTCCAACCCGACATACAACGACTCGAACAACGGACGTGCGAATACGCTCCGGATGTGGCTGGGCGGCAGTACGACCAAACGCTGGAGCGATTACGTCACGACGTCGACCTGGACCCTGAAGTCCGATTACGAGGCTGCCAAATACAAATGTCTGCGGATGAACCGCGACAACGACGGCGACGGCACGATCGACGAGAACGAGGTGCAATGGTATCTGGCGGCCATCAACCAGTTGACGGATCTATGGATCGGCGAATGGTCCTTCGACCAGCGAGCCAGGCTTTACAGGAAAACGACCTGGACAGAGGGGCAGGAGCAGTATTTCGCCAGCAGTACGGTTCACGAGAAGTACCTTGGCTATGACAACCCCATAATCCTATGGTCATCCGAAGGCTCCTCGACCGGAAAACTTTCCCAAAATTATTCCAGTTCGATTTCTACTCCTGTTTATTATCGTTGTGTCCGTAATCTGGGAATTCCACGCACGGCCGCCGGAACCGTCAAGCCCGACGATATGGCCACCTACGATGCGATGACCCGCAGGATCTCGCTTGCCCGAATCGATCAGCAATCCATCCGCGGCTATTTCCAGACCGCCGAACTGCCCGAGCACCACGAACGCGAGGCGGCCAACAAACCTTGGAGGATATTCGAAGTTCTAAACACGCCATCCGGAGGCCATGGATATAATTGGGAGTCGCTGAGGAGCGCGGCAAGCGCAGGCAACTCCCCGTGTCCGGCAGGATACCGTATCCCCAACCAGCGGGAACTGGCGCTGATGCACTCCCGAATCGGCAATGACGGAAACTGGACACTCAACAACCATTTTTCGCGCACCCGCTTCCAGTTCGACTCGGGCCGCCCCGGATTTTCCGTTAGCCAGAATAACGGCGTACTGTATTTGTTGTCCGGCACAGGCAATTATGGCGGCGTGCGCTGCGTGAAAGATATAAACGAATAACGCCGCAGGGAGGCATTCTCCGCCCTAATGCGCCCGGCTGTATGACCATTGTCGCGGTGGTCGTTATCGGACAGAATCGTGGTCGCAGCATCCGTCCCCCGGGTGGTGCTCCAGCACGGTGTGGGGAATGTGGCCGTGCGAAACGAGCTGAATAGGGCAGTCGTAGTTGCGCAGCTGCTCTTCGGTCAGCACGTTCGAACGGTGACGGTGCACGCGGCGGTTGACACAGACGATCTCTTTCACGACACTCGTGATCGTGCCGATGTCGTGCGACACCATGACGATTGCCATGCGCGTATTCAGCTCATGCAGCGTACGGTAAAGCTCTTTCTCGAACTTGTTGTCCACGAAATTCGCGGGTTCGTCCAGAATCAGCAGCTTCGGGTCCGAGATCACGCCCCGGGCCAGCAGCGCCCGCTGCATCTGGCCGCCCGACACCTCTCCGATCGGCTGGCGGGCCGTTTCGGCAATCCCCGACGAGGCCAGCAGCGCCATCGCCTTTTCGCGGTCCTCCCGGGTGTAGGGGGAGCGGAACCCGCGGCGGCCCTGCAATCCCGACAGCACGACTTCGAGCACCGAGATCGGAAACTCCCGGTCGAAATCCGACAACTGCGGCATATAGCCGATCAGCCGCTCCTTGCCCCGGAACAACTCCGGCGCCAAACATATTTCGCCCGTATGGGGCACGGTTCCGAGTATGGCTTTCACGAGTGTCGTCTTTCCGCCGCCGTTGGGACCTATGACACCCAGGAAATCGTCGTCGCCGATTTCCAGATCGACATGTTGAATGGCTTCGTATCCGTCGTATGCGACGCTTACGTCGCGCATCGTTACCAGATTCATTTTGCGGTGATTAAGTCGGTTATCGTGTCGATGTTCGCTATGGCGTCCCGGTCCAGCGGATCAATCGCCACGTATTCGGCGTCGATGTCTCGGGCTATGACCTCCACGGTCGATGCCGGGAATTGCTTTTGGTAGAATATCCGGCGTACTCCATCCTCCCGGGCTTGCCGGATGATTGCCGTCAACTGCTTGGCCGAGGGCTCCTTACCGTCTGTTTCGATGGCGACCTGCCGCAGCCCGTAGTCGCGGGCATAATAGGTGAGGGCGGGGTGGTAGACGATGAAATATTCGATGCCGCTCCGTGCGATTTTCTCCGCCGTGCGAGCGTCCAATGCTTGTAACTCCTTCTGCAACCTGTTATAATTGGTTTCGTATTTCACCGAATCGGGATAGGCTTTGCGAATGGCTTCGAAAGCGTTTGTCGCCATCTTCTGCAACGCCTTCGGGGAGGTCCAGACATGGGGATCGACACCGTGCGTATGATTGTGTCCGTGACTGCTGTGCGAACAAGAGCCTTCGATCAGGTCGATTCCGTGGCTCAGGTCGATGACTTTCTCCTGTTGTTCGACTTTGCCCAACAGCGAGGTTTCGAAGTCGATAAGTCCCACATTGAAAATAAGTTGCGCTTCGTTTAGCTCCACAAATTGTCTGGGCGTAGGTTCGAACGTTTCGGGACTGGCTCCGGCGGGCACGAGTACTTCGACTTCGAAATCTCCGCCGACAATGCTGTCCACAAGGCTTTGCAGCGGTTGTATCGAAACGTATAAAATTCTGTTATTCTGCCGGTTATTCGTTATGCAGGCCGTCAGCAGCACGATTGCCGACAGATATGTCGCAATTTTACGCATGATTGATAATCAATGTTTTTTAGTAACTATTCAGCGGTAGGTGCATGTCAAGGTTTCAGACCTCAAACAAGGCTTGAATGGCACTAAAAGAAGTATGGTTGTGCTTCTTGGCAGTCTCAATGACGGAATGAAGTTCGAGGAATGTGTCTGCCCTAAATCGGAGCGGAATGTGCAAGAATTCTTCAACTTGATGGGATCGTAAAATAAACTGTGTCAGAGGTTGTATTCGGGACGATTTTGGGATCACGGCAAATCCCGAAATCGTTCCGTAAAGGTAATGTTATTTTTTTGTTCTTTGGCATCACTACTGTCGGTCGCGAACTCCTCGAATATGCGGTAGTTGCGCTGCTCGTTAGCCTTGTTAAGATTGCTTCTGGTCACGGATTTGCCGATGCCGAGGTGATAAAGTTTTCCGGCATGCGCTTCCATCGCAACAATGAGATCCCGCAGGCTCTCTCGATTTGACAGCTGTCCGAACATCATCGTAAGTAGTTGATTCCAACAAGTATAACTCTTTATATACTTGTCGCCTTCATACTTCTTTACAATGCGGAGGAACTTAAAATTGTCCAGGAAGCCGACTAATTGGGCGAAAACATATTTGTCTTTATTCATAACAGCCTGATTCAGACTGCAAAAGTAATTTCAAATCGTTGCGCCTCAAAATCTGCTATAACAATTTGAATTTCAATAATTTCAAAGAACTCTTATGATTTTTTAGTGGACACTAATGAACCGTAGTAATAAACTCCTTGTGATGCACAATATCCAAACGAAGGAGCTTTTTCTATTTCATTTTTGCCCATGGAACATCGCTTGGCACAGGCAGGACGACAGATTTCTATCGGTTTTGAATCTATACAGAAGTAGTCTTCACCACCATCAATAGCTGCTGCCATCTTTTCTCGAATGGCAGCACAAAGAGAAGCCGTGAACTTTCGTCTGCCATTGTATTACCGACGAGATATTAAATGAGGAATCTCAGATTTATATTCTCTCAGTTTAACGAATAAAAGGGATTCGCTGTCAATACCAATGGATTCAGAAGCCATATTGAGAGCAACCACTTCCAAGTCGGAAAATCTGGGAACGACACCACATCGAGGTATATTCTTCGTTGATCAAGTTCCCTGCAAACTGCTTGCAGATGTCGCGAAATTTTGCGAATATTGCATATAGGTTGTGCATATATGAATTAGCTATTAATTGATCGGAAACCATTAATGTGTTAATAATTAGTATTATGCATAACTTTTTATGCATAAATCTTTTGTAATTTTAATTCCGCCAACGGGTTTATATAATTTTACTCAAAGAACTACGGAGAAACAAACTTAACTATGTTTGAACCAAAACTTTTTATCAGATACCGGAGCAAATCACTCCGGAACTTGACATTGGTAAAGGCTGTCCCGAAATTTGCCCGGTCGGAAAATTTTTCGTATCTTGCAGTAGGTTATTTGAAATGCGGTATTTTCGTGCAATTAACTGAAAATAAACCGTTGCCTTTTCGTTACCTATTATCCTATACAAAAATGTAACGACCCGATAAATCAAGTCGTTACATCATTATAATCCCACACCCGCGTGGGTTTCGGCCTTTTTTATCGGCAGCCGTAATTTTTTGCACTCCCTGGCGACTATTGGGGTAAAATGCTGAAACATGGATACGGAACAGCGGTTCATCGAACTTATCGAGCATCACAAACGCATAATCTACAAAGTGTGCTATGTCTATGCACCCGGGCGCGGGCAGATCGACGATTATTTTCAGGAGGTCGTGCTGGCTCTGTGGCGGGGATTCCCCGATTTCCGGGGAGAGAGCAAAACTGCCACGTGGGTATACCGCATCGCGTTGTATACCTGCATTTCGTTTGTCCGCCGCCGGATGCGGCGTCCGCAAAGCGTGCGCCTTTCGGTCGACCTGGCGTGCGACGACGATATGTAGGCCCGCGAGCAGCTCGACGAACTGTATGCGGTGATCTCACGCTTGGGCCGGCTCGACCGGGCGCTGATCCTGCTGTGGCTCGAAGAACGTCCCGCCGGGGAGATCGCCGCCATCACGGGCCTGTCTCCCGGTAATGTGGCCGTGAAACTGACCCGTATCCGCTGCAAACTGCATAAAATGTATAACCGGTAAAATTCAGGAATTATGGAACTCGAAGAGTTGAAACTCAAATGGAAAGTACTCTCGGAACGGCTCGACCGGGAGCAGGTGATCCGGCGGCAGGATATGGAACGTATGCTGCGGGGACGTGTCGGTTCGTACTTGCACTATGTACAGTTCATGCTGCTGTTGGGTGTGGCGGTTGTCCCGCTATGTGTCGCAATCGGCAAATTCCGCGGAGTATCCGATATTTTCATCTGGTGGGTCGTGGCGGGCTACCTTTTATGTCTGCTCCCTTCGTTCTTTTCCCTGTGGTTGCTGCTGCGGGTGTCGCGCTGCGATGCCGATATCGTCGAGTGTGAACACCGCATGACCCGCTATGCGGCCTTTGCCGGAGCGTATTATATTTTCCAGTATGTCGTCGTAATCCTGTTCGTTGCAGGCATGCTGCTGTATGCGGCGGGCTACTATACGGCGCATGGCATGTGGTGGACGGTCGCCGCCCTGCTCTCGCTGACGGCGGTTGCCTGCATCGTGATAACACGTCATGAGTGGGGGCGTATCCGTGACCTGCAGCGGCGTATCCGCGAGCTGCGGGAATTCGATGAAGCGTAACGCTTTGTGCTGGAAACAGACGCACTCCGGGGCGGCTGTTTCGTTGGCCGGTCTGGAGTGCTTTTTTGCAGACTGCCGTTTCCCGGGAACCGCATTTATCGGCCGTCCGGTCTCCGGTTACCGGATTCCGAACCGCCACATGACCCGGAGGACGAAGCGCCGCACGCCCCGGGGGAGTGCCAGCCACCTGCGCGACCGCCGTTTCCAGCGGCGGGAGCTGGTGCGGACGATGCGTCCCGACGGCAGGATGACAGCCGTCATCACGGCGACGATATCCTTGCCGAGGCAATGCTCCGTCGTGCGGTAATTACCGTCCCCGGACAGGGTGAAACGGAGTGTCCCCGCGGCGGAATCCCTCTCTGCGGGGTTTTCCGCGGATGCCGCAGGGGACGGGGCATTCCCTGCGGCTGGTGCGCATACGGGACGGTTTCCTTCGCAGCGGACGCCTGTTTCGATCCCGACGATGCGGTGCAGGATATGGCGCCCTTCGCAGCGAAACAGGACGACGTCGCCCGGCCGCAGGGCGCCGATGCCGCTCGGCGGCGGAGCCGGATGGCGGGTGCCGCAGGCGGGTGTGAGCTGGTCAGGTGCCATGCCGGGAGTGTTACCCGAAAGTCGGGTCTGGCGGGCGGTGCTGGCATTGCCGTCGGCGGTGCGGGTTTCGGGGACGGGATTCGCAGGTGCCCCGGCTGCCGGGACAGGTGCCGGGGCATATTTCGCAATCGGGGTCAGTACGGCGATGTCCCGTTCGTTGCGCAGCAGCGGCCGCATACTGTGTCCTTTCATGCGGATCTGGACTTCGTGTCCTTCGGCGAGCATCGCTTCGACCTGTTCGAAGAAGAGGCGGTTGGTCAGCAGCATCAGCGGAGGGTGTTTGGGGCGTCGTCACCGAATACCGTGCGGCAGGAGAGACGGGCTGCCGCGGCATCGGGCAGGCATTCGAGGTGGTAGACGGGGACTTGCGCCACGATTTGGGATACGAGGCGGCAGATGGCGTCTTCCAGCCGCTCGTCGTGTGCGAACGACGGCGGGCACGAAGGCAGCAGCGCCCCGATGGCTTCGATGGGACGCAGGCGGCGGATGCGGTTCTGCGGTGCCTGCGAAAGCCGCACGATGCCCGCTATCGGATTGCTCACGTTGCGGTAACACGGGGTTTTGCCGCTCCACGGCGACCCGCAGGCGAGAACGCCTTGCAGGGCGGGAATCGTGTCTGTCGCGGGAGCGCTTGCCGCTTTGGCAGCCCCTTCCGGGGCGATCCGGATGATCGGGCTGTCGTCGTTGAGCAGGCGTGCCCCGGGGATATGCTCGCGCCACAGGCGCGTGTGGGTGCTCTTTCCCGTGCCCGATTCGCCGAGGAAGAGTACGGCGCGCCCGTCCAGGCTGATCACCGACGAGTGTACGGCTACCGCCCGGCGTTCCAGCGCGGCGATGTTGAACATCGTCCACAGCCCGAAGCGGAACAGCGCCGGATTGTGCTCCGGGGTGATGTCGCTCGTGGCGTCGGGGCTGCCGAAGGCTTTGTGGAACCGTGCCGGGGCGCTGCCGTCGCGGGGTGTCATGGTAAGCAGGTAGCCCTCCGTGTCGCGGCCGAAACGGCAGTCGGCATCGGCGTCGGTGAAGTCGAATGCGTCGAGTTCGCAATAGCCGGCCGTGTCGCCGGCGAGCAGTCCCGTGTGCAGGATGAGGTCTGGTTGTGCCGTGTCCGCCGGGGATGTCGCAGGGTGGGGTGCACTCCTTTCCGTCCCCGGGGTTTCCGACGGGGAGGGTGCTGCGGTTGTCGCCGTTCCGGGCACGGGGCCCGCCATACGGTTGCTGCCGGCGGCCGTTTCCGTTTTGCTTCCGGCCGCGAACGGTGCCAGCGCCATGCCGAAGGCGCCCGTCGTGAACCGGTGCGGGATGTCGATGCGTATGCCGGCTATGAGGTATTCCATGTTTTATTCTCCTATCGTTATGATCCTGTTACAGTATTCGAGCGAGCTTTCGCGGTGGGCGATGACGACCAGTGTCAGCCCGGCATCCCGTGCAGCGAGCCCGGCGATAGAGCGGTTGATCTCCTCTTCGGTGCGGCTGTCGAGCGCCGAGGTCGCCTCGTCGAAGAAAAGCACGTCGGCCTGCCGGTAGAGCGCACGGGCTATGCCGATGCGCTGGCGCTGTCCGCCCGAGTGGCGGCAGGCGCACCCCCCGACGTGGGTGTCGATCCCTTTCGCCAGCCCGGCGACCAGCTCCCCGAGCTGTGCCGCGCGGAGCGCCTGCATGACCCGCTCCCGGTCGACCTCCCCGGCGGGGATGCCCAGCGCGACGTTGGCCGCGAAGCTGCCGTCGGCGATGAAAAGGTTTTGCGAGACGTACCCGATGCGGTTCTGCCATGCCCGGCGGTTGGCCGCCGTAAGTGGCGTGCCGTCGATGGCGATTTCACCCCCGGTCGGCTCGTACAGCCCCAGCAGCAGGTTGAAGAGCGTCGTTTTCCCGGCGCCCGAGGCTCCGCGGATACCGATGCGCTCGCCCTTGCGGATCGTCAGCGAAAGGCCGTGAAAAAGCTCGCGCCCGCCGTCCGCGAAGCGGAACCTAAGGTCGCGCACGGCGATCTCGTGCCGGAACGGCAGCTTTTCGGGGGAGCTGGCGGTATCGGCGGCGGGGTTCCCGGGATTGCCGGGTTTGCCGGGATTGCCGGGATTGCCGGGGGCAACGGTTGCGGCGGATGTGCTGCGCGGGCCGGGGGTGTCCCGGCAGTCCGGGTTTGCCGGCGCCGGGGGGCAGTCCGCTGCGGCGTCGCGCAGGATGCCGATCGTGTAGCGGTTGTATTTGATGGCCGTCCAGCCGGTCATGATGTTGCGCACCGAGGGCATCAGGCGCAGTGCGGCCACGGCGAATACGCCGAACAGCATTTGCGCCCGCCCGTCGCCGTCGCCGAGGCTCAGTGCCACGAGCAGGGCCATGCCCACGGCCAGCCCGACCTCGGTGAAGGTCTGGGGCAGCAGCCCGATCGCCGTTTCGCGCAGGCGCGTGCGGATCACCTGATCCATCGCCCGGTCGAACTGGCGGAGCATCATCGGGAAGGCATTGTTGATCTCGATGTCGGCATAGCCGCGGAAGGTCTCGGCCACGAGCCGCGCCTTTTCGCGCTGCGCCTTGTTTTCCAGTTCCCCGTAGCGGTTGATGCGGTTGCGCACCAGTCCGTAATAGAGCCAGATCGAGGGCAGGAAGACCGCCAGGGCGAGCAGTGCCGCGAGGGGCGTGTACCACATCAGCGCCCCGAACAGCAGCACGAGCAGCATCGCCTCGGCGGCGATGGCGGGGGCGGGTTTGAGCACGCCCGCCGCGAAGGCCAGGCAGACGACGTTGACGTTGCGGGCCAGTACGGCCGAGTTCGACGCCTTGACGAACGGCAGCCCCCGGTCGTGGTAGGTAACGAGCAGCCGCCGCGAAAGCGTGCGGTAGAGGTCGTAAATATAGGTGCGTTCGACGCGGGCGAGCCACAGCCCGAGCAGGCACTTCAGGACGATCACGCCCACCACAGCCGCGCAGACCGCCAGCGCGAAAGTGCGTTGTGAGGCGAAGCCCAGCCCTTCGTAGGCGCGTGCCAGTACCCCGCCGCCCTCGAGGCTGCCGGGGTCGAGCACCAGTGCCAGCACGGGCAGCAGCATGGCCAGCCCGAGGAAATTCAGCCCTGCGCGCAGCAGGAGCGTGCAGGCGACCCACACTCCCCGGCGGCGGAACGCACGCGGTATGATGACGATGGTTTCGTTCATCTTATCCTTCCACTTTTTCGATTTCCCCCAGTTTCACGTACCACAGGTACCCTTCGCATTGGGTGTAGCCCATTTGCCGCAGCAGGCCGAGGTATTCGCCCACCTGGCGGCGGTAGCGTCCGGGGTCGCGGCTTCCGAACTTGTAGTCGACGACCACGGCTCGCGTGCCGCGGATCATCACGCGGTCGGGGCGCCGGGTCGACCCGGCGCCGGGGACGATGATCTCGTTCTCGTTGCGCACGCGCTGCCAGCCGCCTCCGAACCATTCGCCCGCGACGGGGTGCGCCAGCACCCGGGCGATCATCCCCCGCAGCGCTTCGGCTTCGCCGGGCGACAGCGTGCCGTCGTCCCGCATCCGCTGCACGGCCTCGTAGATCTGTTGCCGGTCGTCGGCCTGCTCGAACGCTTTGTGCATCAGGATGCCGAAGTTGCGGGGCGAGAGTTCCACCTCGTCCTCCTCCTCGAAATAACGTTGCGAGGGGAGCCTCAGCCGCAGGTCGGCGCGTGCCGTGGGGTAGTTCTCCAGTACGACGTGCACGCTGTCGGATGCTTTGCCGCCGCCGGGCACGGGGCCCGTGAAGCGCCCGAATTCGAACCTTTCGCCTTCCTCGGTCGCGGTGCGGCGCCCTTCGGTGCCGTCGAGCAGCGCTTTGTCGCCGTCGGCTCCGATGCTTTGCAGCAGCAGCCCGCCGACGCTCTTGCCGCCCTTGCGGGGGATGAAGACGTGCAGCGACTCGGCGGCGCGTGTCAGGGCCACGTACAGCAGATTGATGTTGTCGACGTGCGAATAGACCAGCTCGCGGTAGTACTCCGCCGAGAAGCCCGATTCGGCCATCGCCTTCTTGTATTTCACCGGGAAGCGCCCGACGGCGCCCGCATCGCCCTGTGCCTCGGCCCAGACGATGTTCGTCACGTTGCCGCCCGACTTGGGATCGAGCTGCCACGAACACCAGGGGATCAGCACCACGCGCTTTTCGAGTCCCTTGGCCTTGTGTATGGTCGTGATCTCGACGGTCGTTGCGCTCTCGTCGACGCTCAGCGACCGGTTCTGCCCCTGCTGCTCCCACCAGTCGAGGAACAGCGCGATGTCGGCGATCTTGCTGGCGCAGAAGCCGATGATCTGTTCGTGTATGGCTTGCAGGTAGGCCGTCTGCTGCCTGTCGTCGTGCAGCGCGTGGCGCATGACGATCCGCTCGAACGCCTCCTCGGGCGACAGCAGCCGGATCGAACGGAAAAAGGTGCGTTCGTCCCCGGGCAGCGGGCGGTCGAACCCGCGGCCGAGGTAGTGGTTGTAGACGGCGCGGCTGAGCGAGTCGTCGGGGTTGAGCGACAGGCGCAGCGCCGCGGCGATGAACGAACTGACGGGGGCGTTGCCCACGATCAGCGCTTCCTGTGTCATCACATCGAACCGGTAGCGCGGGTCGTCGTTGCGGCGTTTGAAATCCAGCAGCTCGGCGGCCACCTTGGCGCCGTCGGTCGCCCCGCGCACCAGGATCATGATGTCGCACGGACGGAAACCCTTGTCCAGCACCTCGCAGATGCGCTCCACGACGGGCGGCCGTTCGGCGAAGGTTTCCACCGAAACATAGCCCGGCACCCCGCCCAGGCGGCGGGGTGTCTGCGCATGTTCGCGGTAAGCCTTTTGCAGGGTGTCGCGCAGCCCGGCGGCGGTGCGGGCGTCCATGTCGCCCCGCGCCGCGGCTTCGTCCAGCGTCGCGTTGAGCGCCCGGTTGTCGGCTTCGACCACGCGGCCGATGGCCTTGTTGTTGAAATCCACCACGGCGGGCAGGCTGCGGTAGTTTTCCGTGAGGTTGACCAGCTCGGTGCTGTCCGCGCCCAGCGCCCGCTGCGCCTGCGAGTGGAGTATTTTCCAGTCGCCGCCCCGCCAGCGGTAGATCGACTGCTTGATGTCGCCCACGATCAGCACCGAGGTCGCCTCGCTCTGCGCCATGGCGTTTTGCAGCAGGGGCAGGAAATTCTCCCACTCCTTCACGGAGGTGTCCTGGAATTCGTCGATCATGAAGTGTTCGAAGCGGTTGCCGACCTTCTCGTAGATGAACGGCGCGTCGTTGTGGCCGATGAATTCCGAGAGGATGTATTTGGTCTCCGAGAGGAGCATCATGTTTTCCTGGTCGCACATCTGCTGCACCTTGGCATAGAGGTCGGAGAGCAGCGCGAAGCTGCGGTAGTTCTCGCGCAGCAGGTCGCAGGTGTTCCACGCGCGGACGTTCTCATCGTAGAGGCCGCACATTTCGCGCAGCAGGGGTTGCAGCCGGGGACGCAGCCCCTGTGCCGTGCTGCCAGGTTTTCCCCACGCCTCGTCCCTGGTGCAGGCCGCCTCCGCGCGGCTTCCGTAGCGCTCGAAGCTGCCGCCCGCCACGGCGTAGAAATAGGCCGCGAAGCCCGAGCCTTTGTAGGGGAAGTCGGCGACCGAGGCGCCTGCGTCCCCGATGATCCGCACGGCTTCGGCCGCAGCGTCCTGCATCCGTTTTTTGGTCGCCGCGGCGTGCGCCGTGGCTTCGCCCACGATACGCGCCAGTTCCTCGCGCGGGCGGGCCGCCGAGAGTGCGTCCTTGTTTTTCTCCTTGAACAGCTCGCCTCCCAGCGTGAGGATGCCGTCGCGGATGTCCCATTTCTTGCCTTCGTCAATGCGCTCCTGCACGAAGTCCGTGAGCCAGCGCTGCAGGTCGCGGTCGGTGGTGATCTGCTCGATGAGCGTGTCGGCGCTCTTGGTCAGCACCGAGGCCGTTTCGATCTCGACGTTGTAATTGAGGTCGATGCCCAGTTCCTTGATGAAGGCGCGCAGGATGCGCTGGAAGAAGGTGTCGATCGTCAGCACCGTGAAGCGCGAATAATCGTGCAGGATCTTCGACCGCACCTCCCGGGCGCGTCGGCGCACCGTGGCGGCATCGAGCAACAATTCGCGGCAGAGGTTGTCGAGGTAGGAGCTCGGCTGTCCCGAGGCCAGCAGGTGTATCTCCTTGAGGATGCGCGATTTCATCTCCTCGGTGGCCTTGTTGGTGAAGGTCACGGCGAGGATGTGGCGGTAAATGCCGGGCTGTTCGACCACGTCGCGCACGTATTTGTACGCCAACTGGTAGGTCTTGCCCGACCCCGCGCTTGCATTCAGAATTCTCGCCCTCACTGTCCGAAATGTCGTTTTAGGTAGTAAAAGTACAAAACAAATCCCGAACGGCAAACCGGGGTTCGCAATAATTTTGTATTTTAGCGACGTATTTAAACCTACAATGTATGAAGAAGATGATTCTGAGCGCCGTGATGCTGGTTTTCGCAGCCTCCGGCCGTGCACAGGAGGCGGGTGCCGCAAGTCCTACGGAACATAACGAGTGGCTGACCACGTTCGAGGCCGTCGCGGTGGATGCCGACCTGGATATCAAATTCGTGAAAGTCCCCGACACCGAGGCCCCCAAGATCGTATACGACACGAAAGGTTCCTATACTTCGAAATTCCGCGCCGAGGTGAAGGACAAAACCCTGCGTATCAGCGAGAAGTATGATTCGCGCCGTCCCGACCGCACCCAGGTGACGGTCTATTACAATACGTTGCAGTCCGTTTCGCTGTCGGGCGCCGCAGCCGTGTTCGAGGGAACGGTGGATGCGGTGCTGCTCGACCTGACCCTGGGGCGCAAGGCGTCGCTCACGGCGGCGTTCGATGTCAAAGACCTCAGGATGGAGCTCACGGGCGGCAGCAGCGCGACGCTCACCGGCAAGGCGAGCTACCTGACGCTGTTCGCTTCGACGGGCAGGGTCGCGGCCTCGGGGCTGGAGGTGATGTCGGCCGAGGTCAATGCCCAGAGCAAGGCCGACGTGTCGCTGTGGATCACCGACCGGTTCATCGGCAAGACCACGACCAATGCCCGTATTACCTATAAGGGGCAGCCTGCCGTCGTGCGCGGCGGCGCCAAGTTCATGGGCGGTGAGATCAGCCACGTAGAATAGTCTCATGGAACAATAATGCGAAGGGGGCTTCCGGATCCCGGGCGGACAATACCGCCGGGGAAGTCGCCGGGGCTGTCCGAACTGCTATGAAGGGATTTCTGGAGGAGGTGGCCGCCGACCTGTATGCGCGCTATGGCGAGGGATTGTCCGAACGGGCGGTGCTCTTCCCGTCGCGGCGTGCGCGGCTGTTTTTCGTCGATGCCCTGGGGCGTATCGCCGGGCGTCCGATGTGGCAGCCCGAATGGGTGACGATCGACGACCTGACGGGCGAAATATCGGGGCTGCATACGGGCGACCGCGTACGGCTCATCACCGAGCTTTACAAAGTCTACTCGGCCTACCACAACGAACCCTTCGACAAGTTCTATTTCTGGGGCGACATGCTCCTCACGGACTTCGATACGATCGACAAATACCTGATCGACGCGCAGATGCTCTTCCGCAACATCTCGGAGATCAAGGAGATCGAAGCCGATATTTCCTACCTCACGCCCGCGCAGCTGCGCATCCTTTCGTTCTGGTCCTCGTTCGGCGAGCAGGCCGACCTTTCGGAGGAGAAACGCCGTTTTCTGGCGATCTGGAAGACCCTCGGCCCCATCTACCGCCGCTTCCGGGAGCGTCTCTCGTCGCTCGGCATCGCCTACAACGGCATGGTGCAGCGCGCCGCCGCCGACCGCATCCGCGGGGGCGGGTTCGCCTTCCCCGAGCCCCGGCGTTATGTCGTGGCGGGGTTCAACGCCCTTTCCGAGTGCGAGAAGCGCCTTTTCGGGTTCCTCGCCACGGCGGCCGAAACCGATTTTTACTGGGACTACGACTCCTATTATAAGGACGACCCCGAACAGGAGGCGGGTATGTTCGTGCGTTCGAACGTGGCGCAGTTCCCACCCCGCACGGAACTTCGGTACGACAACATGCGGGGAGAGAAGCAGATCGTGTCGGTCGCCGCCGTCTCGAACGCCGTGCAGTGCAAGTATGCCGCGGCGATCCTCGCCGATCTGGCCCGCCGCCGCAGGGAGGAAGACTCCGGCATCGCCGCGGGCGCCAGGCCCGCGCTGGGCAAGGAGACCGCCGTGGTGCTTACCGACGAGAACCTGTTGCTGCCGTTGCTGTACGCCCTGCCCGCCGACATCGGACGGGTGAACGTGACGATGGGCTTCCCCCTGCGGCAGAGCCTGGCCTACACGTTCGTCGAGCGTCTGGTGGAGTTGCAGAACCACCGCCGCTGCAAGGGCGACGGCTGCACGTTCTACCATGCCGACGTCGCCGGCATCCTCGCACACCCCTATGTGGCCGAGTGCGACGCCGCACTCACGCGCACGATGCACGAGGAGATCGTCCGTGACCGCCGCATTTCGGTCGATGCCGCGTGGCTGGGCCGCAACGAACTGCTGAAACGGATCTTTACGCCCGCCGCGACGTGGCGCGAGTTGTCCGACTACATGCTGGACGTGGTCGCCGCCGTGGCGCGCCAGCCCTACGAGGGCGACGATGCACGGCAGCGGGTCGAATTCCTGGCGGTCATCGCCGAGCAGGTCACCAAGTTGCGCAACTCGCTCGACGAGTGCGATATCGACCTTACGGCCGAGGTCTACACCTCGCTGCTGCGCCGGCACTTGCAGACGCTGCGCATCCCCTTCGAGGGCGAGCCGCTGGAGGGCATCCAGATCATGGGGATCCTCGAGACCCGCAACCTCGATTTCCGCAACGTGGTGCTGCTCTCGATGAACGACGACAATTTCCCGGGCAACCGCGTGGCGCAGGCTTCGTTCATTCCCTACAACCTGCGGGCGGCATTCGATCTACCGACTCCAGCCCATCACGAGGGGGTTTACGCCTACTATTTCTACCGGCTCGTCCAGCGGGCAGAACGTGTCTACATGCTCTATTGCGCCCATGCCGACGAGAAGACGACCGGCGAACAGAGCCATTACATCTACCAGCTCGATTTCGAAACCGGTTTCCGGTTGAAGCGCGTCGAGGTGGGGGTCGACGTCAATCTGGCGGAGAATCCGCCGATCGAAGTGGCGAAGGAGGGCGACGTCTGGGAGAAGCTCTCGCGTTTCGTCGACCCCGAATCGCCGGCGATGCTCTCTCCGACGGCCTTTTTCCGTTATGTCGCCTGTCCGCTGCGCTTCTATTTCTACTCCGTGGCGCGGTTGAAGGCCGACGACGATCTGACCGAGGAGGTCGACGCTCCGATGTTCGGAACGATTCTCCATGCCGCCGCGCAGCGGCTTTACGAGCAGATCGCGGGGGAGGACCATCCGGGCGGGACGCTGCGTGCGCTGGTCGGAAGCGGGGCGGTCGAACGGGCCGTCGCGGCGGCGATCAACAGCGAGTACCTGCAAAACGAGGCGGCCGACGTGAAGGAGTATCCGGGAAACCTGATGCTGGTACACGGCATCGTCTCCAAATACCTGCGTCACGGCGTCGTCGCCTACGATGCCGCGCACGACGGGTTTCGCGTCGAGGGGTTGGAGCGTCCCGTCGAAGACTCCTTCCCCTTCGTTTCGGCCGGCCGTGAACTGCGCGTCCGGTTCGGCGGCATCGCCGACCGGATCGATCGGTTGGACGACGGCCGCCTGCGGGTGGTGGGCTACAAGACGGGCGAGGCGCAA